>Ga0172363_10002410_pt1 | contig 15101 bp, 16 predicted proteins | sample LakKivs2_kivu2a2_FD_114541 | JGI IMG/M metagenome (GOLD analysis project Ga0172363, IMG submission 114541) | Sediment microbial communities from Lake Kivu, Rwanda - Sediment s2_kivu2a2 | ecosystem: Environmental > Aquatic > Freshwater > Lake > Sediment | place: Rwanda: Western Province, Lake... | reverse complement strand
TTTTTCTGTCAGAAGCCAGTTGAGAAATTACTCCCATATCTAAATCAAAGCAAATTAAGTTTTGGTTGTTAAGTAAAAAACTACTTGATACTTCTTTGGAAATCTGACCTATGGTTCCTAACATTTTTCTGTCAGAAAAAACTTTAGCAGTTGCTTTATCTTGCCAAAATGGTTCGGCAGAATCTTCAGAGATTGGTTTAATTTCAACACTAAAAATTCCCAACTCTTTCAAAATTTCAATAACAATTCCTTTAACTTGGTAAAAATCTTTTGAGTTTGTTAACCCTGTTAAGTTCATTTTTTCTTCAGGAAGATCTTTCTCTTTTGGTAAATAAATATTAGCCATTTCAAAAATGCTCATTTGAGGAAAGTTTGTTTCATTCTTTGAAAAAACATTCAATAAAGAAGGAATTAAAGAAACTCTTAAATATTCTAAATCTGACGTGAGAGGGTTGGTTAGCTTCAGATGGTCTTTTTCGTTTATCAAGCAATTTTTGATTAAATCTTTTGAAATGAAAGAAAAGTTATAAGTTTCCGTAAAACCAACAGATTTCAAGAAATTCTTAATTTCCCACTCCCATTTAAAAACAGATCCTACGACTCCTTTTTCTGGTTTTACTTCTTCTTTTAATCCAAAACCAGGATCTAATTGGGGGATATTTGAGGGAAGCCGAAAATATCCATAAACTCTGGCTACTTCTTCAAGAATATCTTCGGGAATATTTATATCTTTTGCTCTCCAGGTAGGAACATCAACCATAAAATCATTTTTATTACGGAGTAACAAACTTTGTTTATTTGATGAATTGATTTTAAATCCTAAGGCAGAAAGAATTTTAAAAATTTGTTTATGATTAATGTTCTCTCCTAATCTATCTTTGATAAAATTAAATTCAACCTTAATTTTAGATGTCTTTTGTTTTGAGGGATAAATATCTATTAGTTTTCCTCCAACCTTTCCCCCAGTTAATTCTTCCATCATTTTTACTCCTTGGCTAACAACAGGAATAATTCCCTCTAAATCAATTCCTCTTTCAAATCTGGCCGCCGCTTCGGTCCTTAATCCTAATGACATTGAAGTTTTTCTAACTCTTACTGGGTCATATGCTTGAACAAAAAATAAAACTTTCTTAGTTTTTTGATCAATCTCACTATTTTGTCCACCCATAATTCCACAAAGATCGATTAATCTTCCTTTTCCATCTTCTATAACAATATCATCACCTTTTAAGACTCTTTTAATCCCATCAAGAGTAGTGACCGATTCTCCTTTTTTGGAGAGTCTCATAATCATTTTTTGTCCTAAAATTTTGTCAAAATCAAAAGTATGGATTGGCTGGCCGGTTTCTATCATTAAATAATTTGAGATATCAACAACATTGTTAATTGATCTTATTTTGACCTTTTCTAATCTTTCAGAGAGCCATAAAGGAGAAGGTTTTACAGTAACATTGTCGATTAGGATTGCCGAGAATCTTGGACAAATGGTTGGGTCTTGAATCTCTACCTTTAAATGGTTTTCTTCTTTTTTCTGGTTTAATTTGGGAATTAGGGGGATTTTTGGTTCAACAAACTTAGCCTTTATTCCAAATTGAGGAAGAATAGCGCCAGCCTCTTTGGCAATACCTATAATAGAAAGACAGTCGTAGCGATTAACAGTTATTTCGATCTCTAAGACTTGATCATTATCAACTTTATGAATTTTCTCAACAGATTGACTGCATAAAGAAAGGACTTCGGCAATTTTTTCTGCTGAAGCCTCGGTTTTTAAAAAATCTTTAAGCCAAGTAATTGGTACAAGTATGTTCATAGTTTATGGTTGTTGGTCGTAGCTGCAAGTTTAGTAATTAGTCTTGGTCTTTGATTATTTGATTAATAACGTAGACTTTAGGCCAAACCGGCTGCCCAGACCTAAAACTAATGACCACTTACCTAATTTTCAAAACTGATTAATAAATCTTAAATCACTTTCATAAAGTGGTCTTATATCTCCTAAATTTAATCCTGATTTCATTAAATATGTTCTTTCTACTCCCCAGCCAAAGGCAAAACCAGAATAAATTTTCGGATTAACTCCTCCATTTTCTAAAACTTTAGGGTGAACCATACCCGCTCCACCCAACTCCATCCATCCAGATTTACAGGTTCGGCACCCCTTTCCTAAACATAGAGGACAATTAATATCAACTTCAAAAGATGGTTCGGTAAATTGAAAATGAAAAGGTCTTAATCTGGTTTTTCTTCCTGGGCCAAAAAAATTTAGAGCAAAATAATCGGTTACTCCCTTAAGATGGCTGATATTAATTTCCTTATCTACCACCAAACCTTCGAATTGATGAAAAGTTGGAGTGTGAGTAATGTCCCAATTTGGTCGGTGACATCTGGCAATATTAATCATTCTAATTGGCGGTTTTATTCTTTCCATTTCCCGTAGTTGACCTGATGATGTATGGGGCGTAAGAACCATTCTTCCGAATTTAGGATGAGGTTGAGTTTCCAGAAAAAAGCTTTCAAAATCATCTCTTGCTGGATGGTTTTTTGGCATATTTAGGCCTTCAAAAGCATACCATTCCAATTCAACTTCAGGGTAACGAACCCTAACAAAACCAATTTTTTCAAAAACAGAAGAAATTTCTCTTATGGCATAGGTTAATAAATGAAGATGGCCAAGTGTCGGACTTACTTCAGGGCTGGTAACATCAAACCATTCTTTGTCGGCTAATTGCTGATTGCTGATTGTTGATTGTTGATTGTTCAGAGCTTCTTCGATAGATTTCTTGGCTTCATTGATTAATCTTCCAGCTTCACTTCTTTTTTCTATCGAGAGTTTAGGAATTTCTTTAGTTAATTGGTTAATCTTTCCCGACCGACCCAAATACAAAATTCTTAATCTTTCTAATTCTTTTTCCTCTTTAGTCTCTAAAATATTCCCGATGGCTTCGTTTTTAAGATTAATAATTTTTTCTCTCATACTCTGATTTTAATGGAATTTTTCAATTATTTCAAAGTAAACTTTCTTGTCTTGTTAAGTAAAAAGAAAAACCCGCCGATTCGGCGGGTCCCTAAATACGCCAAAACCAACCTCCCCTTTTAAATATGGCTTCTGAAAAAAATATTAAAGCCAAAAAATAGGAACGAGGTTGGTTCTCGCATGGGAATATTTATACACCATAGCAAAAAACAATGTCAAGTACCAAATTTATATGACTAATCACTAAACTGGCTGCTTTGACTGTGAACTAATAACCATTAACTTTTATTTTACTTTCTCAACAATTTTTTGAAATGTTTGAGGATCTTCTGAGGCAATAATAGCAAGAATTTTTCGATCTAATTCAATTTTAGATCTTTTTAATTTATTCATAAATTGGCTATAAGAAAGACCATTTTTACTTAAGGCACCAGTAATTCTGGTAATCCAAAGTCTTTTGAAGTTTCTTTTTTTCTTTTTTCTGCCCATATAGGCGTATTGACCGGCATGCAAAGCCGCTTCATGGGCCACCTTATAAAGCCGGTGCTTGGTCATCCGAAAACCTTTGGTTGTCAAAAGAACCTTTTTGTGGTGTTGTCGTCTGACTATTCCAGTTTTAACTCTCATAGTTTATTTTTCACCTTTTTTTATCTATCTTCCTAAAATTTTTTTAATTTTTCTTGCAAGTTTATCCTCTAATTCTTTAGTTGACATAAGTCGTCTTTTTTGGGATTTTCCCTTAGCTGATTTCAAATGCCGAGAAAAGCCGCTTCGATGTAATACTTTTCCACTTTTAGTGATTTTAAAACGATCAGCAAATGATTTTCTGATTTTCATTTTTTTACTCATTTTTGTTTTTATCTTGATTATGTTTTTGCTGCCCTGCATTTAAAATAACAAAAAACTCTTTCCCTAACCATTTTGGTTCAGAGTTAAGTTTAGCTTCTTGTCCAAGGCTAACAATAGCTTTTTCCATAACCTGCTGGCCGAATTCTTTATGGGCCAGTTGTCTTTTCGTAAATTTAATGACTAAGCGAACTTTATTCCCCTGTTTTAAAAATTCTCTGATTTTCCTTAAGGAAAACTCCAAATCATTCTTAGCGATGAAAGGAGAAAGCCATACTTCTTTTAGTTTTCCGCCTTTTTGGCCCCCTTTTTCCTCTCTTTCTTTTTTTGCCTCTTGATATTTAAATTTTTTGAAATTAATTAATTTGCAAACTGGTGGGTTTGCCTTGGGAGCAATTTCGACCAGATCTACTCCTAATTTTCTTGCCTCCTGGACGGCATTAAAGGTAGGCATAATACCAATTTGTTTTCCGTCCTCGCCAATTAATCTTACTTGAGACGCTTGAATATATTGGTTGATTCGGTAAAATTTTCCCACTCCTTTTCTAAATAATATCAAATTTGTCTTTTTTTGACAATGTCTTCTTTAATAAGCTTAATAAAGTTTTCTTGTGACATTTCTCCCAAAACTTTCTCGCCCCTAACTCTAATATTGACACTCTTTGCCTTCATCTCTTTATCACCAATAACTATTATATATGGAATTTTTTGTAATTCCGCATCTCGAATTTTAGCAGAGGTGGTTTCATTTCTCTCATCTAAGCTAACTCTGATATCAGCGGATAACAACTTTTCAAGAATCTTCTTACCGTATTCAAGGTGTTTATCAGTAATAGGTACGATCTTCACCTGTACAGGCGAAAGCCAAACCGGAAATGCACCGGCATATTGTTCTATAAGGACACCAACGAATCTTTCCAATGAGCCCAAAAGTGTCCGGTGGATCATATAAGGAACATGATCTTTCCCATCCAGGCCAATATATTTTAAGTCAAATCTTGAGGGAAGATTAAAATCAAACTGGATGGTTGTCCCCTGCCAAAGCCTACCTAAGGCGTCTTCTGCTTTAAGGTCAATAGAGGGTCCATAGAATTTTGCTCCTCCAACATCTTTTCCAAATTTCACTTTCCTTCTTTCAAGGATTCCCTCTAAAGCATCTTCAGCCATTCTCCATTCTTTGGGATCTCCTGCATATTTTTTTGTATCTTTTGGGTTCATCACTGAAAGATCATAATGTAAATCCTTAAAACCAAAAACAGCATTCATCTCTAAAGCAAAATCTAAAACATTCTCAATTTCGGGGATTAATTGCTCTTTGGTGCAAATAATGTGGGCATCATCTTGGGTAAATCCTCTGGGTCGTAAAATACCGTGTCTCACACCCTCAAGTTCATAGCGATAAACAGTTCCTAATTCACACCAGCGAATCGGTAGTTCTTTATAGCTTCGAGGTTTGGATTTATAAATTAACATGTGGCCATTACAGTTCATTGGCTTAAGAAAATAGACATCATTTCTTTCATCTTTTAATGGTGGGTACATTAAATCTTTATAAAAATTTGTATGACCTGATCTATCCCAAAGAACTTTGCGGCCAATATGAGGTGTGTAGACGTATTGATAACCTCTTTTACGATGTTCTTGACGCCACCAAAGTTCTATTTCTTCTCTGACGATTGAGAGTTTGGGATGCCAAAGAATTAATCCAACCCCTAATTCATCATTCTGACTAAACAAATCAAGCTCTTCACCCAGTTTTCTATGATCTCTTTTTTTAGCTTCCTCAATTTGCCAAAGATAATGATCTAATTCTTTTTGAGTGGGGAAACAAGTACCGTAAATTCTGGTAAGCATTTTATTTTTCTCATCTCCGCGCCAGTAGGCTCCGGCTAAAGATAGAAGTTTAAATGAACCAATATCTTTAGTACTTTCAACATGAGGTCCAATGCATAAGTCTAAGAAGTCACCTAAGGTATATGTCGAAACAGAATTTGCACCATCTTTGATCAAGTCTTTAATTAATTCCAGTTTATAAGGCTGGATAGCAAAGAGTTTTTTCGCTTCTTCAAAGGAAACTTCTTTTTTTGTGATTGGCAGATTTTCGGCTTTTATTTCCGCCATCTTGGCCTCAATTTTCGGAAAATCAGAGTCAGAGATGGTCGCAGAAAATTCGAAGTCGTAGTAAAAGCCTTCTTCAATTGCCGGACCAATGGCTAATTTTGTCCCCGGCCAAAGTTCCAAAATGGCCGCGGCCATCAAGTGGCTGCAGGAATGCCTCATTATGTCTAAGTTATTAGTCATTATATTGACCTCTCATTCTTTCGTTCATTAATCTCGTACATGTTTCTATAAAAGATTCACCTGATTTTCTTTTTGGATGAACATTACACATCTCATCGTTTAAGACATTTTCAAAACAAATAGGATGATACCTATCTTTTAACATGTTATCAATTTCTTCAAATCCCGTCAAACCTGTTTGTTTAAAATTTAAAATAATATTAAGTAAATTGATTCGTTCAGGATCAATTCTGATCCTTTCTTGGTGTTTACTATTTCATTCTCCTTCACATTTTTAAAAAAACAAATAAAAAACCGCCTTTTTCAAAGAGGCGGTAATGTTTACCCCGGTTCCACTCTTAATTTATTGCTTTGGCTTGCCGAAATTTTAATGAAGGCTGCCTCATGCTCGTTTTCGATGAACTTCGTTTTGGCTCTTCGGTTGGTGAGTCCGTATCATCGCCAAAGATTAATTAAAGATATTTTAGCAAATGATGATTATATGTCAAGATCTAAGATTTAGCCTTACACCCCCGAGGTGTCAAGCTAATTATTGAAAAAAGTGGGTTAATAAATCTTGTATAATTGCTTTATGAAAACCTATGATTATCAAATAATAGCCAATCTTTTAGCTGGAAAAGGTCGGGCCGAAGAAAAATTAGAATCGCTTAAAAAATTTTTAGATCTTCACCAAAAAACCTACACTACTGTTGAAATTAGAAAGTTTACTCCTATTAGTGAAATTCCACCCAACCCGGATACTAAAATAAAAAAAGGGATTATTTGTATTGGAGGTGATGGGACGGTATCAGAAACAATTGAATTTATGGGCAAAAGAAATTGGAACTCGCCAATCTTCATTATTCCTACAGGAACAGCTAATTTTATTGCTAATTCCATGGGTATTAGAACAAATGTCAGTTATGAGAGGCTGTTGAAAGGTAGTCTCAAAGAATATGATTTGGGAATTAGTGAGAGTTTAGAAGGTAAGGATTTCTTTTTGGTAGGAATAGGCTTAGGATTTGAACAAAAATTTTTGGAAATGGCAAAGCAACGCCAGAAAAAATTTTTAGGAAAACTGATTTACTTTTTGGCCGCCTTTATGCAGCTTTTTAGATTAACTCCCCTTCCCTATCGTCTGGTTTTAGGTGATCGAGAATTAAATTTTAAATCTTCAATGATAATAATCCTAAACACAAAACCTAAAATTACCTCTCTTTTACCATTGTTTCCGGAAAAACAGATAAACCCAAATGACGGTTTTTTAGATATTTTGTTTATTGAACATAAAAATTATTTTTACTCATTTTTAGGAATTTTATTTTTCCATATTTTAGGAAGATTAGATTTCGGATTGGTTAAAAGATTAAGATCTAAAAAAGTAGGAATTTACTCAAACAATCAGTTAAAAATTCAAATTGATGGAGAAATAAAAGAAGCCCAATCTCTTAAAATATCTATAATTCCTCACGGAGTGAGATTTTTAGTGTAACAATTTAGTGTAATCGAAAATTGATTTTAACTAAAGAGGTGATAAAATTACTGAGATGGGCGGTTAGCTCAGTTTCGTCCAGAGGACGATCGGCCTTTGGCCGAGGTTAAAGAGCCCCCCCCGCCTAATTTGAACTGTTAGCTCAGTTGGCAGAGCGCTTCGTTGACATCGAAGAGGTCGGTGGTTCAAGTCCACCACAGTTCACCATACAACGATGGAAATTTAACGATTGCAGTCATGGATGCCAAGGAATGTTTTACCCTGAACTTCTACCTGGTGTCGACTTGCTCCTGGACCAGCAGAGATTTACGAATGGGTAAAGACTTACGAAGACTGTGTTAAAGATAGAGGACAGATTACATCTATAGTTTCGTGGCTTCCGATTGTTTGATTCTAACTTTCTCAGTCATTTTATCTGTGCTTATATAGGCAAGGACATCAATATCAGGGTTGTAAAGTTCTATCATGTCTAAGTCTGGGCGCTCAAAAAGTCTTGCTCCAGCTATTATCCCTCCTTCTAACAACGATTGTTTCAACTTATTATATTCACTTTGCTCTAAATAAAAGTCAACATCACCTACATGATGGCGGTATGGGTCTGGCTTTCTAATATAAAGGTAAGTATATGTGGTTTCTGGTATATTGTCTTTTGCTGGAATAACAATCGGGCTAAGTAATCGAAAGTATTTTTGATTTATATTATCCGGGGATTCGGTCAATTCTTTCCTTATTTTAATTAACCTCTCATATTCGTCATCGTAGTGGCAAAATATGCCTATATTACCAGCATTTGGCAGGTATTCACCCATAGATTGCTTACACAAACTATAAGACTCAAAGTGTATATGTTTTATTGCTTCGAATAGCTGTTTTTTATCTTGAATTGGGCTAAATCGATATAATTTCATAGTTCTTCTTCTGACATTAAAGGGTAAATATCAAATACGGCTTCTTCATAAGGATGAACTTTTCTTATCACTGCAATAACTTTCTTTGCCTTGCTCTTATCGCAGACACATTCGATTTTTTCCTCTTGAACTTCCTCAAGCTTGCCAACTTCACCCATAAAAGGTTTAGCCCTTTTGTTAGTTTATATCTTCCGACCCCATCTATTGAGAAGCTACAGTGACTGTAGTTTCCAATTTTCCCAGTTGTCTGGCGAATAGTTAACAATTTTGGTAATCCGCCAGCTGGCGGAGTCTTATTCTTCGGCATACCTCAACATAATTATACAATTTCTCCTAACATAATGTTTGACTTGCAAAGCCACAAACAGATTTTGTATAATAGCTTTATCATGAAGACAAACCTGAGATTTATTACTGCACACGCCTTCTGTTGTAACTGTAAACCAGCGTAAGTTTGGTTTGCAGGATTTTGTCTTTTTAACCCCTTTCAAAAGATTCCCAACCAAAGAAAATAAAGTTTTGCAAATCAATATGTCAAAAATAACTTTTGTAAAGAACTGTTGTTGTCTATTAAGCCCTTTAAGTTGGGAGGATTTTTGGTGTCCTTAACATAATTTTAAGTAAACAAAATCAAACCTCCCAACAAGGGAGGTTTTTTTATGCCTATTTCTCAAAAATTATGAACACAAAAATATCGATAATTAAGAACAATTTAATAAAACAGCACGAAAGGATCAGAAAAAACCACCTGAGAGAGCTGTTTGACCAGATTAAACACGATGGTTTCATCAGTGATCCTATTATCGTGGACAAAAATACAATGGTTCTTTTAGATGGGCACCATCGATTTAATGCCATCAAACTTTTAGGTCTGACAGCGTCACCTGTATACCTCGTCGACTATAAAAGCAGAAAAATACAAGTTACTTCCTGGAGAGGAGGTGAAAAAGTTACCAAAAAAATTGTCATTCGTGCTGGTCTGTCTGGTAAATTGCTTAGACCTAAGACATCCAGGCATTCAATACCAGAGAAACCAACGGGTTTAAGAATACCATTATCAAAGTTAATTTAATTGGAGGACTTATGAAAAACATAACAATTTTACAAACCATAGGAAACACTCCCATTGTGGAGTTGAAACGCTATTCACCCAGTCCAAAAGTGAAAATCTTGGCTAAGTTGGAAGGAAACAATCCTGGTGGCTCAGTAAAAGACAGAATTGCCCTTTACATGATAAGTGACGCAAGGAAAAGAAGGTTGTTGAGTCAAGATAAGAAAATTATCGAGCCGACGAGCGGTAATACGGGCATAGGGTTGGCGATAATCTCAGCCATTTTTGGTTATAAATTCGTTGCTGTCATGCCAGAGAGTGTGAGCATTGAAAGAAGAAAATTACTCGCTGCTTATGGAGCTGAGATTGTTTTAACTGATGGCGAAAAAGGCACAAACTACGCAATCGAAGTAGTCAAGAAAATGGTGGCAGAAAATCCCAAACAGTATGTCATGCTCGACCAATTTAGCAATCGAGCCAATGTGCTTGCTCATTACGAAACTACTGGACTGGAAATCGTTAAGGATGTTCCAAACATTACACATTTTGTTGCAGGCATGGGAACTGGAGGGACACTGATGGGAGTGGGAAAGCGATTAAAAGAGCTTAACAATAAAATACAGATTGTCGGCATTGAGCCTATGCCCGACTCTAAAATACAGGGATTAAGAAATATGACGGCTTACAAACCGCCCATATTTGACGAGAAGAAATTGGATTCTAAGCTGGCTATCACCGATGATGAAATAGCGTTTGAGCTGGCAAGAGATCTATTCAAGAAAGAAGGTATTTCTGTGGGCATATCATCTGGTGCTGCTCTCTGGGGTGCGATTAAAGTGGCAAAGTCTATCAGTAGCGGCATTGTAGTCACGCTATTTCCCGACAAAGGAGATAAATATCTTAGCACAGCGTTATTTCGTTAATTCGCTTAATTAGGTTTTAATACCCAGTGGTAAGGTAGCTGGGCTGCAGTTTGCCTTCTAATGGAAAGATTGAGTATAATTGCTTGAACTCACTAAGGAGTTGGTTCCAAAATAAATCCTTGTGGGTCACATAATCACCATTTACTTTCCGATTGCGGTAATAATAACCATTTTTCTGGACGACCAACCAGTAAGCCAAACGTCAGCATGTAGTTTATTGGTTGACTTCAACCATGTCTTTAAAAAGAACAAGAGCAAGAAAGCCACGATGAGAGATTTAAGAGTATTTTTTTATCCTGTTTGTGTAGCCACATTCCGATCAGAAGAAAGCAAAAATTTAGAACCTGATTTTTTGAATTGACCCCAATAAAAATTTTTCTTCTTAGCTTTTTTATTCCATTCAGCCAACCAAAAAGAAGATTCTTGAATTTTACTTTTTAAGGCTTTAATTAAGTTTCTTAATCTTTCAAAAAAAGTAAGATGATAAGCCCCAACTTCTGGTGGCAAATTGAAAGAGGCTATTTCGGCCTCTTTAGAAAGTTGTTCACTAGCCTTAGTTAATTGCTGGATTTCTTGTTGAAGAGCCTTCACTTGGAGTTGAATCTCTCTATCTTGCCTGGTATAAATTATTTGTTCTTGCTTTTTGGCTATTTCTGATTGCCAACGAGCCTGTCTTTGATATTTTTTTTCTAAATCTGCTTCTTTTTGAAACAAAAAATCAGAAAAATTGTTTTTTTCCGTGACGGAGGATGAACCCGAGCTTGGTTTCTGATTTCCGGTTAAGGTGTTCATTATTCCTTTCCCTGTTCCTTTAACTACATCATTTTTAAATGAATCAACGAAATTACTTCCCAAATCACGGAAGGCTTCTAAGAAACTATCAGAAGAAAATTTCTTTTCTCTTTTAGGTTGTTTTGTCATTATTTACTTATTATAGGATTTTAATTGGCCTAAGATTACTACAAATTAATTAAAAAGTCAAGGGTTTTTTGGCGTCGAAGAATCGAAGCCAAAAGGTATCTTTGAGATTGCAAGTTCTTCTTTTCTTCATCAGAGCTGGCTTTCTGAATAAGATCTTCTATATCTTTCTGGTTAACAACAATATTCTCGTTATCAGAAATTTCCTCTAAAATTAGCTCAAGCCTCCATAAATCATTAGCTTGTTTTCGATACTCCTCCTTTATACTTTCTGGAGTTTTACCAGTAGATTTAAGATATTGTTCAACTGTTAATCCTAATTTTTGAGTTTGGTCAATTAAGTTTGAAAGTCGGCGATTAACTTCCTCTTCTAACATCAAATCAGAAATTTCTATTTTTATGTTTTCCAAAAGCCATTTGATTATTGCTTGGATTTTTTCTTCTTTTCTTTTTTCTTCATCTTCGGTTTTAGTTTGATTTTCTCCAGGAACCCAGATATGTGCCCCTTTATTAAATTTGCTTAATTCCTCCTTGAAATTTACTAAATTTACCTTCGGTTTCTCACAAATTTGAATTCTTACTTCCCAATCTTTGCCTTCTTCTGCAGAGGTTAAAGTAATTTTTGGAGAGATAATCGGTTTTAAATTATTAAGTTCAATCGCTTTTTGATAATATTTTGGGATTATCTCTTGAACAACCTGTGAATAAATTTTAGATTTATCTAGCCCTTCTTCAACAAATTTTTTGGGAGCCTTACCTTTACGAAAACCTTTTATTTGGATTTCTTTTCCGAATTTTTTAATGACCTCGTCAAAAGTATCTTTAATTTCTTCCCAAGGAATAATAAATGAGATCTCAATTTCCGATTTAGGCAATTTTTTAACGGTGATATTTTCCTTCATAATTATTAATAATCAGTAATTAACCACGATGCTGGGTACCCTGATAGGAGATGGGCCTAATATTCGTTGGTTTTTTAAAAGATAAATTTTTTCCCTTAAACCAGTCTGGAGTTCGAAAAACCAATGTTTGATTTTCTTTTTTCTTTTGAAAACTTTTCATCATTTAATTTTAACAATATCTTGACAAAAAAACAATTTGATGTAAGGATATAATCATATGTTAAGTGTTTGGGCATATCTTAGGTTGGTAATAACCAAAAAGTTTTTTTTAGTAATAATATTTTTTGTTCTAACTCCCTTGGTCCTTCTTTCTTCTTTCCTTATGTTAAGCAAAGAAGAGAAAGGAAAGGTGATGGGAACGATGGTTTCACCAATTTCATTTGCCAATGATTTTTATGTCTCCCTTCCCTCAAATCCTTCACTAATTTCCTATCAAATTAAAGCAGAAGATAGTCGCTGTTTTTTAGTGGAGAATTATCTTAAGAAATATCGTTCACCGCTTCTTCCTTTCTCCAAGCTTATTTGTGAAACTGCCGATAAATATGATCTTGATTATCGATTATTATTGGCAATTGCCCAGCAAGAATCAAATCTTTGCAAGAGTTCTCCTCCAGACTGGCATAACTGTTGGGGCTGGGGAATTCACAGTAAAGGAATAAAAAAATATTCAAGTTATGAAGAAGCAATAGAAGATGTAAGTTTAGGGATTAAGAATAATTATTGTAATAAAGGATATTGTGATGATCCTTGTATGATGATGAGAAAATACACTCCTCGTTCAAATGGAAGTTGGTGTTTTGGGGTCAAACAATTTCTAAAAGAAATAGAAGAAGGTTTCTCAAGCTGATGCCGGTTCCTTACGACCTTTTTAATTATAATTCTTATTGGCAATTTAGAAAATACGAAGATCAGTCTGAAAGAATTGCTCTGGAAAGATTTTTCCAAAAAATTGGCAAAAAGGATACATTGGCGGATATTGGAGGAGGATTTGGTCGACTTGTACCTGTTTACCTTCCTTTTGTAAAAAAAGTAACTCTTTGTGATCCCTCAGAAAAACTTTTAGAAATTGCCAAAGAAAAATTTAAAACAAATTCGCAGATCTCTTATCAAAAAGGAGGATTTCCTAATTTACTTTTTCCTGATTCATGTTTCGAGACAGTTTTGTTAATAAGAGTAATTCACCATCTTGAAGATCCTAAGATAGCCTTCGAAGAAGTTTTTCGAATTTTAAAACCTGGCGGATTTTTCTTTTTAGAGTTTGCCAACAAAATCCATTTTTTAGCAAGAATCAAAGCATTTTTTAAAAGAGACTTTTCTTTTGCCTCAAACCTAAGTCCATTTGAACAGCGCTCAAAGGAAAGTATTAGGAAAAGAAAGATTCTTTTTTTGAACCACCATCCCAAAAAAATTATTTCTGATTTAAGGGAGTGCGGATTTTTAGTGGAAGAATCTCTTTCTGTTTCTAATTTCCGTAATCCTATAATTAAAGAAATATTCCCTTTAAAAATTCTTTTATTTTTTGAAAAAGTTTGCCAAAAACCACTCTCTTCTTTATTCTTTGGTCCTTCAATTTTTCTCCTTTGTTACAAACCCCATAAGACTTGACAAAAACAAGATCTTATGGTATATTCCAGCAAGATCCCGAGGTATGCCTGCTGGCCTACTTTGGGATTTTTTGGTGAGATATTCATTTCTCTTTACTAATCCGAGTTCTTCAATTATCACGAATGGGCGCTATCCTTATCTTGTATAACCTTGATGATTTTCTGACGCGCTCACGAATATACGCGAATAAAATTGATTACTTTTGCTATAATTGATATGTCTCTGAAATTGTTGGGGTGGTGAGACGGAGAGTCCCGCCTTCCAGGTCAGACTTGGCCTGCCTTGCCGAAGTGGCGAAATTGGAAGATGCCCGACGTGCCCTGATGCTGAAATGGTAGACAGGCTAGCTTTAGGAGCTAGTGTTCGTAAGGACGTGGGGGTTCAAATCCCTCTCAGGGCACTTTTGAAGGCATACTTTCAGCCTTTAAGACATTACTTTACTTGGTGGGATAGAAATTCAGGTTTTCTCTCTGACACCATTCATTTTGCTTTGAAAAAATTATGTTGCTATAAAGAGAAGATTCTAATTCTTGCAAATACATTTTAAAATGCTAAAATAGCCTTTTGAAATGAAGAAAAAATGGCTAATTATAGGAATAATTCTTCTACTCCTTTTGGTCTTTTTGCGTGGGAGAAAAAGACCAAAATTTTCTTTCGAAACTAAAAAAGTTGAAAGAGGAAATATTGAAGTTACAATTTCTGCTTCAGGAACAATTAAATCAGAAACAGAAGTTAAAGTTCAATTTCAAACCTCGGGAAAATTGGCTTGGCTTGGAGTGAAAGAGGGCGACAAGGTTAAAAAGGGTCAAGCCTTAGCCTCATTAGATAAACAAGATCTTAAAAAGAGATTTGAAAAAGAAATGAATGATTATCTTAATGAAAGATGGGATTTTGAACAAACACAAGATGACTATAAGGCCACCAAGGAAAAGGCATTAGTTACTGATTCAATTAAAAGAATTTTAGAGAAAGCTCAATTTGATTTGAATAATGTGGTTTTGGATTTAGAAATTTCCGATTTAGCGGTAAAGTATGCCACTATCTACTCCCCAATAAACGGGATTGTTACCAAAATCGAGCCTCCATTAGCGGGGGTAAATGTTGTTTACACAACTGCCTATATTGAACTGGTAGATCCTAACTTGATGGAATTTGAAGCGATTATTGACGAGACAGAAGTGGCCAAATTAACTGAGGGTCAGAAA
>Ga0172363_10002409_pt1 | contig 15102 bp, 27 predicted proteins | sample LakKivs2_kivu2a2_FD_114541 | JGI IMG/M metagenome (GOLD analysis project Ga0172363, IMG submission 114541) | Sediment microbial communities from Lake Kivu, Rwanda - Sediment s2_kivu2a2 | ecosystem: Environmental > Aquatic > Freshwater > Lake > Sediment | place: Rwanda: Western Province, Lake... | reverse complement strand
TCTTGCATGATGCTCGGGTTTACGAAGGCTCCGGTAGTATAGCCTGGTCAAGTATTCCGGCCTTTCGAGCCGGAGACGCGGGTCCGAATCCCGCCCGGAGCACCTCAAATCTGCTTGCTTCAGCAGAAAGAAGCCAGAAATGGGCTTGTTTGCCCTCTGGCTTTCGGGACCGTCCTGGGACCGTCCCAGCTATGTTGGGAGGACCGTCCTATGCACAGGGATACAATTGGCGAGTTGAAAAGGCGTGTGGATGAGCAGTGTAGGGCTTTGGGTTCTTTAGCCGCGAGCCTTGAGGGCGAGGATAGGCTTAAGGGTTTGAGGGAGCGTGTGGAGAAGCCTTGTGAAGCTTTAAGTGTTTTAGCTGCTGGCGATGTGGCTGGTGTAGGCTTTGTTTTAAATTGGTCTGAAACGAGAGGGCTGTTTCTGCAATACGTCGAGTTTAAACGTTACGATCCCGCTAATGCGAAGAACATGGTTAATTATTTGGATAGGTTTGTTAGAGAGCCTATAACTGCGCCTATGGATGTTATGCGTGTTTTCTCGCCTTTAACGGTTGGGCAGAGGCATCATTTGAACCGTGCATTGCGGGCTTGGTTTAAATGCTTAGAAATTAACAGGCCAGACAGAGAGTTTAAGGAGTTTCTTGACTGTTTGCGTAAGGCTATTCCGAAGGATGAGGTTGGCATAGACATTAAAGTGCCAGAGGAGGAGCAGATAATTTCGGATTTGAAGAGGATTGTTTCGGAGCCTTTGGCTGTTCAGGCGGAGTATAATTTGCTTTTAGATTCGGGATTAAGGCTTGTGGAAGTTGTAAAGCTTCTGAACGATTTTCCAGAGGCTGAGCGGCTGGAAGGCTTTTACCGCTGCCCAGTTGGGCTTTTCAGAGGCTCAAAACAGGCGTATTACTGCTACATGACGGAATACACCTATCAGTTGATAAAGAAGTTGAATGAGAAGGTTTCAGAAATTAGGCTGAAAAGACGACATCAACTCCACAAATACACAAGGGCAAAGTATCTGAGGAAATTTGCCAACGACATGATGACAAGCGAACGCTTAAACATTCCAGAAAGCGTAGCAGACTTCATTCAGGGACGCGTCCCAAGGAGTATAGGGGCTAAACATTACATGCAGCTTAAACGCAAAGCAGACCAATACTATCCAAGATATGCACAATACGTTACAGAGCTAAGGCGAAAAGCTGGGGTGTTAACAGCTTAAGCCTAAACTCTCTTTTTCTCTTTAAAAGTTTAAGCAATAGAACTGTAACTATTATTTTTGGATAGGTTTTGTCAAGGAAAAGTGTTGTAAGTAGAAAGCCACGGCTGTTTGACGCTCCGGAATGTAGAAGCTGCACTTACAAGGGAAGCAGATACTGATGGAACCAATGCCCATATAACATATGGAGAAAATATTAAATTGACATGTGAATGGTTTGTTGGTAGGTGTTACATTGAGTGTTAGATTTTGGGTTTTTGTTCCCATCCCTTTGATTAAACGGAGCTTAATATGCCCAAAATGTGGGAGGCATGTTTCTTTTGATTCTAACTACTGCAGCTTTTGTGGGAGCCTACTACGCCCAACAATAGTGTTAAAAATATGCCCAAAATGTAAGAGCAGGATCCCAGTCTCGGCGCGCTTCTGCTATGAATGCGGGCAGAAACAATGATTAAACCCTTTACCAGATGTATTTGTTTAATGGGCCCTTTATCTTTGGCTTGTATTTTTCGCATATACTGTCTTCAGGGTTTACATAGCGTTTGTTTTGGTGGCACCAGTATTTGTCTTCGGATGAAAAGTAATCTATAAAGCGACAGTCCCTACACTTAGCCATCGAAGCCCTCAAATGAAAGAGAAAGCGCGCCCTAAAGTCATTTAGGTCTATCAGTTAAGGATTTAGAATGTAGATTTTTGCTTCATAACCGTTTACTATTAAATTAAACATTGAAAGAGTTTTATGTCTCAAGAGAAGCGAATGACTCAGGTTTGGGTTAGCTGGGAAACCTATAGGCGTTTGTTGGCTGTCCGCGGAATCATGCAAAAGACGGATGGAAAAATAAGAAACATGGATGAGGTTATAACGGAACTAATAGAATTTTGGAAAAAGCGCACAGAAGCCAAAATTGTTTGAACTTCGGAATGTAGAAACTGCGCTTATAAGGGAGGCAGATATTGCTGGAACCAATGCCATACAACATATGGCGAAAATTTTAGAAAGGGGTTGAGAAAGGTATTGCGGAATGGTTGGGATTAATGTCTTGTTTGATGCTGTTAAGAGACATGAGGCTGTAGAAAAGCTGGTTGTTCGTGAAGGTGTGCAAGGGCAGGAGAGGAGGTATTACCGGTTTAGGCCGGCAAGGTGGTATGGGGGGATAGTTACGGCGGATTGCGTAGGTTGTGGACTTCTCTGTAAGTTTTGCTGGGTTTCTGACAAGGCTCTTTATCATCCTGCAGCGACTGGAACATTTTACAGTATTGAAAGTGTTGTGGAAAACATGAAGCGGATAGCAAAACAGTTCGACTTAAAGCAGTTGCGTTTAAGTGGTGGTGAACCAACGCTCGGAAAAGACCATTTGTTAGGGCTTCTTGAGCTTTTGAACACCGAAGGTTACACATTCATACTGGAAACTAATGGTATACCCATAGCTTATGATGATGATTATACTTTCCAGCTATCAAAATACAATTTTGTTCATGTGAGGGTTTCGTTAAAAGGGTGCAATGAAAGCGAATTTGCCATGCTTACTGGCGCCAAGCCAGAAAACTTCAAACTTCAATTAAACGCGTTGAAGAAACTGGTTGAATATGATGTAAGCTGTCACCCTTCTGTGATGGCTTCTTTCTCGAAGAGCGATAGCCTGCAAAAACTTGTTAAAAGGCTTGCTGAGATAGATGAGAAGCTTGCAGAAGATTTGGAAATCGAAGAACTTATCCTATATCCTCATGTAAAAGAAAAAATCAAGAAACACGCGTTGCAATATTATGTGGGGCACTCACCAAACAAAGTTCCGCCAGAGCAAATATAATTTGGATAAACAGTGTGATATTAGACTTTTTCATATGTTGCTGGACTGCGATTGATCGTGCGTTCTGAAGGTTTAATTTTGAACTGTATCTGACTTGCAGAAGCGTTTATCCATCCACTACTTGTCCAATGGTCGCCGCTTTTTCTTTGAAGCTCTTCATGACCTACTAATAAGCTTCCCCTTTGGTGTTATTTTTACGTTGTCTTTGCTACAAATATCAAGCACGTCCTTTGTGGTCAGATTATAATAGTAAGCCAAGCCTCCTTGGCGCTTAACTAAACAACTCCTTCTATTTTTTCAAGCTTTTTCTGTCTCCTTTTTAGCCACGCTTTAATGAATTCTTCTATTTCCCGTTTGTTGTATGGGTCTTTCCACGCAGCTTCTAAAGCTTGGCACTCCTCCATGGCGCCTATTATCCCAAAATAATATAGCAGCTCGCGGTAAAGCTGTTCAACTTCAAAATCGTTTAGGAAAACTTTCATTTCAGCAAGGATTGCGAATAGGATGGCTCTACTCATTCCATGTAACCTTTTCCTTAACCACTTTCTCTATTTGACCTTTCAGAAATTCATGTCGTGAACCGTTTGGTGTGTTCATTTCTCTGAAAGCTCGTTTTAGCTTTTCATATTTCTCTTTTGGGAATTTGAAGTATTTGTATTCGTCGCTTTCCCATTTTAGGTATAGGCATATGGCTTGACATATGAACTCCTCTTTGCTTTCATAGCCTTTGTGTTTTTGTATGGATTTCTCTATTTCCTGAAGAAGTTCTGTGGGCAGTGTTACGGATTGGTTCAGCATGTTTTCTATGGCGTCTTGGTATGTTTGCATTTTGCCTGTTTGAGCTATGAGTGCTCCGAGAGCTGCGGTGAGTTTTCTATGAGTTTCGTCTGATATTCTTACCGTTTTCATTTCTTTTAGCCTTGGCTTGTTTGTAAGATGGCTTCTTTTTTCAGTTCTGGGTGATCCCTTTCATAGGCTGCCATCATTCCGCTGCAGAAACTCCTGAAAGCATTCCACAACTCAGCTTTATCCTCGACGCTTAGACGAGAATTCGTCACTTCCTCTACGAGCTTCTCCATTCTCTGAAACAAGCGCTCAAACTTCCACTCAAACCGTTCTTTTTCTTTCATCCGTCAGCGCACCTACACTATTATTTCTTCTCTTCTATTCTTCTGGTGGTGGTTTTGGTAGGTTCCATCCTTCCATGCGTTTTTTCCACACTATTTCCCTTATTTTTGGGACTGTTAGGGCGAATTTTATGTGTCGGCAGTTACTTGCTTGGCAGTAGTCGCACCAAACCCCTTCTGGCTTGAAGTAAACGTCTATTATTCTCCCGTTAGATACGCCGTTCGCCAATGTTCTGTCGAGAATGCGGACGCCGTTTTCGCTTATGTTGAAGTGTTCAAGAGGTGGCAACTCAGGTGTTGGCAATAAGATTTTTAGTTGTTCGCATTTTTCTCTTACAGCGTCTGTTACGAAGTCTGCGAGGCTCTTATATCCTGTTTCTGGATGCGCCTTAATGTATTCTTCTATTTTGTTTACGAGTTCTCTTTGGAGGGTTATTCCTCTGTATTTGCCTATTGGCATATACCATACCTTTACTTTATCTATGCATTAGTCAAGACTTAATAAATTTTCGGTTGAAGCGTCATATGTTTTTAATTTTGTTGAAGCGATAAATCTTATATTTAAACCACATAAATACCACAATTAAAAGGTTTGAGTGGGGTAAGAGTATGCCCTCTGGCAATTATAGAAGCGTGTCAATCCGCGAAGAACTCTTAGAACGTGTTGAGAAACTTATTCGCAGAGTAAAAACTTACCATAGCATTTCAGAGTTTATTTCAGAAGCTGTCCGCTTGAGAGTTGAAGCCATAGAAAAACAAGAAAAGGCAAAGGGGGAAGCAGATGAGCTCGAAAAGTGATATGAAGCTTCTGGCGAAGTCTGCTGAGGGTTTAGCCTACGCCCTCAGGGATACGCTTGATGTTTTGGCGGATCATGAGCGGAGAATTAAGCTGATTGAGGAGAAGCTTGGGTTTTTGGCTGATTTGGAGTCGCAGACGATTGAAAAGGTTGTTGGCGGGAGGCATGTTTAGTGAAGCTTCAGCTTTTAGCGAAAATATCGGATGCTGAGCTTCTGCGTAAGAGTATGCATGAGCTTGGAACCGTTTTCTATCAGGCTGATGGCGAAGGCAACATTACGAGGGTTGTTTATTTCAGTGGTTCCCGTGTTGTGGAGTTTGTTGGCAAGGTTGACGAAGGTTTAGCGAAGTATGTTAAAGTGTTGGGGCATAGGGTTGACTGTATAGAGGTTGATGAGTTTCAGGGCTTTGTGCGTATAGTCCAGAGCCAAGGTTGAAGCTGTTTTATGCGTTTGAGGGTGACTAAGGATGTTGATTCGCACAGGGTTAATCCAAACTATCCAACATTGCGGATCGAGTTTGAGCTTCCCGGGGATGATAATTTTCGTATTCGCAGTTTGTTGCAGGCTGATTGGTGTCCGAGGGATGATGAGATTATTGAGGTTGTGGAGAAAATGCTTGACATAAGCCCCTCTTTTGGGCCTAAGCTTGCCAAACGCTTAGAGGCTAAAAGCAAACTTTTGTGGCGTTTGCTCAGCGAATACGCCTTTGCATTACACCAAGTGAAGCCTCATATTGAAGGAGTATTGGGCAGGAGGCGTGGTTCTTGACCCGTTGCGTTTTGTGTTATCCTTTCACGCATAATGAGGCGGATTATTTAGTTACATTTGGAAGTGAAGAGCGTAAGTTGCATGTGTGTAGGTGGTGTTTGGAAGACTTAAGGCTGCTTGGATTTAACGCTAACCAAATTGTTTGTTTGCCAAAGCCGTTTCACGTTAGGGTTTCTTTCTGGTTTTTGGGTCCAATTAGAAGCTTGTTGGAGGTTGAAGCCTATGCCCAGAACTAAAACCGTTATAGAAGTGCCCATACAACAAACGCGCTGCTGGAACTGCGCCTTCCTCGAGAAAAAGATTTACGAAAACAGCGGTGGACGCCTAATAGAAGCTTACAGGTGTCCACGCAACATGCATTTGCCAAACATGCTTCCGCCAGAATTCGCTGTAAAATGCGAAGTTTACAAACCAAAAGGAGATTTGGTTCGGAAATGAGAAATAAGAAGCTTGAACAGTTGATTAGGCGCATAGCGAAAGAAGTGGCATACGAAGTTTTGGACGAGCACCTAAACGACTATGAGCATAAAGAAAAGCCCCTAAAAGAGTATGAAGCCTATGGTTAGCAAAGCCTTCCGCAAATGCATAGAACTTACAGAAGAAATGCTTAGAGTTTGTTAGGTGATTTTTTGGCTGTTGATTATGCATTATTATCTACTACTTCTACTTCTCTTGGGCGTGTGAGGGGCTTCACTATAACGCTTCTTTATATGCTTCATGATGGTGGAGGCAGGTGCTGCGATTTAGCTGGAAAGTGTGGAAAAAGCCAGAATTACGTTTGGAGATATTTGAAAAACATGCAAAAGTATGGTTTAGCCTTTAAAAATGACGCTTTCTGGTTTTTAACGGATTCCGGAGTTGAATTTGTCAAATATCTTGATTTCGTATATAATAATATAACAGATTATCGAAAGAAAGTAGAAAGAAAATCAAAAGAAAATAAAAAGAAAGTAGAAAATAACCAGTCAAAAACCACAAAACAGATTCCGATAAGCTTGTGGCTTCAAAATTCTGGCTTAGACCATGCGGAAAAGGAAGTAGTAGAAGTATTGCTAAAACACTACAACGAAACAGGCTCAAAATTTATCCTTGTCAAAGACCTGTTTGAGCTGGCTGAAAAGCTAAAGGCAAACCCAAGCGAGGTTCTTGAAGCCCTAAAAAATCTTAGACAGGACAACATGATATACCTTTACCGCTCAGATATACAAGGCTATTGGAAGATAGGCTTAAAAACAAACTTTCTAAAAATCCTTGAAAGCGAAAGTGCTAAAGCTTAAAGGGAGCCTTTTTGATGTTTTTGTGTGGTTTGTTTGTATTTTTGTTGGATTTCTTGTAGTTCTTTTTCTATGTCTTTTCCCGTGTATTTTGTTTTGTGGGTTGTGATTGGTGTTGGTTTTTTCCAGTAGTCTTTGTGTAGGGTTATTTTTATGCCTCTTTTTGCCCATGGGTAAGTGTGGAGGTGATAGTTGCCTTTTCGCCATTCGCTTTTTCTTCCATCTGTTTTTATGTTGTAGTAGCCTAAGTTTTGGAGGGTTTTGTAAAAGTCTTGTATTCTTATTGGGTTTATTGTTTTCTTCATTCTGCTTCCTTTTAGGATTGTTTTTGGGTTTTAGGCTTTAAATTTTGATAGAGGAATCTTATAGAATAATTGTTCAGAGAGTTTTAAATTGGGGTCTTAACAATAATTGAGTTAGTCGGGCGGAGTGCACTCTGCTGGTGTTGGGCGCGCGCCTGACTCGTGTCCCCGTCTCAGCCGGGCACGTTAAACAGGAAGGGCTGGGATAACAAACCCGTAAATAATGTGCGGGGAAGAGGAGAAGGGAGAGTGATGCGAAAATGATTAGTAAGAAGATATTGGCAAGCCTAATCGTCATTGGCTTAGTTGGCTTAGCTGTAGGCTGGGGAACGCGTTCTCAGTTTAGCGATACGGAGAAAAGTGTGACTTTGTTTACTGCGGGGTCATTGAACTTGAAGGTTGGAGAAAGCGACCCTACCAGCTGGAATATAGTGCTAAATGATTTGCTGCCTGGCTGCAATGGGAGTGTGAGTGTTACGATAAATAACACTGGAACTATTAATGGTAATTTATCCATATTCTTTAGTGATCCTGTAGATGAAGAAAATGGGTTGACAGAGCCAGAAATAGCATTGGGAGACGATGAAACAAGCGGCGAGCTTGCAGAAAACTTGTATTTGAAAATTACTATTGACGGAACCATAGTTTACGAGGGTTATGCTAGTGGTGTATTGAGTGGCGGTATTAGCAATTATCCATTGAATGCTGGCGTTTCAAAGACATTCACTGTAGAATATAGCATTGATGAGTCTGTGGGTAACATTATACAAAGTGATACGGTTGGTTTTACAATAACGTTCCTTCTGACGCAGGCTTAACCCCCTTCTCCCTTGAAAAAGGAGGAAGAGGTTAAATGAATAGGAAAATATTGGCTGGAATACTTGCTATAGGCTTGGTGGCTTTGGCAGTTGGTTGGGGAACATACTCCCAATTCAGCGACACAGAAACAAGCGTAACAACATTCAGCGCAGGCTCGCTGGACTTGACGATAAATGACCAGAACGGAGTGCCAGTAACATTCAACTGGAGTAATCTAAGACCTGGAAATCAACCACACTATTCATTGACGCTTAAAAACATCGGCACCATAACAGGATATTTAGATATAAGTAGTATCGTTGTTGTCAGCGAAGAAAATGGTTTAACTGAACCAGAGATAGAGGCAGGAGACAACAGCAATGATACGGGTGAGTTAGATGACGTGCTTAACATAAGGCTGTGGCTTGACTACGACCACAATGGCTGGTGGTCACAAGGAGATAAATTGATTTGGGGCGGCCTCGTCAGAGATCTTCCGAGCAGCTTCACTGATATCAATGAAGAGATTCCTGCCAACGGTGGCGTGGACTTTGTAGTTGAGCTTTACGACTGGTGGCAGCATGGCGGCGTTGACAATCAAGCGCAGACAGACACCTTGCAGATTACATTTACTTTCTTACTGTCTCAAAATCCCTGACAATAGGGTCGAAAGCACAGCACCAAACTTCCAATTCCCCCATTTTTATTTTAATCTTAAAATTAAACCGTAAGGCCGTTAGAAATGGGAAAGAAAAAAGCTGTCAAATCAGCATTAATGATTATTGCATTACTTTTGCTTATATATCTTGCATTTGCGCAGCCTCGAGCTTCAGCCTGCACAATCTACCTTGGAAAGAAAATAAAATTTGACATGGAATTATCCCCTAAAGTGCCGCTTTTCCATCCGGACAAAGACGGCTACTTCTATCCTGGCAGTCCAAAAATTACAAAATATTTGAGGGTTGTCAATGTTGGCAACTTACCCTTCAGAATATGCATGATAAACGCCACCTTCTATAACGATGTTAAATTAGCCGACGGGCTTCAAATTGAGATTTTAGAGCTTGGAAAGGGTAGGGGCGAAAAGCCAAACCTCCTCTACAATGGAACATTAAGCGGCTTAGGCGAAGGCATAATGGTAAGCAGTAAAAGAGCAGTTCCGCCAAAGGACAGCGTTACACTGCAGTTGGCAGTTTGGATGCCCATCACAGCCGGAAACGAATATCAAGGACTAACACTAAAAGCAGATATAGCCATAACAGTCCGCTTCCCACCAGCCCACGATGGTATAAAATGCTAAAACCCAAAAAAATCGCAAAAATAACCATAACCACCCTAATAGCCATACTCCTCACAATCTTCCTCATCTTTTATAGACCAGTCTCACTTTGGGGAGACACCCGCTACGAGCCAGTCTACAGCGGAAGCATGGAACCAGCCATCCCAGTCGGAAGCGTAGTCGTCATAAAACCCGTCGACCCAGAAACCCTAAAAGTTGGCGACATACTCTGCTTCAAAATAGAAACCGAATCCCCAACAACAGTAACCCACAGAATAATAAACATAACAAGTCAAGGCTTCATAACGAAGGGAGACGCAAACGAAGACCCAGACACGTGGATAGTCAAAAAAGAAAATGTAGTAGGCAAAGTCATAGCCACAATACCATACCTTGGATATTTAGGCTACTTCGTAAGAACACCAATAGGCTTCATACTACTGATCATAATACCGGCAGCCCTACTAATCATAATCGAAATAAAAAACATTATAAAAGAAGCGAAGAAAGCAAAACAAGAAAAACAAGCCGTCTTAAAGGCGGAAGAACCTGTTGAAGCTGAAAATAGACTTATCCGATTTCATATATGAAAGCGAAAAATTGACTGGACAATTAGCTGCCTTCCTCGAGGAAAAAGCAAAAGTGAAGGCTAAAATCTCAGGAAAAGAAGTTTTGGTGAAAAGTGAAAAAGCAATTCCGCTGTTGCAGATGCAAAAACTCCTCAAAGAATTCATGCAAACAGCTAATCTGAAGGGAAAAGTTAAAAAGGCTAAAGGGAAAACCCTCGCAATCGTTAAGAGCAGGGGAAAACCCGTATTTTGCAGTAAAAGTGAACAAGGGAAAAGCGAGGTTGAAGAACGCCTCAAAAAAGAAGATGAACTCATCCTATACTCAATAGGAAACATAAAATACAACGTGCTCGACTACCTACACAAAAACCCGCATATCCAAATACTAAAGCTTGAAACAAGATACCTGAAAAACCGAGAGAAAGGCCTCGGACTAAAAGCCATCATAAAAAGAAAACCCTAAAACCTTCACCGGGCTTATCCCTCTTGACGCTTTCTTAAATTAAAGTTTAATTGAAAACGAATTTCAGAACTTCTTTTATTTTTAGGCTTAACTTTTAGCCATGGACTTTTTCAGTCACTAAACTTAGCTTTTCAGCGTATTGTAGGAATGCTATGCGCAAGGTTTCGCTTTCGCTCTGCCCCAGCCTTTCACATATCCTATCCAGCAACTCTTTATGCTGTGGGCTTAAAACAACTCGGACAATATACTTTTTTGCCACCTTTTGACCATCCCACTGTATAATTCAATTTATTTTTTGAAACATATATTATTTTAGGGCAGAGCAGCGAAAGGCTGGTTTAGGCTCTGCCCTGGGAAGAAACTGACCAGTATATTCGCAGTGGGCATCGCAGTCCTGAGGATTTTGAACTGGACAGCCTTCGCACTATCACGCTTAGTGAGGAAGAGGGGATTAAAGCAGTAATTGGTAAGCCTAAAGGCAAGGATACGACTGAAGTTCAAAGTTTTTTGTTTGACCGTTCTAAAACGTGGAATTTAGAAAAAGCCAAGCAGTGGTTTGAGCAGCATCGTGAAGGCTTAAAACCCGTTAAAGAGCATGTTCAGGCTATTTTGCCCTTCAAGGTTTTGGAGAAGATTGTCGACAAGCCTTTACGGATTAAAGGCGTAGCCATAACTGCTGGCATGAGCCGAAACTTCAACATTTACACGCCTGAGGAGCTGCAAGCCTTTGCCCAGAAGCTTGTTTCCGCGCCCGTTTACATTGAGCATATTGCTGTTCCAAACGCCGTTGGAAAAGTCACCAAAACAGAATGGGATGGCACTAATCTTTGGTATGAAGCTGAAATTTACGATGAAGAAACAGCCCAAAAAATCCGTAAAGGCTTAATCCAGCATGTCAGCGTAGGCGCAGACTATGAAACATTAGACGTTTTGGATGGTAAAGTGCCACATGGCTTGCATAACGCCGAATTAAGCCTTGTAGCCGTGCCTGGCATCCCAGATACAACTGTTCAAATTTTAGAGAAACTCCAGAAAGCTCCAGACGATAAGGATAAGTCCAGAAAGTTTGTGGCTGAAAGGGTTTGGACCTATAACAGAAGGCTTTGTTGAAAGGAAAAAGCGTGAATATGAGGGGAATCCTTGGCGTTGGCAACGTGAAATGTTAGCCGAATGGGCTGAAGACGAAAATGTTTGGCTTCCATTAGCCCTCATAACAAGCTGCATAGACCACACTTTGGAATACTCCGATTTTGAGGCTGTCATAACAGGCAGTTTTTACGCAGGCTTAGACCTTGGCAAACACGTGGACTACAGCGTCTTAGCAGTTTTGAAAATAGAAGATTCTTCTATAAAACTAATTCATATACACCGTTTTCCACTCAAGACACCTTACGCCAGCGTAATCGGCTATGTTAAAACCATCTGCGACCGTTGGCAGTCAATCCGTAAAATATGCGTGGACATGACAGGCGTAGGCGACTACATAGTTGAGGAAATGAATAATGCGGGAATAAATGCTGAAATAGAAGGCGTCAAATTCACGCAGGAAACGAAAGAGCAGATGGCTACACGCCTCAAACAACTCATGACAGAGAAAAAACTGAAGATTCCCTACGACAGCGACTTGATAGCTGAATTAAACATTGAAAAATTCGAGTTAACCAAAGAAGGCAAAATCAAATTCAGCCATCCTGAAGGCACACATGACGACCGCTTCTGGAGTTTAGCTTTAGCTTGTCATGCCTTATCTGGAGAGAGCCAGCCTCAATTATGGATTGTGCCAAGATTAGCCAATAAACTACAGAAACTTCGGCAAAAGTTGTGGAAACGCAAAGTTATGGGCGTAGGAAGATGAGAATAGTTTAAACTAAACAAAAAATTTATGAGGAAGCGAAAATTGAGGCGTAAAGAGTTTTTCCGCATACGCCATTATGCACGCAGATTCGACCGTAAAACAGGCAAATTCATAATAAACATAGCCTATGAAACTGCTACTCCAGAACCAACAGATCGTGTGGTAGGCGTGGCTGAAGCCTTCGGATTAGGGCTTGACCAATGGCAAAAATTTGTTATCTACGATAACGTTGAATTGCAAATAGGACCAACCGACATCGTTTACATTACAGGCGACAGCGGCTCCGGCAAATCAGTCCTGCTCAAAGCCTTAGAAAAAGACATAAAAAACGACGCAGCTTGGACATGCATAAACGTTGCAGACATAAAACCAGAACCAAACAAACCCCTAATTGAAACAGTCGGCAAAAGCCTTGAAGAAGCCTTAGAACTGCTCAGCAGAGTAGGCTTAAACGATGCTTTCCTTTTCCTGCGCACATATGAACAGCTCAGCGACGGACAGAAATACCGTTATAAAATTGCCAAAATGATTGAGAGCAAAGCCCAGTTCTGGATTTTGGACGAGTTTGCAGCGACGCTTGACAGGGACACAGCCAAAATCGTAGCTTACAACCTTCAAAAATTGGCGAGACAACAGCGCAAAGCTGTTATAGCAGCCACAACCCACACAGACCTCCTGGAAGACTTAAACCCCTCAGTGCATATCCACAAGCAGTTTGGCAAAGAAATAACCGTAAACTATTATCCCAACACACCAGCCAAAGAATGCAGCCTCGTCAAAGAAATGCGAATAGAGGAAGGAACAACTGAAGATTGGAGAAAACTCGCAAGCTTTCACTATAGAAGCCACAAAATAGCTGCACCACGCAAAATTTTCAGGCTTATGCGTAACGAAGAGCTTTGCGGAGTAATCGTTTATGCTTATCCACCGCCTACATGTTTTGGGCGCAAGCTTGTCTTGCCAAAAATGAGCCAAAAAGAGCTTAACGAAAAATTGAGCATTATTAGTCGTGTGGTTGTGCACCCAAAATATCGCACAATCGGCTTAGGCGCAAAACTTGTCAAAGAAACATTACCGTTAGTTGGGACGCCTTACGTGGAAATGCCCGCAGTCATGGCAAAATACAATCCCTTTGCAGAAAAAGCAGGAATGCAAAAAATATCCGAACAACCACCACCGAAAGAAGCAATGAAAATCGCCGAGGTTCTAAGGCAACTTGGCTTAAACATCCACTTACTCGGAAGCGAAAAATACGTTTTAAACAAACTAAAAGCCTTAAACAATAGTGACATAGCAAAAATCAAAGAAGCCTTTATCAAGCACAGCCACGCACGTTTTATGAAGTATTTCTTTTGTCATATGCCCTTTGGAAGAAAACAGGCCTATGCAGAAGAGGTGAGAAAAGCCAGCCTTGAAAGGCTTGCGCACTTAATCAAAGTCTGCAGTTTCCTGATGCAGACAAAAGTTTACCTTTTTGGAGAAAAAATAGAAATTGAGGTTTAAGCTAAAGTTTTATTACTTCAAAAGCTTCTTGGACTTGAGATAATCAATTAACTGTAGTAACCAATGGCTCTCTGGCAATGCGATGATCTCCCCCTTTGTTTTAGGCCGATGAGGTGGTTGTGTTTTCCATTTTTGAATTGCCTGAGAAACTTCTTTTTGTATGAAATCTGGTAATGGTCTGACGTTTATACCCATCCGTTGAGCACCGTTTACGGTGGGTTTAGTCCAAAAGCCCGCAACACACATTTTTTGATAGTTTACTTTACCCGCCACAAAGCCAAGTTTTTGCCTAAAATAATTCTCAACTGCCGCGCAAATATTCTGTGAGAACTTCTTACCGAGAGAAGCGACGCTTCCCTTACCTCCGGCCAACTGACCGACTTCTACATGAATTATATCTAACGTATTTCCGCTAATTTTAGCACCAACAACATCAGGAGCGTATCTTCCTCCCGCAGCAGTAACACCAGCCGGCAGATCCACTTCTACTAAATATCCATTCAACTGCAACCACTCAGCCACAAGCTCCTCAGTCCAAGTTTTCGCAAAAGGCATTTTTCACCCCCCTTAAACCAAGTTAATCTTCAAAAAACACATTTATTTTTTTTACTTTTCACTTTTGAGCGCATTTTGCAAAAGGAGAAAAAGGAGAGTTTAGGCTGAAAGTAAAATCATCATATGGCTTTAATTCTTTTGGCGATGGGAGGTCGCATTTTACGGGCAACTTTGTAGAGGCAGTTTGGACATTTCCAGCCAAGCTTCTCCCACTCCTCCAAAGCCGCCCTAAAACCACACCTAACACACTCATAAACAACCACACCTACATCTGACACGCCGCATCACCCCAAAAGAAAGAGAACTTGGTTATACACGCACACGTATCAAAAACAAACAATAACCAATCTTCGCATCCCTCTTATTTAACTTTTCCTATTGAGAACTCTTATCGTCCTCAGAAATTTATGGCGCGAAAAGAAAGGCTTACCTTCACTTGAAGAGGATGAAACCATTACAAACAATTTTTTACTGCGATTTAAAAACCAGAAACCACATAAAAATAAGTGTAAAGGAGGCGGAAAGTGAAAATGCCTAAACCAGGAATGACAGGCTTATGCCTAAAAACAGAAGTCGCCGAACTACTTAGAGCCAAAGCAAGAGAAGCAAACATGGGAATAAACGACTATTTAACAGCTCTTTTAACGAAAAGCGCCTCAAAATGGCCTTTCGAGCCGAAGACGCGGGTCCGAATCCCGCCCGGAGCACTCAATTTACAGCTCATTTTAAGCTTATTTTAGCTAAAAAGCCTCAATTTAAGTAGTTTGCAAGTCAAGCCAAAATTG
>Ga0172363_10002407_pt1 | contig 15102 bp, 9 predicted proteins | sample LakKivs2_kivu2a2_FD_114541 | JGI IMG/M metagenome (GOLD analysis project Ga0172363, IMG submission 114541) | Sediment microbial communities from Lake Kivu, Rwanda - Sediment s2_kivu2a2 | ecosystem: Environmental > Aquatic > Freshwater > Lake > Sediment | place: Rwanda: Western Province, Lake... | reverse complement strand
GACGTTCCAGCAGGGTACGGCCGGCTACACCGGCGCGGCCGACACGTGGATCCAGTCGACGGCCGCCGACAATGACAACGGCGCGTCAGACCAGATTCAGTTGAACTCCGGCACCGTTCGCCAAGGTCTGTTGCGGTTCAGCAACATCATCGGACCCGGATTGATCCCGGCTGGTGCCATCATCAATTCCGCCACGCTCACCGTCTGCGGATACGACGGCAGCAGCGCGGGCGGCGGGGCTGTTCACCGCCTGCTCAGCACGGCCACCACCGATGCGTGGACGGAATCCAGCACGTGGAACACGATGGTCGGCGGCATCAGCGGCGCGGAATACGAAGCCACCGCCACCGCTTCCTTCGCCTCCGCACCCAAGAACGGCACGCCCGTCGAGCTCAACGTCAAGGCCGACGTTGAGGCTTGGGCTGGCGGCGCCGCCAACTGCGGAGGGTGATCATGGGAACAGGCACCACCCAGTACCTGCGCTCATCGAACTTCGCCACCGTCTCTCAAAGGCCCCTGCTGACGGTGAGCTATCTGCCGCCAGGTCTGTTCGTTACCAGTTTCACGGTGAAGGATCACACCTCGCAGAGCACTGCGTTCACCGACTCGCGCACCGTGGACGTGGCGGTGTCGGCCACCGTCCCCGAAGGCGACACGATCGACGGCTACATGATCACCGAAGCACCCGGCCAACCTGAGGCAACTGCCGAGGGCTGGCTGGGCTCCGTCGCCTCCTACGAGATCACGGGGCCCGAGGGCAGCGTGACCCTCTACGCGTGGGTCAAGGACAACCACGATAACGTGGCCGGCAGGACCGCCACAATCATCTACTATCCGGCGGCACCAGTCGTGTCGGACGTTGTGATCACACCGACCGGCTCCAACGCCGCCAACGTTACCTGGACGACCGACTTCGAGACCTGCGGCTCCGTGAAGTTCAGGAAGAGCGGCACCGTCACCTGGTTCACGACGGCCGCTGAAACGACGCCGACGCTCACGCACAGCGTGCAGATGACCGACTTGGTGTTTAACACCACCTACGACGTGGTGGTGGTCAACTACGGCGTGGAAGAGCCGGCGCAGACGTTCGGTTACTTCAAGGACACGCCCGCCATCCCGCGCACGGCCTGGACCGCCACCGCCAGCAGCAACGCGGGCAGCGCCGGAAATGCCATCGACGACAACACCGGCACCGGCTGGCAACCCGTGACCCACAACCCCACCAACGAGTGGCTGCGGGTTGACCTCGGCGCCCGCTACAACGTGCAACTCCTGCGCAACTACCAGCCCAGCGACGGCTCCTGGTGGATCATCGGCTACGAAATCTATCTCACCGACTCCGAGTCCCTCCTGATGGCCGACTGGGGCACCGCCGTGGCGGCAGGCAACTGGACCACCTCCACCGGCTGGAAAGACACCGCCCTCACGCCGAAGGACGGCCGCTTCCTGATCTTCCGCATCACCAACGGCACCTACAACGGCAACATCAGGGACATCTCCCTCTACGGCACCGCCGCCACCGGCATCACCGGCTTCACCGTGGCCGACAGCGACGGCTACGACGGCTGCGCCCTCTTCACCACGTCGACCACCGTCAACGTGACCAAGTTTGACACCGTGGTCGGCTCCGGTAAGTCCATCACGGGTTACAAGGTGACCGACAGTGCCGACGCGCCGACCTCCTGGGACCTCGCCGCTCCCACGACGGGCACCTTCGCCGCCGGAGGCGCAGGTGACGTGACCCTCTACGCCTGGATTCAGGAAGACACCGGCCTGACCATCAGCAGAAGCTACAGGATGCTCTATAACCCCGACGCTCCGGTTGCTTCCGACATCACAGTGACCACCACCGCCATCGACGCGACGACCGTGACCTGGACCACCGATTCCGAGGCCTACGGCAGGATACGGTATCGTACGGGAGAGGGTGAGTGGACCATCACCGCCTGGGAGGCCGCCCATAGCACCTCCCACACCGTAAAGATCACCGGCCTGGCGCTGAACACCACGTATGAAGTGGTGGTACAGAGCAACGACAGGCTCGAGACGGCCGTCAGCTACGCCCACCTGCTCGGCGTATCGGCGCTCAGCAAAACACTCATGACGGCTGTGGCCAGCCACGAGCCTCCTTTCGCCGGCTCATCCGCCCCCGCTCGAGCCCTTGACGGCAGCACCAGCACTGGCTGGTATCCAGACATCCATCCGCCGACCAACGAGTGGATCAAGGTCGACCTCACCGCCCGGTTCAGCGTCAAGGCCGTCAGGCTCTACCAGCCGGCCGACGGAAGCTGGGCAGTCAACGGCTACCGGATCTACGTGACCGACTCGCCTTCGGTAACCCCCGGGGACTGGGGCGGCCCCGTGGCCACCGGCACGGTTGACAGCGCGGCCGGCAACAAGGACGTCATCATCCCAGCCACCAACGGCCGCTATCTGATCTGGTACATCACGAGCGCAACGGGCAGCAACGGCCAGATCATGGAACTCTACTTCTGGGGCAGCGAATGCACCGCCATCACCGCCTTCAACATCGCCGACACCGACGGCCTCGACGGCAACACGATCTTCACCGACAGCACCACCGTCGACGTGACCGCCTTCACCACCACCGGCGTGATCACCGGCTACCAGATCACCGACGAGGACGTCGAGCCGACGGCCTGGCTCGGGATCCCGCCGGACACGGCGAGCTTCACCGCTGCCGAGGCGGGCGACGTGACGCTCTACGCCTGGGTGCAGGATGAAACTGGCGAATGTGTCAGCCGCAGCTACACCATCTTCTACAACCCCGCCGAGCCCGCGGCCACCGACATCACGGTGACCCCGCTCGCGGCCGACAAGGCCACCGTGACCTGGACCACCGATTCCGACGCGTTCGGCAGGGCGAAGTGGGACACGAGCGGCGTCACCGCGTGGGAAGCCGCCCACACCACCACCCACAGCCGCGTCATCACCGGCCTCGCGCTCGGCGGCACCTACGACGTGGTGGTGCAGAGCAACGACAAGGACGCCGACGCGGTGTCCTACACCCACCTCGCCGGCATCTCGATGATCCCGAAGGGTCAGATGAGCGTGGTGTCGGCCAGCACCAACCTCGCCGGCGCCCCCAACGTGCTCGACGGCAACAACAACTCCGGCTGGTACGCCGTGCCCGACGACCAGCACCATTACCCGACGGCCGGCTGGATCAAGATCGACCTCGGCGCCCGCTACAACATGCAAATGTTCAGAATGTACCAGTCCGGCGACGGCTCCTGGCTGATGCTCGGCTACAAACTCTACATAACCGATTCCACGTCGCTGGATGAGGCCGACTGGGGTGACGCGGTGGCCGTGGGCACCTTCGACAGGGCGGCTGGAAACAAAGACGTTGTCTTCGCGCCCACCAACGGCCGCTACCTCTGCTATCGCATCACCAGCAGCGAGTACAACGCCTCGCTGATGGAAATCTGGGCGTGGGGAGGAGAGTGCACCTCCGTCACCAGCTTCACCGTGGCCGACACCGACGGCCTCGACGGCTCGACCCGGTTCACCGACTCCACCACCGTGGCCGTCACCTCCTTCACCACCGGCGGCAACGTGGTCAACTGCCAGATCACGCAGTCGGCTGACGTGCCCACCTCCGGCTGGCTCGGCGCCGCGCCCGACACCTTCACCTTCACCGCCGCCGAGGCCGGCAACATCACCCTCTACGCCTGGGTCAAAGACACCAACGACGAGTGCGTGAGCAAGAGCACCTCCATCCTCTACAACCCGGCGGCACCCGCGGTCTCCAACGTGCAGATCGCCCCCGCCAGCGTGCCCACCGCCACCGTGAGCTGGACCACCAGCACGCCCACCTACGGCAAGGTCTACTGGCGGCAGGCCGGGCTAGACCCCGTGCCCGACTGGAGCGCAACCGCCTGGGAAGCCACCTTCGGCACCAGCCACGCCATGACCATCACCAACCTCGCCCTCGACAGCAGCTACGAGGTCATGATCCAGAACAACGACTGGCAGCAAAGCCCCGTGACCTACGACCACCTCATCGGCGTGTTCGCGCTCGACAAGGGCGCCATGACCGCCGATGCCAGCACGCACCCCGAGGAAGCCCCCCGGACCATCGACGGCGATGGCAGCCATTGGGCCACCAGTTGGAGTCCCCCCGGCTGGACTCCGGAAGTGCACTTCGTCAAAGACGAATGGCTCCGGTACGACCTCGGCGCCAGCTATGACGTACGAGTATTCAGCCTCATGCAGTCCAGCGACGACTCCTGGCACATGTATGGCTACCGGATCTTCGTCACCGACTCGACGTCGCCCTTGATGGAGAACTGGGGCGCCCCGGTCGCCCAAGGATCTTTCCCGGCCACCAGCGCCGACACCAAGGTCGACGTGATCACCACGCCCAAGGTCGGCCGCTACGTCGTCTATTACATCGACAGCTCTTCCTACAACGGCAACGTCAAGGAAATCTACATCTATGGCAAGGAACTCGGCGTCGACGTCGAATCCTTCGCCGTGAAAGACCAGTCCACCGGCAGCACCGCCTTCACCAACTTGGCAACCGTGAACGTTGAGCTCGTGCCCATCGTGACCGGCAGCGTGACCGTCACCGGCTACCTGATCACCGAATCCGCCACGGAGCCCACCGAGGGCTGGCTCGAAGAATGCCCCTCGCTCTACACCATCGCCGCCGCGCCCGACGCCGACGTCACGATCTACGCGTGGGTCAAGGGCTCCGACGGCACCGTGGGAAGCAAGGTGGCCACCATCTACTACGGCACCGCCCAGCCGGTCGCCAGCAACATCCTCGTGACAGCCGGCGCCCCCGGCACCGCCACCGTCACGTGGTCGACCACCTTCGCCACCTACGGCTCGGCGAGGGTCAAGCCGGCCTCGGGCGGCGATTGGACCACCTTCACCGAGGCCGGCCCGCGGACGGACACCCACAACGTCCAGATCAGCGGCCTCCTCGACGGCGTCGTCTACCAGGTCGCCGTCGTCAACAACGAAAAGGTCGAGCCCGCCGTGTTCTTCCCGCAGGGCTGGCCCATCGAGGGCGACGCGAACATGGACTGCCGCGTGAACATCCTCGACCTCATCTTCATCCGCAACCGCCTCAACGCCGACCCCGCGACGGGCGACAACTGGCAGGCGGACGTGAACATGGACACGAGGATCAACATCCTCGACCTCATCTACGTCCGCAACAGGCTGAACAACGCCTGCCCGTGATCTCTGCGGAGCTGAAGGATCAACGCCGGGGCGGGGGCCAAGCACCCGCCCCGGCAGGCATATGAGTGACTGCTTCGGAGAACGCACAGACCCTGCCAAGCGCGCTCTGCAGATGAGCGCGAAAGACAACCTCCTCAGGGTAATCCGCCACGACCATCCCCAGTGGGTGCCCGAGGGGATGGAGAGCGTGATCTTCATTTCTCCACCCCTTGTCACACGCCCACGTTTCGCCGGCCTCGACGCGTGGAACGTGGCGTGGGAAGACAGCCACACCGACACCGGCACATACCCCCGGCAGGGCGAGCACGTGATCACCGACGTGCGCGCGTGGCACCGGCAGATGCGATTGCCGGACGTGTCCTCGCTCGACTGGTCCAAGTTCCCGGCGGGATGGGGCGGGCACAATCCGCCGGTGGCCATTCACGAGATCGAACGCCGCGAACACCTGCTGTGCGGCGTCGTGGAGCTGAGTCTCTTCGAGCGTTCGTACCTGCTCATGGGAATGGAGCAGGCGCTGATCTCCTACATGACTGATACGGATGCAGTTGATGCACTCCTCGAAGCCATCACCGATTTCAACATCGGGCTGATCCGCAGGTTCGACGATGAAGTGCACCTCGACATGATCTGGTACGGCGACGACTGGGGAACGCAGCGGGGGCTGTTCATCCCGCCGGCGATCTGGCGCCGCACCATCGGCAGGCACACGCGGCGCGTCTACGCCTGCATGAAAGAGCGAGGGATCATCATCAACCAGCACTCCTGCGGCAAGATCGATTCGGTTCTCGAGGACATCGTAAAGATGGGCGCCGATATGTGGAACCCCTGCCAGCCATGCAACGACCTGGCGGAGATGAAACGGCGCTTCGGCGGGCGAATCACCTTCTGCGGGGGGATCGATAGCCAGTTCGTGCTCGACCGCCCGGGCGTGACCCCCGAAGAGGTGCGCGCGGAGGTGCGGAAACGCATAGACATGCTTGCGGCTGGGGGCGGCTACATTGCCGAACCAAGCCATGCCGTGCCATATCGCCGGGAGATTATGGAGGCGATGCGGGATGAGATCAGTACCTATGGCAAAACATACTACAGCCGCGCGACAGTTGGCCGGAAAAGTCAATAGTCTGCGCATTTCCTACTTGCAGTCCTCTTGGGGTTTGGGAGCAATTGAACAGGAATTCAACAATGGCAGGAATCAAGCACACGGTGATGATCGCGTTCGTGTTGATGTTTGTGCTCTGGGGCGCCGTATTCGGAAGCGATTGGCCGTGCTTCCGGGGTCCGAAGGCCGACGGCATCTCTTCCGAGACGGGCATCAACAAGGACTGGAACAAGAAGCCGCCCGCGGTGCTCTGGAAGATCCCGCTCACCGACAACGGCATGGCGTGTCCTTCCGTTGCCGATGGCAGGCTCTATATCGTCGACAACAAGGACAAGGTCGACGTAGTGCGTGCAATCGATGCCGCCGCGGGCAAGGAGGTTTGGCGGTTCACCTACCCCGAGGGCGGCCTCTGGCCCTTCGGCTTCACCGTTGCAACGCCGCTGGCATACGACGGCAAGGTTTACACCTGGAGCCGATCGGGCATCGCGCACTGCTTTAAGGCTGCCACAGGCGAAAAGCTCTGGGAGCGCAATCTTGTGGCCGACTATCCTGCGGCCAAGCTTCCCGACATGAAGCTCGCCTCGTCCCCTGTTGCCGATGGACAGAACATCATCTTCCTGCCCGGAGGCAAGGAGGCAACCGCCGCGGCCCTCGACAAGGACAGCGGCAAGACCGTGTGGCAGAGCGGGAAGTCGAAAGTCAGCTATGCCTCTCCGCTGGTCGCCACGCTCAATGGCCGCAAGCAGATCATCATTTTCGTGGCCGACGGGCTGTTCGGCCTCGATCCCAAGGATGGCAAGGAGCTGTGGCACCTCCCCTGGCCGACCAATTACGACGACAAGAAAGCTGCCACGCCGGTGATCATCGGCGGCCGTATCTTCATTGCCACCACCGAAGGCGGCGAAACCGGCCTCATCGACGTCAAGGATGACAAGCCCACGGTTGTCTGGAAGCACAAGGAGATGCAGAACCACTTCGCCACCTGCGTCTACTACCATGATCGTATCATCGGTTCCTCCGATCCGAGCTTCCTGATGTGCATCGAGCCCCAGACTGGCAAGGTGATCTGGAAACAGGCCGGCTTCCAGCACGCGCAGGTTCTCGGCATTGACGATACGGTGATCGCCCTCGAGGGCAATAGCGGCGTGCTGGTCATGATTGATCCGACTGCGGCCGAATACAAGGAACTCGGCCGGTTCACTCCGCTCGGCGGGAACATGAGCTGGTGTGCGCCCATCATGGCCAACGGCCGCCTGTTTGTCCGCAATCCGAAGGAACTGGCCTGCCTGGACCTCAAGTGACACGCCGCGATCAGTGAGGCGGAACCCGGAACCGTGACCGTACATCTTTTTACGCCCGGGACGAAGAATCCCGGTTGACTGCATGCGACCGATGCGTATCATGCCCGACTGGTCTCTCGTGCAGAACACCGGCGCAATCCTGAACAGGACAGGAGTTCATTGATGGTACCTCTCAGACGTGCTACAGAAGTGGCTTTCGTATTGTTGCCGTTGATCCTGCAGGGCAGCGCTCTCGGAGGCGATTGGCCATGCTTCCGCGGCCCCAATGGCGACGGCATCTCCTCTCTGACGGGCATCAGGAAGGACTGGGACAAGACCCCGCCGAAGGAGCTTTGGAAGATGGACCTCGCCGATCCCATGGGCTACACCGGCCCTGCCGTTGCCGATGGCAAGCTCTACATCTGCGATCGGGACAACGCGAAAGACGAGGGCCTGGTGTTGGCTTTGGATCCAGCCACCGGCAAACAGATCTGGCGAACGGCAGTACCAGATACAAAGGTCCCCGATGACAACCGCAAGTGTTTCGTATGGGGCACCCCGCTGGTCTATGACGGCAAAGTGTACGTTTTCAGCCGGGTGGCGCACGCCTTCTGCCTGAACGCCAAGACCGGTGAGAGGATCTGGGACCGGGCACTGGTCGAGGACTATCCGAATCCTGACAAACCGGATTTCGGGTTCGCCTCCTCGCCGGTGGCGGACGGCCAGAACATCATCTTTCTGCCCGGGGGAAAGGATAATGCGTCCATCGTCGCACTCGACAAGGACACGGGCAAGACGCTTTGGCAGAGCGGCAAAAGCAAAGTCAGTTATGCCAGCCCCGTCGTCGCCACCCTCAACGGCCGGAAGCAGATCCTCGCCTTCGTGGGACCGGGGCTGTTCGGCTACGATCCGGCGACTGGCAAGGAGTTCTGGAATCTCCCCTGGCCCACGCTGTATGACGACAAGAAAGGCCCCACCCCCGTCGTTGTTGGCGATCGCATCTTCGTCGCAACCACTGAGGGCGGCGAAACCGGTCTCGTCGATGTCAAAGACGACAAGCCGACAGTTGTCTGGAAGTACAAAGATGTGCAGAATCACTTTCCGACGGCCGTTTATTATCATGGCCGCATCTATTGCGGGAACGACCCCAGCGAGTTAGTCTGCATCGAGCCCGCCACAGGCAAGATTCTGTGGAAACAATCGGTTAACGACTTCACTTCGGTCGTAGGCGTTGACGATACGATCATTGCGCTGGGCGGCGGAGGCCGTTCAGCCGGGGGCCAGTTGGTCATGATTGACGCGACAGTGCCTGAGTATAAAGAGATCTGTCGTGTCAATCCGGTGCTCTTCTCAACGCCCGGCGTTAGCATGTTCTGGACCGCGCCCATCATCGCCGACGGCAGACTGTTTGTCCGCAACTTCAAGGAGTTGCGCTGCTTCGATCTGAAGTGAGGCTGTGAAGAAGCCATAAGAAAGAGTCTCAAATCATCAACGCGAGAAAGGATGACGAAAATGAAAGCAGAATCAAGAGTTGTGAGAGTGTTGGCACTGGCGGCTGTGCTGGCGGGCGGGAATGTTCTGGCGGCGGACAACGCGGTTGCGCCGCCTGCGCCGGTGGCGCAGACAGGGTTAAAGGTTTCGTACACGCCCGGGGATGACGGAACATATCAAGCGGGTGTGCCGTCGCCGAATCCGCGGTTCACGGTGGACGGAGATTGCGTGACGGACAACTTGACCGGGCTGATGTGGGCGAAGAACTTCGGCAAGCCGATGCCATGGACCGACGCGCTCGCCTACTGCAAGCAACTGGACTTGAGCGGACACAAGGACTGGCGGTTGCCGAACATGCGCGAACTGCAGAGCTTGAACGACTGGAGCGTCGGAACGACCAGCCTTTTGCCAAAAGAGCACCCGTTCACGGGCTTGCCGGTGTTGGCCACCTGGACCAGCACCACGTACGCACCCGATACAAACTGCCCTACTTTCGTGCTGAACAACTGCTACTGGAGCCATGAACCCAGGACCAAGGAGTTCAACGTGTTGCCAGTTCGCGGCGGGGTGGCCAAGGACGGCAAAATCATAACCAAGGGCATTGCGCCGGTGGCGAGGACGGGGCAGACGAAGTCGTACGCGCCCGGTGATGACGGGGACCTGCAGATGGGCGTGGCGTGGCCGACTCCTCGTTTTGTGGTGGATAAGACCGGAGACTGTGTGACGGACAACCTGACCGGCCTGATGTGGGCGAAGAACGCCAATATCTCTGTGAATCTCATAACGGGTTTCGAGGCCATTGACATTTGTGAGAAACTGGAGCTGGGCGGATATGATGATTGGCGGTTGCCGAACATCAAGGAACTACAGAGTCTGATGGACTATAGCATGCAGACGTTGCCGAAAGAGCCCTTTGTGAACACGCAGGGCGGGTTAGGCTACTGGTCTGGCACTCTGACGTCTCCAGCACAGCCCCCGTACTCCGTGTGGGGAGTGAATGGCGAGGGCTACGTGACTGGTAACACGATGGATGGTTCACGCTACAAGCACTATGTGTGGCCGGTTCGCGGCGGAGTATTGGCGCCGGTGAAGCCGGCGCAACCCAAGGAGCCGGAGAAGAAGCAGGGAACAGCAGAATAGTGAACTCCGAATAACGAAGCAGGCGAGCATGCCTTCGAACGAAGATTAGGGTGAGTGAAGGATGAGGGGTGTCTTCCGGGTGGTCAGGGCTGTCGTGGCGGCGGCAAGACAAACAAAAGAGGAGTCGGAATGAAGACAGTGTTTCGAATCATCGTGGTGGGCAGTGTGTTGATGGTTTCTCAGGCTTTTGCGCAGGGGAACCCGCCTAAGCCGGCTGAAAAGCCGGTGCCAACAAAACCGGCGGTTGCCGAGCCGGCGAAGGGACAGGTCAAGATGGACGAATGGCCCTGTTTCCGGGGACCGACCCACGACGCACTTTCGTCAATGAAGGGGATCAACAAGGACTGGAATAGGATCCCGCCCAAGGAGCTTTGGAAGGTGCCTATGACCGATGACGGTTTCGCAGGTCCTGCGGTAGCCGACGGCATGCTCTTTATCGTTAACAACAAGGACAAGACCGACATCGTGCTGGGCCTTGATCCTGCCACCGGAAAAGAGATCTGGAGATTCACGTATCCCGAGAGTGGACAGTGGCCTTTCGGCTATACTGTCGCCACTCCGCTGGTTGCGGGCGGCAAGGTCTATATCTGGAGCCGCTCGGGCGGGGCTTATTGCTTCAACGCCAAGACGGGGGAGAAGATTTGGGACAGGAATCTGGTTGCCGAGTATCCCGCGGCCGTTAAGCTTCCCGATTTGAAGCTTGCGCCCTCTCCGCTCCTTGACGGACAGAATGTCATCTTCATGCCCGGCGGCAAGGATGCGTGCGTGGTTGCGGTTGACAAGGACACGGGGAAGACCGTGTGGAAGAGTGTTAACTCCAAGGTAAGTTATGCCAGCCCCATCATTGCATCGCCCAACGGCGTTAGACAGCTTATTGTCTATGTAGCTGACGGCGTGTTCGGCCTTGATCCCAAGGACGGCAAACAGCTCTGGACCATCCCCTGGCCGACACAGTATGACGACAAGAAAGTGCCGACGCCGGTCGTAGTCGGCAACCGCATCTTCATTGCTTCAACCCAGGGCGGCGACACAGGGCTGGTGGATGTCAAGGACAACAAACCGACCGTGGTTTGGAAGCAGAAGGCAATGCAGGATCACGTGGCGACCTGTCTGTATTATCATGATCGCCTGGTAGGGCCCACGGATACTCCCGTGAACTGCCTTATGTGTCTCGATGCGAAAGACGGCAAAGTGCTCTGGACGCAGCAGAGCTTGTCGAATGCCGGGCCTATTGGCATTGACGATACGATAATCGCCAAGGACGTCAACACCGGCACGCTGGTTATGATAGACGCCACCGTTCCTGAATACAAAGAACTCGGCCGTTTCGCCGGGATTGAGGGAGGCGAGGGCTCTTGGCCTGCGCCGATCGTCGCAAACGGACATCTGTTTGTCCGCAGCAAGACGGCGCTGGCATGTTTTGATCTGAAATGAGCGCTATCAGGCTGGAGTCGTTGATGGATGAGATTGACGCGCAAGAGATAAAGATCGCTCAAGAAAAGGCGAACAGCAGCATCTTGAAAGAAAGGAGAAAAGCAGAAATGAAACGACTGACGAGAGTGGCGGGTATGGTAGCGGTGTCGGCGGCGTTGACGTTGCAGGGTGTCTCCTTGGGAGCGGAGAAGGCGTTCCCGGCCCCGGTGCCGCAGACAGGACAGAAGATCTCGTACACTGAATGGGATGACGCAACCTATCAGGCGGGTGTGCCGTGGCCGAATCCGCGGTTCACGGTGGACGGAGATTGCGTGACGGACAACTTGACCGGGCTGATGTGGGCGAAGAGCTTCGGGCCGACGAAGACATGGACCGACGCTCTCGCCTACTGCAAGCAACTGGATCTGGGCGGACACAAGGACTGGCGGATGCCTAACATGCGTGAACAGTTGAGCTTGATCGATTACACTCTGGGCGCGGATAGTGCAAAGGCATTCTTCGTGCCCAGAAATATCCCGTTCAAGAATGTGCCGGGGAGCACATGGACCAGCACCACATTTGCGCCAGAAACCAACTGCGCCACTTATGTCTCAACGGCTTGTTACCAGTTCAAGTGGGTCAAGACAGACCAGTGTGGTGTGTTGCCGGTTCGGGGCGGGGTTGACAAGAATGGGAAAGAAATTACCAAGAAGGGGATCGCGCCGGTGATCAAGACGGGGCAGACGGAATCGTATGCGCCGGGTGATGACGGCGACCTGCAATTTGGTGTGCCATGGCCGAATCCCCGGTTCACGGACAATGGAAACGAGACGGTGACGGACAACGTGACCGGCCTGATGTGGTCCAAGAACGCTAACCTTGGAGGAGTCATGTTCACCACCAAAGCGATAAGAGTGTGCGAGAGCCTGGAGTTGGGTGGTTACAAGGATTGGCGGGTTCCGAATATCAAGGAGATGCAGACGCTGATTGACTATAGCATGCCGAGTTTTTCGCCAGCGCCGTTTGTGAATGCAGGCGGGACTGCCTGGTGCAGTACCATTTGGTCAACGAACAATGTCAAGGCGTGGGTGTGGGTAGTGAATTTTATGGGTTATGCGGGTGGCGTTGGACTGGACGGCCCCGCGGGCTTTTGTGAGTGCAACGCTTGGGCGGTTCGCGGTGGAATATTGGATCCGAAAGTGAAAGTGGAGAAGTCGCCGCTGCAGTACCCCAGACCTCCAGAACCGGTGGAGAAGGCGCCGGAGCAACCCAAACCTCCGCAACTGCCGTAATTGTGAAGGGCGCAAACAAGACTGAAAGAGGAGTGATGCGAAATGAAAAGACAGAGTAAGATAGCAGGCGCGGTGACGGTGTTGGCGGCGGCGGTTATGCTGGCGAGCGGGAATGTATCGGCGGAGGACAAAGCGCCGCCTGTGCCGGTGCCGAAGACGGGAGCGACGAAGTCATACGCGAAGGGGGATGACGGGGAATACCAGGCCGGCGTGGCGTGGCCGAAGGAGCGATTTACGGTGGACAAAGCGGGGGAGACGGTGACGGACAACCTGACCGGCTTGATGTGGCCGAAAAACCTGAATCACGCCCACAAGGACATGGTGTGGGCCGATGCGGTTGCCTTCTGCAGGCAACTGGACTTGGGCGGGCACAAGGACTGGCGGTTGGCCAATGTCCGCGAACTGCAGAGTCTTAGCGATTGGAACGAACAGATCGCCATGGTGCCCAAGGACCATCCGTTTACGGGCGTGCCTGCGATGATGGCATGGAGCAGTACAACGTGTGCAAAAGACACCAACAGCTATTGGTACGTAAGGACTGATGGCTATGTGGGACATCAGCGTAAGGAGGACACACAGTGGCCGGGCGTGATCCCGGTCCGAGGCGGGGTGGCCAAGGACGGAAACGTCATTGCCAAGGGGATTTTGCCGGTGGCAAAGACCGGGCAGACGCAGTCGTATGCGCCCGGTGATGATGGCGACTTGCAGATGGGCGTGCCGTGGCCGAATCCGCGGTTCACGTTGGACAAGAGCGGCGAGTGCGTAACGGACAACCTGACGGGGTTGACGTGGGCGAAGGACGGGAACTACTTGAGAACGATGAACTGGTACGAAGCGATTGACTATTGCGAGAATCTGGAACTGGGTGCTTTCAAGGACTGGCGGTTGCCCAACGTCAAGGAATTGCAGGCACTGCCTGACTACAGTGTTGGCATGCCCGGAGAACCGTTTGTGAACACGCTACGGGTCGACGGCGCATCGGGCTACTGGTCCAGCACCATCTTTGCGAAGTTTATGCATCCGGGGGTGGTTCTGGGCCAAGGGTATGTGAGCAAAGGTGGAATGGTTTGTAAGGAACCTGTGTGGCCGGTGCGCGGCGGAACCTTGAACCCGGTGAAGAAGCCGGCGGAGCCGGCCAAGGAGCCGGAGAAGAAGTAGAAAGACATGGCAGGCCCGCCTGCACCACGTAGGCGTGCGGGGCGGGCAGGGAAGCCGCCCCACTGGAAAGCGGGGCAAGTGCAAAGAGTCAAAACAGGAGTAAAGTAGAAATGAAACGACAGACGAAAGTGGCGGGTATGGTAGCGGTGTTGGCGGCGTTGACGTTGCAGGGTGTCTCCTTGGGAGCGGAAAAGGCGTTCCCGGCCCCCGTGCCAAAGACGGGAGCGAACGTCTCATACATGGATGGGGATGACGGAACATATCAGGCGGGGGTGGCGTGGCCGACCCCTCGGCTTACGGTGGATGAAGCCGCCGGCACCGTCATGGACAATCTGACGGGGTTGATGTGGGCGAAAAACGCGGCTATCGCCGGCAAGGACCTGCCTTGGGCGGAAGCGCTTGCGTTTTGCAAGCAACTGGACTTGGGTGGACACAAGGATTGGCGGCTTCCCAATATCAAGGAGTATCACAGTCTGAACGACTGGAGTCTGTCGGGAAAAACGGACACTCAGCGCGGATTGCCTCCGGGAGGATCGTTCACGGGCGTTGGCATTTACTATTGGACGAGCACTACGTATGCTTTCGACACGAACCTGGCGTGGTTCATGACGGTATGGAGCGGTGGTTACACGGGCCACGAGCCTAAGACACGCGCGCTCGGTGTGTGGCCGGTGCGCGGCGGGGTTCTCGCCCCGCCCAAGGCGGCGGACCCGCAGACGCCGGAGAAGAAGTGAACGAGTGTACGCAATCGCAGGCAGGAATGCTACAGATGAACGGTTCTGACGAGCATAGATGAACGGCAGGAATTGGTAACCGCGGGAGTTGCCCGGAAGGGCAACAGCCGCAAAGAGGAGCAGGATGACTGGAGCTATCCTTCGGCTGACGGCTCTGCTGATTGCAGCCCTGACAGGTGCGGCATCTGCCCAGGAGTCTGCCAACCACCTGCTGCACACCGTGCCGCCGCCCGGCGCGGTAGCCATCGAAGGCAAGCTGGACGACTGGGACCTCAGCG
>Ga0172363_10002406_pt1 | contig 15104 bp, 13 predicted proteins | sample LakKivs2_kivu2a2_FD_114541 | JGI IMG/M metagenome (GOLD analysis project Ga0172363, IMG submission 114541) | Sediment microbial communities from Lake Kivu, Rwanda - Sediment s2_kivu2a2 | ecosystem: Environmental > Aquatic > Freshwater > Lake > Sediment | place: Rwanda: Western Province, Lake... | reverse complement strand
TGCGTGCCCAGTGCTGGACAGGACGACGCCCTGTCCAGCTCGCCGCCTTTGGATTTTTCGATTTATAGCCAAATTCAATTTTAACACTTTTATCAAAAAAGTAGCTACTTCTTTTTCTTTTCTTAAGGCTCTTTTGTAAAGTATGCTGAAGCTAGATTTATTTAATTTGAAGTAACAAAAGTTCCTTTTGTTGGATGATATAGCTGGATAGATTGAACCTTAATAATTGAATATCGGAAGTCCAGAGCCTTGCCTTGTGGCTAAATAAAATGCCCTAGCTAGCTGGCACTAGACTAGGGCAAGTCTAACAATGGAGGTGTGCTCACAATGTCAGACCATCAGGAATATACCATAGACAGCGACGGTTATCAAGGCAATGGCAACGGATATGACCAATTACAAGGCGACTGGGCACTATACTATAAAGTAGCCAAAGGCTTTAGGCACAGGGTAAAACCAGAGGATAGAGAGGACTTTTTACACGACTTATTCCTGGCATTTGCCAGAGTAAAGGCAAACTATGACGCCAAAGGTAAAGAATTGACCACTGGCGGGTTAATCCGAATTGCCCAATATGAACTACACGACTACTGGCGCAAGTGGTATCGCTATCACCAAAACACCGATTGTCACCATTGTGGCAAGGTGCAAAGGCAAAAGTGCAAAGAGGATAACTTATACGATAGTAATTGTCCAAAGGCAATCCAGATTGAGAGCCTTGATAGACTGGTAGAGGATGGCAACGGGGATAGCACTCCACTATATGAGCTAATAGCCGATGACAACGCTATTGACCTAGTAGCTCGGCTAGACGCTAGGCTTATTCTACAGAGTTATCCTCGGCGTTTCGTCCAGCTTAAGTATAAAGAATATGCGGGGTATCCTCTTACCAATACTGAACGGAATTACCTTTACAGACAAAACAAAAAAACTCAAAAACGCTTGATTTTAGCGTGATATTTTAGGGGCATTTTGCCGATATATATAGTGAGAGGGTAAAACCTCTTGCAGGACTTGACTAATGCCAGCGGGGTGCGGGTTAGGCAAGGCTCTGGACAATAGAATATCTGGCTACTACTCACGGGTAAGATTTTACCTTGTTTTGAGAATACCCCTATAAGCTGTCTTGTGGGCTAGTCCACAAGCGGTAGTGCCAGCGGGTTGCGGGCTACTGATAAAACGCTTGACGGGGTAGAGGGTAAAAACAAGGCGATAATTACTCGGTTTCATATAGGGGTAGTCTTACCTTTTTTAGAGAGCGGGGTGGGCTAACAGGTTAGAGAACGCCTCGCTTGATAAGGGTAAGTCTTGCCTTTTTCACGATAGTCGCCTAACACAGTTACAGGCAAGGGTGTCCTGTTCATTAGGGATACTCTTGCCTTTTTTGTGTCCATTTTAGGGGTAGTCGGGGCTGAATCCGCCTACCCTTTTTTGTTACCTAACTACTGTCCATCGCAGGGGCAGTCAGGGTTGACCTGGCTGCCCCTTTTTTGTCCCCTGAGAGGGGGGCAGCGCCCCTCTTTACTTTCCCTTGCCAATAGGAAAAACCATTAACCACTTCCTAAAATCGCCCGGATTTTGATTACACAGCGTCTCCGCTGTAAAGTAAAGGCTCTCCCACTGGGCTGACACTCTGGGAGGGCCTTTTTTACCATATTGAGCTGCACTTTTCAAGCTTTTGTGATATGGGATAACCTAGCACGTTTATAATCTCCCTCCCGGGCCAGGAGTCGTAATCAAAAACGGGAAATGAAAGAGCCTCTCCCACGAGAGGCTCTTAGATGAAATGCGGTTATGTAAAACAACTAATCAAAAGGCGGGGTGCCACCTGACCTGCTTAAGCCGCTGCTACTCAAGGCTCAATCAAAACATCATTCAGGGGCGATGTCTCCGAGTGTGGGCCATTGAAAACCCTCTTGCCGTATCGCAAACTGATATTGCTTGTTAATCTCTGCCTTAGTTTGCTTCCCACTTGCAACGTCCACTAGAAGCTCAAAAATCTCCCTGCCCACCTCTTTAATGGTCTTATCACTATCAATGATGCTACCGGCATTTATATCAAAGTCACCGGGCATCTTCTTATATGTATTAGAGTTACTGACTACCTTTATGACTGGCACTAGGGGAGACCCAGCTGGAGACCCACGGCCGGTGGTAAAGATAACCACCTGTGCTCCACCAGCCACCATGCCGGTTACCGACTCTATGTCATATCCAGCGGTCTCCATAATAACCAGGCCCTTTGTGCTTGGCTTCACCGCATATGGTACACAGTCGGTAATGGTGCTCGACCCACCTTTGGCAATGCACCCTAGTGACTTCTCCACAATGTTGGTAAGACCACCCTCCACATTACCTGGCGCGAGGGCTCCAGAATAACCACGTGTTGCGCACCAGGCGCTGGCTTTGGAACCGAGAGCTACATAGGCCTCGATTTTCTCCGCCACTGCGGCATCGGCCGCTCGCCGTTTCAGGAGGTGAGCGGTCCCCACCATCTCAGTAAGTTCAGAGAGGATGACAGTACCCCCTTCAGCCACCACCAAGTCAGCCGTAGCCCCTACCGCCGGGTTAGCACTTACTCCCGAGAAGGCATCTGATCCGCCACACTCAAGGCCCACGGTCAGGTGTTCAACACCCGCTTCTACTCGTTTTTGTCCTTCGATATGAGCTAGCATCTTCCCGGCAATCTCCACCCCCCTTCTGGCAGTCTCGGCGCTTCCACCGTCGTTCTGGATAACCAGATATTCGACCCATTTACCTGTCTTTGCTACAGCGTTAGCAATGTCCGGTGCCGTGGATTCCTCACAGCCAAGCCCGATGATAACCAGTGACGCAACATTTGGGTTCCGCCCAAGCCCAGATAGCGTACGCATCGTTATCTCGCCAGTACCGCCGCAGCCGTGGGTATGGTTAATTGGTACTACCCCAGGCACATCTCGGGCAATTTCTTCTACAACACCATTAGCACAAACAACTGATGACATAATGACAACGTAGTTCCTCACGCCATAGGTACCGTCCTCTCGCAGATATCCATAGAAATGCATGAGCACACCTCCTTAAAATGTGCTTATGGTATTGTGCAGGTGAACCCAATCACCAGCGTTAATATCTTCTTTTGCGGAACAAATGGTCTCACCGTAGCGAATAACATCAAGTCCCCTCGGTATGGGAACAAGTGCTATTTTGTGACCATTGGGTACCTCCTGATTTGTCACCACTTTCCCATAACCTGGTATGTTAACCGTGGCACCCTTAGGAATGGCCGCTACCGTAATAGCCACATTGTCCTGCGGCGACATCTTAATTGCCCTGTATTCCATAATTCATCCCCACCTCTGCCGGAAGTTATCTTTTACTTCCGGGTTAATAAGCCAATCAGGCCACCTCCCCTCCATAATACTAGCCACTGCGTCGCATATCCGCTGCTTATACATAGCCCAGGATTGCTCCGAATAATAAGCGGTGTGAGCTGTGATAATCACATTATCCAGCGTAAGCAGTGGGTGGTCAACATTAATGCCGGCTGGCTCTTCCTCCATTACATCTAGTCCAGCACCGGCGATAATGCCCTCAGCAAGTGCCGTATAGAGTGCCTCTTGGTCAATAAATGAACCACGGGCTGTATTGATGAGGTAAGCGGTTGGCTTCATCAACTTCAACTGTTCCATACCTATCATGTGCTTTATCTGCTTTAACTCTGGCCGCATAGCAGCCTGAATCAGCACAAAATCCGACACCTTCAGCAGGTAGTCAAGTGATACTGCTTCCACACCTGTTTCTTTAAATACATCAGCGGGCAGATCTGGGTTAAAAGCGATAACTTTCATGCCGAATCCCTTTGCTTTAGGAACAGTAGCGCGACCAGTCCTACCCAGTCCGATAATGCCCAACGTCTGACCTTCTATCCGAAACATCGGCGGCAGTATTTCGCCTCGTATTTCTACCTTCTCAAAAGAGCCCCATTTGCCTGCCTTAACCGCTTTATCTATCTGTATTATCTTCCGGGCACAGGCAAGCAGTAGAGCCATAGCATGTTCAGATACTTCCTCTGTGCAGTAATTACCGGGATAGGTCACGCAGATACCAAACTCGGTGGCTGCCTTAAGGTCGATGCTGTCGAAACCAGTCCCGGCATTGAAAATTAACTTACAATTTTGCAAGTTTTCTATTACTCTTCTGGAGTAGGGTTGCATCAGTGTTATTACAGCATCGGCATCTCGAGCAGCGGCAATAATTTCATCTTCTGTGTCACAGGGGATAGTCTGGAAATCAACGCCCATCTTTTTGTGATCTAACTCTATCTCCTGGGTTTGCTTGGGGGGCATGATCTTCTCGGTCATTACTACTTTAAAGCTCATTTTTCTCTCTTTAAGGTAGTACACCTCTGCTTGCTAGCCGACGGTTTTATAGATTCTCACCCTGCTTTCGCCACTGACCACTGTCTCATCATCCTGGTTGATACAGGTTGTTTTCAATTTCAAAATTCCCTTCGTATCGTCCTTGTCTATTACTTCCGCCGTAGCAGTAATGGAATCGCCAATCCGCACTGGCTTCAAAAATTTAACTGTTTGGGAAAGATATATCACTAGACCTGGTAATTTAGCCACAGCTGCGGATATGAATCCTGCAACTAGCATTCCATGGGCAATCCTCCCACCGAACAGCGTCTTCCTAGCAAAATCCTCAGACACATGAACTGGATTGAAATCCCCCGACAGTTCGGCAAAACGCATGACATCGGCTTCGGTTATGGTCTTAACATGGCGTGTTTTCGTCCCAACATTAATATTCAGGGACTTTAAAATTGAATTCTCCGCCCTCTTCCTCAATCTAGGAAATACCCCCTCCGGCTTTGCAATAACGGTTACTCGGATTAAAGCTATTCTACTTTGATTATGGTAGCACCAGCCTGCGCCAGACCACCACATATAGCCCCCAAGGCGTATCCGCCACCCCTCCTCCTCAGTTCATATGCCAGGTTCATGATTATCCTTGCCCCACTTGCGGTATTAGGGTGGCCAATTGCTACGGCACTACCGTTAATATTCGTCTTGTCTCTTATCTCTTTGAGCGTCTTCTTATTATCCCCGGCGATCAACTTGGTGGATACTAGAGGCACGCAGGCAAAAGCCTCATTAATTTCAATGACAGCTATATCATCCAGGCTCATATCTGCTTTCTTCAAAACCCTCTGGATAGCATACCCCGGACCTTCCGGCATACGGTTAGGTTGAATAGCAATTGATACCTGCGAGACTACCGTGGCTAGACATTCAAGACCAAGCTCCTCTGCCCTTCGCCGGGTCATCACCAGGATAGCCGCAGCCCCATCATTCATACCAGGAGCATTACCGGCAGTAATTGCCTTAGTACCATATACAGTCTTTAACTCGGAAAGTCTTTCCAGGCTGGTGTCTGACCGATATTGCTCATCAATATCCAACACTTTAGGCTCACCTTTTGCTTGCGGTATAGCAAGAGGCATTATCTCATCCTTGAACTTTCCTGCGTTCCAGGCGTTGCCATAATTCATATGACTTCTCAGCGCCCATTCGTCCTGCTCCTGTCTGCCTATTCCGTATTCAAAGGCAACATCATCACTATCAACAGCTACCGGATTGAAGTCCTTGTAACCAAGCGCATATAGAGGATCCTCCATCTTGACATCACCTAACCGGTACCCTTGAAATCTGAGTCCCCTCACCAGGATTGGCTCCGTACTAAAAGAAGTGGCACCACCGGCTATGGCAGCTTCTATTTCACCTAGCCTTATGGACATAGCTGCCAGCTTAACGGCGTGCATCGCTGATACGCAAGCCATGTCAAAGGAAATCGATAGCGTCTCAACAGCGAGGCCTGCCTTGATGAGCGACTGCCTAGCAGCGACCGGCGTATAGGGGTCTTTGCATGGCGAGGTATCGCCTACCCCCCAAAAAACCTCATCCACTACATCAGGACTAAGGTTGACCCTTTTTAGCACCTCCCCCATCGGGATAGCTCCCAGGTCATAATAATCAATATCCTTGAGTGAACCGCCATATCTCCCAAAAGGTGTCCTAACGGCACTCACAATTACAACATCATCAGCTTTAGACACGCCTACCCCACCTTTCCTGATTTTTATACTACTTACACTCCAAAAGACTTAGCTATTTCCCTCGGAATTTGGGCTTCCGCTTCTCTTCAAAAGCATCCATCCCCTCTTTTTGGTCCTCGGTGGAAAAACACATAGCAAAACATTCTGCTTCAAAGTCTAAGGCTGAAACTAGATCCATGTTAGTGCCGTTATTAATGGCGGTTTTGACCAGTCTCAGGGCTACTGCTCCTTTGCCCAAGAGCTTCTGTGCCAGGGCCTTAGCCTCATCCATCAGTTTTCCCGCGGGAACCACTTTATTGACTAAACCTATGTCAACAGCCGTTTGGGCGTCAATCATGTCCCCGGTGAACAGGAGTTCTTTAGCCTTGGTCATACCCACCAAGCGCGTAAGCCTTTGCGTGCCGCCACCACCGGGTATAATGCCTAGATTGATTTCGGGCTGGCCAAATTTGGCGTTCTCAGAGCAGATACGCAGATCACATACCATAGCAAGCTCCAGTCCCCCACCCAAGGCGAAACCATTGATGGCGGCGATAATTGGCTTCCCTAGATTGTATATCGCCTCGTTTGCTTTGCGCGCTGCCATGGCAAAACCCCTGATTTCTAAGCGTGAGCGTGATTTCATTTCGATGATGTCCGTTCCGGCAACAAACGCCTTATCCCCAGCTCCGGTTATTATTACCACTTTTATCTCACTATCAGTACCTATCTCGTTGAAGACTTGGTAAAGCTCAGAAAACACCTCGCTATTCAGCGTGTTGAGTGCCTGCGGCCGATTAATGCAGACCACGCCGATGCCGTTCTCCCTTGTATACAGTATTGTTCGATACTCCAAGTGTCTCCCTACCCCTAGGTTTTTTCTCGCCAGAAGAGACGCCTACCGATAAAGATGAAGGGAAAACGCAACAGAAACAGGATGACCGATGAATTTAGCATGAGCCTTATCACATGAGCTAGTTCATCCGGCGAAAAGTATATTTTCGAGTCCCAGGCTCCGAATTTCGATGTAACGACCATCTGGTCTTTGACTCCAGTGATACGTAAGAACGTTACCTCCATCTCTCCAGCAGGGGAATCCATCCGGGCCATTTGTTTACCTCCATTTCCTCCCCAATTCTAACGTCGGGTTTCTACTTGCCCTCGTGCCATACTTCCATATGGTTTCGTTGTTCCTTTCTAATCGCCTCCGCAGGATAGTACTTGTCATAGAAGTCAAGGTCAAGGTGATGGGCTGTCACCGCCACTGGCATCTGTATCGCGTCAACAATCGCCGGGAACCTGCCATAGGTCTGGTAAACGTAGTTGAGGTAAGCTTTAGTACAGGCTATACCCTCCTTAGTATACTTAGCTGCCTTTGTTGGTATACTGGCATCCCGCCAAGCTACCTTACCCGGGTAGTCTGGTGAGAATAACCCGTGCCGCCCAAATTTCATATCTACTACATGATCCACGACAGCGTCCATGTTCTTGAAGTAGGGTGGGCAAAGCGCCTCAATGTATCCATCCTTGCCAACGGGGGTAGGCATCCCATCCTTACCCGTGATGAAGCGGAAACCAAGACCCCTCGTAATGGGTGTCCCACCCATGACCACCAAGGGTGTGAAGCCACTCCAGACGAAACCTCCGAGCCCCATAGCCGCACACGCCAGGTTTATATTCTGAACCATGTAATGGGCATTGGCTATCATGACGTTCAGCACAAAAATATCCGCCAACGTCATAGGCAACTGAGGTCCGGTGAGGAAGCCGCTGTCAATCCACTTGCCAATGCCAGCCGGTTTGCCAGTGCGATCATCGATGATTTGCTGGCGATCATCATTTAAGACAATAAGCAGAAAAGCGAGGTACTCATAAGTGATATTGACTACCGGCATAAAGAGGGTCTGGCCGGGTTTGTTAGCGTTCCAAAAATTGAGCCTTAGCATCGATCCTGGAGGCAGGTTCGGCCTTTCATCTGCTATCTTGACCGTGTCCTTCCTGAACGTGCTCAGGATTTTCTCTCGCTCCGCCGTGGTCTGTATCTCCAATATCTTTGTAGCATTGCTGGGGCGATATAGGAATACCCCGTCATCGTTGATGAATAGGAGATCGGCATGCTGGTCATTGCAGGGGGTGGGATGGGTTCTGCCGTTCCAAGACATGAAGGTATTAAGCGAGACATCAATATCAGCCAAGGCTAACCCATTTATGCCGTGTCCTGCCCAGCAGAGCAAGGCAGTTTCCAACTCGCTAAGAGGCACGGGTTTCTTTTCTGACTTATAGGGAAAAGGTGTATCCCTTAGGTCGCATCCTAATGCGAAGCGGTGCCCACGACGCTGGGCTAGTGCCTGAAATAGGGGATACTGCCAAACATTCGATATCAATTTCTCTTCAAGGGCTTTCATTTCTGTGATACCTCCTTGCGATTTCTTGGACTGTCTAATTTTCACTCTAGCTGTCTTTGCCCTTATGATACCACCCCCTTCTCCCTAGTTAGGTTTGTATCTCAGATTATCCCCTCGTCCCTCAGGGCTGTGATCTCGTCCCAAGTAAGTCCACAAATATTTGTCAGGATTTCCTCCGTATGCTGCCCGAACTCGGGTGCAGCAGTCCTCAGGGAACCGGGGGTTTCGCTAAGCTCAACCGGTATACCCACAGTCTTGATTCGCCCGAAGGAGGGATGGTCGAACTCACGAATGTAGCTGTTCTCTAACACCTGAGGGTCCTCAGCCAAGTCACTGATCTTGTTTACCGGGTCGCAAATTATGCCTGCCTCGCGAAGTATCTTCAGCCATTCCGCTCTCGGCTTGGTGGCGAAGAGTTCGTCCAGCTTCTTTCGTAACTCTTCATTGCGAAACCTCTTCTCAAGCGTGTCAAGTGTGGGGTCTTTCTCAAGCTCAGACCAGCCAACGGCTTTCAAGAACCATGCCCAAGCATAGTCAAATGAAGAGGCCATGCAAATCCACTCCCCGTCCTGACACTTATACCAGTTCCAGAGGTGGTTTCCTGGTTTCTCTCTGTCCAGTCTAGGTATCCCGGTGCCAAGGATGAGACTCGCCGCAATACTCAGACCTTGGAGCATAACCATGCTGCCTAGGTGAGAGGTATTGATTTCCTGCCCCACACCGAATCGCTCCCGAGCTATTATTGCTAACGATATCCCATAGGCCAGTATTATGGCTCCCATCTGGTCAGCAAGCCCGGTGGTGACCGCCAACGGGGGCATATCCTCGCCACCGATGCTGCACATCAGCCCCGACCTCGCCTGCGCCGAGAGGTCAAGGCTTGGCAACCCGCTATCAGGCCCCCGGGGACCATATCCTGAAGCGGAGGCGTAGATCAATTTTGGGTTATACTTCTTCAAGCTCTTGTAGTCCAGACCCCGCTTCTCGGCCACACCCTTGCGCATGTTCTGCACAAATACATCCGATTTCTCCACCAGTTTATATATTATCTCTCTGCCCTTCTCGGTGGTGATATCAAGGGTCATCCCCAGCTTGTTACGGTTATTCACCTCGAAGTAAAAATTCCTGCCGCCGATGGATGTAATTACCCCGACAAAGCTCATTGCGCCGCGGGCGCCGTCCCCGGTCACGGGGTGCTCAACGTGAATCACCTCAGCACCCATATCGGCTAACATCGCTGTAGCTACAGGGCCATGTTGCCAGATTGTCCAATCTATAATCCTAATACCATCAAGGGGTCCAGCCATTTGTTTCTCCTTTCAAAATTTGCTGTCCCAACTACCTCCATTACCAAGCGGTAGCTCCCCCATCAACACAGATAACCTGGCCGGTTACGTAGCTAGAAGCTTCAGAGGCTAAGAACACTGCCACGCCCTTAAGCTCCCCCTCTCTCCCCACCCTACCCATGGGGATATGGGGAAGAAGTTTGTCATCCTTCTTTCCCACCACAGCCGCTGATATACGAGTGGGGAAAAAGAAGGGAGCGATAGCATTAACACGAATATTATAAGGTGCCCATTCAACTGCTAACTGCTTAGTCACAGCAATTATTCCTGCTTTACTCGCCTGGTAACCTATAGCTTGCATGACTTGAGGGTCTACAGCTAACATTCCGGTGGTGGAGGAAATATTTATAATCACACCACCACCTTGCTTAAGCATCTGCTTGCCTACTTCCTGACAACAAAGAAACATTCCGGTGAGGTTAGTATTTAGCACCATGCTCCATTTATCTAAAGGCATCTCACTAGGATCAGCACCCCAAGTTACGCCAGCATTGTTTACTAGGATATCAATCCTGTTCCACTTATTTAATATCTCATTTAGCCACTGCTTTACATTTTCCTGGTTGCTGATATCCCCCTGTAAAGCTAAACACTCGATTTTTAAGCCCTTTATCTCCTCATAAGCTGGAGCCAACCACTGCTCTCGCCGAGCGGTAATTGCTACTTTAGCTCCTGCCTCGCCAAGGCCAATTGCCATTTCCTTGCCCAAGCCTCTGGAACCGCCTGTTACCAGAGCTATTTTCCCAGTTAAATCAAAAAGTTTATTAACTTTCACCTAGACCTCCCAGCAGCTACTCTATCTGACAATACCTTAATAAAGGCATCGACTTGGGCTTTTATGTGTATGTCTGACCAAGCTCGGGGGTCAGCCATATCGCTTTCTAGAAGGAGGCAGGGAACACCAAGCCTGGTCAGCTCGTAGCTTGCATGGCGCTGGCCAAAAGATATAGCGCGACATGATGCGGTGGTGTGTAGTATCACGCCGTTAATTTTATATTCTTCAATAAATCGGGAAACGAGCCCGAGGGGAACACTACCTAAGCCACCTTGCACGACTGCGTTTTCTGGCACCACCTCCGCCCCACACCTATGTATTTCTACTGCCTTCAACCAAGTCCTCTCAGCAAGAGCTTCCAGAGGCTTAGAACAGTCAATTTCGACCGGGTCGCCTATATAGTAAGTAGTTTCCATAACCGATACCGCTCCCAAGCGTTCCAGGTAATTAAATAAACCCATATTAAACCAAGGAGGTAAGCCTATCCATAAAAGGCGGTATTTCTCGTCAGCAATTACCCCGATACCGTTGCTCACACGATCTTTCACTTCTTCATAGAGGCGCTCATAAAAATCAACAGCAATTTTCTCGCCAAACATGAACTCCTTTAATATCATGCAAGCAAACTCATCCTCCGAAGGCATAGGTGATGGAACTGCTTTACGCAAATCACAGATCTTGCTCAGGAGCTGGAATATTTTTTGCGTATTCATCAGCGCCTGGCTAAGCTTTGCTTCATCCAGTTTCTTCCCGGTTTCTTTTTCGAGGAAGCTTACAAGCTCCTTCAGCGACCGTAGGTAGAGAGAAACATAGTGCTCCTTGATACGCTGGTCATTCATATCTATCCCATATGGCGGTGCATCAATCTCGAGGAAGTGAATCGGTGTACCCAAAAATCGAGTGGCAAGGGCTTGAAACCACTTCAGCCTAACGTCACACAGAAAGTTAGCGCCCAACAGCATGTCTGGCTCCGCTAATCCTCCGTGGGGCGCTTCAGGCGGAATGGTATCCAGCTCTCGACATCGACAAGCATAGCCCAAACCATTCCTGGCATAGGAGCAGATATCCAGTGGATACCCCTCCTCTTCAGCTATGGAAATAAAATGTGTTGCCATTTGCCTAGCGGCACATGCTGTACCGTAATTCTCAGGCCACACCGCGTCTATATCGAACGCCACCAAGAGCTCTGTTGGTACACCTACCATAACCCAAGCCACTTTTCGCCCCCGCGATTTTGCCAGATGGGCGCGCCCATACCACTCCTTTATTAGCTGGTTGACTGATTTCGCTGCTTCCGTTGACTTTATAGCTTTGCTAAATTCACTAACCGTTTTCTGCATTTTACTTTCTCTATTTCAGTCAATACTGCTGCGATATCTGCTCGGCAAAGGCTTGGATTCTGGTCTTAAGCCGAGCTATACTCCCCGTAGTATAGTCATATTCAAGATACAGTACCGGTATTCCCGCTGCAGACAACTTATCCCGCACATCAGGGAACTCGAACATGTTAGGGTCACAGAATCGCATACAATGAAATATTATCCCATCCGCACGAAACTCCCTTGCCATATCAATGAGGTAATCAAACCGTTTAGGGTCAGTGCCTTTTATTAGGCGCGGACACCGGAACTGGTCAAAGTAAGTAGCCACCAGTCCATCAATCGGGTCGTTGGTATGCGCTACCTCATTCCAAAAGTTTCGGCTCCCCATACAAGTGTCGTCTATTACTACGTTAACTCCCGCCTGCTCGATTAGTTCAATGAGCGAAGGGGAATCGATAATGCTGCCGTACACAAGAACCCTACCCCGCTTTCCGGAAAGGTTGCCCGTACCACCTCTAGTAACCACTTCCTCACGAGCGTCTTGTACCAATGACAGTGCCTCCTCAACCGGAATACTGCATATAGCAGTAAGCAAATAAGCCATCTCGGTACCAGAGACCAAAGGTAAAGTTTGCTTTCTCAGTGAATAAAACTCCTTCACTTCAGACTTAAGCTTATTGTGAAGCACTACAGCCTGCGACAGACGCTCATCAGAAATCTGAGCATTGACCAACCTCTCCAAACTTTCGCGTAGCATTACTAGCTCTTCTCTATAAAAGCGGCGTGTAGCTGGTGTAATGGAGTGGGGGACATTGACAAAGTGATAGTAGGCTGGCTTGCAATAATAACACCATAATCCGTACAGACGCTGTACTGCATCGCAGCTATGGGCCATTATTACCCCGTCTAGCCACTGGTAGCAGCCTTTAAGTGCTTGATCAAAACAATTACGGACCCAGGGGCATAGGTTCGTCTCCATATATAAGTCGGCCTTGGCTATCGGTTCCATTGGCTCTCCTACAATACAGTATGGCACAGCCTGCGAAGCGGTTATAAGTTCAGGTGGCACCAGTGGACATATATACCCTAGTATTCTCCTCCCTTGAGCTTTTAGTGCTTTAGCCCTCTCTTGGCGATTCCGTGAAATGTACTGTGCCAGTGCCAAGCCCTTTCTATTTGAATAATGTGCCACATTTTCCCCTTCTTAAATTAACGTATGTCATTCATATTCGTGGATAGACTCTCTTGATTTCCTTATTCCAGTTAGTCCTCGCTGTTGCCTTGGCTATCTTTTCTTTTGCGAACAGGCTAATATCGCTCTTTTCACCAATGCCTTCGCTATTTGTATCTTGTACCTGTTCGTTGCTAGCGGAGACACACCCATAATAGCTGTATTAGCCGCACCCTCGGCAGCTGAATCGTTAATGGGTTTACCTCTAATGTACTCCTCTGCCCTACTTGCCCGGTAAGGCTGGTTATACACCGCGTTCAAGCATATCCTGGCTTTCTTAACTACTCCCCGCTCACTTTTTATTGCTGCGGCGCAGTTAACTATCGGGAAGTCTATTGACTTTCTGAGCGCAAACTTGATGAAGCTGCTCTCGGTGCCAGGGTTAGGCATTGGCACTTGGATCTCAGTCACTATCTCATCGTCAGCTAGGATTGTTGTCTTATTCACTTCTGCGGCGAAGAACTTCTCCGCTTCAATGACCCTCTTCGTGGTCTTGATTTTAGCCTCCAGAGCTATTAACACCGGCGCCATGTCTGACGAGTTAACGGCCACACAGCCACAATTGAAACACCTATTTGCCTCGGTCTCAACAGCACCTGAGTCCAGACCACCAACATCCTCAATATCTAGGCTCTTAATTCTCTTTGCTACCGGGAGTACCGGGGTACTAGCCCGGCTTGTTTTCTTAAGGTAGGAACTATTGAACTTCTGAGGAACTGCCTCATTGTCTTTGTCTTTTGTTCCCCGACCGCCGAGATACTGGTCTATCGAGCTTGCTGCTCTCCTGCCGCTAGCTATGGCGGCAACAACGGTTGCCGGTCCAGTCACAAAATCCCCACCGGCAAAGACATTTTTACCCAAGGAATAAGTAGAGGCATCTACTTTAAGCTGCCCCTTTTTGTCCAGGAACCTGGCGGGAATAATTGAAGTGTCCGCTTCTTCCCCGATTGCTTTCATTACGGCATCAAACTCAGTGCTAAATTCCGAGCCCTCTATCGGCACGGGCCGAGGTCTGCCCGTCTCGTCTAAAGGCCCAAGTCGCATCTTTGTACACTTAAGGACGATCTTGCTTCCCTTCTTGGACGCTGCCAGTGGCAGGGTAAGGAACTGAATTTTAATGCCTTCCTCTTCTGCCTTATTAACCTCCTCCTTTACCGCTGGCATCTGGGCCTTGCTCCGCCGATAAATAATTACCGGTTCCGCTCCCAGTCTCAGTAGTGTCCTAGCCACATCTACGGCGGCGTTGCCACCGCCAATCACCGCGATTTTCTTCCCCGGAACCTCTCTAATCCCGAGATTCGAATTTCTCAGGAACTCCAAGCCGGGGAGCATTAGTCTCTCGCCCTTCACCCCGGCTGGCCTTTCTTTCCAAGCTCCGCAGGCCAGGAATACAGCATCAAAGCTCGCCATGAGTTTCCCGATGCTTGTATCCTTGCCTATATTAGTCTTAAGCTTGAACTGGATTCCTACATTCTCAAGAGCTTTGACCTGCCGTTTAACGATAGCCTTTGGCAATCTGTACGGTGGTATACCATAGGTGAGCAGTCCGCCTGCTTCTTCCATCCTGTCAAAGACGGTTACGCCGTAGCCAAGCCTCCTCAGGTAATATGCCGCCGAAAGCCCGGCCGGCCCAGAACCGACAACAGCAACCCTCTTTTTGGTCTCACGTTGTGTAGGTTTAACCATCTTGCCCATATTCTCAAGGATGTAATCACCCAGAAAGCGCTCGACGCCCTTAATAGATATCGGTTCATCAAAATTGCCTCGATTGCACTCACTCTCGCAGAAATGGGGGCAGACCCTCCCCGTTATTGCCGGGAAGGGGTTAAAATTAAGCAGTATTCTGGCGGCTCCAACCAGGTCGCCCTCCCTGATTTTACTCAGGTATGAGGGGATATCCACGCCAGCCGGGCAATCCGAGGAGCAAGGGGTGCTAACCACTCTTA
>Ga0172363_10002405_pt1 | contig 15108 bp, 12 predicted proteins | sample LakKivs2_kivu2a2_FD_114541 | JGI IMG/M metagenome (GOLD analysis project Ga0172363, IMG submission 114541) | Sediment microbial communities from Lake Kivu, Rwanda - Sediment s2_kivu2a2 | ecosystem: Environmental > Aquatic > Freshwater > Lake > Sediment | place: Rwanda: Western Province, Lake... | reverse complement strand
TAATCGTGCATGCGCCAAGCAATTCTGCGCTGTCGGGGCCAGTGATCGGAGGCAGGGTGTCGCCTTCCCGTATTCCGCGTATGGGTAGGCCACGGCCATCTCGATCCCGATAGTCCTGGTCGCTCGGCGAAGCGTGCAGGCTCATGCGCACTTTGCCGTGATGGCTCGCGACGAGGTACGCGAGCAGGTTGAACGACGCAGCGTCGAGTGCCGACAAGGCTTGCTCCCAGCCCGTGGGCGCGCGCGATGGGCACGCGGGTTGCGCGGTGGTATCGTCCAGGTCCGACGGCCGTGGACGCAAGGCAGGGTGGTCCGGCCGCGTTTCCATGAGGGATGTGAACAAGGCCAGCGCGCTGGCCATCTCATGCCGCAGGCCGGGACGATGTTCCGCTGGTTGGGCTTCGGATCGGTACAGGTACTTCCGGAACCATGCCTGCTTTGGTGCCTTGGCAAGATCTTGGCGAGCAGGACGGTCGACATGGCGCATAGAGCCCTGGAAGCAGAGATGGACCTTTCCCACGTCGTGCCAGAGTCCGGCCAGTTCGCAGATTCGCGCATCATCGGGGCCAAGACCTATCGCGGTCGCCAAATCCCTCGCTAGCTTGGCGGTCTCGCCATCGTGAGTGGCGATGGTCTTCCACGCGGCCTCGCTCAGGTCTTCTCGGCTCTGCGCGGCGTCTGCTCGCTCTTGGGGTGGTGCCACGCTGGCCGCTAGTGGCGGTACCGGGCCAGACTCGGGATCCCAGCCAGCCTTCTGGCGGTAACCGCCGCATTGGGCGGCCACGAGCACGACCCTGCCAGGGAGTACGTCTCCACGCCGGGGAGATCGTTTCCATTCGCCATCGAGCCAGTCCCAGACCCAGGCTCGCATCTTCTGCCTGAGGCCGTTTGAATCCGGCTTGAAGAGCCAATCGCGCACCTTGTGGAACTGAACTGGGCAAAGCTCCAGCCGGCTCGGTTGCAGATCGTCGTCCGGTTGCTCCTTTTCCGGGACTTCGCGCCAGAAGACCAGGCAGTCCAGCTCATCGCCGCTGCGAATGAAGCGTGAGACGTCGATGTCCGCCCCAGACAGGTCCGGCGTCGTGTCGAAGAGCTCGTCCCATTCGCGCCTGAGCAGAAGTTGCCTTCGCTCGACCGGATAGAGCGCCGCCCGTGCCGTCGGAGCAAGTCCCGCCTCGAAGTCTTCGAGCGAAGCGGGCGAGACGTCGTCGAGTTTCTCCAAAGCCTTCCTGGCCTCGTTGAGTTGGTCGAGAGAGTAGGGGAGAGCCTTCTTGGCGTCCTTGTCGCCGCAACCACGATCGATCACGAGGACTTGGCCGGTCTCCCCCTCATAGCGGGCGCACCGGCCGAATCGCTGAACCAGGCTGGACCATGGGGCCAACTCCGTCACCAGTGTTCGGGCGGAGATATCCACGCCAGCTTCGACGACTTGGGTGGCTACGATGATGCGTCCGCTGGCGGGAATGGCTGCCGACTTGGTCAGAAACTCAGTGCGCCAGCCGGCGCGCTCTGCCGGCCGGAAGCGGGAATGGACCAAGCGCAGATCCGTCTCGCTCCCCTGCAGAAGGGATGATAGCCGCTGGTGGACCTCCATGGCCGTGTCCACCCGATTCACAACGACCAGTGTGAGAGAGCCGGTTTGGTGCTTGTCGAAGACGAGGCGAGCGAGCGCTTCCGGCTCGGCGGCACTCTTTACGGCACAGGACTTGCGCACGTCCCACAGCACGCCCGTTCGGTCCGACCTGCCAATCTGTGCGATGGGCAAGGAGGCGACGAGGTGCTTGGTATCGACGCTCTCCAGCCATGGCCGTTGCAGGGTCGCGCTCATCCACCACGTGCGGCAGGGCCGGGTCTCCTTCCCTGCCTTCGCATCGTCGTGTCGGAACGCCTGGAGTTGCGCCGAGGTCGCCAGTCCCGTGTCCATGAGCTGGATTTCGTCCAGAACCCAGAGGGCGTCCTGGTTCAGCAGTCCGAAGTCGATTGGCCAACGTGCTCTGGCGGCCGCGAAGCCCCGGTTGAGGGCGCGCGACAGCAGCATGTCCTGGGTGCCGATGAGCACGGCGTCGTGCTCGGGCCAGAGATGCCACTCGTCGGGTTCGGCGCCTCCCATGAGGATGTGCACGCCGACTCTGTCTTCGTGGCTCCCGCCTGGTGTCCAGAGACGATCGTCGACTTCTAGCCAGCGCCGGATTTCCGCCTCCGTCTGCTCGACCAAGACCCTCATGGGCAGGCAGAAGACAAGTCGGCGAGGCCAAGCAGGGTCTTTCCGGACCGCTCGATTCCAGAGCCAAGCCAGCACGGTTCCCGCTGTCTTTCCCATTCCGGTGGGAATGCGTATCAGCCGGTCAACACATTGGGGCTCGTTCGCAAGTTGTTCCTGCCAGCGGTGGGGACCATCGCTGCGTTCCCTCATCTTGGTGAACCATTTGGCGTATTCGGTCATTCCTTGCTCCGGAGACTGGGCGGCGTTCTCGGTCAGACATCCTACCTCCCCCCATTGTCAGTTCTGGTCAACACTTCTCTGCGCCGGGTGGTTCTTGCGTACCCGGCCGCGGCTTTGCGCAGTTTGGCAGCGACGCATCCTACCGCCCCCCATTGTCATTTCGGGACAACACATCTTCGGCGAGATGGTGGCGGGGGGGACTGGTGCTAGAATCGAAGAGATGGACGATGTCCTGCGAAATCGGCGCACCGAGGTCTTGGCTGTCGTTGCCAGACATGGGGGGCGGAATCCGCGTCTGTTCGGTTCGATGGCGCGCGGCCAGGCACTGGCGAAGAGCGATGTCGATCTCCTGATCGACATGGAGCCGGGCAGGACGCTGCTCGATCTGGTCGGGCTGGAGCAGGAGCTGACCGAGATGCTGGGGCGCGAGGTGGACGTCGTGACCGACGCTGGCATCAGCCCGTATCTGCGCGATCGTATTCTGGCCGAGGCAGTGGCCCTGTGAAGGATGATCGGGTCTACCTGCTCCATGTCCAGGATGCGATCGTTCGCATCCGCGGGTAGTGTTCGGTCGGGCGAGATGCGTTTCATGCCGACCTGATGGTCCAGGACGCGGTCCTTCGCAATCTCGAGGTCATCGGGGAGGCGGTGAAGAATCTCTCGGAAGGGTCGAAAACCGCCCGTCCGGATATTCCTTGGAAGCGGATCGGAGGCATGCGAGACAAGCTGATCCATCAGTACTTCGGGGTGAACTTGCGGTTGGTCTGGGACACCGTCACACAGGATCTCCCTCGACTTGAGGCCGCGGTAGCGGACCTGCTCGCATCCACGTAGCGCCTGCATGCCCGGGCGTCTCATCTCCGGTCAACCCTTCTTCTTCCCCGGCTGCCGCTCTCATACCCCGCCGACCCGTCCCGCAGCTTCCTCGCCACGCTTTCGCGCAGCTCGCGCGGCTCCAGAACGCGCGCGGCTGGGCCATAGCTCAGGACCCAGCGTTCGACTTCGGCCAGGCCGGCGACTTCGCCGCTTATCACGATTCCGTCGCCGGTTTCCTCCACGCTCTGCCCAGCCAGCCAGCGGCGCTCGCGGATTTCGTCGGCGACTTCGCGGGAAAACCAGACGCGCACCTTCTCGACCCGGTCGCTGCGCCAGACGCGGAACGCCTTCTTCAAGGCCGCGGCCGACCTGGTTTCCGCGCGCGGTGGGCAATGCTCTTCGAGGATGGAGACGGCCACGAAACGGTGGACGGCGAAGACGCGGACGTCACGTCGCAGGCGGCACCAGCCGATGAGGTACAGGCTTTCGAGGCCGGGATCCCAGTGCAGTTGGCCGGGTTCGATGTGGCGGCTCGAAAGCTGGCCGGTCGAGGCGGCGCGGTAGCGGGCGGAGATGACCAGGCGCTCGCGGGTGGCGCGTTCGATCGTCTCGACGATGCGGCGGTGTTCTGCGTAATCGATGGCGGCGCAGGCGCGGGCGGCGATCCAGGGTGTGGATTCGACGGGGAACAAGGCGGCCTGGCCGTCGCTCGACGAGATGCGGTTCCACAGGGTGTCGAGGGCGCGGCCGAGCGAGGTGTGCTTCCAGGCAGCCGCCTGCTCGCGCGCGAGGAAGAGGGCGAGGCGTTCGTCGGGGCTGGGCGCACCGGGGAAGGTGGTCACCTTGCCTTCGAGCCAGTAGCGACCGTCTTCATTGCGCACGGGAAAGTACGCGGCCCGCAGTGCCTGGATGTCCCGATACAAGGCGCGCAGGTTCCACCCATGCTTCTCGGCCAAGGTCTTGAGGGCCACTCCCCTGCGCGACTCGGCCAGGGCCCGTTTCACCACTTCCAGACGAACCGTTCTGTCATTCCTCGCCATCGCGCCCGCGAGTCTAGCGCGGACAGAAAAGCTGGAGCCGGAAAAAACCGCGCCGCGCCTATTTCGTTCCGTAGTCTCCTGTCACCACGTTGATGACCACGCCGTTCGCGAAGGTGACGTAGCGGATGAAGCTCCCGCGGCCGAGGTCGTAGGTCCACTCTTCGAGCGGCACTTCGATCTCCACCTCTTCGATATAGGATTCCACGATGTCGCCCACGCGACGTGGGAGCCTGTGCTTGACCCGGTGCTTCTCGACGCGCTGAGCGGTTGCGTCGGGCGAGCCGCAGCGGTCGCGAACTTCGCCCATGCGGTCGCCGACCGACACCAGACGGCCGGTGGCGCAGCGGAAGCCGTCGTCGGCGTGAAGAGCGGCCGGAAATGCCGCAACGACCGAGAATGCGAGAAGTGCGAACGGCAAGCGCATGGTTCTTCCTCCCGTTCTTGGACGTCCCTGCCGGCGAGGAAATTCGCACTGCCGCGAAGATTCTCGCACCCCTCGCTTGGCAGCCCCAGGCTGGCGCGGTGTGGGGCAGCTCCGGGATGCAGAAATGCAGAAATCCTGCTATCCTGCATAGCATGAAAGCCACGTTGACCATCACCAGCCGGGGTGTCGTCACCTTGCCCGCCAAACTGCGTGAGGCGGTCGGCCTCAGGCCCGAGGATCGGGTCATCGCCGAGGCCACAAAGGAGGGATTGCTTCTGCGTCCCGCCGTGATCCTTCCGGTCGAGATCTATACGGAAGACCGCCTGCGTGAATTCGATGAGGCGGAGGCGGATCTCGGCCAGGTTCTCAAGAAGAAACGCAAGGCCTGAGGGTCGATGCGCATCTTTCTCGACGCGAACGTCCTCTTCTCCGCGGCCAAGTCCGATGGTCCGGTGCGGCGGCTCTTGCTTGAGCTCCTACGCCGGGGACATACCCTGGTGGCGGACGGCTATGTCCTCGAAGAAGCTCGACGCAATCTCGCCCTCAAGTTTCCCGCGGGAGCGCAGGCACTCGACAACCTCGTTGCCAAGCTGGAACTGGCCGCCCTGCCGCCCGCCCATGCGGCGCTTTCTGCCAACATACCTCTCCCCGAGAAAGACAAACCGGTCCTCCTTGCCAGCCTGTCCGCGCGCTGCGAGGTCCTGGTCACCGGCGACCGCACGCACTTCGGCCCGCTTTTCGGCAAGCGGATCGGCGCGGTGGTCATCCATTCCCCTCGCTCCCTCGCGCAGGAAATCCTGTAAGCGGCTGCGGCTCCGATGGCCAAGCGCCCCCACCGCAGCGCAAGCTCCTGGGCGGCCGGGTGGATCACCCGCCTGGCTTCTGGAGCGCCTTCTTCACGCGAAGCGTATCGCGCAAGATTGGAAGCTGGGCGAGATCCTTGGGGCGCCCGGCCGCCTCCTTGGAGGCGATGATATCCTCGAGGCAGGCGACACGGGCGGTGCGGCCGCCAAGGGAAAGCGTCAGGCTGCGCGCACGCAAGGCCTGGAACGTCAGTCCCCCCGAGATCTGGTCGAAAAGCAGGTCGAGGGTTGCCGCGGGAAGGTCGATGCGCAGTGTCGGAGAAGGGTCGGCGATGAGGTGCGGTCTGCCTCCCAAGCAACGACCCAGTGCCCGGATCTTGGTTCGATTTGCCTTGGTGTCGCGAACCAGCAGATCGAGATCCTGGGTCGTCACGGGGCAGCCCTGCAGGAGACCTGCGACACTCCCGACCATTATGGCTTCGAGCCTGACCTCCTTGAGAGCATCGAGCACGGCGAGGACGAAGGCTTCGTCAGAAGATGCGGACACCGGGTTTGATCTCCCGCAGGAAGAAACGCCTACCCGAACCGAAAGGGCGCGCCAGGCCGGAGAGGATCAGGTCCAGGTCGCCCGGATCGATGTCCGGGAGGAGTCTGCCGATGCGAAGCTTCTGCTTCACGAGATCTGCCGCGGAAACGGTGGCGGGGCGACGAGGTGATCGGGTCCGGCCCATGGAGCTATTGTAGCGCAGCCGCGCCTGGCTACCGACTTTCAGCCCCCGTACAGCTTCTCCAAGAAGGCCTGCATGCCTTCGTGGCGGCCGCTCAAGAAGACCCGGCCGACCTGCGCCGCCAGACGCGCCAGCGGCGGCCCCGATTCGGAAATCTTCTCGAGCAGGGTCTTCGCCTCTTTGGCCTTCGGGCTTGACTTGCCCGCCTTTCTGTCTTCGGGCGATTGGGTAGCCTGCAGAACCAGGGCTTCGAGCGCCACCAGCCGTTTCACACTGTCGTCTTCGGATTCTTCGAGAGCGTGGGCGTTCTCGCCGGGTGAGCGCTCGGTGGCCCACACCGCGCCGAGGCCGCGGATCGCGGCCGCACGCACGTCGTGGGCAGGATCGGTCAAGGCCTCTTCGAGCAGGGGCGTGGCCGCCTTGGGGTCGCGCTGGGCGATGCGGGCCACGGCCTCGGCGGCGGTGGCCCGCACCGATTCGCTGCGTTGGCGGAGCACGGTACGCAGCATCGCGATGGCGGCTTCGGTGGCGCCCACGACCTCGCCGAGAGCGATGGCACCCGCGCGCCGGGTGGCTGAATCGCCGGCGTGGAGCATGGCTTCGAACACGGGCAGGGCCTTGGCCGCGCCGGTGCCCGAGGCGGTGGACAGGGTGCGCACGGCCTCGGTGCGCACGAAGGCGTCGCGGTCCTCGGCGCCGACCTGCAGGATGTCGATGGCGACAGGTTCCATGGCGGCGGCGGCCTTCATGGCTTCGAGGCGCATGCTCTCGTCGGCGTCGCGCGCCGCCTGGCGCAGGATCGCGGTCACGCCGAGCCGCGCGGCCACGCGCAGGGCGAGCTGGCGCTCTTCCAGATCGCCATGGCCGAAGAAGGACGACAACTTCTTCTCCAACTCGGCTCCGTGCTTGCCGACGGCGAGGTGGGCCTTGCCGCACGTGATGAGGGCCTCGGCTGCGGCCAGACGCACGGTACGTTCGCGATCCTCGAGCAAGGTCAGAAGCGGGGCGAGGGCGATGTCGCGCGCCTCGCTGGCGAGAGCCCCGAGCGATGCGGCCGCGGCCGCACGTACCGCCGGTTCGTCCGAGGACGCGAGCTGCACCGCCATGCGCGCGGCCGCCTTGGGGTCGCCCTCGGTAAGGCTCCCGAGGCACGCGGCGGCCTCGGTGCGCACGTCGCGATTGTCGTCGCGCGAGGCGATGCGCAGGTAGGGCGAGGCTGCGGCGGGGGCGCGTTTGGCCATGTCGCAGAAGGCGTGCGCCGCCGCGATACGCACCGGGATCTCGCCATGCTTCAATGCCTTGGCCAACGGGGGCAAGGCCGCGCTGGCGCGCATCTGTCCGATTTGTCCCAGGGCCTCGACGATCCACTTGCGGTTGGCCGGCCGTATCTTGGCCAGGGCGTGTCCGAGATCCTCGGCGATGAGCGCGGGCTGGCTTGCGGCCAGACGCACGGCCGATTCGATGGCGGCTCGGGCGACCTCGGGATTGGGGTCGAGGAGGGCCTTGCGCACCAGTTCGGGTCCGTCGCGTTTGAGGTACCCGTAGGCGCGCGCCGCTTCGGCCCGCACGTCGGGCGACGGGTCGTAAAGGAAGCTCTTGAGGGCTTTGCCGGCCACATCGGGCTGCTTGATCGCCACCACGCCCCACAGGGCCGCAGCACTCACGCGCCCGGACGGCGGTCCCTTGGTGGCGGTGCTGGCCAGTTCTTCCACCTGCGCGGGATCGATGAGGCGCGCGTAGACGGGCAGCGCGGCGGTGCGCAGTCGCGGGGGCGCGTCGGATGCGACGGCCCGTTCCAGCACCGGCCGCAGGGCGGCCTGCACGCCGCCGTTCCTGCGCAAGAAGCTCAAGGCCGAGATGCGCGCCTCTTCCGGGGCGTGCTCGTCGGCAGCGATCTGGGAGAGCGCCGACATCGCCTGCTGGGGCACGGCGACGGCGATTTGGTCGAGCAAGCTCAAGGCCACGCGCCGGGCCTGGCCGTCGGTGCTGGCGAGCGCTTGGCGGACGGCATCGGTGGCCGCCGTGGGCGCGCGCGCGGCCAGGTCCATGATCCCCTTCTCGACCAGGCGGCGGAAGGCCGGGTCCTTGTCGGCCAGGGCGATGGCCAGAATGCTGGCCGTGGTGGCTCCGTCGAGTCGGGCGGCTTCATGCAAGACGGTGCTGCGCACGGCGAAGGAGGGGTCGGCCAGGGCGGTGCGCAGGATGGTGGCATGGGTGCCCTTGCCTTGACGGCGGTCGATGGCCGCGGCGACCTCGACGCCGCGGCGGCGGATGTCGGAGGATTGATCGTTGAGGGCGGCGGCGAGGATCTCGTCTTCGCCCGCTCCCCCGGTGCCCACGACGGCCAGTGCCTCCAAGGCCTCGCGCCGCAGAAGCGGATTGACGAAGGCCTGTTTGAGCGACACGATGCCCGCAGGGTCGCCGAGCAGCACCAGTGAGACGCCGCGCGGAACCGGCCCCAGCCCGTCGAGCACCGTGCGCAGCCAGGTGGGAATGGGAGTGCCGCGATTCTTGTCGAATGTCCCCGAGGCGCGGCCCGCGACGATGCGACGGTTGAGGTCGGTGGCGATGCCGGTCGAGGCGAAGCCGGTGTCGGCCAGGATGGCGCCGAAGCGCGGGTGCGCCGGCAGGAAATTCAAGAAGGCGAGGCGGCTGCGGCCGCGGCGTACCACGACGCGGCTGGAGGGCGATTCCTTGGATGGCTCGAAAGCCAGGGTGTACGAGGTGCGCTGCTCGAACACCAACCCGAACCCAACCGCGACGAGGACCAGCAAGGCCAGACCCACGCGCAGCAGGGCGCGGCGGATGCTCCGCCGCAGGACGGCCCCTTCTTCTTGCGTGAGCTCGCCCGCCATGCGGGACCGCACGGCGCGGATCTCGAGCAGGGACAGCGCGGTGCTGCTGAGGATGCGGCGGCGCAGGACGCGTCGAGATTCCCTGAGCTGGGCAGCGGCGAAGGCTCCCTCCTCGCGAATGCGCGGCACCAGACAGGTGTGCGAAAGGACGTAGCGGTCTTCGCCGAGGCCGGCGGCCTCACGCAGGATCCCACGTGCCGACAGCACATGCACCGCTTTCTCGACCGTGGCGGCGGCGAACGTGCTGTGGGCGACGAATTCGCCGACCGTGATGGATTTCCGTTCTGTGCACAGAAGCAGGATGCGCAGGGCGACGGTTTCGCCGGCGTCCAGGATGGCGCGGTGGAGGAAGCTGTGCAGGATCATGCTCGCCCCGCCCGAGCGTTCGTAGCGGCGCACGGTGGTCAGGTGTTGCTCGACCGCGGCGGCGGCTACGATCTGAAGATCGGCGGGCAGGCAGGGGCCGCGCCGGCAGAGATCCGTGGCCATGAGCTTGGCCAGACCCGCCTCGAAGAACGTGCCGGTGCTGAGCGCGGTCTTCTCCACAATCTCCGCAGCGCGCTCCTCGGCCAGGCGGTCGAGCTCCATCCAGCCGCCCGCGGCGGGGGCGATGCCGCAGACTTCGTACATGCGCTCCAGGCGGTGGAACAGGGCGGCGTCGATGCTGAGCAGAACCCGCAGGCGGTTGCCGGCAGCGGCGCCGGCGGCCTTGATGAGGTCCGCGAGGGTTGCCAGGGCAGCGGCTGCTTCGTCGCCCGCGTCGTCGGCAAGGAGATCCTCCAAGTGGTCGAGCACGAGCAAGACGCCGTGCGGGGAGGCGCAGGCCACGCTCACCAGGTACTCGTCCGCACTTTCCCCCGGCGTGGGCGGCTCGCCGCGAACGCGGCCCAGGGCCTGCCACAGCTCTTGCTCGAAGTTGGAGTAGCTGCCGAGGTACACGGCGGCCATACCGTGCCGGCTGAGCAGGGGCAGAAGTCCGGCGCGCACAAGCGAGGTCTTGCCCACCCCCGGCTCACCGCACAGGGCGGTGACGCGCGCACTCTCCCGGGTGACGAGCTGGAAGAGTGCCTCGGCTTCTTGCTCGCGGCCGAAGAAGAGGCTGGCGCTGCCTTCGTCGTAGGGGAGAAGACCGCGAAACGGCCCCAAGTTGGCGTGTGCGGTGGCGGACATCAGACGCAGGATAGCTGCCTTAGGGCCCGCCGGCGGAGGAAAGTTGCCAGTCTAGCTTTCGCTCGCGAAGTCGGATTCGACGATGACGGGGTCGACCTCGTACTCCGCGATCGCGACCTCGCGCATGGTCGCGTCGGTCGAGGAGGGCGGGAAAAAGCCGTCGACCAGGTCGACGATCTCTTCGTGCGAGGTGCCGCGGCGAACGGTGGCCAGGGCATAGACCACGTTGCCGTCGTCGACGATCGACAAGAACCCGACGCGGCGGCCGTCCTCGACCGCCCACAGATCCCAGACCTCCGACGATTTCGTGCGCGTGGTGCGGGTGGCATAGAAGGTGCGCGGCTCGTGGCGCGTGATGGGGGTGATCTTGGCATCGCGAGGCATGGAGCGGAAAGGTAGCACCTTCAGCGCCAGGGCGCGGGGAGAATGGGAGGCCTCTCGAGGGCGCGGCGGGTGCGCTGCAGTTCGATTTCGCTGATGAGCACGGCGGGGGCCACGGTCGAGACCGGGACGTAGCCGGATTCGGCGCCGCAGAATCCGTTGAACACGGCCGACTCGTCGGAGGTGGCGACGATGCGATTGAGCGAGCCGATGGGGGTGCCGACGAACTCGACCCCGCGCACCAGGGTCTCCTCGCCGGTCTTGCCGTCGACCCGGTACACGATGCGCGGCATGCCCTTGAAGGCCTGGAAGTCGTAGGTGGTGGTGTTGGTCTGGCCGCCGGTGATGTCGCTGATGATGAGGCCGAAGGCCTTCTTCTGGCGGCGGATCTCGTCGAGCAGCATGGCCTTGAGCTGCGCGAAGGGCACCGCCTTGTCCGAGCGCACGATGGTGTTCGCCATGCGGCCGATGGGGTCGAGGGTGCCCTCGGAGCGGCCGTGACCGTTCGATTCGAGCGAGCCCTTCACCGGGGTCCGGCTCTTCAAGTAGTTGCGCAAGACGCCGCGGTCGACCAGGGTCACCGGCCGGGCGGCCACGCCCTCGTCGTCGAAGGCGTAGTGGCCGTTGAGCGAGACGTTGCCCACCTTGGCCAAGGTGGGATCGTCGATGATGGTGATGAAGGCGGGCAGGATGGGCTTGCCGATCTGGCCCTTGAAGGTGGCGCCTTCCTTGTTGTCGTTCTGGCGCTCACCCTCGAGGCGGTGGCCGAGGGCCTCGTGAAAGAACACGCCGGCGGCCTCGGGCAGAAGGATGGCCGGCCCGTTGTAGGGATCGAGCATGGGCGCCGCGCGCAGGCGCTTGACCTCGTCGGCGAGCTGGGCCGTCGTGCGCGCCATCTCGGCCTCGGCGGGCAGCTCGGTTTCGCTCGCGCCGTAGAAGCTCTTGAAATGGCTGATGAGGAGGCCGTCGGCGGCGCGGCCGGAGGCGAGGAGCTGGACGGAATAGATGAGGCGCTCGTTGACGAGCTCGGTCCCCTCACTGGTCGCAAGGTAGCGCGTCTGGTGGTCGACCGACATCTTGACCTGCGAATCGAAGATCTCCGGGTAGGCCTTGAACAGGCCCGAGATGCGTCGCAGGCGGTCGGCCCAGGCGCCGCGGTCGAGCTTCACGACCACCATGGGATCCACGGCGCGCACCGGCTTCTCGCGCGAGAAGCTGGGCATCTTCTCGTCCTCGACCATCTTGGTCACCCGCGCGCCGCGCTTCTTGTGCAGGGTCGCCAGGGCCTGCTTGTAGCGCGCGTCGGTTTGCAGCCACATCGTCGCGCGCAGGGCGTCCACGTCGTCGTCGACGGGCGCGATCATGGGTGGCTGGTAGCGCTCGAAATCGTCCATGTCGAACAGCTTCTCGGTCGAGTCGTCCGCGGTGTTGTCGAACTGGTAGCTGCCCACGCGCACCTCGACCGCGGCCTGGCGCACGCGCTGGTAGCTGTCTTGGACCAAGGCCCCGAACCGCGCGCTCAAGTCGTAGTCGTCGTATTCGCGCACCAGGTAGCGAAGGAAGTACGGGCCATCCTCCCCGGGCAGGCGAAGACTCTGCTTGGCGCGTCCGAGCTCGCTCTTCAAGGCGCCGAGGACCACCAGCCTGGGATCTTTGGCCGGTGCAGGGCTCGGTTTCGCGGCGGCGAGCGAGCCGGCGGCCGCGAGCGTGACGAGCACAAGCAGGACTCTGGGGGCGTTCTTCATGGTGGATATCAGAGTGTGACCGTTTCTCCGCCACAAGGAAAGCGCTATGCTGCGCCGCCATGGCGAGAATCAACCTCCACTATCAGAAGCTCCAGGCGGGCTACTTGTTCCCAGAAATCGGCAAGCGGGTGCGCGCGTACGCCGCGGCCCATCCGTCGGCACGCATCATCCGCCTGGGCATCGGCGACGTCGTGCTGCCGCTGCCGGCTGCCATCGTGGACGCGATGAAGTCCGCTGCCGACGAGATGGGGCGAAGGGAGACCTTCCGCGGCTACGACGACCGCGGGCGGGGCTACGATTTCCTGCTTCAGGGCATCGCCAGCCGCTACCGCAGTCAGGGCGCCGATGTGGCCGCCGACGAGATCTTCGTCTCCGACGGGTCCAAGTGCGACACCGCCAATATCCAGGAGATCTTCGCCGTCGACAACCTGGTCGCGGTGACGGATCCGGTCTACCCCGTCTACGTCGACACCAATGTGATGGCCGGCCGCACCGGCGCGGCCGACGCAGCCGGCCGCTACGGCAAGCTGGTGTACTTGCCGACCACCGCGGAAAACGCCTTCGACCCGCCCTTGCCCGAGGGACACGTCGACCTCATCTACCTGTGCTCGCCCAACAACCCCACCGGCGCGGTCATGTCGCGCGCTTCGCTCGAACGCTGGGTCGCCTATGCCGAACGCGAGGGCGCCATCATCCTTTTCGACGCTGCTTACGAGGCTTTCATCCGCCAGCCGGGTTCGGTCCACAGCATCTTCGAGATCCCGGCCGCCCGCAACGTGGCCATCGAGTTCCGCAGCTTCTCGAAGACGGCCGGCTTCACGGGCGTGCGCTGCGCCTTCACGGTCATTCCCACAGGCGTGTGCGGCCGCGACGAGAGCGGCGCCAAGGTGCCGCTTTGCGGCTTGTGGAACCGCCGCCACACCACCAAGTTCAACGGTGTCAGTTATCCCGTGCAGAGAGCCGCGGCGGCCGTGTTCAGTCCCGCGGGGGCGAAGGGCGTCGAGGCCAACATCGACTACTACATGGAGAACGCGCGCATCATCCGCGAGGGACTCGGCAAGGCCGGCTACCGCGTGTACGGGGGCGAGAACGCCCCCTACATCTGGATGCGCGTCCCCGAAGGCATGACCTCGTGGCAGTTCTTCGACCGCCTGCTCGCCGAGGCCAACGTGATGGGCACGCCGGGTTCCGGCTTCGGAAGCTGCGGCGAGGGCTACTTCCGCCTGTCGGCCTTCGGTTTCCGCGACAACGTCGAGGAAGCGGTCGAGCGCATCCGGACCAAGCTTCCGCGGTAGTGGTGCGGCGGCCCCGGATGGGGCAGACTCATAGACACATGCTGCGCAATACCCCCAAGCTGCGGTTTCTGTGGATTTCCTTGGCCACGTTGGGATGCGGCGCGAGCGGAGATCGGAGTCCTTCGGGGCGTGGTGGGGAGGGCGGGCGCGCCATAGGCGCGGGCGGGGTGATGGCCAGCGGCGGGCAGGTGGCTGCCGGCGGCGGGTCGGGCGGCAGCACCGTGGTGGGCAGCGGGGGTAGCGGCGGAAGCGGGCGCGGCGGCGCGACCGGGGCGGGCGGCGGAAGCGGGCGCGGCGGCGCGACCGGGGAGGGCGGCGCAAATGGGCACGGCGGCGCGACCGGGGCGGGCGGCGAAAATGGGCGCGGCGGCATGGTCGGGAGCGGAGGGGCACCGGGGACCGGCGGTGCGCGGGTTGGCGGCGCGACTGGCACGGGCGGGGTCTCGGGCAGCGGTGGGGCGACGGGTGCGGGCGGGGTGCGCGGCTCGGGCGGGTCTGGAGGCAGCGGTGGAGTCGGGGGCGCCCAGTGTCCGGACGCCGCCTGGAAGCTCCTCTGGAGCGACGAGTTCGACGGCCCGGCGGGCGCGGCCGCAGATTCGGCCAAGTGGGCGTATGACTTCGGGCCCAACTGGTACAACAACGAGCTCCAGTACTATAGCCAAGGCACCGCCAACGCCTCGCTCGACGGAAGCGGCAACCTGGTGATCGAGGCTCGCAAGGAGAATCGCGAAGGCAGGCAGTACACCTCCGCGCGTCTCAAGACCGAGGGCAAGAAGACCTTCACCTATGGCCGCTTCGAGAGCCGCATGAAGCTTCCCTTCGGCAAGGGGATGTGGCCCGCGTTCTGGCTCTTGGGTGGCAACAACTGGCCGGCCACGGGCGAGATCGACATCATGGAGCAGCTCGGGCGCGAGCCTTCCGTAAGCCACGGCGCCATGCACGGTCCCAACTACTCCGGGGCGAACGGCCCGACCGCGAGCTACACCCTGCCCGGCGGCGCGAGGTTTTCGGACGACTTCCACGTCTTCGCGCTCGAGTGGGAGGCGGAAGCCATCCGCTGGTACGTCGACGGGGCCCTGTTCTCGACCAGGACCAAGGCGGACACAGGCGGCAACCCGTGGGTGTTCGACCATCCGTTCTTCATCATCATCAACCTGGCGGTGGGCGGCGATTGGCCGGGCAATCCCGACGCGACCACCGTGTTTCCGCAGAAGATGCTGGTCGACTACGTGCGCGTCTGCCAGCGCCAGGCTTAGGACCCGCGAGAAGATAGATGTGTGAATTCGGGCGGTCGAGGCGCCCGGCTGGCGAGGCGCGAGGAGGAGGAATACTCGACGTATTGCGACGACGAGCAACGACGCCAGCCGGGATGGATCGGCCGTCCAAATTCGCACAGATATCTTCGAGC
>Ga0172363_10002404_pt1 | contig 15109 bp, 21 predicted proteins | sample LakKivs2_kivu2a2_FD_114541 | JGI IMG/M metagenome (GOLD analysis project Ga0172363, IMG submission 114541) | Sediment microbial communities from Lake Kivu, Rwanda - Sediment s2_kivu2a2 | ecosystem: Environmental > Aquatic > Freshwater > Lake > Sediment | place: Rwanda: Western Province, Lake... | reverse complement strand
TGCCCGCCCTTCGCGGCCTCTTTCAACATCGAGTAGTCGACTCGAGGAAAGCGATAGAAGCCCTCCAGATACCCTCTAGAAACTAGATGAAATAGCCTTTGCAAACCAACGGACGTTTTTGGAAGCACGACCAGATGATGCCTGCGCTTCACTGGATCGTTGTATTTGCCGGACTTGGTCTCGTCCTCGTTTTCGATCGTCAGCGTGGATTCCTCGGTGCCGACGTCGACGGTCTCATCGTTGCTATCGACGATCGCGGTGAGTGGCGTGACGATCGACTCGTCCTTGGCAGGTTTCTCTCTCGATTTTTCGAGGTCCTTCTTCCATTTCGCCAGATCGGGATGGACGTACATCTCGCAACCCGGGATTAGCTTGAAGTTCTTACCTGACTTCCTCAGTTTCTCGGCGTGGAGGTAGGCGTGGCCGAAACCGTTCATGTGGCCATGGTCGGTGAGCGACCAGGCGTCCATGCCATTTTCCATGACGAAATCGATGTGATCTTGGGGGTAGTCAAGTCCATCGAAAACAGATCCACCCGAATGGCCATGGAGACCGACGAAACGCTTTGGAGTATGAGACATAAGGCTTGTCTAACTACAATAACACATCGTTAGACAAATTTTCATGCGCTCAATCGATCACAATCTCGACACCATTTTATTGAAGATCTCTTCGTCCTTTTCTACGACGATAAACTTCCTGCCCAACTTCCTGGCGGCGAACGCAGTCGCGCCGGATCCTGCGAAGGGATCGATGACCCAGTCTCCCGGATCAGTGTGAACTTCGATGGGGATCTCTACGACTCGGGATGGCTTCTGGGTCGGATGAAGTTTACCCTTGAATATTTCGTTGATGTCCATCCACACGTTGGTCCGTCGGAAGAACTCGCTCTTGGCTGGATACTTGGCGTTGTAACCGGCATAACCTCTTTTAGTCTCCAACAATGGGATGTTAAATTTGAGCGGTTTCTTCGGGTTACCCTTCGTGAAGTAAGCTAACTCTTCACGAGTGAAAAGGTAGTTGTTCTGGACGCCGTAAGCTCGCTTCTTAGACCAAGTGACGAGGTTGGACATCTTGAAGTTATTGTCCTCGACCCGGGTCAAATACTTGATGAATGGTCGAAAGTTAGGAAGGCCAAGACCGCCCCAGACGTAGAACGCACCGCCTTGTTCGAGGATCTGGGACCACAGTCGAGTCCACTGGACCATCTGGTCGGCGTACTCGTCGTCTGATACTTTGACGCGATCCCAGTCCTGCATGACGATGTTGCCATAGGGCGGATCGGTGGCGATGAGGGGAACGTTTGAGTTCCCCAGGTACGCCTTTACTTCGTCTACAACCTCTTGCGACGTTGAGTCGCCATTTATCGCCAAGCCGTCCGCAAACTCGATTTTTTTCATGCAAGTATATTACATCACCTGGGCGGCAATTAAACAGCCCCTGGCGACAGCGTGCAGTGGATCCGCGGCGTGGCGGACTTCCTTGACGGGTAGGGGGAAGCCATTCTCTTCCAACTTCTTGGCAAAGAGGTCGACGAATCCCTTGGCTTTCGAGGTGCCGCCGGCGACGACGACTGGTAGGGGATCCTTGAATTTTGGAAGAGACTTGTGGCCGTCCATCGCAGACGCAAGTTGCTTGGTCGTATAGTCGATGAGGCGATCGTAATAGGACGCGACCGCGGCGAGGACTTGGTTATCATTGGGTTGACCAATAGTAAAGTCGCCATTTTCCTTTTCGGCCTGAACGACAGAGTCCGTTTCTCCAGTCGCGACGGCGGCCATGCGATCGACCCAGTCTCCAGACTTCGTAGTCGAGAACTTAACGACAGGTTCGCCGTTGAGCATCACGCAGACGTTGACCATGCCTGCGCCCCACGACAGAGAAACGCCAGTATAGTCGTCGTTTTCTAATTCCGAATAGCAAAGAGCCTCGGCTTCGTTAATCGCTCTCGCAGCAAAGCCGACTTCAGACAGCAATTTGACGATGACGTCCTCGTGATAACCGACGTCGAAATCCTCGTCCTCTTGGTCGATCGGTTGAGCTGGTACGCAGAAGACTAGCTTTTCGTTGGGCTCCGAAGGCGCGCCTGCGACCTCCTTAAGGATATAGGTCAAGATTCGACGAGCGTCTTTCTCTTTCGAGGACACAACTCCTTTGTACATGGGACGTTTGGCAGAATCGTTTCTTTCGACCGCTTTTTCGATAGCGTCTTTTCCGAGGATGATGAAAGAACCATCGGCGTCCTTCACGAACGTCTTTCCTGCGAGACCTTTCTCGATCATCTTCGTCGCGATGGGTGTAGTGGGTTTGATGACGTAGAACGCGTCGCGAAAATCTTTGTATTTGACTTTACCTTTTGCAACTTCTTCTGCGAGCACGATGAACGATGTACCTACGTCTAAACCTTTAGCCATGTTTTTCTCCTAATTGAATACTACTTTTTCTTAAGCAAAGTTAATTTAGAAACTGCTGAATTGACGTTATCTTCGATAACGACATTGGTACCTAAATCTTTGCCTTTCTTTTGCAAAGTGTCAGCTGACACTTCGGTTACGAACTTCTTTTCATCTATCTTTACCAACTTTTTTTGTTTCGCTTCTGGTTTAAAAAAAACCCCGCTGGTTTCAGTTAATTGCCCATCTACATTTTGTCTAATTCTACCAATCGTGTATCCTAAAATAAACGCGGTGACGTATAATAACAGATTAGTTGCAATAATGACTGAATCGATCATAAATAATCTCGTATTAAACAATATTTATTCTTATGAACAAGAAGTTAGAAAAAACATTATTGGAAATGTTTGGTGAACCTTTAGATCCTATTTTCGGCATAAAAATTGGAGATGTAGAAGATATCTCCAAGATCGGTGCGGTTGGAGTCAGAGACGTGGTTGAAGACGCAGTCGTATGTCCTGCTTGCGGTCAAATGCCCATTGATGGACAATGCGGTTGCGAAGATAGCGAAGTTTGTCCTGCTTGCGGTCATATGCCACCTAAAATTGACGCTGCTTGTTCGTGCGGTCTTACGGAAGGTTCAAGCGTGTGTGGACAGTGTGGTATGAAAGAATCCACATGTGAATGTGGTACTTACGAATCAGAACTTGAAGAGGCAACGCCAAAAGGGTACGAAGACGTAGTTATAGCCCTTAAAAAGGAACCAGATGTCGATAATCCTTGGGCTGTTGCATGGTCGATGAAAAACAAGGGTATCAAACCAAAAAAATAAATTAACGCTTGCCGTGTGGGACGTTTTCTTGCACTCCTTGTGGAGTTACTGTAACAAATTTTGCCTTACTTCGAAGTTCACGAATATTTCGTGCACCTGAATAAGATAATCCAGAACGAACGCCTTCTAATAAATCCACAATCGTGTTCATCATATAGCCCTTATAAGGTACAGTAGTCGATTCGCCTTCGACGACCGATACTCTACCTCGCCATTGAAGTTGAGCTTCACGAGAGGCCATCCCTCTAAATTTCTTAAAAAGTGGAATACCGATTACGTTAGAAGATTTGTATATTAGACCCTTATCGTCAATAAGATCGCCTGGCGATTCATCGTGACCTGCAAGAATAGACCCCAACATTAACATGTCCGCACCGGCAGCCAATGCTTTTACAGCATCTCCTGAATTACGAATGCCACCATCTGCTACAATAAAAACATCACGATCTGATTTTGCACAATCCATTACAGATTGCAAAGTTGGAATACCGTGTCCTGTTCTGACGCGAGTAGAACACATCGAACCGCCACCGACACCGACTCTGATGGAATTAGACCCCCAATCCGCAAGATCGTTAAAAGCTTCAAGAGTTGCTACGTTACCCGTCATAATATGAATAGAATCTCCAAACTTCGATCTCATCTCGTGGAGCGCGCTTTTGACCGAAGAATGATGACCGTGGGCAACGTCAATACAAAAAGCCCTACAACCAACTTCGTATAAGCCATGAGCTCTTTCTAAATAGTCTCCTGTCGCGCCGATCGCTGACATCGCATTCGGAGAAACGTTTTCAGCGGTAGTAATCTCTAAAAATGAAGCATAAGTCTTGACAGCTTCTTCAATTGTACAATATCTGTGAAAAACGCCGAAGCCGCCGAGTTCAGCTAAAACAACGGCGGCGCGAGGACTCATAACCGTATCCATCGGCGAACCTACTATCGGACATGTTAATGGATCGAAACCAGGTCTTAAAAATGCGACAGGATCATCAAATCCCGGTACGAACAAATCTACATTCGATCTAGATTCGATCTCAGAAAACTGCGGTACCAACAAGACGTCATCAAAGCATAAGGTTCTTTGCATGTCAAGAAATTATTTCTTTTCTATGCTTTTTTACAATCTTACGTTTTAATTATTTCTTTCCTGCTTCTTTGTGGACTGCAAGGGCGTCAGCGGGATCATATCTGTGATCAAAACCGCATTTTTTACATGGTTCATAATCTGCTGCCCTTGAACCAGGATATTCATTTGGATCTTTTGCTTCGTCTTTGTCTGACTCAGAAATAAAGCCCCAGTCTCCCGATTTCCAGGCTTCTAATTCTTCTGCTGTAATACGAGAATGAGATTCATCAAGCTTTTTAAATCCTTCTACGACGCCAGATTGCTTTACGCTATGTTGACGAAGCATCTCATCGCCAGTCAAATAACCGTGAATTTGATGCATGTTTTCATGCGCAACCGCAACATGATCTTGAACCCATCCAGGGAATTGATCTCCCAGTTCAACGATCTCGCAAATTTCCCACGCCATCTTTTTGATGCTCGCGAGGCGGAGTTTCATCATATAGCCTTCGTCGTCGTGCGGGTGACCAGATTCATGACCATGAAGAAAGCGCTGAGAATCTTTACCCGCAACAGACAACGCATTCCCGACTTCTTCTTTGATGATCCTACGAAGCTGCGATAACCTTATTTTCACGATAACTGCTCCATCGCCGTAAGTACCCTTATGAAATCCTGATCTTTCCATCCAAGGTAGAATTGATCACGAACACCGCCGCCGTCTCCACCATATGCCATGTCTTCGAACTCTGGTTGCGCCATCTCCCACCCGCGAGGATTGTTCTTATATCTCTCAATGACCTCTAAAGCAGTAGGTACATGTGCAGACTCGAGAAGGGACTTTGAAACTTCTTCCTTGATAATCTGGCGTAATTGCGATGCTGTGATCTTCATTGTTTTATCCTCGTGGTCTGGGTGGATACACACCGTTGACACAAATTATTGCTTTTAATCCGTTCAAGTCTGCTATCTTTGGAAGACTGAAAGTGTGGACACCATCCCCACCGAACCTGTTTCCAAGCAGAGAAAACAGAGCCGCGTACTGTTGGACTTGAAGCGTGGAACCGTCGCAGGCCATCCATCCTTCGGGGACGAAGTTTCCTGCGAAATATACGACTGTCGCTATAAATTCGTCCACGCGGGTTCCTCAGACTAGTGGTTTAGAAACTCTCTGCTTCAGTAAGTATACGTGGCCTTCGTGCTTGTCTTCGATGCCGGCCAACAGGTTGTCGAGGCCGTGGGTCATCAGACCACACTCGTTGAGGGAATCGCAGAGATGTTTCATGACGGCGAGGAAGTTCATCTCGGCCATCAGCGACTTCTTCGCGAGGTCGGAGGACTGCGGAATCATCGTGGCAGAACCAGCACCGGCAATCAACTTGAGGAGTTGAGAGTGGACGAGTTGAAGATCGACGTTCGCAGTGCAACCGAGGCCGACGGCCTTCTCGGCGATCGAGTCAATTTCTTCCGGGATGTCGCCGTAGAGCCTCTCGAACAAGAGATGGTCGCCATAATAAGGGTCGCCGACGCAAGTCCAATGATGATTTTGATGAACCGCAGCAAGATACTTTAAATAAACGAGAGCAACCGACAACTGAGGATATGGAGTTCCACCCCACTCTGCAATCATGTTGTCAGTTAAAACCTGCAAATTCGGCTCAATCGTCAATACCATTTCCATCGATTCTGCGAGTCTTTTTCTCATCACTTAAGCTCCAAATGAAAATTAACTAAACCACCGATGATGTCGGGCGTCCACGTAAGCTGGTAATAATTATTGCCAGCAGTTTTATTTCTTGAATTCCAGACGCGAACATACGAATCAATTGCTCTTTCATCAATGTTTCTAGCGATTGTACTGGGTATCGTCGCTGAAGAAGGGTGTTTTACTTGTTCGGGGCTTTCAAGCATTATTCTCGTTGCTGGATTTTTTGACACCGCGTGCTTTACGGAAAAAACTTCTTCAAATTTTTTAATATATTCGCTTGGAGAATAATTCGATGATAAAAGAGTTTGCACAGGATCAATAGTCTCAGAGACTACTGGCATTACCAACGTTTCTTCTAGTCTCAATTTCGATACAAGAGAATTTAAAGAATTCTCTTCTAAAACAGAATCGGCACGTTGCTCAAGCAAATCGTAGACTGCGTCCAATAACTTTTGACGATCAACTTCAATTCCCATCGATGCCATGCTATCGACGTATTGATGAACAGTCGCTTCTTCCCATTGTTCTTCTATATTTCTTCCGTAAGTGTTAACTATTTTTATTGCTGCAGTATCGTACCACACGTCTGATAAATCTGGATAATCTACATCGCCAAAAACTCCACCTAACGGTTCAAGACCATACATGTCGAATTCTTCGTCATCGATGTCCGGTACCGAGATACCCGCCTCGACTAATCTTTTTGTTTTCATGATTTGGCGTAACGTGTCGTCTTGGGGAAAACGACGCACCATTTCGTTAACTAACTTTGTAGATAATCGACGAGCAGTAGCTGCTCTTACTGCCGAGTCAGAATCCTTCATAAGAGGTTTTAAAAATGATTCGGGTAATAACCTAGCCACTAATTTACGAACCTCAGAAGAGGTTGAATCTATAAACTTAAGTAGTAATGCAGGACGAATTTTTTCATAAGGTCTATTTGTCGCTTCGAGAATATCGAGACGATCATTAGCGCTTTCTGCCATTTTCTCCAAACCGCGTGAAACGAGAATCGTGGGTCCGAGAGTCCTAACAATTTCTCCGCGGAGAGAATCGATATTTCTTTCATTTTTCACAACGTTTTTTACCACTTTCTGTAGCTCATTCAGCCTTAAGCCCATGAACAGACTCCTGATTGCTAAATATATCGCCACTTTGATATTTTTTCAGAAACTTATTTTATTCAATAGTAGAGCAAGAATAAATGCCTTGAGGATTAACAAAAGTGGTCCAATCGTTGTGCCAGTTGTGTTTATCGTTTAGATTCCAAAAATGGATTAATCTTGGCTCGGTTGGTTGTTTTTTTAACTTCATGTTGGCTTCTTGCGGCAATTTGGAACCCTTTATTCTATTACAGCGTTTACAACAAACTACACAATTTCGCCACGTCGTTTTTCCCCCCTTAGATTTAGGAAGCACGTGATCGATCGTAACCGTGTTCCAGTTTAATTTTTTATCGCAATATTGACACGACCAATCATCACGATTATAGAGGATTCTTTTTCTGAATCTAGAAACCGATGGATTAACGTTTACTCTAAATTGTAAACGAATCGTCGCGGGAATTTGGTAGCGACAAGAAACACTCGTATAGTACTCATCCCAAACGCTAGGCGTTTCGTCTAACGTAATTACCTCGGCCCTGCCTTTCATCAATAGGCGTAATGCTCTTATATCGCTAATAAATTGAAGCGGCGACCAATCTGCGTTAAGTAATAAAACGCGTGGCATGTACATAAGTATCCAAATTCCTCTTTGATTAGATTTGTTTTCTCTGTAGCTCGCAAGAATCGCAGATCGTTCGATGCCATCCGTTGGTGCGAAGACAACCTGGCGATCCACAATCTTCACAGATTTTGCTCGACATCGCTTCTGCCATTCGCACCATGCCTTCGATCGCGTCATCGCCACCGTAATAATAGAATCTTAAGGTGCCAAATTTTTCTTTCACTTGTTCAGCAACGACTTGAAGAGATTCTTTATCTTCATCTGAAAGTTCTCTACACTTCCAATCAATATGACTCTGCACTTCACTGCAAAGTATGTCGATTAAATCGAACCATCCATCGCCGCATTCAAAACCCCATGCCATGCATGTTTCCATTATGGATCCATCACGGTTCTTGAAGATTTTTGGATATTTATCGCAAAGATTTTTATCTTTTTCGGGTGACATCAAACTAATTCTATACGAACCATTTTTAACTTTACACAAACGTAAATAAAAAAAAGGCTCAGTTGAACTGAGCCCTTATCACATCGTCAACTAATAATTACACAGTTACAGCGATCTTTCTAGTCGAATGTTCAGTCTTTTTTGGTAATGAAATCGTGAGTAGCCCATCGGTCAGTTGCGCAGCAATAGCAGAATCATCGACCGACGATTTTAAAGTATACGCATAACTAAATTCAGTTCCATGACGAGATTTACCAGTCACCTTTAGAACGCGACCATCAACACTCACATCGACATCGGACGCCTTCACACCGGGCAACTCGATCTTCACGCCTTCTTCGTCGATTGTGTCATTTCGATGTCTTGAAGTTCTTCTGTCGAAATCGCCAAAAATTCTAAAAGTATCGAGTAGATCAAAAGTGGGAACGCGCAGGGTGTCATTATACCGAACTAACATCTTTTATTCCTCCTTAAAACGGTTGAATAACCGTTACAATGTTTATGATAACCACTGTTTTTAAGATTGGAACCCCCTCCCAATTCTTTTTTCAATACCCGTTTTCAATGCGATCAATATTAATTTGACCTTTTTTCACATAAGCAGCATGTAATTCTTCCATCGAGACGCCACTAGAAATAGCTATCTCAAAAAAATAATGCAAAGCATCAACAAGTTCCTCTACGTAATCTTCACGATTAAATTCTGAAACATCAGTAGCCCTATGATCTTTTGAATTTTTTAGCAATAAATTGGCTTCAAATAATTCGTGCATACATTCGTGAGTAATTCCCTTAAGAAATTTTTGACCTGTCTTAGTGGTCACGTCGACAGGAAATTCAGGAAAATTACGGCGCGATTGGAGAAGGCGCATAAACTTCTCCTGTTGACTCCACATCTCTTGAAGCTTATCCATCACTCATCCTCAACTACTATAAATCTTATAAAAAATTATAATATGATGACAGCAGAAACAATAATCGTCATCATCAACTCTCTAAGACGAAACCAGGTCTTGAACTCTCTGAGACGACCTTCAATTTCTCCGCATCATCTAGATATTTTTGGTGCATCTCTGTAACTTGTTTTACGTAATCCGGACACAAAGTCACCGTGTCAGGCGTAGAATCGTCAACGACAAGACGAACTTGACGCATCAGGTCAGCCCCGTCGACGCCGAGTAATACAGCCTCCTGAAAAATCTGAATAAAACGCATAGCTACTGAATCTGAAATCTTATAACTCATACCAACATTATATTATCATTATAAACTTTGTATCAAAATACCGATGTCATAGCTAGGGGATAATTCCTTTTAACTCCAAGCAAGTTCTAATTTTTCTAAAGATCGCATCTTTGCTTTGTCGACAATTAATCAACGTGCAATCTTTCGAATTATTTACTGCCCATTGAGAGTACCCAAGTCTTACTCTATCTTGAAGATCTAAGTCAGATTCATAAACATCTTCGGCTTCATGAGGAAAAGCTCGACCGTGAAGAATAATAGTGTGATCTGGTACGCGTAATCTCTTTGATAAACTTACAGTATATTCTTCTGAAACGCCTTCGGCGGCTCCATAAACGATGGTCGATAAACTCCATCGATCCATAATAACAACATCATGTTGTCTTTCAATATCAGGTAGAACCAGGCATTGAAAAATCTTTCTATTGAGGAATTGAAACCATTGAAATATTTTTGGATATTTTTTTGCGAAACCGTTCTTTAACATCCAGTAAATTATCTTATAAGTAACTGCCGAGCGAATGGGAACTTCTACAATAGTAGATGCGCAACCGATGCGTAATAAATAGCTTTGCAACATAGAGGCTTGTGTAGCTTTTCCACATCGATCTGCACCTTCAATTACTATGATTTTAGCTTTTCTTGACTGTTTCATTTCTGTAATAGTCCTCCCCAGTTTCTTCAGGAGTTATCGTTCTGTAGTCGATTGTCAACTCCTCGCCCGACTTGATGTCTCTAATTGCAACATCAGTAAAATCATCAATAGATTCTATGTTGGCAGCAAAAGAGTGATTCATGAACTTATCATGGTCTAGAGATATGACGTAATTTCCTGCGCTGTCGATCCAGTAATAATCTAATATATCTAGACGCATTCTTTCTTCGGCACTCATTCTCTGAAGCATTTCTGGCGTGATTACGGCTGTAAAGACTGGGCTGTATGACCAAGTTACGGTGCCCTTAGATATGTCTTCTGCAGCAAAAACTCCGATTCCACTTATGTTACTTTTTGACAGAAACGTCTTGACTCTTAGCATGCTTGTCTTCCCAATAGATTGTTTCGCCCCTCTTGTAGTGCTTTAGGTTTACCTTAGCATCGTCTCGAGTGAAATGATTGTCGCTAAACGTTAAGAAATTATTCGGCGACAGAGCAAACTGACCGTTCTCAAGCTCAATCATGCTGAGGGGCTTGTGCTCTGATGGATACCTAGAATAGCCGTCAACCCAGTCTATGATCACACCTGTATGTCTGCCTTTAGATGAGAAGGGACGGTGCACTTCACAAGATAATCCTTCTAAGTACTTTGCAAAGAAAGCCTCAACATCGTCACCCATAGACGCCCAAGGCATCAACTGCATTCTTTCCCAAGAAAAATCTTGCTTTGTCGAGAGAGCATGTAGAGGTAGCCCGCTCCAGTGTGCTCCCGACTCTAAAAAGACGTGGCACATCAATGTCTGGTATTCTCTAGAATAAACAGCGTGCCAGATTCCTGGCGTCGTGCCTGGCGGCATGTTTGGACCGAGAAATTTGTTGTCAACATTCACATAAATGTGAAAAGGTAGGTTGCAATGTCGACCCATATCAGAATAGTTCCTTTACTTTACTTTGTGTGTGAGACCAAATGCTTCTAACGTTGCTGGAAATGCCTCTGTAGATACTACCAAATCCAACATGGACTTTGCAACGTCTCGAATCTCCACCTGCGCGTGGTCTGAATATCTTAGGCGAATAAAATGAACGAAGCTGCGGAAATTGAACATGACATCGGCAGTGATTTGATTTCCATAGGGAAGATAGAGACGAGCCGATTCTTTAGCACGCTTACGAGACATTCCACCTTGAACCAGACGATCTAGGGTGGCGTGATACTTCTGTAGGCTGGACTCTATGTGCTCGATGTAGAGCTCTTTCTCTTCGGCCGACCAATCCGCTGGGATATAATACTTGTCTTCTTTGAGTTCCTTGTAACGAGCAGATTCAGCGTTGATAGATACGCCGATTCGATGTTTGAGAAGATGGATGTGGCTCGCAATGTCGGTTGTGACTAGAAAATGCAGCGAGCTCTTTTCGAAAGGCGTTTCATGTGCATTCTCCGCAAGCATCTTGAGAAGCTTTGGGATTCTGTTCTTTTTATCTTCTGTAAGGTCTCTAGACGTTGATGTCCACGCCGAAAGAGCGTGTGATTCATCTGACCCGTAGAAACCGATTAATTCAACTTTGTTCGGTTGAGGAGGCATGTCGCATATATTACTATACGCCATCTACAATTTATAACATCACACGTTGTAGATGAATGCTAACATGTGTTTCTCAATGACTTCTTTTATGTCTTTTTCCATTTCTTCTAAAGATGCATTAGCTCTACCCAAAAGTTCTCGTTGGGTTCTTGGATCAGTTGCTTTTTGTTGAACATACCTAACCAAATGTCTTTTCATTTCTTCAGCACAATTTGAAGCTGCATTAGAAGTAACGAAATCAGGAATACCACGCGCATATTCTTCTCGAACAAGTCGACGAAGATCTTTAACCGATAATCGTGATAACGTTTGATTTTCTTTTTTCATCATTCCTGACCCGAAAAAACGCCAGCAGCCATCACTGATATTTCATTAACGTATTTTTGTAAAGCAGTGACAATATCGGAAACACATTCTTGTTGAGCTAATGTCATAGAATCTTCGTCAAAACCTGCGAGCATTTCATAAACAGTACCTGCGTCGTCGCCGGCTGAAAGAAGACCATGACTCTTGAGAATGGAAGCAACATGCTTCAATACTTCATCATCAAAGCCGACCATACAAGAAGAAGCCATGTCACTAGCAGTTTGTTCAAGAGCAGAAAAAGCCGCATCGCCAGAAAGATCTTGTTCTAGAGGCGATGAATCTTCAAAAAGATTTCTTTCGCTGAGTATAGAATTACGCTTTAAAGAATCGGCTGCGACCCAACCTTCCTTTAGGTTGCGCATCTCTTCTCTTATGATTTGTTCGATTCTTTCTTGTTGAAGCTGCTTTAGTTTCATAATAATCTCCAGTTCATAACTATTCGTTACAATTTAAAAATTCAGCATTTGCTCCATCCGCAAGATGCACACGTCACGCATCCTTCTTTGTAAATTAATCCTTCAATTCCACACGACGGACATGTCTTGTCAGACTGTGACTTTGTCCCATCTGGAATATACGTCTTTAGAACCCTAGAGATTGCCTTAGAAAAAGACTGGAGACCACTGTGCTTGTCCTTCTGCAATTGTTCGACTGTATATTGTACCGGCACACCGTGTCGTAGCGCTAGAGAAAGAGTTCTCGTCATTGCTCCGTGGTTTGGATTTGAGAATAGCTCAACAACGTCTTTGAAAACCAAAGAATCGTCGTCGCCAATCGGAATTTGCAGATTGTACGTCGCGACGCCGTCCTTCTTGCCATTCTTGATGAGTAAACCAGTCTTCGCCTTCCTCGGCACCTCAACGTGATGAGACAGACCACAGAAGATCTCGTAAGGCTTATCTTCCAACCTTCCAACAAGAACCAGATAGCTCTCGTTGTCACTACCTGACCGGACATTAATTCTGTGAATATCACAGGTTAATTCCTTAGGTCGTTTTGGCGCGTGGCTTTCTACCAAGGTCTCCGGTTGACCAGACGCATCTACCTTCTTCTCATCCGGCTTCGTCTCGGCCACAAGGACGCCGGTTCGGCAACCATCACGGTACACTGTGAATCCCTTGCACCCAGACTCCCAAGCAGACATATAAACATCTGCAACAACTTCTCGTGAAACATCGTTAGGAAGGTTACAGGTTTTGCTTATCGCATGACATACCCAACGCTGAGCAACCGACTGTAATTTTACAGAATTCTTCCAGTTGACGTCGTTGGCAGTGCCACCATGGTAAGGTGACTCGGTTACATCTGCCTCTGTCTTATGGTTAACTTCCATCCATTTTTTGAATGCGTGGTGGTAAACAGTGTATTCCTGCCACTTGTCACCGAGCGGATCCACAAAGTCGACACGGACTGATGGATCATCACCATTGACCTTCTTGCGGCGTTTGTAGAACAACATGAATGCCGGTTCGATGCCGGAAGTTGTTTGTGTGAGGACTGAGACAGAGCCCGCCGGAGCTGTAGTGGTCAAAGCAATGTTGCGACGACCGTGCTTCTTGTAGGCCTTGACAAGGTTGGGTTCGGCTTCGAGGATCTGTTGGATGAATGGGTGTTTTTCCTCAAGTTCGTGAGAGAAGACAGGGAAAGCTCCACGTTCCTCGGCCAGCTTGATCGTAGACTTATAAGCCGAAAGACAAATAGCCTTGTAAATAGTTTCAGTCATTTCAATGGCCAAGTTGGTTCCATAAACAAATCCCATTGCCGCGATGGTGTCACCAATAGCAGTGACTCCTAGACCCGTACGACGACCACCAGATGTAGCTGTCTTAATCTTTTGCCATAAATTGATTTCGGCAGATTTGACGAAGTCAGATTCAGGATCGTTTTTAATCTTTTCTATAATCTTGTCGACTGCCTCGATCTCTAGATCGACAAGGTCGTCCATCAATCTTTGTGCCTTTTGAACAGTTTCCTTGAATCTATCGTTGTCAAAAGCAGCTGCAGATGTAAAAGGATTTTTTACGAATTTATAGACATTAACGAGAAGCAACCTACAAGAATCGTAAGGACTAAGAACGAGCTCGGCGCAAGGATTTGTTGAAACATTTCCATAACCTACAGACGCATAAGCTTCGGTCGGAGTTCGACGTTTTACTGTGTCCCAGAAAAGTAAACCAGGTTCTGCTGACGTCCACGCTGCATCGATGATTTGATCCCAGATTTGCTTGGCCTTGACTTGCTTGGTGACCTTGGCCTGTTCAAGTGGCACATCCACAGGCCATTGCAATGTAAAATCTGCATCATCCTTGACCGCCTGCATGAACTCATCAGTGAGACGAATTGAGATATTCGCTCCTGTCACCTTTTTCAAATCGCGCTTAATGTTGATGAAAGTCTCAATTTCTGGGTGGACAACTGATATAGTCTGCATCAGAGCTCCACGTCTTCCGCCTTGCGCGACCTCGCGGCAAGTGTTTGAAAATCTTTCCATAAAGACGCTGATTCCATCTGTGGTGCCAGCCGCATTTGCGGTGTTCATTCCCTTCGGACGAATCGTAGAAATATCGAAACCGACGCCACCGCGGCGCTTCATGATTTGAGCTTGTTCTTGATCTGCAAATAAGATACCTCCATATGAATCTTCCGGTGAAGATATCACAAAGCAGTTTGAAAGTGATTGTAGCTTATAGTCATTGCCGATTGCTGACATCGGTGAACCTTGGGGAACGACAGGTCCAAGGCCTCGTGATTCTTTAGCCAGCTCCTCAAGAGACATCACAGCTCTTTTTGAGATATCGATGTGCTCAACATCTGCTAAAAGACAGAAGATTTCTTTTTCCGACATAGGATTAGGATACTTAGCCTCAATGCGAGCAAACTCTTTTGCTAGACGCAAATGCATGTCAGATGGAGTTAGTTCTAGAAGATCTCCATTTGGAGATCTTAGAGCGTACTTATCAACGAAAACGTTTGCTGCAAGCTCGTCTCCGTTAAAATATTTTAAAGATGCCCTATATGCTTCATCTCTTGTGTGTGTCATGTGGATCTCTCGTTGAGGGGAAATTTAATTATATAACGTTAG
>Ga0172363_10002401_pt1 | contig 15124 bp, 11 predicted proteins | sample LakKivs2_kivu2a2_FD_114541 | JGI IMG/M metagenome (GOLD analysis project Ga0172363, IMG submission 114541) | Sediment microbial communities from Lake Kivu, Rwanda - Sediment s2_kivu2a2 | ecosystem: Environmental > Aquatic > Freshwater > Lake > Sediment | place: Rwanda: Western Province, Lake... | reverse complement strand
GTAAAGAACGCGCCCTGGGTCGAGGTCAGCATCAGGAGGACCGACGATGAGGTCTTTTTGCACCTGGTGAACCAGACAGCTGGGCTCAAGAGGCCTTTGAGCCACATTCAGGCTCTCACCGATCTTGAGGTATATTTGCCAAGGGCCAAGTTTAGGGGCGCCAGGACGCTGAGGTCCAACAAGAAGCTGAGGACTAGGGCGGATAGAGGCGGGTCCTCTCTTAGGGTCCCGGTTCTCGCCGACTATGAGGTCATTGAACTGCCTCTCGGGAGATGACCTATCCATCAGAGGCGGAGGGCCCGCTCGGCATCCCGAGCGCCCTTTGATAGCGAGCCCTGCTCAGTTCCGGTCGTCTGCTACTGTGGTGGAGGAGGAGGCCATGGGCTGGTTCGCTTTCTGGTAAAGAGAACAACCGCCACCGCAACGACAGCGACCAACGCGACTCCACCTCCAGCTACCAGTAAGAGAGGGAATGGCCGCGATGCCGTCTTGACGCTGACCGTGTTCGAATCAGAGTGCAGATCCTCAGTGTCAACCGTGCGGACGGTGAAGTAGTAGGTTGCGTCAGGAGACAAGCCTAGGACGTTGATAGACGTCGTGGCCCTGTCGTCTATCGTCGCGATCTTGGTCCCGATGTCGCCCGCCGATCCAGATCGGTATACCTCATATCTGGCGAAGTCGTCGTTCGGGTTCTCTGACCAACTAAGAGTGACGGAGGTGGAGCTGATGTCATCTGAGCCGGGGATATTGAGGGTCACACTGGCAGGCGGCGCTGAGGACTCCTCCTTGAACCCGGTGACGGTCTGGTTCGTCGCCCACCCGCTGTCTTGACCCGCGTTGTCCGTTGGCTGGCCCGATGACCTGAGTTCGATGTCCACCTTCATCAGAACTGTGGTGTAGGGGTTCCAGGTCGAAAGCGTAAAGTAGATCGTGGACTTGCCTGCTGTCCCCCTGATGAATTTCTCGACCACGTACGGGCCATAGGGGCCGCCGAACTCCCCCTCTCTGAAAGGATCAGACAGGTTGTCTCTACCTGGCCAGTGTATGAACTTAGTGTATCCCTCTCTTGCTGCGTTGAAAAGAGTCTGCTTTCCTGACCATTGCCCCCAAGGCTTGGTTGAGGATCTCATGAACACGCCGTCGTAGAGCATGATCCACCTTTCTAGGAACACGTTCCAGTGGACCGAGAACTCTCCTATGATCGGGTCATGGAAGAGCGGGACTGCGTCCGTCTCGTCCCGACTCCAAGTCGGATTTCCAAGGGCGTCAGTGCCTTCGAAGTACCAAATAGCTGTTCTGTCCTCGATTGACTCATAGGGCATCCAAGCAAGGCAGGGGTCGCTCTTTCTGTATTCTCCGCTTCCCCAGATCAGAAGGCCTTTCCCTGTGCCCTCCGGCAGACCGTCTATGTCGGAGTTGTTCACCGCGACCACCTGCACGTTGAGGAACTTGTCGGTTGAGAAACTGTACAAGTAGATGAAAGAAAGTGTCCCGTCGTCCAACTTAGCCAGCACGGACTGGCCCATCGTCCTCTGTTGCGTGTGATTCGTAGTGAAGAAGACATAGGCGACACCATCAATGTCGATTCCCTCCATGGGGACTTCGAAGGAGCTCTGGCTCAGACCAGGAACGACGGGCGGCAGGAACTTCCCGACCGCCCCTGTGTAGAATACCAACTCTAGGCCGTCATCTGGATTCGCGTCCGTGGTGTATGCCCAGCTGTCATCCTTGCGTGAAAAGGGCATGCTGTTCTTCCCGACCGTGTCGCCGAACAGGAAGATCAGTTTGCCATCATGCTCGAACGAAACCCCGAGATCCGTGCCAGCAACTCCATACCTGGTGTAGGTCAGGCTGAGGGTGGGCTCGTTTCTTTCCCTGTCGAAGTCCCCCACAAGCTGGCACACTTTGGCTATCGTTCCCTCGACGCGAACGGCAATGTCGTCGGCCGACAAAGGGCTGAGTCTCGCAGCTTTTGGAGGAGTAATGAGCATCAGGGACGCGGCAAGGAACAGTGACGATATGCAGACAATTCTCGCGACCGGGTGAGTCAGGGTGGACCTCCTTCCTGACGTCAAGAGTATCTGTCCGGCGTTCCGTATCTGATATAAAACATCAGAGTTTGAGAAAGTTGTACTTGACGCGATCGTCTGTAAGCGCGGATCTCTCGTTGTGGCAACTCCCTTGGGCGCAGAGGGCCAACGCCTGCCAACAGCTCTCATGCCGTGAGATATGATATAGCCGTGTGCTACGTGGCGATGTCGTGACTTGGGTCGAGCTCTTCTGGGCCTCAGGAAGTATCGCCGAGGTCTGCAGCCTTCATGGGCTTTTCCTCGCATTCTCCAGCAGGCGACCTGTGCGGCTTGGTCTCACTCGTTATGTCAAACTGGAAACTCGAACGCTAATATATGAGGTGTCCTCGCCCTTGTCCCAGGAACAGCTACAAGGTATGTGCTATGTACGCCGTAGAGACTCTGGGTCTGACGAAGTACTTCCAGAAGGAAGGCGCGAAGGTAGCCAAAATTGTGGCTGTTGATCACGTGAGTCTCGGTGTTGAGAAGGGAGAGTTCTTCGGCCTGCTTGGGCCCAACGGCGCAGGGAAGACCACGCTCATCAAGATACTGTGCACTCTCATCATACCCGACGAGGGGACTGCCAAGGTGGCGGGTTATGACGTGGTTAAGCAGCCTGATGGCGTCAAGGAGAGCATAGGCTGGCTCCATGGCGAAACCGGAGGCAGAGCGCTCTACTGGAGGCTGTCCGCAAGGGACAACCTCAAGTTCTACTCCTACCTGCAGAACATACCAAGTGACGTGGCAAAGAAGAGGATCGACGCGCTTCTAGAGTTCTTCGACCTATCAGACGACGCCGATAGACTTGTCAAGGACTTCTCAACGGGAATGAAGGTCAGGGTGATGCTGGCAAGGACCTTCCTGCCGAACGCACCGATTCTGCTCATGGACGAACCTACCGTGGGCTTGGATGCCACTGGTGCCATCGAGACTCGAAGCCTTCTGCGCTCGCTCTGCAAGGAGCTGGGCAAGACCATAGTTTTCACCACCCACAACATCGTTGAGGCCGAAAAGCTGTGCGACAGGATAGCCGTCATGAGTAATGGCAGGATCGTGGCCATAGACACTCCGCTCAAGCTTAGTGAGAGAAGGAAGAGATTCAGGGGGGTCGAGGTCAGGATATCCGACACGCAAGACGATGTGCCTAGGATCCTTGGAGGTATCGAGGGTGTGACTCGCGTAGTCAGAGTAGAACGGGAGGAGGACTACATGGTCGTGCAGCTTGAGGTCAGGGACGAGGAAGAAGCGCTCGCCAAGATACCCGAACTCCTCAGCGCGAAGGGCATCCGGCTGATAGGAATTCAAGTCGCCCTGCCTACCTTGGAGGAAGTGTTCATTGATCTCACGAGTGAGAAGAGAAATGAGCCAAGCTGAACTCAAGGACACTTTCAAGGGCGATGAGCCCCGCCTCAAATCAGGCCTCAGGCAGTTCTATGGCGTGGTGTGGGCAAGCCTGAAGATCATGCTCTCCTACAAGTCATGGGTGATCATGGATCTTGTCAGCACGATCGCTTCAGTCGTCATGTACTACTTCGTGGGCCTTCAGGTTGACCCGACCAAGCTGTCGCAGAGCGGCTGGGGAACGAGCTACCTGACCTTCTCGATAATCGGGGTGGCGACCGCGAACTACCTCTGGTCCTGCCTCACGAGACTTAGTCACTCCATACAGCATGAGATCCGAGGCGGAACGCTCGAGGCCATCGCGGTGACTCCAGTCAACATGTTCACCTTCTTCATCGGCCAGACCGCGCGGGGATACTTGGTTAGCCTGATCTATCTGCTTGGCGTACTCGCTGTTGGCGTAGCAGGACTGGGCGTGATCTTCATCATGAATGTGGAGTCACTCGTGACCGCGCTGGCTGTGTTCATCCTGATGTTGATATCCAACCAAGCACTGGGACTGGTGGCAGCGGGCATCATCATGGTGTACAAGCGTGGGGATCCCGTGGCCTTCATTGTCGCGAGCCTGAACGAGTTCTTGGCAGGCGTCTTATACCCGCTCGGGATGCTCGCAGCGTTCCCCATACTTCAGGCGATATCAATGTCCTTCCCGTACACGTACGCTCTCGATGGCATCAGGAGGGCGCTGATCTTGGGATCTTCACTGACAGATCCCTATGTGCTGAAGGACATCCTAGCGCTCTCGCTATTCAGCCTAGTCCTCATACCTGTTGGAGTCTACGTCCTGGACTGGGGCTACAGGACGATAAGGAGGAAGGGCGAGACATCAACGTATTAGGTGAATCCGGATGAGGCTCAAGGACATCATTAGGTTTCTGGGCGAGCCCGTGCCGCGGGGAGAGGTCGGATTCCTCGAGAAGGTCAGGGCTTTCTTGATCAGGGACTTCAAGACTTGGTGGACGTACAAGCTCTGGGTGATGTTGGACATAATCGGCTCGCTCACGTTCGTCGCGACGTACTACTTCGTCGCCCAAATCGTGACACCTGACGCCCTGATAAGCGCCGGCTACACGCCCGACTTTCTCACCTTCACGGTCATCGGAATATCGTTCCAACAATACGTCTACTCCTCGGTGTCGAGCCTGTCGGAGGCAATCAGGGATGAGCAATGGGACGGAACGATAGAGACGATACTCTCCTCCAGGACGGGCTTCAAGGTGTTCCTGCTCGGCGAGTCGGTGTTCAGGTTCCTAGTGGGCTCATACTTCCTTCTTGCTTCGCTCGCCATGGGCGTGGTGATTGGAGCCAAGCTCACGCTGACCGCCGGCTCAGTGCTGTCATCGGCAGTCATGGCGCTGCTTCTCATAGCCAGTCACATGGTCGTGGGGGCCTTGGGCGCAGCCGCGATACTGAAGCTGAAGGAAGGCAATCCGATCGTGTGGGCATTCACTTGGCTCACCCAACTGCTCTCAGGCATACTTTACCCGCTGGGCCTCTTGCCGAACTACCTACAGTGGCTGGGTGCCTTGTTTCCGCTGACCTATTCGCTCGATGGCCTTAGAAGGTGCTTGATGAGCGGGGATGACCTGACTTCAGCCCTCATAATGCAGGACGTGTCGAAGTTGCTCATCTTCATAGCCGTGATGCTACCCATCTCCCTGTGGGCTTTCAAGAAGGCCTACGACTCGACGAGAAGGGAAGGATCACTGGGTCAGTACTAGGCAGCGCGCCCTGCTTAGTTTCCAGAAAGCCTCACGCCACTCACCCTGACGTATGGCACGAAATGTCCTCTGCCGTACGTGCGCCCCTCCTTGGATATCATGTCTACACCCCTGTAGAGCTCAAGCAAGTGGCCGCCAGCCATCAGGTTCTTCACGGGGTGGCCTTTCTCACCGTTCTCGATCAGGAAGCCCTCATCCAACGTGGAAGAGAACTCGCCGGTCACTGGATTCGGATAGAGCATGGCGCCTGTCACCAGAACTCCTCGCCTCGTATCAGCGATCATTTCATCCTTGGAACAGTCACCAGGCCTGACCAGCAGGTTGGTCGGTCCAGCACCGACCGAGATGCCGTATCCCCCTCTCTGCGCGTGAGCGTTGGTCTTCACTCCGGCGATCCCCGCGGAGTACGAGTTGTGCAAGAACTCCCTAAGCACGCCCCTGTCCAAGATCGTCAGCCTCCTGGTGGGAATCCCCTCTCCGTCGTAGGTGTCACTACCAACAGCACCCGGGATGGTGCCGTCGTCCACCACTGTAAGGAAATCCTGCGAGATCTGCTTGCCCAACAGCCCCGAAGCGAATGTCCTTCCCTTCACCGCAGCTTCGCCTGATATGGCACCGGCTAAGCCGAACAACAAAGTGCTCGCCGGGTCAGGAGCGATCACCAACGGCAGAGTCGCGCTCTCGACCTTTTTCGACCCGAATTGCTCGACGGCCTTTCTGGCGGCCTTCTTGCCAATCTTAGCGAAATCAATCTCGGGGACGGAGATGCCGTACTCGAACTCCGAGCTGCTTCCGACATCCTCACCCTCCTTGTAGGTGACAGAAAGAAACGCACCAACCATTGTGCGCTGATCTTCGATGTCGACTCCAGTTGATGTCACGAGGTAGGTTTTGAAGCGGCTGGTATCGACGCCGCCGCTCATCATCGCGCCCTGACGCACTTCTCTGGTTGCCTCAATCATCTTTTTGGTCAGCTTCCCAACATCCAAAGGGTTGAGGTTCTTGACCTCATCGTCGCACAGGTCGGTGACCTTGGGTGCCCTCGAGGGGGTGGGCATTCCCTTGAAGTAAGGGTCAGGTTGCGCGACGTTGGCGTAGGCCACGGCCTTCTTGACAGTTTCCTCGATATCGCTTAGATCCAGACTCTGCGACGATGCGCTGCCCATCCCTTTGTCTTTGAAGACCCGAACGCCAACTCCCACGTCGATGATTGAGTTGACATCCACGATCCCTCTCCCCATCACCTTGGTCTTCAATGAACGAGAACATGATGAGAAAACGTCGAAGAAGTCCACTCCAGTGGCAGATAGGCGAGCGATGGCCCTCTCCACAGGCGTCACGATGTCGACTTCCTCTCTCATGTCCTCCCACCAACCACGATTCCGTCTATTCTGAAGTGGGGAGCACCAGCGTCAGTCGATATGCTCTGGTCATCCTTTCCGCATGTGCCCGGGGCATCTATCCTGAGGTCCTTTCCTACCGCACTGATGTTCTTCAACGCATCCAGCGTCAATCCGCTGAACGAGACATCCCTCAAGTGCTCAGTCAGGTTCCCGTTCTCGATGAGCCAACCTTGCTCAACCCTGCAGGTGAATCGTCCCTTCTGGGTCTCTACGTATCCAGAGTGAGAGCCGGTTAGGTATAGCCCAGTCTTCGTATCCCTGAGTATCTCGTCGAGCGTCATAGGCCCGGGCGCGAGGTAGGTGTTAGACATCCGTATGATCGGCGGATACTGGTGGGATTGCGCTCTCGCGCTCCCTTGAGGGCGGGCCCTCAGCTTCGCTGCCGATTCTAGCGAATGAAGGAAACCTACGAGCACACCCTCCTTCACGATCGTGTGTGGCTCAGCCATTACGCCCTCGTGATCGTAGGTGTAGGAGCCATTCCCAGGAACCGTGGGGTCATCCACGATCGTGACCAATTCGCTGGCTATCTTCTGACCCATCTTGTCGGCGATGATGGATTGGCCCCCGAGGACTGCGTCTGCCTCCGAGTTGTGTCCGAAGGCCTCATGCATGAAGAGGCCTCCCACCCTTTGATCCACTATTACTGTGTGAGTGCCACGAGGCGGGGAGCGGGCGCTGAGCAGCTTGACCGCCTTGTTGGCAGTCTTCCTAGGAAGTTCCTCCGACTGGGCGCGTTCAATCAGCTCATAGCCCTCAACTCCACCCGAGTATTCCACCGCCGTCTGCATGTTGGCGCCCTCCTTTGAGATCACTCGGCAGTAGACGTACGTGCGGGGTGTCACCTCCTCGACTGAGGTTCCAAACGAGTTGCACACTGCGACCTTGGTCCAGGAATCCCTATAGTTCACGAAGGTATCCTTCACCCGTTCGTCGAATGACTTTGCTGTCTTCTCCATGTCGAGGATCTGCTTGACCTTCTGCTCTGGACTCACTGCGTCGGGAGGAGTCTTGACATCGTGAACGACGGTCCCCGTCTCTGGCATGGGGGTAATGACTTGCGCCTCCTCCGTGCCCGAGTTCGCGATCGACCTTGCTGCGCTGACGGCATCGTCAAGAGCAGTTTCTGTGCTTGCCCTGCTTGGCACGTTTGTAGAGGCGAACCCCCACCTTCTTCCGAAGATGACCCTCACGCCAACCCCGCGCGATATGCGTGAGCCTAGTGCCTTGGCCACCCCGTTCTCGATGACCACGCTGTTGCCTCTGTTCTCAAAGAACCGCGCCTCGCAGAAGCTTGAACCTTGCTCCAGCCCCCTCTGGACTATCGAGTGAAGTAGGTCTCTCAGTCTGGCTCGTTCGGCTCTGCTATTCCCCGTTATTAAGGTGAGCGGCGATATCACGCGCGCTCAGCATGTGTTAGGCGCCTTCGACCCTCCCTATCGCCTTCCTTTTCTCCTTCAGGTAGTGAGTATAGTTCTCTAGCGAAACCTCCGGAGGAACCCGGTGGTCAACCGTGGGGACATATCCCCCCTGATCGATCAGTGGCCCTAACCTCCTCACCTCTGCGTCTATCATGCTCTCGGATCCCATGAGCGCGAGCTTGTTCACACCCCCCATCAGTAGGAGCCTCCTACCGAATTCCTCCCTGAGTTGGACTGCATTCGTGTGAGCTGCCTCAAGTGGAAACATGCAGTTTATGCCCCCTTCGAGCCAACCGGGCACAAGTTCGTTGATCCTGCCGTCGCAATCGAGGACGTTGATCCTGACGCCGTGGTCCGCCAAGAGGTCAGTCACTTTCTTGTATCTGGGGACCATGAACTCCTCGAACAGGCGCACTGATAGAAGCGGACCTCTGTTGTAGCACATGTCCTCCCACCAAGTGGCGTAGTCAATCTCGACATCCCTCAGAGCCCTGGGGAGCACTCGCATCCACAGGTCCGTCAGCGTGTCCATCATCTCCTCGACCCAATCCGTCTCTCTGTAGAAGGCTATCGAGAGCCTCTCCACTCCCATCCAGTTCCTGATCCATCCGTAGAGGCTACCCACCGAGATGCGGACGGGGCAATCCCTGTCTTTGTACTCTTGCGCGATCTCGTCCCAATTGACGGGGTACCTGCCGGGAGTCTCCGGGTCGAAGAAGGGTCTCAACCTCTCCCAGTCCTCCCTACTTCTTATGGGGTGGCGCAAGTAGCGCGGGAGCGTGGATGTCCACCTCTTGGTGACATAGATGCCTCCCATGCCATCATCTACGACCATTGTGTCAGCCTCCTCCTTCAGGATCCTCTGGGGCATCCCAGGCCAGATGCCCGTCATCACTGGCAGAGCTTCCTCGCTTTCCCAGCCCTCCAGGCCGAAGAACAACTCCACGTCCCTTTGGCTCTTCAGATACGTGGGCAGGCCTTGTTCATGCCAACGATCGATGGTCTCATCCCAATAGCCGAATTCGTAGTCCGGGAGCCTGTCCACGTCCTTGAAGCTAAATGCCTCCAAGAACCTCTCCCTGCGGTTCAAGCGCTGTTGAGATCCGAGACGCCACCACTATAAGAAAGTTGGTAGGACCGACAATACTCGCACCTTCGTATCATGTGCCAGCGCAATGTTGGGTCAAGACCAGCACCTTGCATCCTCTCAGATTCGGAATCCTTTCCGAGTCGACCCGAGATAGGGAACTATGGGATGCTCAGTGCCGAGAGAAATGCCAGTCGGGTAGCTCAAGGGTTTCTGAGCGCAGCAGCTTAAGGTTATATCTCGAAGGAGCCTGTCCTGCCACATGAACGGTCAGCTTGCTATCTTTGGTGGCCCAAAGGCAGTGAAATCAGATGCCGGCGACTTATTCACTTGGCCCATCATCACCAAGGAAGACGAAGAGGCAGTGCTTGACGTGCTCCGAGCTGGCAAGATGTCAGGAGTGGATGTCACCCAGAAGTTCGAGCGCGAGTTCGCTGACTGGCTGGGGGCGAAGTATGGGCTTGCGCACAACAACGGAACAGCGGCGATTCATGGCGCGCTGTTCGCGATAGGAGTTGGACGAGGAGATGAAATCATCTGTCCAAGTATGACCTATTGGGCTTCAGCTCTTCCCGTCTATTCGTTGGGGGGCACGGTGGTCTTTGCTGACATAGACCCTAACACGCTATGTCTCGACCCGAATGACTTGGAGAAGAGAATCTCCGGTCGAACGAAGGCGATAATGGTCGTCCACTACTCCGGCTATCCTGCTGAGATGGACGCGATAATGGACATCGCGCACAGGCATGACCTCAAAGTGGTCGAGGACTGCTCGCACGCGCACGGGAGTCTCTACAAAGGCAAGAAGGTCGGCACGATCGGAGACGTGACGGCGTTTTCCTTGATGTCAGCCAAGTCCCTCGCGACGGGGGAGGGAGGGATTCTGACCACTGATGACAGGAGGATATACGAGCGGGCAGTGGCGTTCGGGCACTATGAACGCCACGGCTATGATCTGACGCTCAGCGACCTCAAGGCAGGAGCTGGACTTCCCTGGGGCGGCTACAAGTACAGGATGCACCAGTTGACATCCGCGGTGGCCAGGGTACAACTCAGGTGCTATCCTGAGCGGATGGCCGAGATCGACAGGGCAATGAACTATTTCTGGGACCTGTTGGAGGGGACACCGGGAGTCAAGCCACATCGACCTCCCAAGGGATCCGGCTTGACCAAGGGTGGGTGGTACTTCCCTCTTGGCCACTACCGATCTCAAGAGCTTGGAGGCTTGTCCGTGGAGCGGTTCTGCGAGGCGGTAGTTGCTGAGGGTGTGCCCGAGTGCACGCCTGGGTGCAACCTCCCATTGCATACCCACCCGGTCTTCCAGACTTTGGATGTCTACGGCGACGGCAGACCAACAAGGATAGCGGGACTCCCCCCTGGGATCGATGTGCGTGAACCACCCGGGGCTCTTCCAGTGTCCGAAAGCATCAACAGCAAAGTATTCAAGGTTCCTTGGTTCAAACACCATAGGCCTGAGATCATCCAAGAGTATGCAGATGCGTTCAGCAAGGTCGCCCGCGGCTATGAAGGCCTTCTTGAGGGCGACAAGAAGGGCTTGAGGCCAGTCGGTGGGTGGAGCACCAGCGGCGTGACCAGAAGGTGACTTCTGGGCAATTGGGGTCGCCATGATGGTTCGCGGATCCTTCGTAGCTACCGCCACAGACGCCAGAAAACGAAACGCTCACCGACTAGGGGCGAGACCGTGCTTGCTTGAGCTGGCGAGGGAGCAGTCCTAGGTTGGACTCGGATGTCAGGATAGCGTCACTCGAAACCTATCTGAGGACCGATAGGCTTCGCGTCCCATTGAAGTTTGGCAATTCAATTCTAGAGGAGGTCCCGATACTCCTGGTGAAAGTCACGGTCGAGAACGCCAAGGGGGCAACGGCTGAGGGCTGGGGAGCTATGCCATTGTCGGACGCTTGGGCATTCCCAGACCCCGGCGTGAAGCGTGATAGAAAGCTCAAGGCAATGGAGCTGATCGGGAAGGAGACATGCCACATGATGGCAGGAAAATACCGGACCAAGTATTCTCATCCCATTGACATGATGCTGGCCTCCAAGAATGAGATGATGCGCATATCCAAGAAAGTCAGGACGGAGCTTCGGCTGGAGACTCCAGTGCCGACGTTAGCCGTCTTGGTGTCGACCTCTCCGCTGGATGCAGCACTTCATGATGCCTTCGGCCGTGCCAACCGAATATGCTCCTATGACGGCTACGGGCCTGACTACATGGCGCGTGACCTTAGCTACTACTTGGGGAAGGGATTCGAGGGGACCTACATTTCGGACTTTCTCAGGACCAAGAAGACAAAACGGCTTGCCGTCTTTCACTTGGTGGGAGGGGTTGACAAGCTTAGAGGGGAAGAGGTCGACTCGGGAGATCCAATGGACGGCCTACCAGTGGCCCTAGAAGACTGGGTCGATCGTGAAGGCGTCTTCTGCCTCAAGGTGAAGCTGACCGGCGTTAACATTGACTGGGACGTTGAAAGGACAAAGTCTGTTGCTGAGGTGGCATCTGAGGTTCTGAGGCGCAAGGGGCGCAGGAAGATCTACCTGTCGGTCGACTCGAACGAGCTGAACCCGTCTCCTGATGCCACCCTGGAGTACCTAAGGAAGCTCAGGAGGGCTTCGAGGACCGCCTACGACAGTCTGCTCTATCTGGAGCAACCCACGGACCGAGATCTCAGGCGTCACATGTTCTCGATGAAGGCTGTGAGCAAGCTGAAACCCGTGCTGGCTGACGAAGGGGTCACGGACCTTGATGATCTCGAATTAGCGATGAGGACCGGCTGGTCCGGCCTAGCTGTGAAGACGTGCAAATGGCATTCGTCTAGCCTTCTGTACATAGCTTACATGGAGCGTCGCGGAATTCCGTACTCTGTCCAAGACCTAACGTGTCCTGGAATAGCACTGGTGCACTCGGCTAGCTTGGCAGCGCGCTCAAGACCAATCAAAGGCTTCGAGTACAACGCGAGACAGTATGTGCCGTTTGGGTGGGATGCAGTCAGGGAAAAACATACGACTCTGTTCAACGTCAAGGATGGGATGGTCGAAACCGATTCGCTTCAGCCAACTGGCCTCGGTTACTCTCATGAAAGGATTGTCCCCCGCTCCTGAGATGAGCTAAAGCAGCGGACTACTCTGTGGAGTTCGCGTATATCGAGTCTACCAATTTCATGGTCTTTGCAGCGTCCTTGAAAGATGTCTCGGGTTCTCTGTCTTCAATCAGACAGTCAACGAAGTGCCTGTTTTCGGCTAAGAATCCGTAGTACACATAGAACTCCCTGCTCCCCCCGGCAGCGTCGAATGTCGAGATGATCTCGGGTTCTGGCTTGTTGTCAGTGAACATCAGGGCCTTGTCGTCGGGGTTCACGAAGGCTGAGGCGCCTCTGCTGTGCATCTCGAATGAGTTGACCCTTGAACCCGCGACCCAATTGCTCATGATGAACCCCACTGCCCCACTGGTGAAGGTCACCATTGCGTTGAAGCTGTTGTAATAGTCCGAGTACAGTCTTCTGACAGAACTGCGCACTTCCTTCACGTCTCCTCCCGCCATCCATCGAAGCGCGTCGACCGTGTGGATGACGTCTGACGTCAAGGTATCGACGGCACCCCGGTAGTAGGGCGGCTCCTCTGATTGGACGTTCTTGTAGAAGGCGGAGACACATTGCGTTATGGGCCCTTTCATCTCCACGACCTCCTTGCACTTCCTCATCAAAGGTATGAACCTCCTGTTGAACGCAACCATGGTCTTGCACCGGTGCTTCTCCGCATACCAAGCCAAGCTGTTGGTCTGAGTAGAATTCACACCCGGTGGTTTCTCGATGAACACGCTCAGTCCGTCCTTCAGGCAGTCTACGACGATGTCATAGAGTTGGTGAGGAGGCATGATGACGTACGCGGCGTCCAAGTCTTCTGCGTCCAACATCTTCTTGTAATCAGAGTAACGGCGCTTAATCCCGTACTTGTCAGCAGTTGCCCTGAGTCTCTCGCCATTGATGTCGCATATTGCCACTACCTCTGCCTCCTTCATCGACGACAGAGCCGGATAGTGCACGCGGTTGGCATGAGACCCTGCACCGACAAATCCGATCCTAACCGTCCTCATGAGCGAATTACCTGAGACGTTCGTTCAAGGCTTAAATCGTTTTTCTGACATCATGACGGCGGGATCTCTTTGGCAAAGCTCGTACGCGTCGCATCCATCACTTTCAGGGGCACCGCGAACCGCCGACCTGTGAGGGAAACCGTAGGCGACAACCTCACGGCCATAGTCGACCTCTTGGAGAAGGCGGCAAGGGACGAACCAGACATAGCTTGCCTCCCTGAGTGTTCGCCAACGCGCGGTCTGTCGTGTGAGGATTCTGTCAAGATGGCCGAAGAGGTGCCAGGTCCCATGTTTGAGAGAGTGTCATCTGTTGCCAAAGAGCACGGGATGTACGTGGTCTTCCCCATGCTAGAGAAGAGGAACAGCCGGGTATACAATTCCGCGCTTCTGATAGATGACAAGGGTGACCTTATAGGCAGATATCACAAGGTCTACCCGACGATACCGGAGATCGAGGCAGGTATTAGTCCAGGGGACGAACAGAAACCTCTCAAGACCGGCATCGCAGCGCTCGGCTTCGCGATCTGCTTCGACATCAACTTCGAAGATGCAGTGAGGTCTCAGTTCGGACAAGGCGTCAAGCTCGCGTTCTTCCCCTCGGCATATCCAGGAGGACTTCAGCTGAGACAGTGGGCTTTCAAGTACGGCGTCTATGTTGTCTCAGCGTGCAGCGGCGAGGAGAGCGTGATGATAGATCCTTTGGGACGTGTCATGTGCAGGTCCAGCACATACTCGCCGATCTTGTGTAGGACGCTGAACTTGGACTACGAGGTTCTTCACCTGAATTTCAACTACGAGAAACTTGGCCGGGTGAAGGACAAGTACGGGCCGAGGGTCGAACTTGAAGTCTCACGTCCGGAGGCGGTGCTCATGTTATCATCGAACGCGAAAGATATCACCGCAGGTGATGTGATCAAGGAGTTCAAACTGGAGACGAGGGAGGAGTACTTCAAGCGCGCTTCGGAGGTCAGGCGCGGCGCGCTGCCTTCCACCTAGTCTCGTGGCGCCTCACACGACTTGTCAGAAGCACGACTACCGAATTCTTTCGTGGGGCGAGTACTCGCCAAAGGCGGAGCCGAGCCCGCACAGCACTTTTATTAGGCGAATCTACGCCCTCGCTTGAGTTGAACGAAACCTACATCTGGGATCTGCTGCACGAGATTCACGATGAGGCGGATAAGGCAAGGGAGGAGGGCTACTTTCCTCTTGATGTATCCAATGCCCTTCGCGAAGCTGAGGAACTGCTTAGAAAGTACAGGGGGACGAAGGACTGGAGAGGAGGCTATTGGGGACGGGCGCAGAACTACGAGATCGGTTTCGACGCGGACAGAGAATCCCTCTTGCTTGAGGCGAGGGAGTCACTTCTAAGGGCCAAAGGCGCTCTGATCTCGTTGAAGCTGCCGAAGTGGGCAAAGGAGCTGAGGTACTACTACATGGACCCTGTGTGGGGCAAGGAGAGCGTGGATGGCTTGGACAGGAGGAGAGGCGTTGCATTCATGGCGGGCAGCGAGTGGGCGTTGGGTGGATTCCCTGATAGTCAGGTGAACTTCTGGAACAGGTGCAACTGCAGGCCCACGAAGGAGGGCATCGATATCATCGAGAAGTTCCACGAACAGGGCATCAGGGTGGGTACCTACATGAGTGGAGGTATGATGGTCATGACATACGCGCTGCTACCAGACTCAGAGGATGACTGGACGGATGATCTCATGCGATGGTATGCTGGGGCCTACTGGCACGGGGCGAGGGAACGCTTCTGGGGCGCAAGGGGGACATCTTCTGAGTGGAGAGGTGCCGAACCTCCGCCCCTAGACTTCTCGCGGTGGATGATGAAGCAGCTAGAGTTCGCCCAGAGGATCGGCTTCGACTTCGTGCACCTCGACGAGGCCTTCGGGGCGTATCCTGAGGCGCGTG
>Ga0172363_10002398_pt1 | contig 15133 bp, 9 predicted proteins | sample LakKivs2_kivu2a2_FD_114541 | JGI IMG/M metagenome (GOLD analysis project Ga0172363, IMG submission 114541) | Sediment microbial communities from Lake Kivu, Rwanda - Sediment s2_kivu2a2 | ecosystem: Environmental > Aquatic > Freshwater > Lake > Sediment | place: Rwanda: Western Province, Lake... | reverse complement strand
TCCAAGGAGCAGGTGTAGTATTTACAACAGGAGCAACATTACCAGAACCAGGTAGTTGTTTAGGTGTGTTAGAACCATAACCTCTCCACCAATGAGGTGTATTAAATGCTTTATCTTCTTGTATAAGTTGTTGCCAAGAACTTTCAGGAAATCTTTCAGCTGACTCTATCATGCCTTTGGGTAATATAAACTCAGTTTCTGGAGATGCAGATAAAATTTTAGCATCATCAAATTGAGAAACATTTAGTTTATTAGCTTCTGCTTTAGGTAGTTTAGTTCTTAATATTTCTATAGCATCATTGTCTGCAAAATTTCTAGTACCTGGATTGATATAAAAATCTAATCTAGAAGGATCTTTTTCAAACCATTGACCATAATATTTTTCCCTTGCTGCTAATTGCGGATTAGTCTGCGCATTTAATAAATTTTTTTGCCACCAAGATAATGTTTCACCCGCGTTTTCTTTAGCTTTTAGTTGAGCTGCCATATTGAGGTTGACATCTTGACCCACTGGTCTAACCCTATAAAGAAACATTTCAGGGTTTTCTTTTACTGCAAAAGGATTAATATTATATGCATTAGATAATAAACCTGATTCTATACCCAATGTTTTTCCTGCAGCTTTTGCATCTTGTGCTAGCAAGTTAAAACCTTCTTTAATTTCTCCTACACCTGTAAAGTCTAAAAGATTCCATGCTGTTTTTTCAGCAGCTTCTTTCCAGTCTTTTTTACCCGCAGCAACATCTTGCCATGCTTTAACTGTAGATGGAGCATCATATAATCCTTTACCAATAAAACCAGCATTTACCGCTTGTCCTACTGTTGTTCCTGCAAGTCCAGGAATTTTTGTAGCCATTGCTCTTGTTAAGCCTTCTCCTAATGCATAACCAGCATTTAAACCAGCGCGCGTCATTCCCATTGGTAATGTCCAGACCCAATCAACAGGTTGAGCAGCTCCAGATGATCTTCTTTCCCAATTTGCTTTTTTAAGCATTTCATTTTGAAAAGCTTGATCTAATATATTTCGAGGTTGTGTAGGATATACTAATTGTTTTTTAGGAGTTACTTTAACTTCAGGAAGAGTTATTTCTCTATCAGCAAAAGGAATCGCTTTAGTAGATGCTTGAGCTAATCTGTATTCTTCTTCAGTTTGAGGACCTCCATCAGCAAATAAATGAGAAGTTTTAGGAACTCCACCGTATTTATTAAGAGTCATTTTAGAGTAAGCATCTCCTGCTGTAAATGGATTACCAAGAAGAGCTTTAGGTAGTTCTTCTATTATGTATCCTCCTGCTCTATATGCCGCTATCTCTTCATCAGTAAGATACATATCCTTACCATTATCCTGTCCAATAGGTTCTTCAATTACTGAAGATGCGTTAGGAAAGAATGTGGTAGAAAGATCTCCTGCTGGTTTATATACAGGTGGCATACCATTATCAGGATAAAGCATTAGATCTTTATCAGTTGGATTATAAATAGAATCTGTATAAAGTTTTAACGCAGGCTCATTTGCATTCTTAGGATTTTTATATCCGTCACCTTTTAAACTCACAGTTATATCTTCTGGAGTCTTTACAGTTTTAGGAGCTTTAGCTTGCTTTAGCGCCTTTGATAATTCAGATCTATTATACATTATCTAGGTGAATAAAGATTTTTAACATTAGCAATATTAAATAACATTTTAACATTACCTGATACCGTTCTTCTTAAAAGTACAACATTTCTATAATGCCTGAACTTTTTTCTTTCAGTTGGATACTTATTATAATTTAAGTTAGTAGGGTTTAGATTACGTACATATCCATTAGGTTCTGTTAAGAATGGAGTCTGTTGTGCAGGAGAAAATTCACCTCTGTCATTAGTAATATCCCAGAACTGATTAAATCTATACTTGTTCTCTTCTTTTGAGAATAGTATATCAATGAAGTTTGGATTAATAATTGGATACTGCATTCTAAGAGTAGAGTTGTTCTTAGGAGTTATATTAAGCCGTAGTAATCCTGAGCACTGTTCTGAGTTATAAATAACTGCCTCATCAAAGTTATAATCTAATACATGATATCTATCGTAACAGTTATCAGAGTATATTACACACTCTAGCTGATATTCTACGCTACGCATTGTAGTAACTGCTTGTACAGTATCTGTTTGGAACTCTATTTCAAAAGGATAGTTTATTCCGTAGTAGTTACAGTAAAGATTACATGCATTGTTATGTAACCATATAGAGTTCTTCAATACAGATAAGAAAGTGTTTTTACCTGGTATGAGGAGGTTAGGATGCCAATCATGATAAGATACCCACTGACCTATTTTAGGATCGTAACTCATAGTCCATGATGCGTCTCTAAAATATAATGGGTCCCCAAGTTCTACAAGTTCATTTGTTTGATCTACTCTAAATAAGTTTCTACGCTCATATGTTAATGTAAAAGGACTATCTTCTCTAAGAATATAATCTTTCTTACAGAAATACATAAGCATGTTTTCATTATCATAAATAGCCTGACAGCCTATACCTATTACAGGATTATCTATAAGTTCAAAATCAGGGAATTGTTCAGTAAGCTGATAAGGAAGATAACTAGCAAACCACCATTTTAATCCACCAGGTAACGATATCTCTTGAATACCTTTACCACCTATTGCAAATATCTTACCTTGATTCTGTGACATATAGAAAATACCTACAGGTGTAGATACTACAGATCTTAAGTTCTGACAAGATCCATACTCATAAGGTCTATCTGAGTTATCTAAATACTGCAATGGTTGACTAAACAGTGCACCATCACCAATAGTTATTTTAGTACCTGACTCAAGATTTAATTGCTCAACTCCTAGAAACTGGGTAGGAGATGAATCCTCAAATAATATAGCAGCACCATTTAAGTTAATTGGTTTAATACATGTTACCTTACTTCTAAAATCTTTATAGTTAAGAGGTAAAAATACTCTCCAGTAATCTTTTCTACTTTCAAGAGATTGAGGTAATGAGTATATTACTCTGTTAGGTCTGTATATATAACACTCCTCAGCTATTTTTGGATCATAGTTTCTTGTATGTGTAGTACCCCAAGATATCAGGTTATTAAATAGTTTATTAATACTTAAGCTGAAATCATACTTAAAGAAGTTACCAGATTTGATATACTCCATACTAAACAGTTGTTGCAAATCTGTATAGTTAAATGCATCATAGAAGCGCTCAAATAATTGTTCTCCGTAATCTCTAAAGTCTACATTTATATTTGACTCTACATAGAAATCTCTAACTCCTGAGTTAAACAAATACATAAATGCTCTACGAACTACAAAAAATCCTTGTGCAGTAACTGAACTATCTCTATCAAAGCAATGCTTATCAGATGGTGTTACAATGTTTTGTAAAAAGTTACCTGAAGCAATTGCGGGTAGTATACTACTAATAAAGTCAGACCAATCAAATTCTTCAGTATCCATCCAATAAGAAGAATGAGGAAGCATTTTATTTAATCTATAATTATACTCAGCACCATTAGGTTGTTTATATAACCAATTGTAGAAATAGAACATTGTGTTCTTTTCAGTATATCTACCTACATATGTATCACCATTAAATAATGGTCCAGTAACACTACTGTTAATTGGAGTCCAACATGTAGATACAGGTATTTGAGTAATAGATTCTATTTGACCATATTGATTACGTGCTCTTTGTTTTAAAGCAACATAGTGACAAGATGAATCAGTATTAAAAGGTGTTGTAGGTTCTTTAAACTTATCTGCTGGAGAAAGAAACATAGGAGCTTGCCCTAAAGTAACTCTTGAGGTATCAGTACTTGTTGGGTCTTGTACAGAACCTTTAGTTTCAAGAGTCACACATCTAGATCTATACAAGTTATTTATACGATACTGATCTGTAAAATCTTGTATATATGGTTCTAAGTATCTAGAGTTTTCAATAAACCTTCTTCTATTACTAGGTTGATATATTCTCATTGAATCATATAAGCAATGAGAATTATACTGAAGTGCATATTGATTATATTTAGATGCCGCTTTAATTAATCTAATTGTTGCATTAGCTCCATCAACTAGATAATTATAAAATAAAATTCCTCTATTTAATTGGCCTAATGTTCCTGATGCAATAACTGGAGTTTCTTCTGATGTTGTAGATGTATAAGGACTACGTGTTCCAGGTATTACATATATGTTAGATGCAGCAGCTAGTGTTGCTTCAAGCGCGTCTATACTAGATTGTGCACCTGGAATACCTACTAATGCTAATGGTGTTAATACAGCTATAGCAGCATTAACTGCTATTCCAAAGTTATTAAGTCCTGTAAAATAAAGGTTGGCTGCAGCTCCACCATCTACTGGTGCTAATCCTGCAGGACCTGCAAAACCAATATTTAATGTACTTGCTGAATGTTTAGTAGTTTGTGTATTACCATTAATAGCAAGAGCTGCAATTCCATATCCAATAATTATACCTACTACAAATGATGCATCTGTAATAAACTTATGCTCAGGGTGTCCATCAGGATAATCAAATGCGCCTTCTACTTGACCATTTAATTCACCATATATCTTTAACTCAGTAGCAGATAAATAAGGATCTATAAACTGTGTATCTGGAGAATGAAATGAGAATACATTTTGAGAGTATTGATCATTAGGATGTAATCCAGCATAAGCACTAGAATTATAGCTAGGTCCTGTATTACCTGTTGCAGGTTCATAACTTGTTTTATCTTTAGAAATAAAGTAATCAGGCTGTAAACAGTTATATGGATAGTTAGGATATAATCCTTTACGTGATGTAATTAAGTTAGTACTAGCATCATTGTCTCCATCAATCTCAAACTCAAACATGTTATTGATCATTCCCTTAGCAATGATTGTTTCTTGACCTACTCGTGAACCACGAAGTATTTCATAACCTACAATATTATTAATAGGAACACCATCATTTCTTACAGGTGGTTTGATATTCTCAAATGCTACACCCATAATTCTGATAAACTTATTACCATTTACATCTACATAGAAGTGATTAGTTCTTCTAGTAGGGCTTATATCTGTAAGGTTATCAGGAAACCTATGGTGTCTTATAGGAGTATTACATAGGTCATACTGTAAACTAGAGGTTCCTGTATATGGAGGAACGACTACTTGTGACCATGGATGTGTAGAAGCATTCCATACATCAGGTTTGTCATCAGGATATATCTCTGTAGATTCCCAATAACCCATATACCCTTCACTAATAATAGTACCTCCATCAGCAGTAGTTGTACCTGTTAGTGATCCAGGAGTTAATACAGCAGTGTTGTTTACCTGCCAGTTCTGTATATCTACTAATGGTATACCTGCAGTAAGTTCAGGTTCTGCATTAATAATATTTGATACTCCTGATATAATAGCTGAATCTGTACTCTTCGCAGGTCTACCTGGTATATGATATGATGCAGACTTATCTCCTGTATTATAAATCCATCTAATAAAGAAAGAGTATACTTCATCACGTAGATATCCTGTGTTATTACCACCATCCTTGTAATAAGTTTCAGGATACTCTACATTAATCCATTTAGTTCTAATCTGATTAGCTAATGGCTGGTAGTTAAAATCAAATTTATCTGTAGGACCCACACGTAACATATAAGGCCCTGTTTCAAATATTGCATCTGATCTATCTACAATAGATGTTCTAAGAGATATAAGATTCTTAGATATCTGTATCCATGTAGGATCTACATAGTCAAGAGTAATCTTTTTCTGTCGAGTACTGTAAATACCTATTTTACTAGCTACAGTCTGTTGGTTAAAAAACTGTACAAGAACTAATTCAAATTCATCAAATTTTTTCTCATCTATCTTATCAATATAGATGTCAAGCGAGGATGCTGTATTTTGATGAATAAAGAGTGGTTGTATGTTGGATGGAATGCAGTAATCTGTCACTCTTTGTTCTTGTACAGTATATGCTATAACTGCATAGTAAGAACCATTAGGCATCAAACCTCCTGATGCACCACGTTCTAATCTAAGGCAGGGTTGTTCTATAAGGGGTTCTAATCGTAATCTCTCACAATCTAGTTGATTCGTATTGGTACAAGTAATACATCCTATAGGATAGAATGGACTAGAAGGAGTATTACCATTCTCATCTACGCAGTTCTGTACCCATGGTACCGCAGTAGTATCACTAGAAGGATCATTATTAGAAGGAGTATCTACGTCAAGAGAAATATACCTGTCAGGATTATTAGCATCAGACCAATAGATATCATACTTACACTCAAAGTTCTGCTTAGATACACCTGTAATTAGTTTTGCTCTACTGAAATTTAGACACGTACCTCCTGCAACTTTATAATACGTACAGCTTTCCTCCTTGAAGATTCCAATTTCATGGTTACTATCATCAGTACTAAACACAATCCATGCATCAGCTTTTGTGTGTATTGTACCTATGATCGTTAAAGGAGATCCTGTTTGTTGATCTTCTATCTTTATACATAGAGTATTAGCAGGCTCATTACCTAGTGAACCTAGATCACCACTCTTAGAGTTATTAATAGCATTCCTTGCTTGAGTCCATGAGCTATCATCAAGTAAGTAGTTAGATACGTCTTCTACTAGATTTTTAGTAAATCCCGCAGCTTTAGTATCAGAAGTATTCTGATTAGCTCCACGCTTACCAGTTGTTTTCTTTGCCATATTAAATCAATATTATACTCCCCTATGTGACCCATAAGGACCAGGATAACTCTTAAACATATCGTAGTACTTGTAGTACATAGCTTTTCTATTTGATTCAAATAGTTTCTTAAGCTCTGCATAGTTAGGTGTACTAACAAAGCTACGCGCCTTATTACGTGCCTCTCTATATCTTGCTTCTACTATCTGTATCTTAGCTTGAGCTACAGGCTCATCATTCATAATAAGATTTTCTAGGATACGCTGCTTAAATGCATACTCATAGTATTCATTAAGAAGATCATGATCAGGAATCAATAGATTACCATCTGCATCTTCTAGCATACCCTGATAGTTTATATACAAGTGTCCTGTAGGAAAATTAGTATATATGTAACCATCCTTTATCCATCCTGTATATGGGCTATCCCAATACAAGTTAGGGCAATCACAATCTACAGACATAGGGTTAGCAAGCATCTTAATTTGTTTAAGAAACTTATATTTCCTAGTAGCATAACTAAGTATCTGCACAAGTGTATATTCATTACCCTTACAATCTAGTTGTACACATGGAGTAGGTACTGTACAATTACAAGGATCAGTTGTAGCATTACATGTTTGACAATGTGGGGTAGCTACCTGATCAGTACATGTATCAATAGTTGCAGGTTGATATTTATACTCAGGAGTAAGAAGCCTCTCTTCTACATGAGTACCTTGAGGAAGTAATACTTTCTCCTCATACTCTCCACATAGTAGTGCAAAGTTTAATACATAGAAATTATCAGGTAGTTTAGCTCTACCCTTTTCTATTTCTAGTACTGCCTCGTTTGTTTGAAATATTCTTAGACCTAGGTCAAAGTTGATTCTTTTAGCAACTTTAATAAGTTGCTGTGGAAGCAACATGCTTTCTAGATCATACTTTTCAAAATCTACTGCTACATCTGCAAGGAGATCATCAAAGGTTCTATATTTTAAAGTATAATTGTAGCTCATTATCTAAGTGCATTTTGTGAGTCATCAGATCCATCTGCAGGTATTGAACCAGTAGTTAATAGTTCTTTTAAAGCATATTGCTCTATCTCTGCAAATAAGTAATCAGGTACTGGCATCTGTCTTTCTTGTACTATTGTACAATCGTCTTCATCATCACAAGAATAAACAGAAATGTTTTCTTCAAATAATGCTGTAATACTTACACCTTCCCACATTGCATTAGGAATATATAAGTATCCATTAAGATACCAGTAGTATTTACTTTTGTTGTATTTAAATCCAGATGTCTTAGTAAGACGAGTATATATAGTAGGGTATGTTCTATAAACAAGTTGAGATCCATCTATAGAAGAAACAGTTCTAATAATAGGCCCAAAGGCTCCTTCCATAACTCCAGGTATTTTGTACTTAGTACGCATAATAGTACAACCTGATTTAATTCCCTCACAACAAGCTTCAACTCTATCTACTTCTACTAGCTCTACACAAGGTAATGTTTTAAATAGTGATTGTACTTTAAATATCTTATTCTCATTATCTTGTCTACGTATTAAGAGTTTGGCATATTTTAAAATAACACTATAGATATATCTATCTGTCATGAATACATCCTCCTTAACAGCTTTTACACTGTTACGTACTCTAGATACTGCTTCGTTAATTGTAGTCATTTTATATATCGAATTCGTTATATTCTGAAGATACTTTAAGATTTTTCTGAAACTTTAAAGTTCTCTTATTCATTGCTTCCTTAAATAACATCGAGATCTTTTTATTATTATTTATGTAGATGTACTTATTCCAATCTTCTACATAGTTCTTTGATGCTTTTCTTTTAAAATCTCTGTTAGCAGCAAAGGTCCAGATCTGTTTATTTTTAAGTTTGTACTTAACATGATTATTAGTAAAAAATATCTTCATTACTTTATTATCAGATTCCCAATTTCTATGGGTAGTGATAATACCATACTGAGATGATTTTTTATAATCTATGTTAACACGTTTATTTAACTGTGGACAACTTCCTATAAAAATGTATCCTAGACCCTCTGGTAACTCTACACCATCTCTATGTTCAATTATACCTTCAGCTAACTGTTCGTTATAAGTTCTAACAATATTTCTAAAGTCTTGATATGATACATCGTATTCAGGAAACTTTTGTTTAAACCTTTTATACAAATGCACATTTAAAACATAAATACACTTCTCTCTGAATCTTGGTGCATTTAAGTCGGGTTTCTTAAATTGTTTTGCCATTACCTATTATTTATAATATACGAAAAATACTCTAGATAAACAAATATACTAAAATAAGAAAAACCCTGAGCTGTTATACTCAGGGTTCTTTGTCAATCACAGATTAAACCAACAAACTGCGATATATTTTAATTACAGACTACTCGTGTTATTAAATGGAAGTCTTTTGCTTTACATCCATTAGCATCTGTTACTACTACTTTTAATAATGCTGCTCTACCTGTATCAGATGATGTACATGCATCAAATACATTAGCTACTCCTGCATTTATTGCTGCCCACATCCTTTCAGGAAAACCCATTATAGGAGATAATTCATACATTGAGTTATCAGGAGACGCACTAATGTTATTGTGTGTACTTGGGAATGACCATGTATATGTATATGGTGCTGTACCTCCTGTTACTACTGCTTCAAAGTATGCAGGATCTTGTCCAGCTCTTACTATTTCTACATCTATAGGGCACGCTGCGTTTACAGTATATGTAGTATCATTACCCACTGTATTTGATGTTACAGTAACATTAGTTCCTGCTGCTACAATTGTTTCTTTACCAATCACAGTGTAGGTAGTTACATTACCTACTGTATTTGAAGTAACTTGAATATTATCACCTGCCGCTACTACTGTTGATTGTCCTCCTGAATTATCACAGAAATAATCTACAATATCATTTAAAGCTTCTGCTACAGTATCTCCTGTTGCTACAACAGTATCTTGATTACAAGTAATATCAGGTCCTGTGTATATTACACATTCTGAATTAATAACTTCAGAACATGGTATAGGATCTGGACAATCTATAGGATTACATGGAGGAAGAGACATTATTGGTTCATCTTCACACCCACAAGGTTTTGCTTTATTACAATCGTTTGTTGCCATTTTTTAAATATTAAGGAGCTATAAAAGCTGTTAAACCATCTATGTTAAATGTAAATCCACCAATCTCTCTTTCATCAGAAGCATCACAAGAGAAAGGCCATGTTAAGTTATTTACAATACCACCTGCAGAAGTCTGTAACTGAGTAGAATATGTAACAGGGAATATTCCTTTTATAGGAACTGGACTTGGTGCAGAACCTACTACTTGAGATTTATTTACAGTAAATACTCCAGGTGCTGTTTCAATTAGTATAAAAGTATCTTCTAGGATACCTGAATCTTCTAATTTTTGACCAGCATAGAAAATGCCTGTTACTTGAGTAAATGTAGTACCTGAGATATATCCTGTTCCTACTACAGTTTGACTAGATGTATTATGTACATTGCTATCTAATGATATGTAGCTAGGAATTGGTTCACCAGCTTCTACATTACTTGTAATAAATCTAAGCGGAGCTGCTCCTAATACACCTGCAGGTTTTGTAGTAGATAGTTCAATATCTTTAACAACAGCTGCAGATATAACACCTCCTGATGTTACACTTATTTTTAAAGCTGCAGTTAAGGTTGTACCATTAGAAATGTTAACATCTATTTGTCTAGTAGCAATAACCCAACCTAATGTATAAGAATTATCTATAGATGCATTCCATACAGATGTAGGTATACAGTTATTGTTCTGATTAAATAAAATAGCACCGTTGCTATCAATTTGTACACCATTACCGTATGTACCATCTATTCCTCCAAATACGTAAGGTACAGCTTGACTATTATATAGAGTACTAGCTGTAAGTGGTATTAATGTTAAGTTATCAGCAGTAGAACTCATAGGTGTAATAACAGTTCCTCTAAAGTGAATAGTATTACCAATTCTTCTACATTGTGGTTTTGATGATGTCATACCTGCTGTATAGTAATCAAACCCATTAAGATCAACCCATCCTGTATCTACTACTTTAGCACTTAGGGAATAAGCAGGCCCCGCAGATAATGTAAGATCAACTGTTTGCGTATCAGTTACAGCTAGAGTAGGTAAAATCATAGATCTTAAATCACATGCTGTTAACCATAGGTTAGTAATAGACTGAGCTATGGTTGCTACAGGTGATGAAGTCCAACCTGGAATAGATGACATAGGTCCTCCACCATCTTTACGTGGATCTGCATCAGCTACACATTGAGAAATAATAGTATTGTATAATGCTATGTCATCTCCTGTAACCTGTATCAAAGAACAAAACGCAGCTTCTAAAGCAGTTACTACTACACTTACTGGTGTAGGTACTGAAGGTAGTACACAGTCAGGTGTAATATTTACTTCTGTTGGAGCAGGTAATGGGAAATAACTTTCTAGTATTGCAACTTTAGTATTTAGAATTGCTACTGATGATTGAAGCCCTCCTATCTGTAATACTATGGTACATATACGAGAAGCGATTTCACGTACATAATCTAATAGCTGAGCATTACCACTAGGAAACTCATCCTCAAAACATGAAGCTACAGTAACTAAACAATCAGGACATCCTGAATCTCCAGGTACAGGTGAAGGTGCAACATCTTGTAATTCACATATCTTATCAATAATAAGTTGAATTAGCTGTTGAAAGTTTTGTGGAGCACATGCATTAATATTAAAACAAGATATATCATAATTCTGAACATCAAGTACATCTAATATTTCACATAGCTCTGTTGCAAGTTTAAATACAACATCAGAAACTGTGTCTCCTTTACAAAGTTTGATACATGGAATATCAGGTCCTTGCCATATCACACAATTACTTGATATTGGATTACATGTTTCTTTATTTAAATTAATGGGCTTCATACTTATAATATACTTAAAATATTTAACATTTACAAGATATTAGGATTCACAATTTGATTGACTTAATCCAGGTGAAGAAGTTGTGCATTCACAGCCTGTAGAAATAGTACAATTATAATCAGGATCTGTAATTGCTTTTAGCTGAATTAGCTCCTTCTTAATTTGCCACTTTATATCATCATCTCCACAACATGGTTCAATACCATATGCATCTCTCATAACATGTCTGTACATTGCTTCTGAAAAATTACACATGTATTCTTCATACTTTTCAGGAGAACATCCAGGGGTATTATATCCAGGTTTTACTGATTTATATTTATATACTGGAGGCTCAGGTTGTGGTGGTACAGGTGCACACAACTCACATGTAGCGTAGTTATTCTCTACATGCACAATCTGATTATCTGCAGTAATATCAGTTTCATTAACAATCCAACATATTTCAGGACATGAGTTAAGAGTAACTATTTGTCCAACATATGCTGATAAATCAGTTCCTGTTATAATTGGTAACTCAGGATCATCAATATTACAATCTTCAAGTATATAGTATTGCTTAGAGCAATCATTACATGTAATAAATGAATCCTTTATAGTAACAGGTACATCACTAGGAATTGTACCTACAATTGCTTTTACATACCAACAATCATCAGGATATTCTACTAGAGATATATAATACCCAACAAATACAGTTAGATCTGTGCTAGTATATATAATTTGAGATAAGTCGTTACAGTTAATTAATTCAAAATTACCATCTACTTTAAGAGTACACTGTTCACAAGACTCATTAGTAATTGTATAAATAATTGTAATTGGACTTACACACTGATCTATTTGTTCTATTATCCAGCATTTACCAGGTTGACCTACTATAGTTATAATTTCATTATTAGCAAATTCAACAGATAAATCGTTAGTAACACAGTACTCTTCTAGAGGATCTTTACAATTTATAATTTTATAGTAGATAGGGCAGTTAATTTCTGACCCTGAAGCGTTCCAATATACTATATCACATTCTCCTGTTTCTGTAATATCAAAGCCTATACTATTTTCTTGGTAGGCTCTAAGACATATTCCTCCAACAAGTAACTGAGAAACTTCAGGACTATAAAATATAATAACCTCTCCTGATTCATTAATTGTAATAAGGACAGATTCAAAATCACAAGTAATAGCACTTACACTTGGAAAATTAGATCCACCTGGAAATTCAAATTTATAGCATAAACATGGATCACATAAGAATTGACATGTTACCTCATTACAGTCATCAGCTTCGGTTATAATAACACCAGGATCTAAAACAGGGAGTATGTTGGGATTTTCTACTTCTATTTTAGTTATTGTATAACAACCAGCTGTTGTAAAATCAGTAGGATCAAATATAATTAAATAAGTTGATCCAGAGTCTATTAGTGTTCCATCATCATCACTAAATGTATACACTGATGTTTCACCAGTACAACAAGAAACAAATTCATATGCTTGTGCACATTTTACTTTTACTTCTCTTATAGCAGATTCGCAATCTACATATACTTTAGGTTCTCCTGCAATATCTCTAAAATCTATTATATATGGGCAAGGTGCATATGTAGATTCTAATTCTTCACAACTTCCTACATAAGGTATTTCTTGTAAGGTATATGCAGTATCATTGTTTAAACAATTACCTAAATGATCGCAGTACGTTAGTCCTTCATAAACATACACACCAGGTACTGTTGGAAATACTACAACAACATCTGACGCATCTTTAGTTTTAAAAACAATAGGTTCTCCACCACAGCAAGGAGTAAAACTATAATACGTACATGCTGACATCTTAATCTTTATTTATTTTAAACAGAGAAGACCATTTAGTTTTTGCTTCTTCAAACTGCTCAGGTGTAAACTTTTTCTGTGCCGCTACAGGATCTGGTATAATAGCCTTAACTCCTTTTCTAGATAACTTACTTTCATAAGCTCTTACACAATTACTACAGATAGTTGTACCATCTGATGCTTTTCTTTTTTGACAACCACATGTAAGCTTGGTTTTACAGTTTGGGCAAATTAACATTGGTTTTATGATTAACAGTTAATACAATCCATCTTATTAAGAAGCTTTACAGCATACTTATATATACGCATTCCTTTATCAGGCTCATGACATACTTCTACTTTAGCTTTTGCTGCTTCTAAATACATTTTAATTTTATGTAGATGATTAAGTTTAGATTCAACTTCCTTTCTAGGTTCGCAATCTGATACATCTAATTGACATAATATTTTATAGTACTTATTAAGTGCTTGTGTAATACGTAGATGATTATATTCTACAAATACGAATTCATTAGGAGATACACTATACTTAATAACATATACTCCATCAGGCAAATTAGCATACTCAGATAAATTACATCCTGTAGTCTGAAGACCTAAATCACATGCTGTAATTGTAGCATTAAAATTAGGTAATACAGTGATTTCTGATGAATATACAAAACCAGGTACTGTAATAGTTAATATAGGACATACTACAGGTATTGATGGTGTATAAACACTTGTATCAAAAATTTTAATGATACAAGGATTCATTACATCAGGAACCTCTAAGCTTAAAACATGATTTGCCATATGCTAATTTAATAAGAAAGGGGAGAGGAGCACATCACTCTCTCTCCCCTTTTCTAGTTTAAAGAATTAATTATTTCTTGCCCTTAGATGGAATCGGAGGGAAAATAATTGAGGAACAACTAGTTTCACATTGGAATGCCTCAAATGCACATTCAGTTCCACAATTAGATAACCACTGATTTAATGTATTTACAAATGTAGTAAGTGGAGATAATGAGATAACTTCAAGCAAGTAACGATCATTATCAAATACACCTGTAGGGTTATTGAAACGAGGTACACTATGCAACAAATATGTTTTGTGGTAAAGTGCATTACGATTAATTGCAGAAACCAATTGATTTCCTTGAGTAATCTCACGAATACGAAGATCATTGCTAGCAAGGAAGTTCTGACGATAAGACTCAGAAAGAATCAATTCACGTAGAACTGTTTCACCAAATCCTTGTCCTTGTGTAGCAAGACACTCATGTACTGAACAAATTCCTTCAAATGTACATGGATCACCGTTAAGATCTACTTCAGAAGCATAAACCTTAACTGGCTCTCTTTCATAGAAGTCAGTTACTTGGAAAGTACAATCTCCAAATTTAGTATCTACATAAGCACCTTGGATAATAAGTCCTGCACATGCACCTGGAGTGTGTCCTGCAGATACATAGTTATCCCATGTATTACCACCTAATGCTACAAGATCAGCAGCAGGAGTACCTGGAGCATACCAGAATACACCCGCCTCATCTTGAATAACAATTCTAATGAAAGGAGATACAAGCTCATAACCAAGAAGAGCATTAGCCCAAAGGATCATTACTTCAGTAGAATCTAC
>Ga0172363_10002392_pt1 | contig 15149 bp, 11 predicted proteins | sample LakKivs2_kivu2a2_FD_114541 | JGI IMG/M metagenome (GOLD analysis project Ga0172363, IMG submission 114541) | Sediment microbial communities from Lake Kivu, Rwanda - Sediment s2_kivu2a2 | ecosystem: Environmental > Aquatic > Freshwater > Lake > Sediment | place: Rwanda: Western Province, Lake... | reverse complement strand
TCCCTGAGAGGGAGAGGGGGAACCCTCACCCCGGCCCTCTCCCTGAGAGGGAGAGGGGGAACCCTCACCCCGGCCCTCTCCCTGAGAGGGAGAGGGGGAACCCTCACCCCGGCCCTCTCCCTGGCAGGGAGAGGGAGGACGCTCCAGCCCGGAGGCTGTCGTAGAACGCGTAGAGGTCCCGCACTCTGTCTTCCGTAACATCTTGCAACGTCCCGGAACGATCCAGAAGGACAGCGGCGATGCCCACGGCTCTGGGGCCGCAGAAATCCCAGCGAGGATCGTCCCCGACAAAGATGCAGTCCTCCGGGCCAACCCCCACTTTCTCCAGCGTGTAGGCAAAGATTTGAGGGGCCGGCTTGCGCCATCCCACGTCGCGGCAGAACACAACCGTGTCCACCAGCCCGTCCAGGCCGTGCCGCACGATTTCCTCCCGCCACAGCTCCCCCGGGCTACCCCAGGCCGTATTGGAGACGATGGCGATTCTGCGCCCCTCGGAACGAAGCTGCTGCAGGACAGGGAGCGTGTCGTCGTAGCGGCGCGCCCGTTTGAAGATCGGCCTCACGAAACACCGGCACAGGGCTTCGAGGAGCGCGTCGGAACACGTATGCTCGTCCAGCCGAAAGATGCGAGCCAGTCGTTGCTCCAGCGGCCGCACGCGGTAGTCGCTGGCTTCGCGGCCTTCGTCCGCCGCCCGCTCCCACACTTCCTCGGCCGCTACGTGCAACAGGCCCCTCTGTCCCAGGCACTCCTGCACCTCGGCAATCGCCTGCCCGAGCACCTCGCGAACCTCACTCCGCCCAAAGTACTGAACCAGCGTCCCACCCAGATCAAACAGCACCGTATTCTTCATTTGCGATTTGCCATTTGCCATCAGTGCTGGTACAAGAAATGGTACAATTGAGTAAAGTCGGTGACTGAATAGTCAGCCGTTATCGGCGTAACCACGCCGCCGAAAAGACAAGTGTGCACGCCGGCCGCCTTGCCAGCCAGGACGTCAATGTCCCGGTCCCCAATCGCCAATGTCTCCTCGCGCCTCAGGGAATGCCGCCCGATGAGCGCTTCGAATCCGGCCGGGTCTGGCTTTTTGGGATAGCCGTCGTCGTGCGTCAACCAGTCTGTAAAATAACCCGTCAAGTTGTGAGCGGCCAGGAGGGCCAGGAGCGACTCTCGCCCCCGATGCGTGAAGATAAAGTTGTCGCCACCGACGGAGCGGACGTACGCACACACGTCGGTCACGCCAGGAAAGGGCGGTTGTGCTTCGGGCGGGGTCGCCGCGTAGTGAGCCTGAAACCGGCCAGCCAGCTCGTCCCGGTCCAGGCCGAACTCCTGCGCCAGCCGGGCGGTGCAATAGCTCAGCGACTGGCGCGCCAGCGTCACAATCCAATCGGGTGAAGCAATAGCGCCAAGATCGTGGAGCGCAAGGCTATATGCGTCAGTGATCGCTGGATAGGTATCCAGCAACGTGCCATCCACGTCCCAAATCAGGTAGTGAATCATAGGGTCAGCTCCTGCAAAGCCCGACAGGCCTCGACCGCCAGTCAAAATGGATTCTCGCGCATCGTGGTCTGTTTCTTCTAACCTCGGAAGCATACCACACAATGTTCGGGCACGCCAATCGTGGACAATTCCGAAAAGGCATCAGACAATTGTCGGTTGAACATCACATAACTCCTGACGGAACTCTCGATTTGTTGAGAGCAAGCCCGAACAAGTTCGGGAGTCCGGCCGGAGTCCTCAACTTATTGAGGACAACTCCGAACGAGCGCGGGCGCCGGGCAGCCAACGCCCCAGCGCGGCGAACCCCACCGCGCCCGCCAGCGCCATGGCCATGCCGCCGTACCAGATGGCGACCGGTGCCACGCGGTCGTTCAGCAAGCCTCCGATCACCGGCCCCAGCCCGAACCCGACCCACCACGTCAGTCCATAGAGGCTCATGTACCGCCCGCGCATGTCCGGTGGAGCCAGGTTCGCGGTCAGCGTCGTCGAAGTCGGGACCAGGACCATCTCGCCAATGGTCAACATCGCCATGCTCGCTACGAACGTCGGCAAGTTCCATCCCCACGCTACGCTCCCCACGCCCAGCGCGTACAACAGCGCCCCGGTTGCCAGCACCGGCACGTGACGATATCGCCGGGTGACCTGGGTGATCCCGTACTGGAACAGGACGACCATGGCCGCGTTGGTGGCCATGATGAAACCGGACTGGCGCTCGGACACGTGAAAGTTCTCCTTGGCGTACACGGGCAGGAGCACCATGAAGAGCGAGTAGGCCATCGTCGCCAGGACGTACACGCCGCAGAAGGTCAGGAACGGCCGGTCGCGCAGGAGCCGCGCGTAGCCACCATCGCCGTGCGGTCGGTCGAGGACGTCCAATCTTTGGGGCATCGTCTCGCCCATGGAGAACAGGACCAGCAGGGCAAAGACAGCCTGCGCTCCGGCCGCGATGCAGAACGCCAGCGCGTAAGAGCGGGCGGCGACGAACCCACCGACCGAAGGACCGATCGCCACGCCGAGGTTCGTGATCATGCGCAACAACGCGTAGGCCCCCGCGCGCCGCTCGGGCTCGATCAGGTCAGCGACCATCGCGTCACCCCCGACGCGATACAGCAGGCCAAACGCACCGTTCACCGCCAGCAGGATGGCCCACAGATAGAGCGTCCCGGCGACGCTCATGGTCGCGATAGTGAAACCGTTGACAGCCAGGCCCAACACCAGGGCTCCCTTGCGGCCAAAACGGTCCACGGCCGGCCCGGCAACGAAGGAGGAGAACATGCCGGCGAGCGAGTTTACGGTAAAGAGCAGCGTGATCGTCGTCAACGGGACGCCCAGCCGCTGGCGCATGTAGATGGTCATGAAGGGCCAATACATGCTGGCGCCGGCGCTGTTGATCAGCATGCCCCAGAACAGGAGCCAGAAGCCGCGCGGGTAGCCCGCGGTGGACTGCTGGATGCGATGAGACAGGTTTGAGTACAAGACAGAGGGAAGATTCTTCGTCGCTGCGCTCCTCAGAATGACGGATGTGATAGGCTCTTCAGAATGACGGATGTGATAGGCTCTTCAGAATGACGGATGTGATAGGCTCCTCACAATGACGGGTGTGATGCGCTCCTCAGAATGACGGGCGCAGGAAAACGCCCAGGTTGCGTGGGAATACGTCAACCAGCCCAACCAGATCGCCCTGCTTCAGCTTCTCTGCCGTCGCAGCGGGAAGCCGATCGAAAGGAGTCGCTTGCAGGAACAGGGCCGTCTCCTCCTCCGAGAACTCCGCCCCTGGCTCGACCCACTCCAAGAACTCCTTGTTCTGCGGGCAGATCCTTTGACAAGCAAAACACCCCACCAGGCAGTTGTGCGAGGAAGGATCCATCCACGACGGAAAAGGAACATCGTTTGGCCGCTCGTTGTGGAAGGTGAGACACCGCTCGGCGTGAAGCAGAAAGCGCTCGGGCGTGATTGCACCCACAGGGCAATTGTGTAGGCAGGCAGAACAGTTTTGGCAACTTTCCATCATCTGCAGGTCCTGCCAGTTGTCTTCCGGGCAGGGCAGGTCGGAGAAGAAAACGGTCAGACCAAGAAAACTACCCATCCCCGGAACGTAGCAGATGTTATTCTTACCATACGCGCCCAGCCCACTGCGCACGGCCAGGAGTTTCTTCGGCAACACTGCCTCCACGGCCCGGTATCCTCGAGGCGTCAGGACTTGCTCTAAAAGGTCTGCGACTCGTTTGTGCGTCTCCCGCCAGTGTAAGTAGGTTGGGGGCACGAGGAGAGGTACCGGCTTCCCATTCCAGATAAAGGTGAAGCGGGTCGGAGGGTGCGGAATAGCGACTACGATCAGAGAACTGGCTCCTGGCAAACTGTCAGGGAGGCCGAAGTTAAGCACGGTAAGATGCTCCTGGTATACCGCCTGGTCAATGCGGCCTTCCCTGTAGTGCGCTTCGATCCCCTCTTGCAGATCGTGGAGGCGGTGTATGGATACGACGCGCCCCTGGTAACCCTGTTGTTCCAGTTGAAGAAGCAGTTTTTCCTCCATGGGTCATTTCTCCTTGTATTAAATATCTTCACACTGATGAGCAGCTCGCCACGCGTGCAGTTGCTCCGCGTGGTCACGTTCGTGGGACGTGGCAAATCCGAACCATCAGTTTACCCTCTCCAGTAAGGCTGCCGGTGAGACACCCAGCCGGGCACAAATTTCCGCTTCCAACTCCAGCACGAGGGGTACACAGCGATCGAACTCTTCTGTATACTCCGGGTACCGCTGGCGCAGCTCCCCCAAGCGCCTGGTTACGCCGACGGCCACGGCGCCCTCGACGATCTTGTCCACATAGTAGACCAACTTCTCCTCCCAGGTGGCCGGACGGCTGGTCGGGTCCAGGATGGTGAACATCAGATGGTGCTCGGCGATGGCCGCCAGGTCGGGACAGCCTTTCTCGCGGAGTAGCCGAGCACCCAACTGGCAGTGCGTCTGGTTGCGACGGCGCGAGGTGATCTTGTCCAGGTCATGGAGCAAGCCCCCGCGATGCGTCAGCAATGGATCCACCGCTTCTCCCAACTCTCTGAGCCAGGTGGCCAGGCGAAAGGCGATGGCCGCCACAGCCTGAGAATGCCCCAGAACGCGTGGCGGCGCCTCTTGCTCGGCCAGGAGCGCCAGGCATTCGGCCACGTCTGGCAGGTGGAGGTTCTCCAACACGGACGGAAGGTCAGCCATCGCGTACACTTCACCGTCGTGCAGCGGATGGGCGAGCGGGCAGAAAGCTGCCTGGGGATTGAACCAGACCGCCCGCAGCCCAGCTTCCTTGGCTCCGACCACGTCAACCGGATATTCGTCGCCGACCATGACTGTGTCGTGCGGCGCACAGTCCAGTTCGCGCAAGATAGCCTGGAAGAAGGCCGGCTCGGGCTTGCGCACCCCCAGTTCCCGCGCGGTGAACGCCGCCTGGAAGTACCCTTCCAACCCGACCCGTGCCAGCGCCTCCCGCACCAGCGCCGCGCCTGAGGCGGGGGCGTTAGTCGCCAGGATCAGCCGATAGCAGGGCTGCAAGGCTTGCAACACTTCGGTGACGCCCGAGACCGTCTCCACCCGCGGCCAGCAGGCCATCGGCCCCTCGTATTCGGGGAACACGCGCATCACCGTGTCGCCCCAGTCGAACAACACGACCATCGCCATCACCCCCTATATTGGGCACAGTTTGCTACGCGCAAGGCTCCAGGAACTGTGGCCGCCACGCCATAGCGTGCCTGCAGCCGGTATCCCCAGGCAACCAGCCGGCGCCCCAGCCAAATCAACGCCCGGCAGTAGAAGCGATGGCGCCCTCCGCGCCCCGCCAGCGCCTGCTGCACGAGCCGCTCCTCTTCCGCCTCTCGCAGCAGCTCTTTGCCGCGCTCCAGGTGGACCAGAACGTTGCTCCAGGTAAACATCTCACACCTCCCCATATCTTCCTGTACAGACTGTACCCCCTGGCAGGCTCTCCGCCGTGACCGCAAAACGCGTCGCCGAATGCGGCCCCACGCCGCCAGCGGGGGTTCCGCCTTGCCAAAGGACGACCAGAGTGTCTGGTAAATAAGAATGTCCAGCTTTGACATGAGTCACCGAACGTGATACAATACACGCGGGTTAAACGGCAACCGGCATGTGGCCCGATGGGTCTTTACGATGTAAGAAAGCCCATGCCATCCGATCGAGCTGCGGCCACAGCACGGTCGGTCTGCGTTTACCCCATCCTCCAGGCCGGGTTTCGCCCGGCCTGTTTCCTACCTGAAACTTGCTTACACAGCCTGCAAGTCTTCCGTCACCAGAGACCTCAGCAGGTTGATTGCCCCATCATCCAGTGTCGTATAATCGAACACGATCAGTTCCTGGTCTGGCTGCAGGAGCGGCCGCACTTCAGAAGCTACGTAATCGGAGGCGATGACCACCGGCAACCCCGTGAGTATCCTGGCCAGCCTCGGCAGGTCATCTATGCCACCCAGGGTCGTCTCCAGCCCCTCGATCCCACTATCCTCCAGCGCTTGCTTCAACTCCATAGCACAACTCTCATTGCAACACACCAGCCCAACCGGCGTACCTCGGGGGATCCCGGCGACCTGGATCAAGCTTTCCAGGTGCGGCTTTACCCCCAACGCCACGACTTCTTTGTTGGCTTTGGCCAGCAGCCGCCTGAGTTCCTGGATGTGAAAAAAGGTCGTGGCAACGACGTGAACCTCGCGCAATTGCTCTTCGATCTCGACAGAGTGTTGCTGCAAGTCATGCAGGACGACCGGAATCACCTCGACGTCCAGTTTCTCCTGAATGGCCCGGGCCATGGTCGCAGCAATGAGTGTCCCGCACTCGACAAACATGATCCGCCGCTTCACCTGGACGTCCCGGCGCTGCCTGGAGCGGGCATACACGAAGGTGGCAAAGTCATCCGGGCTGACTCCCAGTTCTCCACCCTGCTCGATAGCACGGTCAATGATCTCCAGCAGACGGGCAGAGACCGATTGGCCAACTGCCATGGGTCTTTCTACGACCGCACAGCCTCGCCCCCGCCGGCACTCGATCAACCCCTCCTGCACCAGTTCCTGGTACACCTTGAGCACGGTGTTCCGGTTGATGCGCAGGAAGCCGGCCAATTGGCGGGTTGTCGGCAACCTGGCCCCAGGCTCCAACTCGCCGTTGAGGATCAGGAACCGCATCTGCTCCTTGAGTTGGACGTAGACCGGCATGTGGCTGTGAGGCTCGATCCTGACTTGCATACTTGCTTCCATAGCCTATTGTCCTAGTACACTATGACAATAGGTATTATAGCACACTTTTTGCGATTGTCAAGAACCTGGCGCAGCGGTGACCTGACCCCCGTTTGCAGCGGGGGCTTCATAATGCCTTCGGTGCTACGAGTATACTACCAATACCTGACAGATTGCGTCATATTTATGGAGCAAGATTAGAATATTTGTTCTGGTCGGTGGTTGAGGAAGACCACCTCCCAAAACCCAAAGTGGATAACCTCCACGGCGACGGTCAATGGGCCGGGCGATATTCTCGGATCTGCCCATCCTGCCAGACAAGCAGGCTGGCGCACAGTGGGTGATCCCGTCGCGCCGCGTCGTGGCGCACCTGCCCGGCGATGGCCGCCACGTGCGCCGGATCGCGGTCGCTGAAGGCGATCAGGAAATCGCGGTTCGGGATGCCGAGCAGCATCCGGCCGGGGATGCGGCCGGCCCACTTTTCCATCAGCTCCGGCAACAGGACGCGCGTGGCCGCGTATCCGTCGTGCGTCTCGCACGCGATCATGGTCTTGTCGCGCAGCCCGTGCGCCTCGTAGTCGTCGCTCGTCGTACGCTTGCGCAGGTTCTCCAGCGCATACTCGTGGAGCGCATCGAACGTGGCTCCTGATGGCCCGATCATCTGTGCCAGCATCTCTTCGTTCACGTAAGCGCGGTGATGGGGAAAGTCGAACACGTAAGTGATGACCAGCCCGGCGACGAAGGGGCGATGCGCCAGCGGCGTGACCTCTTGCCCTTGCCGCTGTACCTGTTCGAGCCACTGCGCCTGGTTGAGCATGGGCAAGAATGATTCGGCGGCCTGTTCCTCGGTCAGCGGCGGCTCAGGCGGCGGCACACCACGGAGCGCTTCCAGGTGCACCTGGACGATCTCATCCAGGCGGTGGGGAGAGAGCTGGTAGGCCGAGTAAACTTTGTCCAGGTTGCAGCGCAGCGGCTGGCCGTGCAGGACGACGTACAGGTCGAGCCCCTCTCGTTTCTCGACCGTAAAGCCGGCCTGCCGTGTGGCCGCTTCGACGTGCGCGGCGAAGGATTCTCGATCCAGTGGTTTAGACGACAACGTGCACCTCGCCATTGGGGGGGTCACGCTGAGACTGCAGGTAATTCAAGAGTGCCTCTTCGAAAGACTCGCTCCGTGCATACTTCAAAGTTACCCGCTCCATACCTATACGTTTCTCGATTGCCCAGAACAGACCATTAAACTCCAGAAAATAGCCAGGTAATTCTGCCACACCAAGAAAATAGAAGGCGGGCTGCTCCCCAAACTCGGACGGCGAGAACTGGTGGCTGCCCCGCCCGCCCTGCAACCACGAATAAACCAACAGCGGAAAGGTCTGTTCAGCGACCGGCAACCGCGCACCAAAGCGGTAATGGTTCGGGGCCAAGCGCTCGAGACAGCCAAACCAGGAAAGCGTACGCAGGAAGTGGCGCACGCAGTTGGTCACCACGCCCCGCTGGCCGTACTCCTCGTAGATGCGGTGCAAAAAGTCGATACTCCGAATCTCGTCACCCAGGTCGTAACGCCTGGCCATCTGCCCAGCGATCGCCTGCAAGATAGGGGTCGCGTTGATCAGATGGACCAGGTATATGCTGCGCAACTGTTCTGCCGAAAACTTGTGTGCCGCCGACGCAAACAGATCACGATCGGCCGTGCGCCGGCCAGGGCCATCGCCTGTTGTCTCGACAAAGTACCGCAGGATAATGGTCGCCACCTTGCGCCGCGTCTCAGGGCCCTGGAATTCCGCCGCTGCTACCTGGTCCACGACCTGCACCAGTTCGCTCACCGGCTGGCCGGGCCTGACGGCCAGTCCCACGGCGTGGATCCATTCCGGGCGGATGGGCTTGTCGAACTGGATCACGGCGCGACGACCTCGACGAAGGGAACGACCATCTCTTCCACCGCCAGGCCGCCGTGGGAGATGCCAGCGGCCTCGTCCGGGGCGAACAACCCATCGGCCGGGGGATAGACGGGGTACAGGTTGTCGGGCAGAAAGAGAGGGCGGAAGAGGGTCAGACCGCGTTCGGCATGTTGGCTGACAAAGGCCCGGGCGATGGGCTCCTGGTCAAAGATGGCCACCCGCCTGGCGTAGGCCTCGACCAGCGCCTTGGGCGACTGTACGCCGATGCCCGCTGCATCCACGTTGCCGTGATCGGAAGTCACAAAGACGCGGTAGCCGGAGCCCAGCAGGAGATCGAAGAAGCGGTCGGTCGCGCTGTTGTTCAGGTACGAGATGAGCGTATCGTACAAGACCCGCTTGCCGGCCCTGAGGTCCCTGGCGCCGTGCATCACGTCGTCGAAAAAGTTGACCACCACGGCCAATACTTCGTTGTGGCCGTCCACGATCTGGCGCAATGGACCGAAATCGCCGGCCATCTTCAGATTGAGGTAGGCCACCCGTTTGCGGCGACGACCCTGGTTGACCCAGTAATTCTGCCAGTGTGCCTCGTCGGCGGTGGTGGCCAGTGCCGTCGCGGGGAAATTTCCCGGCATGCGCCCGGCAAACAGCGTCTGGCGGGAGACGCTCGTCACGGTAGGGGCGATGGCATAGGCGCGATTCTCGCGGAACTCAACCGGGCGTTTCAGGCAGGCCAGCAGGTAGTCGCGCAGCAAAAACCACTGGTCCACGGCCATGCCGTCGAAGACGACCAGCGCCACCCGCTCCCCCTCCCTCACGCTGCGCTGGAGGTACTGGTTGACCCGGTGGAGAGCGATCGGCCCCTTGTTGTCGTCGTAGAAAGAGATCGAGGGGTAGGTCTGCTGCAGGAAACCCAGGAAGGCGCCGTTCAACGCGCGACGGGCCGCGGTGAAGCGTTCGAGCAGCACGCCGTAGTCGTGGTGTGAAAGCAGCGTCAGGTCGTGCACCAGTCGTCCCCAACCGTACCCTTCGTCCAGCCAGCCGCGCAGGTCGAGGGCGGCGGCGTCCAGGTGTTCAAAATGGCCGAGCTGGGTTTCCACGTCTATCACGTAGACGGGCCCCTCTTCACGCACGCCCTTCCGGGCGCCTGGACCGAAGAGCACGGCGGCCGGCCCGCCCGGCCACTCCAGGCCGGCCCGCATCCAGCGCTGCTCCTGGGGCAGGTTCTCTGCCGCTTCCACTTCGCCCAAAGCGAGGGGATAGGGAGCCAGCAACCGCTCGGTAAACAGGCCATCCACGTAGAAGCGCAGGCGGTGGTCGGAAAAGTCCAGGGCAGGAGGAGAATGGAGAGTGGAGAATGGAGAATGGAGAATGGAGAATGGAGAATGGAGGACGGATTGGACGTACTCGGCCCAGCGTTGACCCAGCCAGTCGTAGAACGTATCGGCGTGGGAAAAGAGGGTCGCCGGGTCGGGGTTGCCGGGCAGGGGGGCGCGCATCTCCTCGACCACGTAGCGCTCCAGGGCTGGCGGGATGGCCTGGGCGGCGTAGTGCTTGTCAATGAGCATGACGGCCAAGCGCTCCGGTGACTTGAACGCTACCGGGTCAATGCCAAACACGCCGCGCAGGATGAAGCGGATGGTCTCGCGCTCGGTGGTGGCAGTCCTGTTGTCCCGCTCCAGCGCGGCGTGGGCCTGGAACAGGGCCGGGTAATAGCGGCGGTCCAGGCCGGCCAGGACGATGCGGTTGAGGCGGGGAAAGACCTGGTGCAGGCCAACCTCAATGACACGGCTCTTTTTCTCCAGGTCGTAGGGCAGGTGGCGGCTGGCGTCGCTGGAGTGGACGATGACGACGACGTGGGTCTTCTCGCCCCGGTCCCAGCGCGAGCGGTAACGCTCCTCGAACTCGTTGCGGAAGGCGATTTCGGAGGAGAAGTTGAGGATGTCGTACCGCCGCGCGTGCAGTTCGCTGATGAGCACGTCGTCCTGCATCAAGCGGTCGGGGTCCACGGCCACGACGCTTTGGTGCTGTTCGTGGCCGAATTGTTGAAGGATGACGTCTTGCCAGCGGGCGGGGCTCATATCGAACTCTCCTTCAGGGCTCCGACTTGAGTGCGATAACGAAGCTTCCCTGGCTCTCATGTCCTTCGGCCAGCATCCGATAACTGAAGGTGACGGTCGTGTCTGCCTGACCGTATGGCACGAGCATCTTCACCATCCCCAGGTTTTGCCGGGCTTTACTATGGCAGACAAAGTCAGCACCACCCAAAAAGCGGCAGTGAATATGTGTGTTGGAGAGTTCAATCTGCCAGGCGCGAGGCGATTCCGCGATGTCAAAAGGCTTACTATCATAACTGTAGGTCCAGAAAGAATCGGTGTCTGAGGTTATGTACATCTCAACGTCAACGTAGCGGGCCATCGTCGCCCCCTCGTTGTCCAGACACAGGCGGAATGCAATCTGCCAGGCAGACTTACTGCTTGGATCACATGCGCGTGGAATAGAGAATTCGAGATGTGAAGCCAGCTGCGTGCCGGAGAAGGGGTCAGTTATGATAAGACGCAAGTCAGATGCTTTGGACGAGACTGGCGGCGAAGCAGGTAGCGGCTGGGTGGACTTCGGCTCGGATCGAATGGCCGCCACTAGTCGCTGAAACTGCAATTCGCTCTCTGACCCAGTGAAATCCAGATAGGTCAGTGCGCGGGTGCGCAAGGGCAGTTCACACGGTTTCAACAGCAAAGGAATGACACGTCGCTGTCGAGCGGCCGGGTCGAGGGTTGAAACCAGGATGTTCTCAAATTCCGCCCACTCGCTGGCGAGGTAGTCAGGAGTCAGTGCTAGCAACGTTTTCCGGCTCTGCAAAACGGCCCGCTCTATCTCGGTCAGACTAGGCGCACCGGGCTCAAAGTCGTGGAAGTCAATACATACGCGCAGGCCCTTGCCCTCCAGCCTCGGCAACAGCGTGTCACGCACCCAGGCGCTGTCCTCGTGACTGTAACTGATGAAGGCGTCATAGCGAAATCTGTCTTGCGGTAGTGAAGGCACGGCGGGCTCGGAATTGGATGGCACCCGAGATCCCACCAGCGCCTGCTCGTAGATGCGATTGCGGATTCCGACGCGTCCATCGGGGGCTTCTGCCACGGCACCGGTGAGGTATAGAGCACAGAAACCAGTTTCAGTGGAATACACAGGCTCACCAGCCAGCAGGCGTTTCCAGAGCTCTGCGGCAAGGGATTTGAGACCTGCAACCTCCCCTAGAACGTGTTTGACATTTTTGTCGAGACGCCGTGGGCCTAGTAAACCTGTACGAACTACGTCATCGACTGTGTCGGTTGAAACGCAGGTGATCTTTTCTGTTTGAACCAAATCTGCGATGATCTCGCAGATGCGTTGTGTGAGGTAGGGCTGTCCTGCTGCCCATTCATAGATGTGACTGTGAACTGCTTCGTCTATAGATATCCCCTCTCTGATTTTGGTCAGATTGGATGTCAAGGTCAGCGACTCCTCAGCAGTGAAGTCGTCCAATACGATCTCCTCAGCGATATTGAAAGGGGAGATTGTGGAGTCCTTGATCAGGGTCTCCGGATCAACAGAACCAGCAAACGCAATCAGAAGTTGACCGGGATAGGAATCCCGCTGCTGATACATATCTCGCAACGTCATCAAGAATTCATCAGAGAAGTCCAGACCTAACAAGCCCTCGACCTCATCGAAGAACAAGGCTACTTTGATTGGGTTAAAAGACCGCCCGAGACCAACTTCATCGAGCAAGAACGTACGAAAGTCCTGCTGATTTTCAAATGGAGATAGGATCATGCCCATCCGAACAGCACGTGCTATCATCTCACCCAGACGCCGAAACCAGTTGGGACACTCCATGTTCTTGAGTGTGGCGAGGTCAACGAAACAGCAGCACCATCCCTGCCCTTTCAGACCTTCCGCAAGCCGCTTGAGAAGCGACGTCTTGCCCATTTGCCTGGGCGCAATGGTATATATGAGCTTGCCTCTCTGCACAGCGTGGTTGGCAGTCTGGTCAGCCTGACGCAGAACGTAGTGTGGATAGTCTGGAGGTAACGCCCCACCTGTGTAGAACAGTGGCTGGAGCCTCATCACCACAGCCTCCCCTGCAATTCAGGCGGTGCTGTCTCTGGCGCGATGTCGCCGGCCTGCACAAAGACTTCGCGGCGTAGGGCAATCCAGTCAGGCACTCGCCTGCTCTTGGAGACAATCAAAGGAAACGCCGGCACCAAGAAGTCGTAGCCCTCAGATGTACGATAGAGGATGCTGCGCAAATCAACCAAGCGTTCCAGTGCAGCGTCAACCTGGTTCAGAGTAGCAACGACACCTCGACTGACCAACGCTTCGTGAACTGAGGGCAAAGTCCGCAGATTCTTATCCGCCGCCATTAGCAAGGCACACAAGTGTTCCAACGTTGATGCCCGGGAGAAGTAAGTCTCCAGAAAATCCTCGCGAATGAAATCCGGGTCTTTGATGACTGCATCTACATCACCCAACTGAATGCGGCGCGTGCCCTGCTCATTGAGTCGCCCGATCAGACGGCGGCAGAGGCGTTGGACGACACTGGGATGGCCTGAGGTGAAGTCATATATACGCTGTACAATTGCCCTCTCATCCACCAGTTCAATCTGCAGTTGCTTCATTGGCCGGGTGACCAGCTCTTCAACTGCGCGATAATCTAGAGGGCCGAGCAGTATCACGTTGGCGAAATTGAACAAGGGGCTGGCGGGATCTCGCAGCGCCTCACGCAATATGCGCTCGCCGCTCAAGATAACCTGAGCACGGCCCGAGTTAGCCAGCGCCCGCAGCGCGCTGAATAGCTGCCAGTCAGTATCGCGGTCAGCAGGGACGAGTTTGTCAGCCTCGTCCAGAAGCAAGACGAGTGGCCGATCAGTGGGCGGAGATTGCAGTAAGTCACTCAAGGTAGTGAGAGCATCCGATGGAGGCTCCGGGCACCAGTCACGGATAGCAGTGGTGAGGAAGGCTTCGTGAGTAGGTGTAGTGGAACAATCATGAAAAGCAGTGCGAAACCCTGTGGCGGGCAACCGGGTGCGATGCAGACGACCAAGAAGGGATGACTTACCAATGCGGCGACCACCAATGACAGCGAAGGACGAAAAGGTGACAGCCTCAGTGATGTCATGGAGTTCGTGTTCACGGCCAAAGAATACATCATCGGACGCAGGGCCAGTGATGACAAAGGGGGAGATTGTGGCGAGGTTTGTGTGAACGAGTATTTGCCTGCGCAACTCTCGCGCGGGGTCTTCAGCAACATTGATCTTCAACAAGTCATCTGCATTGAGAAGAACCACGTCATAAGCATAGACTTGCCGTAGCTTATCAAACAACAGCTTCCTGGCTCTTTCTGTCGCAGGTTCTCGGCCCAAGAGCACTAGCAGAGCTAGTCGGTGTGCAGTTCCCATTCTGTCCGAAACGCGTTGCCGAATCTCGTCCAAGTCACTTTCCAACAGCCTGTCACGCTGGATGATTAATAAGGGGAGTGTATTAGGCAATCTGATTCCCTGGAAGAAGCTCCTCGTATCTAGTGTAAACAGGCTAAGCCGAGAGTCGGGAAGTGAGCTTTGCGACAAGATGGCAAAGTCAAGGCGCTGGCAGAAACGCTCGACGAGTTCACTAGCCGTGCGAACAAACTCCCGTGGCTTGAGATCAAGCGCCCTTTGGGTCTCTTGCAGGCTCGTGTATAGATCTCCCATATCAGCAGAGTATCCGCCAGCATAGGTTCTAACAAACTCAGCGAAGGCTGACGAGAAAAGTGAGTAGGAGGAATCACGAGCGACAATTAGCGCCTTGCTTTCCAGCTCAGCGGTCACGTGCGTCATTTGCTCCACAGGCCATGCGGACTCTGCAGTGGAAAGACTGATCAAAACAAAGCGCTCTTCATCAGACAAGTGGCCCCAGTAGTATGCAAAGTATGACTCAAGGTCTTCACGTACCATTGCTTGTAGGTCGCCGTAGTCACTTTCAAAGTGGCCTCTGGAAGCCAGAATCTCAAAGGCCCAGTAACAGGCAACCTGAAGCATAAAGGGGTGTCCTCCTGTCAGATCGTGAATGAATTCTGTGAGTTTCGAGGGAAAGTGAACACCCACTACCTCCGCTGGACGTGCAATCAGTTCATGGGCTTCGTGGGCAGAGAAAAGACCAAGCCGGACCTGCGCGAATATATTAAAGAACGGAGAGCCAAGCCATGCAGTATCACCATAAGTGAGTGTGAATAAGGGAGAAACAGTCACAAGCACGTAGGCTATCTGGTATCGGATATTTAGGGCTCGCAGAGATGAGAAGAAGTGTGTATCCAAACGCGGATTCCGAGCCAAGTATTCAAACTCGTCGAAGAGGAGCACCATACGTTCTACACTAGGAGCTATGAAATCTTCGATATTCCTGACAAACTCACGATAGTTTGTGCCCGTGCCTCCACCTATCACCTTTGACGGGTGATTCACGTCCGGCAACTGCGCGAGCATCTCAGACAACAATATTTCATACAACTCAGTGTCT
>Ga0172363_10002386_pt1 | contig 15159 bp, 11 predicted proteins | sample LakKivs2_kivu2a2_FD_114541 | JGI IMG/M metagenome (GOLD analysis project Ga0172363, IMG submission 114541) | Sediment microbial communities from Lake Kivu, Rwanda - Sediment s2_kivu2a2 | ecosystem: Environmental > Aquatic > Freshwater > Lake > Sediment | place: Rwanda: Western Province, Lake... | reverse complement strand
TTCCAGGACGTCGACCGGCAGATGCAGGCCGCCGCGCTGGACCTGTACCGCCAGCTCCTGCCCGGCTGGAAGGTCGCCGGCATCCCCGCCGATGCCCTGGCGCCCAGCGAGGGGCTGCTGCACTGCGTGGCCGTCAACGTCCCCAGCTTCGTTCGCGTGGGCAACGTCGGCAGGCCGCTGGAGGATTTCCCTGAGCTGATCTACGCGGATGGCCCGGGCGGCTTCGACCCGCGCCTCTTCACCGGCGAGGCCAACGAGCCGTCCGCGGGGGCCCGCCGCCGCCGGGTGCCGGAACCCGCCGCGACGGCGCCCTGACGGGCGGCGTCGCGGGCCTGACGGGAGTGGAGATGAGTTTGCGCGAGGTGCCGATCCGAGCGATGGGAGCACTTGTGATGGCCTGTTGCGCTCTGGGGGGCGTAGCGGGGGCGGCCCCGGGCGAACCCGCCTGGCGCGAGCCGGGTCAGACCAAGGCCCCCGCGTACCTGCGGACCGCGGCGCTGCGCTACTCTGCTGAGGGGCGCGAGATCGTCGCACGCAATCGCACCTGCTTCAACAACCGCCCGCTGTACTGCGACACGCGCAGCGAAGGGGTGGTGCTGGCCGGCGACAGGCCGCTGTTGCGCCTGCTGGCCAAACCGTACGTCCACGGCGCGTTAGCCGCGGCGATCATCCGCGGCGGGGAGGGCAAGTGGTTCCACGAGTACGCCGACGTGGAGAGCCGCTACCGCTGCGGGCGGATGGCCTGGAAGCTCAGCGATCCGTCGCTGCCGGGCGCAGTCGTGACGGTCGAGGTCGTGCCGCTGAACCGCACGGGCGGGTTCGCCCTGCGCCTGAAGGCTGCGGGGCTGCGCGCCGGCGACAGGCTGGTGTGGGCCTTCGGCGGGGCACGGCAGGACGGGGACGTGCGGAGCGGCTGGGACCCCACCATGCGCGGCAACCCCGGTGTCCACAAGCTGGGCGATCCGCGCAAGCCGCAGGCGAACCTCGCCCTCGATCCGCGGCAGTGCGCCGGCAACCAGGTCGTCGTCGAGGGCCAGGTGTTCCGCGTGCTTCCGCGGGCGGGCGCGCCGCGGGCGGCGATTGGGATGACCTCGCGGGAGGGCAAGCTGCTGGCCGCCGACGCCTCGGCGTGCGCCGGGGCGGCGAAGCTTGCGGCCTCGGCCGGCGACAAGCTTCCGATGGCCTGCGGCGTCATCGACCTGCGGGCCGGCGAGGATGAGCTGTTCCTGGCCGTCGAGTCGGCGGACGCAAAGGCGGACGCCAAGGCCCTTCAGGCGGCCGCGCCCGCCAAGGCCTTCGCGGACGGTGCGGCGTATCTCCAGACCGTCGAGCGTGTGCACGTGGACACGCCCGATCCGCACCTGGACGCCGCTGTCGCGGCCGTCTGCCACGCCATCGACGCAAGCTGCGAGCGCGACCCGTACATCTTCCGGCACGGGTGCATGGCGTTTGCCATCCGGTTCGTGGGGTGGCGCGTGATCTCCGGGGCGACGGCCCTGGGCTGGCACGACCGGGTGCGCGAGAACGCGGCGTATTACGCCGCCTGCCAGAACAAGGGCGGCGACCGCGGCGCCCCCGCGCGCAGCGACCCCGGGCGCCGCTACTGCATCGAGGGCGGCGGATCGCGCTTCTACGGCCGCGGACGCATCCCGCGCGACACGCACATGTACAACTCGCAGACGCAGTTCTTCGACCAGACCGTCCGCGACTGGCGGTGGACGGCGGATGCGGAGATGGAGAAGCTGCTGCGCCCGGCGCTGGAGCTTCAGCTCGAGTGGGCGAAGGATTGCTTCGACCCGGACGGCGACGGGCTTTACGAGAGCTACATCGACACTCTGCCGACGGATTCGGTCTGGTACAACGGCGGGGGCAGCGTGGAGGAATCGGCCTACGCTTACTACGGGCACCTGGCGGCGGCGGACATGGCCCGCCGGGCCGGCGACCCCAACGCCGCCGAGGCCCACCGCAAGCGGGCCGAGAAGATCAGACGGGCAATGACGGACGTGCTGTGGCTGACCGACCGCGGGCACTTCGGCCTGTACGTCGAGCAGGGCGGGCATCGGCGGGTGCACCCGGATGCCTGGGTCTACAGCGAATTCCTGCCCATTGACGCGGGGATGACGACGCCGGAGCAGGCGGTTCAGGCGCTGTACTACACCGAGTGGGGCCTGGAGCGGATCCGCCTGCCGTACGGCGGGCAGGTCTGCCAGCCGTCCAACTGGGTGCCGTGGAAGTGGTCGGTCCGCGACATGTTCGGCGGCGACCTGTTCGCCCACGCCCTGGCGTACTTCCAGACGGGCCTGGCCGACGACGGCTGGGAGTTGCTGCTCGGCGCGGTGCTGGAGAGCGCCTACGCCGCCGGCGTGCCGGGCGGATTCAGCCACATCGGGGCAGGCACCGACTTCGCCGACAACACCCATATGTTCGCGCGGGCCGTCGTCGAGGGGCTGTTCGGCTACGAGCCGGACCACCCCAACGGCGTTGTGCACATGCATCCGGCGCTGCCGTCCGCCTGGCCGAAGGCCGCCATCCGCACGCCCGATTACACCTTCGACTTCCGGCAGGAAGGCGACGCGGACAGGTATCGGCTGACGCTGGCGAACGAAGCGGGCGTCGCGTTTCGCCTGCCCGTGCGAGCCGGCAAGGTCCGCCGCGTCACGCTCAACGGGCAGGAGACGAAGTGGACGGTCCAAGCCGGCTTCGGCTGCACCGTGGTCGCCCTGACAGTACCGAAGACCAGGACGGCGGAGGTGGTCGTCGAGCTGGCGGATCGTGTGCCGCAGGCGCCCGCGGCGAACGTTGAGGGCAAGGTCGGCGACAACGTGCGTCTGGCGGCGCCGCGCGGGCGGGTCGTCGGCTGGCAGGACTTCCATGGCGTGCTCGAAGGCGCGCGGGCGGATGGGCCGGCGATCAGCGGCCGGCTGGCGCGCAAACCGGGGCACCACATCGTTCTTGCCGACGTGAAGGTCGGCGACCTGCCGCAGCGGCAGGTGTTCAAGCTGCACGTGACGGACCCGGCCGGCGAGGCGGCAGCGGCGGCCAGGACGCCGCGCGAGGCGCCCAGGGACGCCCGTTGGGAATGCCTCGACCTGACGAAGCGATACACTGGCGACATCCGGACGATCTTCCAGCAGCAGTACCTCTCGCCGCGCCCGAAGACCTGCTCGGTGCGCCTGGGCGCCGACGGGTTCTCCGCGTGGACGTTCGCGTTCTGGGGCGACAGGCCGCCGGCCATCGACCTGGCCAACCTCAAGAAGCTCACCGACGCCCAGGGCCGGGTCGCGACGCCGCAGAACGTCCCGTTCGCCCGCTTCGCCGAGGACCGCAACGTCGCGTTCACGTCGTTGTGGGACAACTGGCCGGCGTCGGTGACCGTGCCGGTGGACCGCTCGGCCGAGGCGGCCTGGCTGCTGATCTGCGGCTCGACGTTCCCGATGCACACGCGGATCGCCAATGCCGAGGTCCGGTTCCGCTACGCCGACGGGCAGACGGAGAAGCTGGAGCTTGTCCCGCCGCTGAATTTCTGGATGCTCTGTCCGTGGGGCGGCGGCGACTACAGCTACGCACTGGACGCCTTCTGCCTGCCGAAGCAGCCGCCGCCGACCGTCCAGCTCGGCAACAACTGCCGCGCGATCGTCCTGTCGTGGAAGCTCCGGCCGGACGTGAAACTCAAGGACATCACGTTGGAGACGCTCTCGCAGGAGGTCGTCATCGGCCTGATGGGCGTCAGCTTGATGGATCCAGCCAAGTGAAGGGATCGCACATGTACGAGTTCCTGATCAGCCCCATGGTGGGCACTGCGTTCACCCTGGCCCTCATTGTGGCTGCAGTCGGCACACGCTGTCTTTCCGGCACCGCCGGCGTGCCCGCGGCCCCCGGGACGGCACGGGGCGCGGCCCCCGCCGCCGACGGGCCGGATGCCGTGTTCGAGAAGCCTGCCCCCGTGAGCATGGCCGAGCTGGCCAAGCGGATGACCGCGGGCGTCTCTGCCGTCGAGGTGAACGACTACGCTCCCGGCCGCTACAAGGGCGATCTGAAGCCCAGTCCGCCCCACGCGGACGGGAACCCCGGCAAAGCGGTGATCGTGTTCTGGAAGGACCACGACTACCGGTTCGTTTTCAGCCACGAGGCCAGCTACTGTCCATGGATCGAGCTGCCCAGCGGGGCCGGGATGTGCAACCAGTTCTTCGAGGGCAACCTCGGCAACGCCGAACTCTTCAACAATCCCGGCCGCAAAGAGCGCAACAGTTTCGTGGACGTCATCCAGAGCGGCCCTCAGCAGGTGTGGGTGCGGTGGACCTACTTCTGCGTCAACATGAACGACGACCGGCAACCGCGCCTTCGCGGCACGGAGGACTACTTCGCCTATCCCAACGGGCTGGTCCTCCGCCGGATGGCCTACGAAAGCCTCATGCCGGACAAGGTCATCGGCTACAGCACCCAGCCCGTCGAACTGTTCGGCGTCGCGCCGGTGGGAGCGACGCTCAAGGACATGTTTCCAGCCGACGAGAAGCAGGGCGATTTCCGCGTTCTGACGGCGCTCGATCTCTACTCCGACAAGCGCTATGACATTTGCTGGACAGAGGACGGCAAGGTCCGGCGCGGAGGCGACGACGCGACGCTCGCGGGCATCTCCCGCTCGGATGGCTGCGCGCTGGTGCTGCCGTTCCGCGAGAAGCTGCTGTTCGCCGTGCTGGGCAAGGCCGGCGGCTTTCCGCCCGAGCGGAACCAGTTGATCGACCATTGCGTCAAGGGGGCCGAGGGCGGCTGCGCCTGGGGCGCCGGGCGGTGGGACCACTGGCCCATTGGCTGGTTGAACTCACAGACATCGCACTGGAAGCCCGGTTCGGCGTATTCGTACAGCTTCGGGTCCATCGGGCATTTTCTCGTTCCCGAAGGCAAACGGATCAAGACGTTCTGGAAGGACTACTCGGAACTGTGCGAGGACATGGAGTTCAATCGCTGGACGGCGAGCCGGGTGTTCTATGTGCTGTTGGGCGCCGCCCGCGACTGGTCCGACGTCCGCCGCATCGGGCGGGCCTGGCTCGACAAAGGCGCCGACTGCGCGCGCCCCGAGAGTCTCGCCCGTCTGCGGTAGGTCCGGGCCGCTGTCGCCGGGAAGGCAGAGAGACAGGCGATCATGCGAACTGAACGGATAGTGTTGGCGGTCCCAGCGGTTGGGGCGCAGGCGAACGGCCGCGAGGCAGGACGGCGAATGCGGAAGGTGCAGCCATGAAACATGCGTCGATGAGCCGGAGGAAGCTGCTCGGTAAGGCGGCCGCCGCGGGCGCCGCCGCGGCACTGGCCAGACACGTCGCGCCGGGACGGGCCGCCGAGACCGGCAGCGCGGCCGAGGTGCTCGCGGGCGTCAGGATCGACCCCGCCACCGTCGCCGGCAAGGAAGGCTTCTTCCGCGTGGGCAAGTGCACGCGCGGGCGGTGGTGGCTGATCCGCCCCGACGGCCGACCGTTTCTCTACAAGGGCGTCTGCGCCCTGTACATGCCCGACGTGGGCGGCACGGAGGCGGCCGCGTTCCGGCGGAACTGGGAGGCCGCCAACGGCAAGGACGCCGACAAGTTCATCGCGCACTGCTTCGCGCTGCTGGACGGCCTGGGCTTCAACGCCCTGGGCGAGTGGGCGACGCGGCAGTTCTGGAACCGCGGGCGCCCGTTCACCGTCCTCATCCACGCCCGCAAGGACACGGGCAACCGCTACACGGTGCCGCCCAAGCACGTGGACGTGTTCGACGCCGGTTGGCAGCGGGCGTACGACGGGCGGTGCAAGGAGGTCTGCACGCCGCTGGCGGGCGGCAAGGACCTGGTGGGCTACTTCACGGACAACGAGGCGTCGTGGGGCCAGGCGCGGCGGGACCACGTCTGGGGCGACAAGGGCGACGTGCTGGACAAGAACGTGAAGGGCAAGGAGCCGCTGCTGCTGCAGCATTTCCTGACGCTGGACGTGAAACGCGGCGGGCACAAGGCGGCCTGGGAGTTCGTCCTGAAGCGTCACGGCGGCAGCGTGGCGCAACTGGCCAAAGACTGGGGCGCCGCGTTCGACTCGCCGGGCAAGCTGGCCGAGCTGCACCGCAAGGGAATGGTGCTGGATTCGAAGGCTTTCGGCGCCGACCACGACGCGTTCACGGCCCATTTCGCCCGCGAATACTTCCGGCTGACCAGCGAGGCGATCCGCCGCCACGACCCCAACCACATGGTGCTCGGCTGCCGGCACGGCGCCCCGCCCGGCGGCGTGGTCCTGGAGGCCTACGACCGCCGCTGGGTGGACGTGCTGTCGGCCAACAACTACCGCGACTACTTCAAGGAGCGGATGGACGAGTACTACCGCGTGACGAAGATGCCCATCCTCAACGGCGAGTTCAGTTGGGCCAGCGGCTACTTCACCCGAGTCAGCTCCGACGGCTCCGACGCCGCCCTCAGCGCCGCCCAGCGCGTGGCGCGCCGCGCGGCGGCTTCGCTGGAGCGGGCGTTCACGCTCCCCGGCCTGGTCGGCTACACCTGGTACAAGTTCTGCACGAACTTCACCGACCCGCAGGCCGTGACCTACGGTCTGGTAAACCCCAAGGGCGAGCCCAACCAGCTCAACCAGGGGCTGCTGAAGAGGATCAACCCGCGGCTGGAGGGCATCGCCGCGGGGCGGATTGAGGCGTCCGGCTGAGGCGGCCCGCTCGCGCGGCGGAGCGTGCAACGGGCGCCGCCGGTGCGGTAGAATCCCCCCGCGGGGGCGAGCGGAAAGGCTGCTTGACGATGGACCGGGTAAGGCTCCAGGTGGCCCTGGACTTCATCGAGCTTCCGCGGGCGCTGAAGGTCGCCGCCGATGCGGCGGCAAACGGCGCCGACTACCTCGAGGCCGGCACGCCGCTGATCAAGGCCGAGGGGCTGGACGCCGTCCGCAAGCTCCGCGAGATGTTCCCCGACCGGGCAATCGTCGCGGACATGAAGACGATGGACGCCGGGAAGATCGAGACGGAGGCGGCCGCAAAGGCCGGGGCGAACGTGGTGACGGTGAGCGGCACGGCCGCCGAGGCGACGATCCGCGAGTGCGTGGACACGGCGCGGCAGTACGGGCTGGAGGTGGCCGTCGATCTGCTGTGCGTGGGCGACGCGGCCGCGCTGGCGGCGCGGTGCGCGGAGCTGGGCGTGGCCTGGCTGGACGTGCACTGCCCGATCGACGCCCAGATGCACGGCGCCGACCCGCTGGAGGAGCTGCGGCGGCTCCGCGGCGCCACGACGCTGACGCTGGCGGTCGCCGGCGGGCTGAACAGCGACTCCGCCGCCCGCGCCGCCGCCGCCGGCGCCGACGTCGTCATCGTCGGCGGGGCGATCACCAAGGCCGCCGATCCGGGCCGCGCCACGGCCGAAATCCGCCAGGCCATCGACGCCCGCCAGGGCGTCGCCGGCGAGCTGTTCCGCCGCGTGACGGCCGAGGGAATCCGCGAGGCGCTGGCCAGGGTGCGCACGAGCAACCTGTCCGACGGCGCCCACCGCCTGCCGTGCCTGGAAGGCTTGCGCCCGCTGGCGCCGGGGCAGCTCGCCTGCGGCCCCGCCGTCACCGTCCAGACCGTTCCCGGCGACTGGGCCAAGCCCGTCGAGGCCATCGACCTTGCCCGGGCGGGCGACGTGATCGTGATCGACTCCGGCGGCAGGCCCCCGGCCGTGTGGGGCGAACTGGCCAGCGAAAGCGCCCGCAACAAGCACCTGGCGGGCCTGGTGGTGGACGGGGCGGTGCGCGACACGGCCGACATCCGGCGGCTGGGCTTCGCGGTCTGGTCACGGCAGGTGTGCAGCCACGCGGGCGACGCCAACGGCATCGGGGCGATCAACGTGCCGGTGACAGTCGGCGGGCAGCGGGTCTGCCCGGGCGACTGGGTCCTGGCCGACGACGACGGCGTGATGGTGGTGCCCAAGGCCCGCGCGGTGGAGTTGGCCAACCGCGCCGCCGACGTCCTGGAGGCCGAAAACCGCATCCGCCAGGAAATCCGCGACGGCCGGACCACGCTGGCCAAGGTGCTCAACCTGCTCAAGTGGGAGAAGAAGGGGATCGGATAGCATGGCAAAGACGAGGAAAGCAAATGGTATGGCGGGGGATGCCCAGTATGCGGAGGCGATATGCCGGATGGGGCGGGACGAACTGCTGGCCCTCTGGGAGCAGATCGTCGCGGGGAACACTCCGGGCTGGGCGGCAGGCAAGGCGTTCGAGTACCTGGTCCTGCGGGCGTTCGAACTCGACGGCGCGGAGGTGCGGTATCCGTTCGAGGTGGAGGTTCGGGGACGGGTTGTCGAGCAGATTGACGGAGCGGTCTACGCCATGGGGCTCTCGGCGATCGTAGAATCGAAGGACCACGCCGGCGAAGTGGACTACGGCCCGATAGGGAAGCTGCGGAATCAGCTCCTTCGGCGGCCGGCAGGGACCATGGGGCTGATGTTCAGCCGGACGGGCTTCGCCGACTCAGCCAGGATCCTGGCGCAGTTCTGCGCTCCACAGATGGTCCTGCTGTGGGAAGGAGCGGAAGTCGAGCAGGCCCTGAAGGATGCTGGCATGGTTCGGGGACTGTGGCTAAAATACAGGAAAGCGGTGGAGACGGGAATACCGGACCACCGGTTGGAGGCCTGAGCATGGGTGAGGCCTATGTCATCTGCGCGGGCGAGACGGACCGGGCGATCCTCGGGGCGGTGCTGGGCAATCTCGCCGACTTGCCCTCGATACGTCTCGTGCAGGGGGGGGGGAGGTCAGGAGCGGTCTCCTTCGCCAGGACGTATCTCACTCGACCGGATGCCCGCGTGGTCCTCGTGTGCGATGCCGACACGACAAACCAGAAGCGGATCGCCGAAGAGCGGCAGGCGCTCGAGGGTGTGCTGGGTCTGGCGGGACCCAGTGAACGGTACCTCGTCGTGCTGGCGATTCCGGAGATCGAGGCCTGGCTCTTCGCGGATGAACATGCTCGCCGGCTCTTCGGCTCCGACCTGAACTGGAAGCTCGAGTACCAGGCCCGGTTCGAGCCGAAACGCGTCCTCCAGGAGTTGCTCAAATGCCCGGACTCTTCGGCCTACCCCGCAGCCCTGTCCGAGTGGCTGGCTGGCGTGGATCTTTCCCCACTGGCCGAGATCGAACCTATCGTCAAGCTTCGGGAGTTCCTCGCAGCGCAGATGGCCGCCTTCTAAGCGGGGCCGGGAGTGGGCGCCGCATCGGCCATCGAGTGGACGGAAGCCACGTGGATCCCGGTCACGGGCTGCGTGCAGGTCAGCCCCGGCTGCGCCAACTGCTGCGCCCCGCGGAAGCCGCCCGGGCGGAACAGGTGAACCGATATGCCTGACAGACAAGCATTGCAGGCGGCCGGTGGCGATCTGCTTAAGCGGATCGACCAAGCCATGGGCAAGGTGGACTGGGAGAGCTTCCTGGCGCTCAGCCGGCTGCTGGCGACGGTGCGGCGGACGTTCCTGGTGGGCGCCGGGCGGAGCGGGCTGGTGGCGCGGAGCTTCGGCATGCGCCTGATGCACGCCGGGCTGACGGCGTTCATTCCCGGCGAGACGGTCACGCCCGCCGCCGAGGCCGGCGACCTCATCGTCGCCGTAAGCTGCACCGGCGAGACGGGCTACACCGACTACATCGCCCGCCGCGCCAGACAGCTCGGCGCGAAGGTCGCCGTCATCACCGCCAACCCCGCCTCCCCCCTGGCCAGCGAGGCCGACACGCTCGTCCACATCCCCGTCGAGGCCGACGACATCGTTATCCGGGCGGCCGTCTTCGAGCACGCCGCCAGCCTCTGCCTCGACGCGGTCTTCAACGTTCTGGCCGAGAAGCTCAAGCTCGACCAGGCCGCCTTCCGGAGGCGGCACGCCAACCTGGAATGAACTGATTGCGGATTGTCGCAGCCGCAGCGCGGAGGCGGCGATGGGCCACGAGGACCTGCTGATTCCCGTTCGCACGTACGCGGCGCGGCCGGGCGTGTTCCGCTGGCCGGACGAGATGGCCTTTGCCCCGGCGGAGCCGGCGGTCAGGATCGTTCACGGTAAGAGCGCCGCACCCGGCGCAGCGGATGGGCCTTGTCGCGAGGCGTACCGTCTCACGATCGCGCCGGGGGGCGTTCAGATCATCGCCGACGACGAGGCGGGAGCCTACTACGCCGTCGAGACGCTGCGCGACCTGCTGGCCCTGCACGGGCGCGAGCTGCCGTGCTGCATCATCGACGACTGGCCCGACCTGCCCCGCCGCGGCGCGTACCTCGACTGCTCCCGCGGCAAGGTGCCGACCGCCGCGACGCTCAAGGCACTCGTCAAACGCCTCGCTCGCTGGAAGATCAACGAGCTGCAGCTCTACGTCGAGAACGTCTTCACCTTCCGCCGCCATCCGGCCATCGGCGCCGGCTACGACCCGTTCACGCCGGGCGAACTGCTCGGCGTGCAGGCGCACTGCAAGCTGCACCACGTGCGGCTGGTCGGCTCGCTGGCGAGCTTCGGGCACATGGAGAAGATTCTCGCCCTGCCGGCTTACCGCGACCTGGGCGAGATGCCGGGCTTCGGCGGGCACCCGGGCGGCACGACGCTCTGCCCGATCGACGAGCGGTCCATCCGGCTCGTGGCCGAGCTGTACGAGGAGTTCCTGCCGCTGTTTGAGGCCGGGGACTTCAACGCCTGCTGCGACGAGACGTGGGAGCTGGGCAAGGGGCGCAGCCGCGCGGCGGCGGATTCGGCCGGCGTCGGTCGGGTGTATCTCGAGTTCCTGCTGAAGCTGCGCGAGCTGTGCCGGCGGCACGGCAAGCGGATGAACGTCTGGGCCGACATCGTGCTGGAGCATCCGGAACTGATGGGCGAGGTGCCGCGCGACGTCGTGATGCTCAACTGGGACTACAACGCCGGCGGCAGGCGGATGGCGCGGACAGGCGAGATCGCCGCCGCGGGCCTGCCCTTCCTGGTATGCCCCGGCACCAGCAGTTGGCAGACGCACGGCACGCGCCTGGCCAACGCGATGGGCAACGTGGCGGAGGCGGCCCGCCTTGCCCGGCAACACGGCGCCGAGGGGCTGCTCAACACCGACTGGGGCGACTGCGGACACCGCAACCTGCTCGGCGCCAGCCTGCACGGCCTGGCGCACGGGGCGGCGCACGCCTGGAACGGCGCGGCCGTGGACGACGCGACGTTCACGGAGCGCTTCTGCCATGTGACCTTCGGCGACCCTTCGACAGGCTCAGGGCACGCCGCCGGGCCGCTGGCCGAGCTGCTGCGCGTGCTGGGGCGAAGCTACGTCACCTGCGGCGCGCCGCACGGCAACGAATGCGCGCTGTACCACGCGCTGGTCGAGCCGCTGGCGGGCCCGCGCGCGGGGGAGCGAAGCCGCATCGACAGCATCACCGAGGACGGCGCCCGTCAGGTGCTGGCGGACCTCGGTTCTGTGGGACCACCGCAATCAGAGCCGGGCCCTGACGGCAGCTCGCTTCTCGGCGCCGTTCCTCCCGCGCAGGAACCATCCTTCGAATCCCTCGCCCTGGAGGAGCTTTCGCTGGCCGCCCGCATGGACATCGCCGCCTGCAGGCGCACGCTGCTGGCCAAGGCCCTGCGCCGCGGCGAGTCGCCCCCGGCCGCCGACCTGCATGCCCACGCCGACGAGCTGGCCGCCGTGGGCGCCGACCTGGAGCGCCTCTGGCTCGCCCGCAACAAGCGTTCGCGCCTGGACGACAACCTGTCGCTGCTGAGGCAGGCACGGGAAGATGCGCGAGGCCCCGCGGGGTGATGAACATGCCTGTGGTTCCAGGGATTGGAGTCCCTGGGCTTCCCACGTCTGGTCCCGCGCGATAGGGTATCGTCCGGGAAGGAGAACCGCACCATGTCGGACTGGCAGCTTGGCGTCATCGGCGCGGGGAACATGGGCGAGGCGATCCTGCGCGGCGTGCTGGACGCCAGCGTGCTCAACCACAACACGATCATCGTCTCCGAGCCGCGCTACGAGCGCCGCCAGCTCCTCACGCGCGACTGCCAGGTCAAGTGCGTGGAGGACAACCTCCAGGCGGCCGCCTGCCCGCACGTCCTGCTGGCCGTCAAGCCGCAGATCATGGCGAAGGTGCTGGAGCAGATCGCCCCGGCCGTCGGGGCCGACGCGACGGTGATCTCCATCGCCGCGGGTATCTCGACGGCGTTCCTGGACGAGCGGCTGGGGCGGCGCGGGCACGTCGTCCGCACCATGCCCAACACGCCGCTGCTGGTAGGTGCGGGCGTGACGGCCGTGGCCGCCGGGCCGCGGGCCGGCGAGGACGATCTGGCCTGGACCGAGCGCCTCTTCGCGGCGCGCGGCAAGGTCGTCCGCGTGGCCGAGCAGACGATGGACGCGGTGACGGCGGTGTCGGGCTCCGGGCCGGCGTACCTGTTCTACCTGGTCGAGGCAATGGTCGCCGCCGGCGTGGCCGAGGGGCTGGAGGCCGAGACCGCCGCAATGCTCGCCATCGGAACGTGCGGCGGGGCCGTGCGTCTGCTGGCCGAAACGAAGGAGCGCCCCGAGGTGCTGCGGATGAAGGTGACCAGCCCGGGCGGGACGACGCAGGCGGCCATCTCGGCCATGGACGCCGCCGGCGTGAAGGAGGCGGTGGTGGCGGCGATTCGCGCCGCGGCCGCACGGAGCAGGGAGCTGGGGCGGTAGACCGGGCGGGCGTCTGCTACGGCGGCGGGGGCGCGGCGGCGCCGGCCTGGGCTGCGGGCGGCGGCTCGGCGAAGTAGCGGCCGCGAATTTCCTCACGAACGATCTGCACCTCGCGCGGCGCCTGGATGCCCAGGCGGGCGCGCGTCGGTGCGCCCTTGGCGAACGTCAGCCCCTCCACCGTCACCAGGATGCCCCCCTCCAGGCGCAGCGGCTCCAGCGTCTGCACGGGCACGTAGACGATCGCCTCGGCCATCGCCTTCGGCTCGCCTGCGGCCGCGTCGAGCTTGCGGCGCACCTGCAGCACGTGGGTGCGGACGGGTGCCGGCCCGTCGCCGAGCGCCGCGGGAAGCTCGCACAGCTCCACCCGCACCCGGTCGGGCTGGATGTCGCGCACGGTCATGGAAAGCTTCCGGCCCAGCCAGACCGTCTCGTCCTTCTTTCGCGTCAGCACCAGCATGGGGCGCCTCAGGGGTCACTTGGCGAGGAACTGCTCGAAGGCCCCGCCGAACAGGGCGCGGGCGTCGCGGCGGATCTCCTCCTCCGTCGCCCGCCAGCCGGCCTCGAACAGCAGTCGGTGCTTGTTCGCCAGCACGTCGGCGACCACCGCGCGCGTGTGCGGCCACTTGTAGGCGAGTTGGTCCAGCACGCGGGCGTCGGAGTGGTTGGCGGTGAACGTCGCGCCCAGCAGCTCCAGGCGCATCGCCGTCATCTCCGCGATGATGCTCGGATCGTTGCAGAACCACCAGCACCCGAACAGGTGCAGGTTGCCGAACTTCCGCGCCGCCACGCACAGCTCGTGCTGGTTGACCCGGCTGAGCATCGTCACCAGGAACTTCACGTCGCGGTTCTCGGCGCAGAGGTTTCCCACGGCCGTCACGTCGGCCACGCCCACCGCGTCACCGCCGTCGCTCAGGGCGGGGTTGGTCTGCTTGCGGACGCCGATCATCATGGCCACGGGAAGGCCCAGCTCCTTCGCCGCGGGCAGCACCACGTTGCGGAACATCCGTCCGCAGAGGTCCTCGGCCGGGTAGCGGAACTCCGGCGGCAGCGACATGGCCATGTACAGGGGCTTCATGCGCCTGGCCCAGTCGGCCAGGAAACGCCGCGTCTCGGTGAACGCCCGCGCCTCGGCGAAGCTTCCGGCCGGCACGTCCGGCGCGGCGTCGTAGCCGGCCGCCTTCATCAGGCCCGCCGCCGCCGGCCAGGCCGTCAGCACCGAGTCGATCCGCAGGGCGGGCCTCAGCCGCTCGTGCAGCGGGCGGCGGGCCTTCCAGTGCTCCACCTCCGCCGGCTTGAACGGGTCGTTGGTCATCGCCGCCCAGTCCACGCCGGCGATCCGGAAGATCTTCTCCAGGTACTCCTCGACGGTCTGCTCGGCGAACCACTTCCGCGCGCCCGCCAGGTCGCGCGATCCGGCGTCCAGGCCGAGCTTGTTCAGCACCGTCACCACGCCGCGCGCCGCCTCCGACAGCGCCCCATGCCGCAGGAACACGTGCTGCCAGACCATGTCGGCCTGCTCGCGCTTCGGCAGCTTCCAGAACTTCTCCGGCGTCAGCTCGCGCGGGGCCACGGTGAACAGCTCGGCCACGAGGTAGTGATACGTCAGCAGCTCGTCGATGCCCCACAGCAGCAGCTCGCCGTGGCCGGGCGGGAACAGGTGCGTGTGAATGTCGATAATGGGCGTCTCGGCCACCGCCTTGCGGACGGCTGTGTCGAGCGAAGCAAGGTCACCTGGCGCGGTCATGCGGCCATGTCTCCTTTCGCACTGCCGCAAGAGCATACCGCCCGGCGGGCCGAGAGGGAAGATGAACTCGGCGTTCGCGGCCGGGGCGGCGCGCCGGCGGGGTCGCCCTGCTCAGGCGAGGGGCCGCCATGCCCGATAGCTACAATGAACGGGCAGGCCTTGTGCCAGGAGCCCGCGCGGAGGGCGGCGGAGATGCATTCGGTGTTTGGGCGGCTGACAGGGGCGGTGGGGGCCGTGCTGGCCTGCGCCCAGGCGGCCGCGGCGGCCCAGGCCTGGTGGGACGCCGGCTGGGCGTACCGCCGGCCCATCTCGGTGGAGCGGGCGCGTCCGAGCGGCCTGCCGGGCGACGACGCGGCGGTGATGACGTTTCCGACGGCCGGCGCGGTGCGGGCCGACGGGGCGGACATCCGCGTGGTGGCCGACGACGGGGCCGTGATGCCCTGCCGCGTGCTGCAGGTCGGTCCGGGCGACCAGGCGCGCGTCGCCTTCGCGGTGCCGGCGGGGCCCGGCCGCCTGTGGGTGTACTTTGACCGGCCCGACGCCGTGCCGCCGCCGCCGCTGGACCTCCGCCGCGGCGTGCTGCACGAGGCGTGGCAGTACCCCGGCGGGCGGTTCGAGACGCTCGCCGACGTGCGGGCCGTGCTGGCGCGGGCGAGCAGGCTCCTGGGACGCACGTGCACCGATCGTATCTTCATCGGCCATGACCCCTTCGATGGCACGGAGCGGATCGTCAGCGTCTTCACCGCCCATCTGCCGTGCGCGCGGGAGGGCGA
>Ga0172363_10002385_pt1 | contig 15160 bp, 5 predicted proteins | sample LakKivs2_kivu2a2_FD_114541 | JGI IMG/M metagenome (GOLD analysis project Ga0172363, IMG submission 114541) | Sediment microbial communities from Lake Kivu, Rwanda - Sediment s2_kivu2a2 | ecosystem: Environmental > Aquatic > Freshwater > Lake > Sediment | place: Rwanda: Western Province, Lake... | reverse complement strand
CACCACCCCGCCCACGATGGTGATTCCCTCGATCGCGACGCCGCGGGCACGGACGCGCAGCGCCACCTGCCTGGCGTCGGGCGCTTCGAGCCGCACGCCGGGAGCCGCGGCGCGGATCGTCAAGTACGGCGTCGCGACACGCAGGCTCTCTGCGTAGTCGCCGGGCGCCACCAGCACGACGTCGCGCGCGCGTGCGGCCGCGAGCGCGCGCCCGATGGTGCGCCACGGCATCTCCGGCGTCGCCGCGGCTGCTTCGTCGCGCACGTCGTCGCCGATCGCCGCGTCCACGTGCAGCGTGCGTCGGCGCGCGTCGCCGTCGCCGGGCGCGGGGGTCGGCGATGCGGACGGCGTGGGCCGTGCGGACTCCCCCGGCTGGCTGCCGTCGCCGGCGAACGCCGCCGGTGACGCGGCTGCCGCGGTGCTCGTCGAGACGGACGCCGCCGACGCCGCACCGCTCGCGTCCGCCGGAACGAGCGGCGCGATCGCGCGCCGCGACGACGCGTAGTGGAAGCCGAGATCGACCACGCCGGTGTCCGGGCTGGCGTCGCGCGCCGTCGTGCCGGCCGCCGCGCGCTCGTCGACGCTCGCGGACCCGGCGTCGACGGCGGCGCTCTGCGCCGCGTCGCCGGAACCGATCTGCGCGAGGCGGAAGTCGTCGTCCGCCCAGCCCGTACGGCCGCGCACGCCGTCCGCGCCCGCCGGTGCGAGGTAGCGCGGGTCGAGCTCCAGGTTGGCCGCGCACGCCGTGCACGAGTCGATGATGTAGCGCTCGGGGTCGAGATCGCGCCCGGTCGCGAAGAAGCCGTTGTGCAGCAGCGTCGAGCCGGCGGTGTCGATGCGCAGCCCGGTGCCCGGAGTGTGGGTCAGCAGGTTGTCGCGCACGACGCCGCGCGCGTTCGCGAGCCGCAGGTTGCCGGTGGCGTTGAACGCGACGGTGTTGCGCTCGACGAGGTGCCCCGCGAAGACCGGCGGCGTCGGTCCGCTCGCCGCCGACGCGTCGATGCTGATGCCCCACTCGCCGTTGTCGTAGACCAGGTTGTTGCGCACCGTCGCGCTGGTCACCAGCCGCAGCAGCACGCCGGTGCCGCGCGCGCCGACGACGACCGAATCCTCGACGAGGATGTCGTCGAGCGTCGCCGCGCGGATACCTTCGGCACCGGCGCCGATCACCGCGCAGCCGCGGATCACGGTCCGGTTCGCGTCGGGCAGCACGGAGATGCCGTTGTTGGTCGCATCGCGGACGACGAGACCGTCGACGGTCACGTTGCTGCGCTCGATGGTGATGCCGTTCGCGCTCGCCGGGCTCGCCGGCGCGACGACGACGGTTCCCGGCACGTCCGCCATGACCGTGAGCCGGGGCTGCTGGATCTGCAGGGTCTCGGCGTAGGTCCCCGGCAGGATCACCACGGTGTCGCCGCCGCCCGCCTGCTGCAGCGCGCGGCCGATGGACCGCCACGGCGTCGTCCGGCTCCTCGCGGTGGCGCGTGAGCGGGAGTCGTCGCCGATCTCGGCGGAGACGTAGTACGTCCACTGCAGGCTGGTCGGCGACGCGAACGGCGGCGGCGTGGTCGCGGGCGGAGCGCCGTAGTGGAAGCCGACGTCCGCGATGCCGGCGTCGGCGACGCCGTCGCTGCGCGTGGAGCCGCCGATGTCGAGCGCGCTCGCGGGGCCGGAGCCGGCGTCCACCATCGGGCTCGACGGCGTCTGGCTCCCGACCTGGCGCAGGCGGAAGTCGTCGTCGCGCCAGCCGTCGCCGCCGAGGACGCCGTCGTCGCCCGCTGGACGCACGTAGCGCGGGTTCGCGCCGAGGGTCGCCCACACGCGGATGGTGCCCGCGAAGGCGCTCTCGGTGTCGCGGTCGCGGCCGTTCCCCGAGAAGTTGTTGTGGTGCGCGAGCAGATCGGGCCCCGCGAGGTACAGCGCGAGATCCGCCTGCGCCGTGATCTGGTTGTCGCGTACCTCGCCGCTCGCGTTCAGCATCCGGATGCCCATGCCGTTCGCGTGCACGGTGTTGAACGCGATCACGTTGCCGGTGACCGGAGCGGGGCGGGGATCGCCGCCGTTGTCGAGCGTGATCGCCCACTCGGCGTTGCCGTACACCAGGTTGTTGCGCACGTACGCGCTGCCGGTGCGGCGCAGCAGCAGGCCCTGCGTCCCCGCACCGGTGACGATGCAGCCGTCGATCACGGCGCCCGGCGCGCTCGTCAGCTGCACGCCGTTGGTCGCCGGACCGACGATGGCGAGACGCCGCAGCTCGATGCCGCTCGCGTCGATGCCGACCACGCCCTGGCTGCCGCCTTCGATCACGAGGTTCTCGAGGACGACTCCGGTGTGGCCGTTCACCAGGATTCCGGGCGAACCCGCGGGCGGCGCGAGCACCACGTCGCCGAGCGCGCCGGCGCCGCGCAGGGTGACGGCACTCCGTCCGAAGTCGACCGCTTCCGTGTAGCGGCCGGGCGCGAGCAGGATCACGTCGCCCGGATCGGCCCCCTGGATCGCGCGGCCGATCGTCCGCCAGGGCGAGCCCGGCGCCTGCGCGTCGAGCAGGTTGCGCGCGTCGTCGCCGCTCGACGGATCGACGTGCAGGGTGATGCCCGAGCCCGCCTTCGGCAGGGGTGGCGTCGGTGGCGTCGGTACCGGCGCCGGGCGCGGACCGGCCGCGGACGCTCCGCGGTGGTGTCCGACGTCCGCGACGCCCACGTCGGCGACGCCGTCGCGGCGTGTCGAGCCCGAGATGCCGCGCGCCGCGACGGTGCCCGAGCCGGCGTCGACCGCGGGGCTCGTTGCCGCCGCTCCGGCCGCGGTCTGCTGCAGGGTGAAGTCGTCGTTCGCCGGATCGGTCAGCAGCGGGTCGAGCGTGACGTTGTTCCACAGGAACGGCTCGGCGCCCTTCCGGGTGTCGAAGCGCACGACGCTGCCGGACACGGCGTTGTGGTGCACGACGGTCGGCACGGTGTCGGTCTTGATGCCGCTGCCGACGTTCGCCGCGACCAGGTTGTCGCGCAGCTCGCCGGCGGCGTTCTGCAGGCGCATGCCACCCGAGCCGGTGCCCGCGTGGCCGCAGCCGTAGACGGTGTTGAACGCGAGCACGTGTCCGCCGGTGACCGTCGGCAGCGGGGTGTCGCCGTTGTCGACGTGGATGCCCCAGTCGCCGGTGCGCGTGACGAGATTGTTGCGCAGCCATGCGAAGCCGGCGCGCTTGACGACGATGCCCTGCGCGGCCGCGTTCGCGACGCGGTTGTCGTCGATGGTCGCGTGGTCGCTCTGCACGACGAAGATGCCGTTGCCGCTCTGTCCTTCCAGCGTCCAGCCACGCACCGTCAGCAGCGGGGCGTTCTCCGCGCGGATGCCGTGCAGGCCGCCGCGCACGGTGAAGCCCTCGACCCGCACCAGCGGGCTCTCGATCTGCAGGCCGGTGCCGCCCGCGGGCGGCGTGACCACCACTTCGCCGACCGCACGCAGGACGACGCCCGGCTTCCGGATCTGCACCGCCTCGGCGTACGTTCCGGCCGCGACGAGCACGGTGTCGCCCGTGGTCGCACCGTCGGACGCGAACGCGCGCGCGATCGTGCGCCACGGGCGCGCGGCGTCCTGCGCGTCGATCGCGCTGCGCAGGTCCTCGCCGGTGGTCGCGTTCACGTACAGCGTACGCTGGCCGACCTGGCCGGGCGGTGTCGCGACCTCCGGTACGGAGGGGAGAGGCTCGGCGGTGGCGTGGAAGCCGACGTCGGCGACACCCGCGTCGGCGACGCCGTCACTGCGCGTGCTGCCGGTGACGTCACGCGTCGCGACGCTGCCCGAGCCCGCGTCCACGGCGGGGCTGTTCGCCGTCTGTCCGGCAGCGGTCTGTCGCAGCGTGAAGTCGCCGCTCGCCGGATCGCCGAACAGCGGCTCGGCGAACACGTTGCCCCACTCCGGGGCAGCGGAGGTGCCGACGCGATCGATCGCGACCGCGCTGCCGTGCACCAGGTTGTGGTGCACGACGCTGCTCGACTGGTCGGTGCGGATGCCGCTCCCGAAGTTGCTCGCGACGACGTTGTCGCGGATCTCGCCGGTCGCGTTCTGGAAGCGGATGCCGCCCGCCGCCGCGCGCCGGCCGCTGCCGACGACGGTATTGAAGGCGACGATCTGTCCCGCGATGGTCGCCGGCAGCGGCGGGTCGCCGTTGTCGACGTGGATGCCCCAGTCGCCACTCCGCGTGACCAGGTTGTTGCGGATCCATGCGCGGTTCGCGCGCTTCGCGACGATGCCCTGCTGGTCGGCGCCGTCGACGACGCAGCTCTCGATGCGGACGCGGTCGGTGTCGAGCGCGCGGATGCCGTTGGTGGCGATGGTGCCGCCGGGCAGCGGCTCGACGCGCAGCCCGCGCAGGCGTACCCGGGTGAGGATCTCCCCCGCGTTCTTCGCCGCGATCGCCACGCCTTCCCGGTCGGAGCGGACGACGAATCCTTCCACCGACACGCCGCCCGCGCGGACGGCGAGCCCGGTCGCGCCCGCGGGAGGGGAGAGCGCGGTCGCGAGGGGCGTCGCCGCCCGCAGCGTCACTCCGGCGACGTCGATCTCGACGCGCTCGGTGCACGTTCCCGGCTGCACGAGCACCGTGTCGCCGGCGACGGCGAGCGCCAGTGCGCGCCGGATGGTGCGCAGCGGGGACGCCGCCGAGGCCGCCTCGAGCTTCGTCCGCCGGTCGTCGCCCGCGCTGCAGCTCACGTGCAGGGTGGCGGCGCCCGGCGCTCCTCCGGGGCCAGGGCCGCCGGGCGGTGCCGCCGACGGCGCCGCGCCCGCGTGGTAGCCGAGGTCGACGACCTCGGTGTCGGCGACGCCGTCGCTGCGGGTCGAGCCGGAGATGTCGAGCTCCTCGACGAAGCCGCCGCCGGAGTCGACCAGCGGACTCGTCGTGGCCTGTCCCGCCGCGGCCTGGCTCAGCGCGAAGTCGCCCGCTGCACGGTTCACGAACAGCGGGTCGACCGAGACGTTGCTGACCCAGAGCTGGAAGCCGCTCGGCGTGTCGTAGTCGGTCGTGTTGCCGAACGAGTCGTTGTGGTGGACGAGCGAGCCGTCGCCGGGCTGGTCGAACCTGAGCCCCGTCGTCCCGTTGAAGGCCGTCACGTTGCCGCGCAGCTCGCCCGCGGTGTTCACGAAGCGCAGCCCGGCGCCGCAGCCGCTCACGGTGTTGAACGCCGCGACGTTGTCGGTCGACAGCGGCGGCAGCGGACCGGTCGACGTGTTGTCGAAGCTGATGCCCCAGTCGTTCGGCACGTCGTGGACGAGGTTGTTGCGCACGTAGGCGCGGTGCGTGCGCTTCAGCAGGATGCCCTGCTGTGCCGCGCCCGACACCACGCAGCTCTCGATCGTGATCGAGCGTCCCTCGCGGACCTGGATGCCGTTCGTCGACAGCACGCCGCTCCCGACCGGCTCGACGCGCAGCCCGCGCAGCACGATGCGCGAGATCGTGTCGCTGCTCTTCGACGCCGCCGCGAGCACACCCTGGAAAGTCGAGCGGATGCGGAAGCCGTCGAGCGTCACGTCGTCGCGCTGGATGTTGAAGCCGTTGCGGCCGGCGGGCGGCGCGACGGTCGTCTCGAGCGGCGACTCGGCGCGGAACGTGAGCCCGGGCTGGTCGATCTCGACGCTCTCGCTGCACGTGCCGGGCCGCACGACGATCACGTCGCCGAACGCGCTCGCGTTCGCCGCGCGCTGGATCGTGCGCCACGGGGTCGCGGGGTTCTGCGCTTCGGCACGCGTGCGCGCATCGCTGCCGGTCGCGCAGTCCACCCATGCCACCGGGCCCGTGCCCGGCGCCGCCGTCGGGCTCGGGCTCGGTGTCGGCGTCGGTACGGGAGTGGGGCTCGGTGTCGGCGCGGGAGGCGGGGCGATCCGCACGACGGGCTCGGCCTGCTCGTGGTAGCCGAGGTCGGCCATGCCGTCGTCGGCGACGCCGTCGCGGCGGGTGGTGCCGGTGATGTCGACGGCGCCGATCTCCCCCGAGCCCGCGTCCACGCAGGCGCTGGTCTCGCCGTCGCCCGCGGCCGCGTGCCGCAGACGGAAGTCGCCTGCGCCCGCGTCGACGAAGCCCGGGGCGGTGGCGAGGTTCGCCCAGAGCACGGGCGGCTGACCCACGCGGAAGTCGAACGGCACGCTGCTTCCCGACACGGCGTTGTGGTGGACCAGCGTGCTCGGCGTGTCGGTCTTGATTCCGGCGCTGCGGTTGCCGGCGACGATGTTGTCGCGGATCTCGCCGCTCGCGACCTGGAAGCGGATGCCGCCGGTCGCGTTGCGAGCGCCGTTGCCGTGTACCGTGTTGAACGCGACGACGTTGCCGTCGGTGCGCCGCGGCAGCGGCGGGTCGCCGTTGTCGACGTGGATGCCCCAGTCGCCGCTCGCGGTGACGAGGTTGTTGCGCACGTAGGAGCGCTCGCTGCGCTTCAGGAGGATGCCCTGCAGCCCGGCGTTCTCGACGCGGTTGCCGTCGAGCAGCGCACGCTTCGTCTCGACGACCATGATCCCGTTGCCGCTCGGAGCCCGGACGGTGCAGCGCCGGACGATGACGCCCTTCGCGTTCTCTGCACGGACGCCGTGCAGGCCGCCGACCACCGTGAAGCCTTCGAACAGCACGCGCGGGTGCTCGATCTGGATCCCGAGCGCGCCGGCTGGAGGTGCGATGATCGCCTCGCCGATCGCCTGCACGCGCACGCCGCGGCGCTTCGTCTTCACCGCCTCGGGATACGTTCCGGCGGCCACGAGCACGGTATCCTTCGGGCGCGCGGCCTGCAGCGCGCGGCCGATCGTGCGCCACGGGGTGCCGGGCGACTGCGCCTCGACCTTCGAGCGTGCGTCGTCACCGCGCGCCGCGTCCACGAAATAGGTCGCGGTGGTCTCCGGCACGACGGGCGGCCCGGTCGACGGTGGTGCTCCGCGGTGATGGCCGAGATCCGCGCGTCCTTCGTCGGCCAAGCCGTCGCTGCGCGTCGAGCCGCCGATGTCGCGCTCGCCGACGTCGCCCGAGCCAGCGTCCACCGCCGGGCTCTGCGCGTCCTGTCCGGCGGCGAGCTGGGCGAGCGAGAAGTCATCGTCGGCCCAGCCGTCGGGGCCGCCGAGGATGCCGTCGGCACCGTCCGGATCGACCAACAGCGGATCGCCGCCGAGCGAGCCGGCGCCGAGCACGTAGTCCGGCGGGCTGAGCGGCGTCGCGCTGCCGGCGACCAGGTTGTGCTTCACGACCGCGCCGATCGTGTCGAGCCGGAGCCCGAAGACCGAGTTCGCGACGAGGACGTTGTCGCGGATCTCGGCGATCGCGTTGCGCAGCCGGATCCCGCCGCCAGCTCCGCCGTTGAAGGCGACGGTGTTGAACGCGATCACGTTGCCCGTGGAGACCGCGGGCAGCGATCCGCTGCCCGGGACGTTCTCGACGCCGATGCCCCAGTCGCCGGCGTCGTAGACGAGGTTGTTCCTCAGGTACGCGCCGCTCGTGCGCTCGAGCAGGATGCCGCGGCTGCCCGCCGACGCGCTCGTCGAGCCGTCGATCGTCACGCCGGTGGTGCCGAGAATGCTGAACCCGTTCGCCGACTGCGCGACCGCGACGCAGTCGCGGACGCGCAGCCCGTCGGCCCCTTCGGCGCGGATGCCGTGCACGCCGCCGCGGAACACGACGCCTTCCACCGTGACGTCGTGGTGCGTGATCGCGAGGCCGCTGCTCGAGCCCGGCGGCTCCACGACGACCGAGCGCGGCGGCCCGTCCGCGACGAGGCGCACGTCGGCGAAGCGGCTCTGCAGTGCCTCCCGGTAGACCCCCGGCTGGACGCGGATCGTGTGCCCCGCGCCGACCAGCCCCAGCGCCTTCCCGATCGTTCGCCAGGGCGTCGCGGGAGACTGCGCCTGCAGCGCGCTGCGCGCGTCGTTGCCGGTCGCGTGGTCGACGTGGAAGTCGAGGGCGAACGCCCTGCCCGCGGACACGGCGCTCGCCAGGAGCACCAGCACGAGCGCACGCGGCGCAAGCCCGCAGTGGGCTCGCGGAGCGCGGCCGTGCGTCGTGCGCGGAGGATCGGGGGGGCGTCTTGCCATGGGAGCAGTGCAGCAGGGAGGTGCTCGGGAGACCGGCCAGGGGTGCACGCCGCGTGCCGCTGCATCGAGCCGGGCTACCCGGCGACGCGCGAGATCGCCGTCCGGGGCGAATCGCCACGCCGTGGCGATCTTCCACGCGGAAGCGTCGGCGATCGGTCGGCGACGCGTGGGGTTCTCCGCGATCCCGGGGAGCCGCGCGGGCCCGTTCCGCGCCGCCGTGGCGAAGTCCCCCACTTCGCGGCGGAAACCATCGCGAGCGCAGTCGTCGCCTGATCTCTTGCAGCGCTACGCGAAATTGCGTGGGGCACGCGGCCCGTGACGACGTTTTCGCTGGCGACTTCGGCCGGGCACGGCACGTGCTCACCGTCCCCGCCCGATGAACAAGACGCTCCTCGATCGCATCGGGCGCCGGCTTGGTGTGCCGGCGCGAGCCGGGACCCGTCGCTTCGTGCGCCACGGCGCGCGCGCGTGCGCGTTTCTGTTGCTCGCAGGGGTGCTGGCCGGGCTCGTCCCGGCCGGCGCAGACGCGAAGCCGCCTCGCGTGACGTCGATCACGCTGTCGCCGTCCGCCGACAAAGATCCCTTGATCCCGGGCGAGCAGCAGGCCATCACCGCGATCGCGACCTACTCCGACAACTCCACGGAAGACGTGACCCAGCGTCTGGTCTACACGTCGTCGAAGCCGGAGGTCGTCGAGGTCGTCGGCCCGGGAGCGGCCCGGGCGCTGCGCGGCGGCGACGCGGAGATCAAGGCCTACGATCCGGTGAGCGGAAGGAACGCGCGCACCAGCGTGAAGTTCAAGGTCGCGAAGCTCGAGCGCATCGATCTTCTTCCCGAGAACAAGGTCGTCCGGGCGGGACGCTGGCTCGAGCTGCGCGCGCTCGGCACCTATGCGAACGGCCGCAGCGGGATCGATCTCACCGATCGGGTGAGCTGGTCGTCCGACAAGACCTCGGTCGCGCAGGTCGAGCGGCGCGCCGACGGCTCGGTCGTGGTGCACGGTATTGCGGCCGGCAAGGCAAAGATCCTGGCCCTGGAGCCGCTCGATCGCGTCAAGTCGGACAGCGGCGCCGGCCGCATGAGCGTGGTCGACCGTCTCTCCGGGATCGTGGTCGAGCCGGGCGAGGTGACCCTGCGCAACGGCGAGACGGCGGTGCTCGCGGCGCACGGCGTCTTCGAGGGTGGGGTGACGGTGGATCTGAGCCCCTGGGTCGAATGGACGAGCACCGATCCCGGCGTGGCGATGGTGTCGGAGGACGGCGTGCTCACGGCGGTCGGGATGGGCTCCACCCGGATCGGTGCCGTCGATCCCGATTCGGGAATCGGGAGCAGCGGCGACGACGAGGCGCGCATCGACGTGCTCGGCGGCCTGCTCGGCCTCGCCGTCGCACCCGCGAGCGTCACGTTGCCGATCGGTGGCACCGCTCGGCTCGGGGCGTTCGCCGTGTTCGAGGGGCGCGACGATCCCGTCGCGCTCGACGGTGTGCGCTGGAGGACGACCAACTCGACGTCGGTCGTGGTCGATGGTGCGACGGGTGCGGTCCGCTGCGCGAACGCGGGCGCCGCGGCGATCTCGTTCACCGAGCGGGAGAGCGGTGCTTCCTCGACGACCTTCGCTGGCGATGCCCGCGTCGCGTGCGTGTCCGACGTCGCGACGGTTCGCGTCTCGCCAGCGAAGAAGCTCGTGGGCATCGGCAAGTCGGCCACCCTGAGGGCCTTCCTGCTGCTGCCCGACGGCACCGAGCGCGACATCACGACGACCGCGATCTGGACGTCGAGCCGGCCCGACGTGATCAGCGTGAGCCGCGTCGGCGAGCTGACCCGGGGGCGCGGTGTGGCACCGGGTGTCGCCGTGATCACGGCGGTCGACCCGGTGACCGGCACGCGCTCCGACGGAGCGGCCGGCATCAGCTCGAAGCTGAGCGTTACGGGGCCGCCGAGGACGCTGAAGATCTTTCCTGCGCCCACCAGCTCGGCGGGAATCGAGCTGCCCGCGGGCACTCCCTTCCTGCTCAAGGCGCGCGTCGACTTCGAGGGCGGCGCCACCCAGGGGGCCAACAACCTCGTCCTGTGGACGTCGTCGGATCCGTCGGTGCTGCGCATCTCCAACGGTGAAGACGGCAAGCAGCCCGGGCTGTCGACGCCTCTGCGCGGGGGCGAGGTGACGGTGACGATCCAGTATCCGAAGCCTGGAGCGTCGCCGCCGCAGTTCCCGCCGGCGCAGCCGATGTTCAGGTCCGTCCAGGTGAGGGTGCGCTGACCATGCGTCCTGCGAAGGGAGTTCGGGCAAGGCTCGATCGTCGCCGCCGCGTGCTCCCCGGCGCGCTGCTCGCGGCTTCGGTGGTCCTCGCTGGAACCGTCTCCACGGCCGTGGCCGCGTCGGTGAGCCTCGATCCGTCGTTCGGCTCGGGCGGAACGCTCGGGCTGCCGCTCTCCCCGGGCTCCAACGCAGACGAGGCCTTCGCGGTGGTCGGCGACGCCGAGGGACGCATCGTCGTCGCCGGCTACAGCTCGAGCCCGCAGCAGCAGATGACCGTCGCGCGCCTCGATGCGACCGGGGTGCTCGACGACACCTTCGGCGACGGCGGCGTCGTGAAGCTCGACCTCGGCGTCCGCGCGCGCGCCCAGGCGGTCGCCTTGCAGCCCGACGGCCGGATCGTGATCGCGGGCTTCGCCGTGATGCTGCCGACGGGCAACGAGCAGCTCGTCGCCGCGCGCCTGCTCGAGGACGGGACGCCGGATCCCGACTTCGGGTCGGGCGGTGCGGTCGCGACGGCATTCGGAACGCGGGACGCGCGTGCGACGGCGCTCGCGCTGCAGGAGGACGGCGGGATCGTGGTCGCCGACTGGGCGCGCAACTCGGCGAACCGCGACGTGGTCGTGGTGCGCTACGACGGCGACGGCGTGCTCGATCCCGACTTCGGGAGCGGCGGCAAGGTCGTCTGGCCGATCGGGACCGGCAACGACGAGGCCACCGCGGTGGCGATCGACGGGCAGCAGCGCATCGTCCTCGCGGGCTACGCGGTGGACGGCAGCACCCACGACCTGCTCGCGGCGCGTCTCACCGCCGGCGGCGCGCCCGACACCACGTTCGCCGGCACGGGCTTCCGCCGCGTCGCGGCGAGCCTCGGCGTCGAGCAGGCCAACGCGCTGCTCCTGCAGGCGGGTGGCGGCATCGTGATCGGCGGCCAGGCGAAGATCGACGGCAACCAGCACGTCGCGCTGGCGCGCCTCACCGACGCGGGCGCCCTCGACGCGACCTTCGGTGTCGGCGGCATCCGCGTCACGGCGATCGGCGAGCTCGCGGAAGGGAAGGCCGTCGCGGCGTCGACGCGCGGCCGCTTCGTGGTCGCCGGGCGCGCCCGCATGCCGGGGGGGCGGCTCGAGTTCTTCGCCGCGCGCTACTCCGGCGACGGCGCGCTCGATCCGACCTTCGGCACCGACGGCCACCTGCGCATCGCGCTCGGGGCGAAGAACGACGAGGCGTACGCGGTGACGCAGGGCGACGACGGCGCGATCGTGCTCGCGGGTACGATGCGGGTCGGCAACAACGCCAACTTCGGCCTGGCAAGGCTGCTGGTGGACGACTGCGGCGACGGCTTCCTCGACGACGGCGAGCAGTGTGACGAGGGCAGCGGGCCGAGCTGCTGCTCGAGCAGCTGCACGATCCTGCCGGCCGGCGAGGTCTGCCGCCCCGTCGCCGACGTCTGCGACGTCGCGGAGACCTGCGACGGCACGTCGAGCGCCTGCGGCGCGGACGAGGGGCTGCCGGACGCGGACGAGGACGGCGTCTGCGACGAGCAGGACCTCTGCCCCGCGGACGCGGACCCGTCGCAGGGCGACGCCGACGGCGACGGCGAGGGCGACGCGTGCGACCCGTGCACGAACGGCGTGACGCTCGAGCGTCCGACGATGCGCTTCGGCGATCTCCAGACGCCGGGCGGCGACGACTTCGCGAAGATCCTCGGGACGGTCTCGCTGCCGGCGGATGCCCTGCCGAACCCGCGCGACGGCGGCGCGCGCGTCGTCGTGCGCGCCGCCGACGGCAGCGTGCTGTTCGACGCCGCCCTTCCGCCGGGCGCCTTCGACTCGGCCACCAAGGTCGGGTGGCAGGTGACCGGCGGCGGGAGGGTCTACAAGTTCCGCAGCCCCGTCCCGTTCGACGGCCTGGTGCGCAAGTTCCGCATGATTCGTGCGCTCACCCCGGGGCGCTACCACGTGAAGATCGTCGGCTCGCCGCTCGACCTCTCGACGATGCCGCTGTTCGGTGCGCTCTCGGTCTCGGTGTCGCTGGACGCCGCGGCGCTCGAGCAATGTGCGGAGCTCGAGTTCGGTGGCCCCGAGCACTCCTGCAACCTGAACGAGCCGGAGACGACGCTCGTCTGCAGGTAACGAGCCCCGGTGCGGGCGTGCGCGGGCACGCCGCGCCCTGCGTCACTCCGGCAGCAGGTCGCCCGAGCCGCCGAAGTCCTTCGGGAAGTCCCTGAACTTCGGCAGCCCGTCGCGAACGGCGAGCACCTTCGCGCCGTAGTGGACGTGCAGCGACGGCTGGTAGGCGAGACCCGCGATACTACCGGCCGGGATGTCCACCATGCCGATCGCGGGGTGCTCGATCAGCACGGGCGATCCGCAGGAGGTGCAGAACTGGCGGTGGCTCGCCTCGGTCTTCTTGAAGAGCCCGAGCTTCTCCTTGCCCCTGGTGACGCGCACCTCCGACGCCGGCCACAGCGCCGCGGCGTGGATCGGCGCCCCGAGCCAGCCGCGGCACGAGCCGCAGTGGCAGTACGCCTGCACCGCGGGCTCGCCGGTCAGCTCGACCTGCACCGCGCCGCAGAAGCATCCGCTCGTCCGCTTCGAGTCCGCCATGGGGCCTCCTTGCCGGGTCTCGACCGGCTGTCCACGGCGTCGAAGCCGCGTCAAGAGAGGGTCGGTTCGTCCACCGGCCAGCTCCGTCCGCGGGACGTCGTTGCCCGGAGCAAGATATTGTCCTACATTTAACCGGTGCGCTTCGTCTGGGATCCGCGCAAGGCGGCGAGCAACCTGCGGAAGCACGGGGTCGCGTTCGAGGAAGCCGCCACGGCGTTCGATGATCCGCTGGGTGCCTACTACCCGGACAGGCTGCACGAGGAGCGATTCATCCTGATCGGATTCTCTCGCGGGCGGCGTCTTCTCTACGTCGTGCACGCGGAGGTCGGCGCCGAGGCGATCCGGATCATCAGCGCACGAAAGGCGACGCGTCATGAGAAAGCGCGCTACGAGAGCGACTGACGTTGGCACCGGCTCCGCCGAGCACGAAGGACGAGACGGCAGAACGACTCGATCCGAACGCGCCACCGTCCGCGACCCGCGCGCCGCAAGAAAGACCGCAACCGATCCCCTCGACGGCCCGGTCGATTTCGCGCGCTTCGGTCCGGTGCGACGGAATGCCTTCGCTGGCTCTGGCGAGCTGGGCGGGCCTTCGTTGCTCGCGCTCTGGGAGATGCCCGAGCTCGCGACGGACGCCGTCCTGCTGCGCCGCGGTCGCCCGGCGAAGGGCGCCCGGAGGACGACGACCGTGCGCTCGGTGCGCCTGCCCGACGCGCTCTGGACGGAGCTCGAGCGCGCGGCGAAGGCCAAGCATCTCAACCTGCACCAGGCGATGCGCGCCGCGCTGCTCGGCTGGATTCGCCGCGCCGGGTGACCTGAACGCTACCGCGGCGCGTTCCCCTTTTCCGGGGGCGCTATCGAGCGAGGGGTGGCGTGGCGAGGATCCCGGCCGTTGCTGGCGTCGCAGCTGCAGCGTGCGGCCGTCTCCCGGGGTCGGCAGCGGCGGGTGCCAGCGCGGGTTCTCGACCGCGTTGCCGTCGGAGTCGAGTACGTACTTCGGCGTCAGATACACGTGCGGCATCGAGCCCGGCGGCTCCTTCGCCAGCAGCTCGGCGCGCTGGCGCGCCTCCTCGCGCCCGTGCTCGGTCTCCCGTGCGTTGGCCGCACGCGCCTCTTCCGTCGGAGCGAAGTACCAGTTGACGATGTCGCGCAGGCGGTAGCGCTCGATCGGCTCGTAGCCCCGCTGCTTGAACCACGCGACCGAGAGCGGCCCGTCGTCCTCGATGCACACCAGCTTCGGCTTCCAGCGCTCGATGTCGAACCCCTCGAGGACCGCCTTCTGGTGGCCCTCGACGTCGATCGACAGGAAGTCGAGGTCGGTCACGCCCTGCCGCGCGAGCAGATCGTCGAGCGTGATGCCGGGCACCTGGATCTCGGCGACGACGGGCAGGCTCCTGGCCACGTCCAGCTCCGCGGTCGACATGCTCCACCCGAACACCTTGTAGAACTTCTCCGGCTCGTCGGAGCGCGCGGTGACGAGTGCGTTCACGAAGACGCTGCGCGGGCGCGACTCCTTCCAGCCGGCCGCGAAGTCCGCCAGGCCGTCGACGCCGATGCCACCCCAGCCGAGGTGCTTCTCGAGGTAGTAGGTATTGCTGTTCTTGATCGGCCAGGCGCAGCCGATCTCGACGAACACGCCGTCGCGGCGATCCTGGAAGAAGTCGCGGATGATCAGCTCCTCGTTGCGGTACGAGTACAGCTTCTTCTCGGTCCAGAGGATGTCTTTGGCTCCAGCCTCGTCCCCGGCCGCTTCCGGGTACGGACCCGTGACGACCATCACGAGCGCGAGCAACGCTCGCGCGATCGCCGGACAGGGCATGGTTCCCTCCCTCGTCCCGATTGAAGGGTGCGCTGGCGACGCACCCTCGATCCTCCGAGACGCACTCACCGCCTCGCGCGAGAGGCGCCATCGAGTCAAGCGGTGGTCGGCTCGGGAGCGGCGCCGGGTGACCGGGCGTGCGAGGGCGGGCGATTCAGTTCGCCCAGTACACGAACTCCTCGCCGGGCTGCTCCGGGACGTCGAGCGGACGGTCGATCGCCACCGGGCCCTCGATCAGCGCCGGCCAGGTCGGCTGCACCATCTGGCCGTCCAGCGCGTCGAGCGCGGCGGTCAGCGCCCGCACCTGCTCGGGACGGGCGGCGGCGAGGTTGGTCTTCTCGTCCGGGTCGTTCTTCAGGTCGAACAGCCAGGTCTGCTTCGGCCGCTCCGAGAGCTGCAGCTTCCAGTCGCCGT
>Ga0172363_10002383_pt1 | contig 15161 bp, 16 predicted proteins | sample LakKivs2_kivu2a2_FD_114541 | JGI IMG/M metagenome (GOLD analysis project Ga0172363, IMG submission 114541) | Sediment microbial communities from Lake Kivu, Rwanda - Sediment s2_kivu2a2 | ecosystem: Environmental > Aquatic > Freshwater > Lake > Sediment | place: Rwanda: Western Province, Lake... | reverse complement strand
TTCTTGTATGTTTCCCTGAAATATATCCTAATTTATTTCGGGATTCATATTTAAAAGCAAAAATAAGAAGTGAAACAGTGACAAACTCACTATCAATATAACTTGGAGGAAAAACTTGACAACGCAAAAGGAAATAACGGCAAACCTGGACGCTATTATCGTGCCCAATACTACGCGCAGTATTGTGAAAGCGAACCTCTTGCGCGATATCAAAGTCGCTAACGGCAAAGTCAGCCTGAAGCTTTCATCGGCAGCCCTTTCCCCGGGCCCTCAGGAATGGCTCACAGACAGGATCAAGGAATCTGTAGGCGACATGCCCAAAGTGAAATCGGTCGAAGTCGCTTTCACCGATGAGAAACCCAAGGATATCAACGAGATAGGCAACATTATCGCCGTCATGAGTGGCAAGGGCGGCGTGGGCAAATCGCTGGTCTCGGCCCTCACCGCCATAGCGCTGAGACGTCAGGGACATGAGGTGGGGATATTGGACGCCGACATCACCGGCCCCAGCATCCCCAAGATGTTCGGCATCACCGCCAGGCCGGGAGGCAGCGATACGGGATTGCTACCAGTTTCATCCGACACGGGGATTCAGCTCATGTCCGTCAATCTGCTCCTGCCCAACCAGGATGACGCCGTCATCTGGCGCGGGCCGCTCATCGGGAAAGCCATAACCCAGTTCTGGGAGGAAACGCTCTGGGGCAAGCTCGATTACCTTATCGTCGATCTGCCGCCGGGTACCGCCGACGCCCCCCTCACTGTGCTGCAGACGCTGCCGGTATCGGGCATCATTATAGTGTTCACCCCGCAGGATTTGACAGCGATGGTGGTGCGCAAGGCGGTCGATATGGCCAAACAGATGAAGAAAAACATCGTCGGCGTGGTAGAGAACATGAGCTACCTATACGTGCCGGAGATCGATAAGAAGATTGAGCTTTTCGGCAAGAGCCGCGGCGAGGAGATGGCCAAAGCTGCCGGTGCCCCGCTGCTGGGAACATTGCCCATCGACCCGGAGCTGGCCGTGCTGTGCGACGAGGGTGAGATCGAGCGATACGATACGAAATCATTCACGGACTTCGCCGGGCTTACCCTCAAGACACTATCAAAGAGCTGAACTGGTCGATTTCACATCGAGAAAGGATGATTGCGTGCTTTACAGATTCGATGGCAAACAGCCGGTGATCGGGAAAGATACATATGTCAGCGAGACGGCGACGGTCATCGGCGACGTGGTCATCGGCAATAACTGCTACGTAGGACACGGCGCCATCATCAGGGGCGACTACGGCAGGATCGAGATTGGGGACGGCACCGCGGTTGAAGAAGGCGTAATCATCCACTGTCCGCCAAAGGAACTCCACAGCATCGGCAGGACCGTGACCATCGGCCACAGCGCGGTGATCCACGGGAAACGCATCGGGGATAACGCCGTAATTGGACTAGGAGCGGCGGTGAGCATCTGGTCCGAGGTTGGCGAATGGGCCATTGTAGCGGAGGGCGCCGTCGTAAAGATGAACCAGGTAGTGCCTGCGATGACCGTCGTAGCCGGAAATCCCGCTCGCGCCGTGCGGAAAGTGGACGCGGAGGACCGGAGGCTATGGAACTGGGGCAAGCTGGTCTATATAGAGCTGGCTAAGAAATACCTCAAGGAAGGAATGACTCCATTAAGCAGTAAATCATCGTCCAAGAAATCCAGAAGGAGTAAACCTGATTGAAATCACATCCGAAAGAACTGAAACCGACCAATCCAATTTACGGCCCCGTACCTTCCTGGCGGCTGGGCATATCGCTGGGCATAGACATGGTGTCGACGCGTAGCAAGACATGCTCTTTCGACTGCGTTTATTGCCAGCTGGGGAAAACAGTACATGCTGTAGCAGATCGCAGGGAGTATGTATCGATTCCAGATTTGATATCAAGTCTTAATCAGGTCCATGAAGTATCGGCCGATTATGCTACATTCTCCGGAGTGGGCGAGCCGACGATAGCAGCGAACCTGGGGCAGGCGATTAATATTGTCAGAGCGGCGCTGGCCTTGCCCGTAGCCGTGCTTACGAATTCATCGCTCATGCCAAGGGGAGATGTGCAGAAAGAGCTGTCACGAGCGGATGTGGTGGTGGCGAAAATAGACGTGCCTAATCAGGAGCTGTTTTGTAGAATAAACAGGCCTGTAAGTGGATTCTATTTTAATAGAATCTTTCAGGGTATCGCGCAATTCCGGTCCGAGTTTAAGGGCAAGCTGGCTATACAGATGATGTTCATTGAAGCAAATAAGAAATACGCTTCGGATATGGCGAGGATAGTAGAACAGCTTGCGCCTGACGAGGTGCAGATAAACACGCCGCTGCGCCCCTGTGCCATCAAGCCTTTGTTACCTGAAGAGATCGATACTATCAAACAGGCGTTCTCCGCATTAAAGAATGTGGTGACAGTATATGAAGCACCAAAGCCGGACGTCGCACCACTGAATACGATAGAGACGCGCCGTCGCAGGCCGGCGGAAGGGAGATAAATCATGGAAGTCAAGCTAACGACACTGAGCGAGAACACGGCTAACTACGGCTTCATTGGCGAGTGGGGATTGAGCGTACTGGTCGAGGCAGACGGTAAAAAGGTGCTCATGGATACCGGGCTAGGCTTCTCAGCTGTACGCAATGCCCGGATAGCAGGAGTCAATCTCAGCGCCATCGACAACATAGTGTTGAGCCACGGCCATGCCGACCACACAGGAGGACTGCGCGAAGTTCTGGAGGCGAAAGGCAGAGTGGATATCATCGCACACCCCGACATCTGGGACGCAAAGCACGCCCAGCGTGGGCCGGAATCGTTCCAGTTCATCGGCGTGCCATTCCCGCGCCAAGAGCTGGAAAGCAAGGGCGCCCGCTTCAAATTGACGAAAGAACCAGTTCGTATCAGCGAGCACATCATGACCAGCGGCGAGATCCCGATGACCTCAGGCTATGAGGAAATCGACAGGAACCTCTTTATCAAGAAAGACGGCGCGCTCCAGCCCGATCCCCTGGCCGACGACCTTGCGCTGATTATCGACGCGGACTTCGGGCTGGTGGTGATACTCGGCTGCGGGCATCGCGGCGTCGTGAACACGCTGCGCCATGCCCAGAAGCTGACCGGCAAGGAGATGATTTATGCAGTTATCGGCGGCATTCACCTCATCCGCGCATCGGATGAGCAGATAGAGCTGACAATAGCCGAGTTGCAGACCATGGGTATCCAGAAGCTGGGCGTCTCACACTGCACCGGTTTCAAGGCCTCGTGCCGGCTGGCGCAGGACTTCCCGGCCGTCTTCTTCCAAAACAACGCTGGAACACGAATCGAACTGCCGTAGTCAGTCGAATTAGTAACTCGTGTTTTCGGAAGATTATATGAAGATCGATTATCAGCCCATCGGAACAATTCACAGCCCGTTTAAAACGGTGAATGGCATGCCGATACAGCCTTCCGGGGCCGCCGGCGTTCGCGGCACGGTTGAGATAAACCGCAAGTTTAAGGAAGGATTGAAGGACCTCGACGGTTTTTCTCATATTATTCTCATTTACCATTTTCACCGGAGTACCGGCTGCAACCTCCTAGTGAGACCGTTCGTAGATAACGTTGAGCGCGGTTTATTTGCCACACGTGCTCCTAGTCGCCCGAACCCTATAGGACTATCGGTAGTCCGTCTAGTTGGAATCGACGCTTGTACTCTTACAATCGAGGGCGTCGATGTTCTGGACGGAACGCCTCTGCTGGACATCAAGCCGTATGTGCCGGATTTCGATCATCCTGATTTCACCAGCATCGGATGGCTTGAGAAAACACACAAAGCGGCCAGGAGCTGCAAATCTGATAACAGATTCATGCCTCCGCGACGGAGTGGTAAAAAGAAAACCGACAGCTTCTAAGGAGCGGGCTGTTACCTAATGCCGGATTACTCTCAGAAAATGTTATACTGACACGGGAATTGAGATGGTCGCAAAGATTCGAAACACTGATAAAGAGCAATCGACTGCTAAATCGGCATTAGGCGGAGTAAAGGTTCTGGAACTGTGCCGAATGGTCGCGGGACCCTACTGCACCAGGCTCATGGCCGACCTGGGGGCCGAGGTAATAAAAATAGAGCCGCCGTCATACGGCGACGAAGCGAGAAGGTCGCCCCCTTTCGTTAACGACATACCGGACACGGAAGGGAGCGGCCTTTTTCTTTATCTAAACACCAACAAGCTGGGCATCACGCTCGATGTCGCCACGACAACCGGCAGGAAACTGTTCCTCGAGCTTATCAAGGGCGTCGATATCATCGTTGAGGACAATGCGCCGGGCTGGATGACAGAGCATCGCATCGGGTACGAGGACCTCAAGTCGATAAACCCCGATATCGTCATGACATCGATAACGCCGTTCGGGCAGACCGGGCCCTATCGCGATTACAAGGCCTATCCGCTCAACACATTTCAGGGCAGCGGGGAGGGCTACCTGACTCCGGGTGGGGTGGAGAATATGGGTAAACCGCCGCTGCGGCTCGGAACCTTCGTAAGCGAGTACGACAGCGGGCTCAACGCGGCCAATGCCTCGCTTGCTGCCCTCTTCGTCAAGAGGAGAACGGGGCGTGGCCAGTGGATCGACATCTCCAAGCAGGAATCGATGATGGCCCTGAACCGGCTGGACATGGCGCGCTGGGCCAACCATGGCGAGGTTGTGACGCGGGCCAGGCTGGGTGCGCCTTACGGAGGCATATTGCCGTGCAAGGATGGCTACACTGTCTTCATCACTTGGGAACCGGAGCAGTGGGATAAGCTGGTGCATTTCATGGGCGATCCGGAGTGGGCCAGGGACGAGAAGTTTCAGGCCTACGACGACCGTTTTAAATACGGTGATGTGGTAAATGCGCTCATAACGGAATGGACCATGCAGCACACCAAGGAGGAGTTGTACCACCGTGGGCAGGAGGCTGGCATCGCCTTCGGTATGGTCTTCACGCCCAAGGATCTGCTGGAATCGGAGCACCTCAAGGCCAGGGAATATTTCGTCGAGGTCAACCATCCGAAAACGGGGGCGATAAAATATCCGGGCGTGCCGTATAGGTTCTCCAAGACTCCGTGCCGCATCGAACGCCCAGCGCCGACCTTGGGCCAGCACAACGTGGAGATATTCATCGACCGGCTGGGGCATAGCAAGGACGAGCTGAGGAAATGGGGCGCGGCGGGGATTATATGATTAATAGGGGCGAGCCCCCGTGTTCGCACGCTGTCATTGCGAGCGGAGCGAAGCAATCTCCTTCTGCCATACGAATGATGGGATTGCCACGTCGCCCTTCCATATATCTCGATATTATGGAAGGACTCCTCGCAATGACAAGTTTGAAGAGGTGCAGGAGGAATCTCCTGCCGGGGGAATTGGGGATGTCCCCCAATCCATAATCTCCCCCAACGTATGGGGGACTGACAGGGGGTTCGGTTATTGTTCCCCCCTTTTCAAGGGGGATTTCAGGGGGTTGACCATAGGGATTTCATAATGGAAATACTGGAAGGAATAAGGATAGTCGACTTCACGCGCTACGCAGCCGGACCGCAGATAACGCTGACCCTGGCCTTCATGGGCGCTGAAGTCATCAGGATCGAGAGCAACGCTGAGCTGGACCACTTCAGACGACACGAATCGGCTGTGACCTATGGCTCGATACGGGCCGGCCACGACAGCTTCAACACGCTGAACCTCAACAAGCTGAGCGTGACACTGAACCTCAAGAAGAAGAAAGGCGTCGAGCTGGCCAAGAAGCTCATCGCCAAGAGCGATGTGGTTGTAGATAACTTCCGCCCCGGCGTAATGGAGCGTCTCGGCCTCGGCTATGATACATTGAAGAAAATAAAGCCGGATATCATAATGCTGTCCGCCTCCAGCCATGGAGGGATCGGGCCGGAGAAGGCCTACTCAGCCTATGCCGTGACCTTCGGGCCGCTGGGTGGGGTCTCGCACCTCACAGGATACGAGGACGGAGATCCGGCAGTGACACGCAGCAGCGCAGACCTCAGGCCAGGGACCGCTGCTGCTTTCGCTGTCCTCGCCGCGCTGAACTACCGTGAGACAAGCGGCGAGGGCCAGTTTATAGACTTCTCGGCACGCGAAGCCATCAGCTGCCTGATCGGTGAATCGATAATGGATTATACGATGAACGGGCGCATACGCACGCGGCACGGCAACCGCGACGATATTCTAGCTCCCAACAACTGCTACCGCTGCAAGGGCGACGACAGGTGGATAAGCATATCAATAGCAAATGATGAGGAATGGAAGGCGCTCGTCTCAGTGATGGGAAATCCAGAATGGGCAAGCGGTGATAAATTTGCAGACCAGTTCAGACGATGGCACAACCAGGACGAGATCGACAGACACATAGCGGAATGGACACTGAACCATACGGATTACGAGCTCATGCACATGCTGCAGGAAGCAGGCGTGGCTGCCATACCGGCCTTCGATAGTAGAGAGATGTTCACAGACCCGCATTGTATAGCGAGAAAAATGTTAGTTCCCGCGGAAAGTCCGGTCGAGGGTCGTCTTTACGCCGTAGCCCCGCCCTGGAAGTTCTCAGAGACCCCAGCCCAGGTTACCCGTGCCGCTCCAACGCTGGGTCAGGACAACGACTATGTACTCGGCAAGCTGCTCGGCCTATCGCAGAAAGAGATAAACAAGCTTGCTGAGGATAAGGTTCTGTATTGATAGTTTCCCCTGAAACTAAAGTCCCCCAGCATATGGGGGACTAACACTCGGTCGATCCTATTTTTTTATGTATCTTGGCAGTAGATGTGTCTTCGATACGCCTGCCGCCGGGAGCTGTGACGAAGCGTATATATGGACCGGGAGCGGCAGAGGGCGGGGTGGATGGTGGATCAGGGGTCGAGTTGGGTGTAGATTCATGGTGGTCGATATGTGCAACAGGTATTACAATAGGTTTTCGGCGGGGGTCAGTAACGAAGCGTATATAAGGATCAGGAACAGAGGCGGGTGTTCCGGATTGTGAGATTGGTTGAGCTTTGGGATTAGATGCAAGCAGATTTATAGGAGCTACAAACTTGCCACAAATAATGCAAGTCTCCGTTCCCTGAACGAGAAGCCCTCCGCATTTGATACAGTGCTTAGCCATAGTATCCCTCCCTTACGGGAGTTATGCCATCTCCTACTCAATGAATTAATTTAATTAATAGTGTATTATTTTGTGTCATTATATATCATTTTATTATATTTGTCAATAACATCAGGCTTCATGACAAGAAAAGTCACGTAGTCCAAGAGGTACCCCTGTTCGCTAGTAAAAAGAGGGTGAAATGACAGGGCATTCAGCTGTTGTTTCTTGCAAGAAGGGAGTGATGACAGCTATAAAAGTTGTCATTCCCAATCATTTTAGCGTAAAATGATGTGCACCCATTTGAAAGAGAGGTATATACATGAAATATCAGAACGTGCTTCTCAAGCTGGACGGCAGGGTTGCTACTATCACCCTGAATAGGCCTGAGAAGCTCAACGCCATAAACGATGGCATGATGCGCGACCTAATCAAGGCATTAGAAAAGGTGCGCAAGGACTATGAATCGCTTGTAGTAGTGATAAAGGGGTCCGGAAGCTCCTTCAGCGTCGGTCAGGATTTGAGCGGCGAAGGGACCGACGAGGTCATGCCGCCCAACCCTAGGAAGAAAACATACCTGTTCGACATGTACGCCCAGGGGTTCAAGAACCAGAGCGTCTGGCAATACATCTTCGAATATCCCAAGATCACGGTGGCCCAGGTACACGGCTACTGCCTGGGCATGGGGCTGGACCTGGCCATGTGCTGCCGCGCCGTTATCTGCACTGATGATTCCGTTTTCGGCGACCCGTCCGTAAGGATGGGCATGGCATCGGCGAACCCGCTGTGGACCTTCCGAATCGGTCTCAAGAAGGCGAAGGAGATGCTGCTCACCGGCAAGTATATCGATGGAGTTGAAGCGCAGAAGATCGGGCTGGTAATGAAGGCTGTGCCCGCCGCGGAATTGGATAATATCATGGCGGTTGAGGTCGATTCCTTTGCCCATTCCGCCGGCATCGGTGGCTGGGACCAGCAGGGGCCCTTCTGGACTTCATGGATGGCCTTCATGCAACTGGCTGGTCTGGGGGCGGCGCGCCAGATGACGACCAACGTGAATGTTTTTAGCTCTATCCAGCGGCCGCACCGCAGTCTTATCGACCGCGGCGGCTATGATTTCTGCCAGGTAAGGGAGGAGAAGGGCCTTAAGGCTGCTATAGAGGGCCGCGATGCCCCCTTCCGCAAGTACTTCCCCGAGCCCAAACCGAAGGCGAGGAAATAAACGATGAGCACGATATTGTATGAGAAGAAAGACGGGATAGGATATATAACTCTCAACCGGCCGGAGGAGCTCAACGCTATGAACGATGAGATGTTGGCCGAGCTTGACGCATTGCTGCCGCAGGTGGAGATGGACCTGGATGTTAGGGTGGCGGTCTTCCGCGGAGCGGGCAAGGACTTCTGCGCCGGGCAGGACCTCACCGGGGTCAAGACCTACGAGGTGTTGTCCGAGCCGGGCGAGCATCTGACCATCAAGAAGCGGATGGAGGCCGAGAGACGCCGCAACCATAGGTGGGAATATATTTTTAATATGGCTAAACCGACCATAGCACAGGTGCACGGCCACTGTCTGGGCACGGGGTGCTACCTGGCTATGGTATGTGATATTACCATAGCCGCCGAGGATGCGCAGTTCGGCGACCCGCTGCTGCGCATGGGGCTGCTGCCCCATATGCCGCTATGGCTGTACCTTATCGGTCTCAAGAGGACGCGCGAGATGCTCTTCACCGGATGCTACATCGATGGCATCGAGGCTGAGAAGATAGGCTTGATTAACAAGGCTGTACCCCGAGATGACCTCGAGGCCGAGGTAGAGAACATGGCTAAAGGCATCGCGCTCATGAACTGCGACGCGCTGGCCCCGACCAAGGACGCCATAAACTCCGTGATGGAGGCGCGCGGCCTGGGCGCCTGCTGGCGCTTCACCAACGACATGCAGCTGGTGATGCAGCAGCGCACCATGCTGCCCGAGGAATATGACTTCTTTGCCGAGAGGGAAAAGCACGGCCTCAAGGCAGCCATAGAACGGCGTGACGCACCGTTCAAGAAGTTCTGCGAGGAGAGATAATATGCCAACCGGATTCGGATGGGATTTTAAGACGCAGTATAAGGATTACTTCTACGAGCATAACGACTACCGAGAGTGGGATTTCCAGTGCGCCCTTTACGATAAGGTGAAGGAACGCATCGCGAGGATTACCCTCAATCGACCGGATAAAAGGAATGCCTTTAACGACCGCATGTTCGAGGACCTAGCTGCGGCTATGCACAAGGCTAACGATGATCCCGATGTGAGGGTGGTCGTAATACGCGGCGCTGGCAAACACTTCGGAGCCGGCCACGACCTGAGCTCCCCCCAGGGCGAGGAGTCTCCCCCTGTGCACCCTAATGTGAACCCGACCATGCAGGATTACTACGGTTTCGAGCGGCGCCGCTGCTACAAATACGACGACGTCACGGACTATCCTAAGATAACGATAGCGCAGGTGCACGGCAAGTGCATCGGCGCGAGCCAGATATTTGCCGCATCGTGCGATATCATCATTACCGCCGAGGATGCTCAGTTCGGCATCAGGGGCTTCGGCAGCCAGCTTCACGGCCTGACCGAGTACCCGCTGTGGCCGCTGTGGTCCAATAAGGCTTATGCCGGCCGCGCCATCACAGAGATGTCGGGCAAGGAGGCTGCCGATCTCGGCTTCGCCAACAAGGCCGTGCCGCTGCAGAAGCTTGAGGCTGAGACACTTAGGTGGGCTGAAGTGCTGAGCAACTTGCCCAGCGAGGGCGTAGCTGTTACTAAGGAGTGGATAAGCGGAATGCAGGATATCATGGGCATGGGCGGCACACTGCGCGCACACTATCATGGTCATCTGGGGCTACAGTATGTGCGCTTCCGCCCAGAGGAAGTGAACCTGTATAAAGAGAAGCGCGATAAGGGCCTCAAAGGCTTCCTCAAGGACCGCGCCGAAGCAGCCTCGCCGCATGCCAAGGATGAAGAGAAAGAAGAGAAGAAAAAAGAGGGGAAGTAATGCAGAATTGGCAGGAAGAATACAAACGTAAACTGATATCGGCCGAGGAGGCTGCGGCCAAAGTCAAATCAGGCGATAATATAGCCTTCACCGCCGGGCGCGAGGCACTCACCGTTGGTATGGCTATCGCCGCCCGCCTCGGCGAGCTCAAGGGCGTTAAGGTCGCCGTTCCCTCCCCCGGCTACGACTTCGGCTGGTACGACCAGGGCTGGGACGAGGCCTTCGAGATAACGATATCCTGGCCCACGGCCACGGTGCAGGACATGCTGGACCAGAAGCGGTGCGACGTGAACCTGCCGCTCATCATCCCCTTCTCCACCGAGGGCGAGCCCCCCGACGTGCTGCTCACCGAGGTGACCCCGCCCGATGAGCGCGGCTTCTGCAGCTTTGGCGCATCGCTGTGGAGCAAGCGCCAGCAGATAAAGCATGCTAAACTAACGATCGCCGAGGTCAATGACCGACTCATCCGCACCCACGGTGACAACTATGTACACGTATCCGAGATCGACCATTTCGTAATTCACGAATCGCGCTCCGGCACTCCGGGCACCGGCAGCCTGGGCGGCCGTGTAGTCAAGGAGCCGCCAGCCTACCAGAAGGACATCGTGAAGAACGTCGCATCCCTGATAAAAGATGGCGACACGGTGCAGATAGGCGTGGGCCGCACCACCGAGCCGCTGGTCAAGATGGGGCTCTTCAACGGAAGGAACGATATAGGCATCCATTCCGAGGCCACGCCTCCCGGCATCATCTCGCTCGTCCGTAACGGCGTTATAAATGGCAAGCGCAAGACGCTCCTGCCCGAGCGCGTCGTGGTGACATCGATAGGCGGCGGATCGAAGGAGGAGATGGAGTGGTGCAACGGCAACCCCATGTTCTACCTCGTCGATCTGCTCTGGCTTGAGGACATCCGTGTCATCGCCCAGAACGATAACATGGTAGCCATCAACAACGCCCTTGCCGTCGATATGACGGGGCAGATAACAGCTGAGAGCATCGGCCCCAAGCTCATGTCGGTAGCCGGCGGACAGATACCTTTTGCCTTCGGCGCCCTGCTTTCAAAGGGCGGCCGATCGATTACCGTTCTGCCTTCGACGGCTCAGGACGGCAAGGTCTCGCGCATCATGCCGGCCCTGCCTACGGGAACTGCAATTACCCTGCAGCGCAACATTGCCGACCTAATCGTAACGGAGTATGGAATAGCCAACCTGCGGCACAAAACCCTGCGCCAGCGCTGCGAGCAGCTCATAAATATAGCGCACCCCAACTTCCGCGATGAATTGTGGAAAGAGGCCAAGAAGCTATATTGGCCATAGAGTAAGATTATTATTGACTCTCACGTACAGGTCGTGTTATCCTTGTTCGTGCTTTTTGGTGGCGTAGCTCAGCGGTAGAGCAATCGGCTCATAATCGATCGATCATTGGTTCGAATCCAATCGCCACCATTTCTTGTTTTTAGAGAAAGCATCAAGAATAGTGATAGCGCTGGGTTTGAGAGAATGGAGCGAAACTAAACTAGTTTCGAGCTGAATACGTATTTATGGAAAAACGAGTTCCTATGTCCTGTTTAGGATACCAAGGTAGAAATATATAAGCAAACCAATAGCGATTCCGAGGACGATTAATAATATCACCCATGTAACAACTTTGTTCTTGAACTTGAGTTTATCTTTGTCGTCTATTGGCGCATTAGCCTTATCCGGAATATCGGCTACATGTTTTGAAACGCCCCTACGACTTAATACTTCATCCTCGAGTTTCTTGATACATTCGGGACAGTATTGTTCCCCATCCTGTATATCGCGACCGCATTTAGCACAGCGTGACACAATCCACCTCCCACAAGAGCTATCGCTATACTCTTTGTAATATCGTCAATGACAATAAGCTCAACGTTTATGGACCCGAAAATATCCTGCAGAGCGTACTTTAATTGTGATAGCAGCATTTGTCAAGTATGCCTGAGTTATCGGCAGGACGATGTCTCCTCACTTTGTAACAATCGCTGGCAGTGATATAATTACGCAATATGCATGAGAAACTAAGACAATCCAAGTGGATTTTGGAGGCGTGATTAACATGGGTGAAACAGAACTCTCACAGAGCATCGAGAACTTGCAGGAAGTCATAGAAGGCTTCTCCAAGGCGCAGACGGATGCCATGCTCATGGCACTGGGCGCCAACGTCATGTGTTTCATAGAGGCTATTCAGCGCAGGCCGAAGCAGGCTCACGAGATACAGACAAATCATCTCTCATATTTGAAGCAGTTGGGTATCAGTCAGGATTGGATTGATACTGTTGAGAAGCTCTTCGATACAATCGTCGAGCGTTACGAGAAGCTGGAAGACCACCTCAACAAAACGGCCAAGAAGCTATCGGCTAAAGGTATGAGTGAGGATGAGATAAAGGAAGAACTAAAGAACCAGGCTGCCAAGTTCGTTCTCGAGCATTAAGTGAAAAAAGAAATATGAGGAAAAATTCTCCATGGACAGGGTGTTGGTGGTGTTCCCTGGATGTACCCAAAACGTATGAGAGAAATAGCGGTTCAATTATTGTTGCTTCGTTATGAGGGGAAGGCCAGGAAGCTAACCTAGGAGGCAGTATATGCTTGGTGATCAAAAAACCGTGCAGGATATATTCCGGGGTATGGGCCAGACAGCGTTCATACATCTGTGTGTGGCCATCATACTGACAACGATGGCGGCGGTGTTCTGGAATGACTGGCATCAGGCATTGTTCTGGATACCTGCTGCCATGTTCTATATGACTGCAATATTGATCAAGTTCTTCGGCGAGGCTATGCCCTACAACATCTCGAGCACTATAGTGAATCTATCCATTCAGCATATTATGTTCTTCCTCGCCGTCGTTGGCATTGGGCTAGCGGTGATATGCAGGAGCAACCATCTGGCAGGCGAGTTGGTCATAGGCGTTGCTTATCTATTCCTTCTCTTTGCTGCCTATAAAGCATCGCGAATAGCGATTTACTAGCTTCTAATACTTGTCTGTTCGTTGGTCATATAGAAATCAAAAAGCGGTTGTTCATTACAGCCGCTTTTTTTGAGTTTGCAAGGATGACTATATCTCAACAGGCATTAGATAGCCGGCTTGAGTGAAGGCTTCCACCTGAGGAATAACATCCTTGGGAGAAAGCTTGGTGTCAGTGGATATCATGGCAACTGTGGCAGCGCTCTTCTTGTAAAGGTATTCGATGATTTTGTATTGGATGCCACTATTAATGCCTATCTGTTGCCACTCTTCGAACTTCTTCCGGCCTTGAGGGGAAAGAACGTAGTAGTTTGTGTGTATACTCATATACTATTCCCTCCCTGAAAAGATTGCCTATCTTATTGAGAAATAATACAGATCCCCATAACAATCCTGTCTCTATTTTCGATAGCCGTCTGGGTAATCAAGCCTCCAGCGCCACGCGCTCTTGATGATATCCTCAATTTTGGTATACGCAGGTTGCCAACCGAGTTCTTTCTTGGAAAGATCGCAGCTTGCCACCAGAATGGCGGGGTCTCCAGTGCGCCGTGGGTGGAACTGAATTGGTATATCCTTACCGCTTATCTTACGTGCTGCCTTGACCACCTGCAGTACGGAGCAGCCGCTACCACTACCGAGATTGTAAATCTTTCCACTCAGTGTTTTTAATTTTTTCAGGGCTAGTATGTGCGCCTGCGCGATATCTACAACATGTACGTAGTCACGCACACAGCTGCCATCCTTGGTTGGATAATCATTTCCAAATATGGCTATAGAGGTCATTTTTCCGATGGCCGCCGAGAGCACGTTGGGAACCAGATGAGTTTCGGGGTGATGGTCCTCACCGAAGAGCTCGCTGGCGCCTGCAGCATTGAAATAGCGCAGGCAGATATGCTTTAACCCGTAACCTGTGGCATACCATGATAGTATACGCTCAAATATAAGCTTGGACTCACCATAGGTATTAATCGGCTTTGTAGGATGGCTTTCATCTATAGGATTATTTCTAGGCTCACCGTATACGGCTGCGCTTGACGAGAAAACTATATTTGTAACCTTATATTTCAGCATCTGTTTTAGGAGCGTCATCCCCCCGATAACATTATTCTCTAGGCATCCTCTGGGGTCGGTCATTGATGACCCGATTACGCTGTCCGCAGCTAGGTGAACTACAGCATCGATCTTCGCACCGCTAAATATTTCACCTAGCACTGTCTCGTCGTGGATGTCGCCTATCACGAGCTCGGCTCCTTTTGCCACAGCATCGCGATGTCCCTGTCGCAGGTCATCTATTACAACAACCTTGTAGCCGCAGGCCAGCAACTCCTCAGTTACAACGCTGCCAATATATCCTGCGCCACCGGTTACCAGTACCTTCTTTTCTTTCACTCTTTACGCCGACTCGTATATTTTTATTGATAAAACCTATAGCCCAAATATGCATCTAGCATATTAATAAAATGCCATATTGTCAATGCGAATCGCTGTCTGAAGATCAACCCCACTCCGGGATATCCGTATGCTCCGTGGCGGATATACGTTCGGGTTCCTATCTTTACAAATATAACTGTGGTGGCTAAAATAGATGTGCTTTTGGGGCGGTTAGCTCAGCTGGTTAGAGCGCTTGCTTCACACGCAAGAGGTCACTGGTTCAAGTCCAGTATCGCCCATTTCTCTATGGGTGGTGATTCGCCGAAGTGGCGGAATGGTAGACGCGCTACGTTCAGGGCGTAGTGTCCAATACGGGCATGTGGGTTCGAGTCCCTCCTTCGGCACTTAATAATATGCGCTTGTAGCTCAATAGGATTAGAGCGCAGCCCTGCGGAGGCTGAGGCCGTGGGTTCGAGCCCCACCAAGCGCGCCACGGGCGGTTAGCTCAGTTGGCTAGAGCGTCTGCTTTACACGCAGAAGGTCATAGGTTCAAGTCCTATACCGCCCACCATTTGTCATAACGGGGCTGTAGCTCAGCTGGGAGAGCGCCTGATTTGCATTCAGGAGGTCAGGGGTTCGAATCCCCTCAGCTCCACCA
>Ga0172363_10002381_pt1 | contig 15168 bp, 13 predicted proteins | sample LakKivs2_kivu2a2_FD_114541 | JGI IMG/M metagenome (GOLD analysis project Ga0172363, IMG submission 114541) | Sediment microbial communities from Lake Kivu, Rwanda - Sediment s2_kivu2a2 | ecosystem: Environmental > Aquatic > Freshwater > Lake > Sediment | place: Rwanda: Western Province, Lake... | reverse complement strand
CCAGTGGTCGGCGATGTACTTGACCATGGGGTAGTGCCACAATTCGTCGGAAGCCTCGAAGGGAGGCACGACAATGCTGTACGTCACGCCCAGGGCGATAGAGAGAATCAAGATCAGTATCAGGATGGTTCTCTCGGCGCGCCGTCCCACGCTACAACCTCCTGAAGAACGCGGCGGTCTGGCGGGCGATGTGTTCCCAGGTGAACTCTGCCGCCAGCACTGCCGCTCCCGCTTCCAACCGCACTCGCAGTGCCGGGTCGGTCGCCACCCGCGTCACCGCTTCCGCCAGCCCTTCTGGGTCTCGCGGCTCCACCAATAACATATTCTCTCCATTCTGTACTTCCGGAAGCGGCACTGCCGGACGTGTGGTAATCAATGCCCGGCCGTGGGCCAGGCAGGCGTGCAGCGTCCCGCGCCGGAAGGAAACCCCGTCCCGGTACGGCAACACGCACACGTCCGTCGCCAGAAGCCTGGCCGAGACCTCCTCAGGCCGCGTGTAGCCGGTCCAGTGCACCCGCTCCTGCAGACCCCATCCGGCGATCAGCCCCTCCACCCGTTCGGCGTAGGCCCGGTTGGTCGGATCGGAACTGCCAAACCGCCCGCCGACCATCAGCAAGTGCGCTTGCATCCCCCGCTCTACCAGCAAGCCCAGCGCCTGGATCAGCTCTTCTCCTCCCTTGCTCTCGTTGAGAAAGCCAAAGTAGCCCAGCACGAGGTCGTCAGGCCCGGCCCCCCAATGGGCCCGCTCGGCGTCCCGGTCGTATCCCGGCGGCGGGACGGGCGGGATGTTGCTGCCGATGGGGATCAGGCTCAACCGCGCGGAAGGGACTTCCCTCTCCAGCCGCAGATAATCCTCCTGGTTGGTGACGATGACCCCGTCGGCCCGCCGGGCCAGCATGCGCACCGCCTGCCAGCGCAGTGGCCCGGCTTTGGGGAATAGATACGGCACCTTCAAGTCATGAAACGTCACGACCACCAGCGGGCGGCCCCGATGCCGAGGCACAAAGTTGATCGCCGGGTGCATCCCATATGCCGCAGCCTGGTACTGTACGTTCAGTACCTCCACCTCCAACTCCCGCGCCAGCCCCAACACCTGCCTCCAACACCCCCACCTCCACCTCTCCACCACCCGATGCACCACCACCCCCGGTGTTGCGTGTTGCGTGTTCCGTGTTCCGTGTTCCGTGTTCCGCGTTGCGATTTGCTGATTCGCTGATTTGCTGATTTGCGATTTGCGATTGCCGATTTGCGATTCGCCATTCGCCATTCGCCATTCGCCCGTGATGACGTGCACCTCGTGTCCCAACCCCACCAGTTCCCGCCCCAGTTCACGGGTAAAGTCCCCCACTCCACCCTGCGCCGGGGGACACTCGCCGGTAACCAGTCCAATGCGCACGCTTCTACTCCATCACTTCAAGCATTGCCAATGGCACCCGTTCCTCGCGCTGACGGACGCCATCCTGGTAGGCTGGAAGCCGTCCAGATCCGTCGGGGTTGTACAGGCCTACCTCCAAGGAATATACCCCCGCTGGCAGGTCCGCCGGCAAGGCCAACTGCCGAGGGTCTGTCACAACCTCGCCCGGCCACCACGTGTATGGGGGACGAGTATCGTAGAAGGCCCAACCGTCCGACTGAGCCACCAGGTTGCCGTCCGTATCGTACAGGTGGACGAAAACTTTGGCCTCGCGCTGAGTTGGCGCCGTGGCCTGCCAGTAGAACGTCACCGGCACTACGCCGCCAGGGTGCCAATCCCCTTCCGGCAGGTCAAAGCCCAGGAGCGAGAACTCGTCCGCGAAGACGACATCTACCCGCTGCTCAATTTCTATGTGCATAGCCTCTGGCTGGCCTTGCAGGAACCAGAAGTAATAAGGGGCGTAGTGACGGAAGTCCGGATTGTCGGTATCCACTCGCAGCACAATGTGTGTCTGGTGGCCCGCGATGGTCTCCGCCGGTATCTGGAACACCGTCTCCAACCACTGGCCGGGTACAGCCGGGTAGGCCCACCGCCCCACACCTTGTCCGTCCACTTCCACCCGCACTGCCCCGGCCTGCTGGGCGTGCAGCCGCGCCACGATCCACAGCGGTTCGCCAGGCATCGCCGCCACGTCGAAAGCGATACCGCCGGTCAGCAGCCATCCACCGTCCAGCACTTCGCGCTCAGGAAGGACACGATAGGTCAATTGCCACACTTCGGTGGGGAAACCGGGGCGACGGACGTCCTGCCACCACTCTACGTGATGGGCTGCCTCGTCTTCCAGGTCGGCCACGTCCAGCGCATCCACCAGCCCCAGGCCGGACGTGCGCACAATGACGTCCGGCTGGTAAAACCGCTCGCCACTATCCGCCAGGTCCCACCTGGCCCGCCATACACCCTGAACCGGCCCGGCGCTGGCGACGGCGTAGTCGGGCACATCTACCCGAAACAACTCCTCAGCGAACAGATCGGTCGCCGCCAGGTAGGGAATGGAGAACACATCCGGGTAGATGGCAAAGTAATCCGGGCGCATCGGCGAATGCTCCATCCGCTCGAATACGCTCCCTGCGCCATGCCGCCAGGGGCGCACGGCCCCTGCCGTCGTCAGGCCAATCAGGTCATAGGTGAGACGTTCACCAACGTAGCACAGGCTGCCGGTATCGTGGACTCCCACACGTGCATCAGGGGGCAGGTTCTCCCGCAGCCAGTCAGCGATAGCCAGTTGCTGGCGTAACGTTGTGCTGATCGCACGACGATAAGAATGCGCGAATCGTGCGGCCAGGCAAATGGAAGAGGTCACCCAAAGGAGCACCACTAGCGTCAGCAGTGCGTTTTGCCAGCGTTGCGTCGCCCGCTTCTGTAGAAAAGCCAGCCCGCAGATAGCCAGGAGAATCACTACTGGCACAAATGGAGCCTGGTAGCGTCCCTCGTGCCAGGTGACCGTGATCAGCGTAGCCGTGGACAGTGTCCCTGCGAAAAACCACAAGGCCGTGACAACCAACGGAGGCCACTGACGGCGCATCCCCAGAACAATCCAACCCCATACAGAGAACAGGAGCAGACCAGGCGGAATAAACCAGCGCTGGATAGGTTCCCATCCGAGAAATCTTCCCAGAATAACCCGTCGGTAAGACAACAGAATGGAGCGGGCGATTTCCTCCGGATAAAAAGGAACGTTGAGCCACCAGGATTTGGCGAGCAAGCCTGCTGCGGACGTCGTACCGGTAAGCATCCAGTTGATAAGCGACGGCACACCGCACACCAGGACGGCGAGCGAAAGAGGCGCCAGTTGCTTCCACCGTCGGCGTCCAAAGACAATTTCCACGAGCGTTACGGCCCAGGTCAACACTGCCAGGATCAGACCTTCTGGCCGCGTGAGCCCCGCCAGTCCCAACCACAGGGCACACAGGCTCACCTGCTGGGCCAGAAACGCATCCAGCGCCGCCAACGCCAACACGGTGAAGAGGCCGGTCTCCATGCCGTTAAAGCAGCCCCATTGCACCGGACCAGCGAACACGACGAGCGCAGACGCAACCAGCGGCCAAGCCCGCCAGGTTCCTTCGCCTGCCAGGCGAGAAGCGAGGCGGTACGTCAACCAGGCGAGCAATCCCAGCCAGACCACACCCAGACCTACAGCAAAAGCAGCCAGGCGTTCGCCGGTGAAGCCCAACCGGTAGGCTCCCGCGAGTAAGAAGCCGAACAGCGGGCTGGTCATGCCGGTCGTCGGCGGGTCGCCATCGTTGTACTGATAGGGATGACCTCGCGCGATCTGGCGGGCGTACTGGAAGGTGATGTAAGCGTCGTCCAGCGGTGCGACTGGGCGGTCGTCGGCAGTCGTATAGGCCGCAATCAGGTACATCGCACTGATGCTACCCAGTAACACAATCGCTAACAAAAAAACCGGCCAACGAGAAAGTTTCATGGTACGATCTGATCCCTCTACATGCGGAAAAATGTCCTTACCTGCTCGATCACACGCAACTGATCGGATATAGTCAGGCCATTGTAAAACGGCAAACGCACCAGCCGTTGACTGACGTCCTGTGTAAGTGGGCAATCTTTCTCTGTGTAGCCAAAGCGCCGTCCCATTGGTGCCAGGTGCAGCGGCACATAATGAAAGACTGCCAGTATGTTGCATGACTTGAGGTGACGGATCAGCGCATCCCGCTGCTCTTGTGATGATAAAAGTAAGTAAAACATATGATATGCCTGTTCACAATCCTCCGGCACAATGGGCAATCGCAACCTGCCTTCTGCCTCCAGGTCAGAAAACGCCTCAACGTAACGCCCAAAGATTTCAGCCCGCGTCTGAAAGACCCGTTCACGGCATTCCAGTTGGGCCAGGAGGTAAGCCGCTAGAATATCGGCCAACACATAGCTGGACCCTATATCCACCCAGGTATATTTATCTACCTGCCCTCGAAAAAACCGGCTGCGATCAGTACCCTTTTCGCGCAGAATCTCGGCGCGTTCAATCAATGTCGGGTCGTTGATCAACAATGCGCCACCCTCACCGCAGGTGAAATTTTTCGTCTCGTGGAAACTCAACGTCGCCAAGTCGCCAAATGTCCCCAGATACTGGCCGCGGAAGCGGCCCCACGGTCCATGTGCATTGTCCTCAACAATAGATAGGCCATGTCGTTGGGCGACACCCATCAGTACGTCCATCCGGCAGCCAACGCCAGCGTAATGCATCGGCAAGATTGCGCGCGTGCGCCCAGCAATTGCTGCCTCAATCTGACCTTCGTCCATGTTAAGCGTGTCCGGACGAATATCTACAAACACGGGAAACGCGCCACGCAGTACAAAGGCATTGACTGTCGAAACGAAGGTAAATGACGATACAATGACCCGGTCGCCCGGGCAAATATCCAGCAACAGCGCTGCCATTTCTAACGCATGCGTACAGGAGGTTGTCAACAGGACTTTCGGCACCCCTAACGACTGTTCCAGCAACGCCTCACACCGCTTCGTAAAAGGACCATTGCCAGAGGCATGACCGCTCCGAATGGCCTCAGCCATATACGCAAACTCATTACCCAGAACGGCTGGCCGGTTAAATGGGATAAAGTCCGTCATGACAACACCTCCTGCAAAGATAGGCCTCAGAAATCGAACCACTTATGGAACCAAATTCCGACAGAGTGGGCCACAAACCCGCTCCGTTGATAGACGCGCTGACTGGCAACGTTATGCCCCTGTGTCACAACATGCACCTGCGTACACCCGCGATCAGCAAACCAACGTAGAGCTGCAACACACAAAGCCTGGCCGAGGCCGCGCCCAGTGTTTTCTGGCGCGACGACTAACAAGTCAATCACACCAGTGGCATCTGGTTCAACATTGCACGTGATACATCCTCCAACGCCTGTAGGAACATGCACAACTAAGACAACATCTACTTCTTTGTTCAACCAGGCTTCGTACAGCCGTACGGCGGCTTCATTCCCAAATCTTGGATCGGCGGAGAAACGCGACACACTTGCCAGATACGGCGCGAGCGCGACGATCGCAGCATGGTCAGATTCTGTTGCCAACCCGATCGCCTCGCCGACTATCCAGGACTGTCCTGGCACAATCTCCCGGCCTAGCGTCAGCCGTACGTCAATGAACTGCATCCCAGCCATCTGAGCGGCAAACAACGACGGTGCATCATCTGCCGGGGCCAGGTAATATAAGCAACGCACGTCCCGGGCCTGGCACCAGTCAAACACCTGTGCCAGAAGATCAACGTGGATATGGCGCTCATACAAACGCGCGATGTTATAACCAAAAAAGGCTGAATCCCACTCCAACAGGCTACAATTCAGTGTTTGGGTCATTTCTCTCATCCGAACGTAACTGAGTACGAACGACGTAAGCGGGGCGGTCCATCACGCGAAAGTATATCCGCAGCAGGTATTCACCGATGACCCCCAGTGAAAGCAATTGCGCCCCGGAGAAGATCGCAATAATCGAGGCCAGAAATGGGAATCCCGGCACCGGACTACCCTGGAGCAGATAACGTCCCACCACATATATCAAGACAAGCCCTCCCAACACGGCCATTGCAATTCCCAAGAGACTGGCAACCTGCAACGGCAGTACAGAAAACCCCGCAATCATGTTGACAGCATGGGTAATCAACCGGCCAAAGGTATAGTTGGAGGTACCCATCATGCGTTGATCGTGCACAACTTTGACTGCTGCGAACCGGGTCGTTCCCCAAGTTAACAACACGTCCAAGTTGACAAACGGCCCGCGGTAGGCAGTAAACGCATCACGCAATTGGGTCCGGAACAGGCGAAACGCGCTGACCTGTTCGGCAACAGCGATACTCATCGAGCGCGAGAGGACCAACTTTGTGATGCGCGAGGACAATCTGCGGGCTAAGGTGTGCTTTTCAGATTGTGGCGCACCATATACAACGTCTATTTCAGGCGTGAGTGCAGCGAGCAACTTGGGGACCTCTTCCGGGGGATTCTGCAGGTCATCGTCCATCGTGACACACAGCGGGTAGCGGGCCACATGGATGCCGGCCAGCAACGCATTGTGCTGGCCGTAGTTGCGCATCATATTCAGCGCCACCAGGTTCGGATGAACGGCCATCTGCTCTTGCACACGCGCCCACGTATCATCCTGGCTGCCATCGTTGACCAGGATGATTTCGTATCGCCAGGCGATCTGAGCCAGAACTCCCGCCAGCCGATTCAGGAGGTGTGGCAGAATCTGCGCGCTGTTAAAGAGCGGGATGACTATAGAAATGCCAGTCTCAAGTGGTGGGACCATATCACCTCGCACCAGGTTCCAGCAAATATGCCTGGTTCTGACAGCGTGGTTGCTCACACAAAACGTCCAATCGCTCCAATGATAGTCGGTCATATAAGCCAACAGCGACAGCATAGTCCTCCTGAACTACCTCTGGTGGCAAAAGGAGCGTACGAGTTTCCCGCACAATCTTGTCAGGGTACCGATACCACTGCCCCAACGGAATCAAGTTGTTGATGGTGTCGCCATCGGCCTGGGCCATCAGGCGCCCATCAGGCCCTAATAGGTGGATAAAGACGGTCACATCGTCCGACAACTGTTGCCGAACGTTCCAACCCAGATGGATGAACAGAATCTGGTCATGATATTCCATACAGGCATCCATGAGCCAAACCTGCCGACCAAATTGGGCTACGGGCACACTCTCAGCGTCCATATCCACAATTTCTGCCAAGCGCCACATGTACGGCGCAGCGGTGAGCATGTTGGCTGTAACGACCCGCTTCGCCTCAAAGATCCGCTCAATCAACATTTCGCTGGTGACGTGGTAACCGTGGTAACTGGCGTTCCAATGGTAAACCTGACTCACTGTCTCCGCCCAGGGAGGATAAATCACAGCCGTAGCAGAAAACGCCCCCATCGCTGCCAAATCAGGTTCGACCAGGCCGGTTGCGGGAGGCACCACGTAACCGTCCGGAAATGCCTGGCTGACCTCTTTCGGCCAGTTGATCACAAGGATATCGGTAGCATCGTCCAGTTGCCGACTCATGCTGTCGGTCAGGGCAATTCCTTCTCGCTCCAGTTGGCATTGTGCACCCGCACTCTGAGCCAACCATACTCCGAGGACGATCACCAACACGATGGCGCCCGCGAGGATCAGAACGCGTTCAAGCCGATTGGCTCGAAAACGTCCCCCACCCCATCGAAGATGTCCAGTCTGTACAAGAAACAAACCCATTGTAACTACGCTGAGCACTATAGTCAAAATGATGTTTGTCCCAGTGCCGCCAGGCAGGGAAATGTAGGGGAAAGGGTATTGTAGACGGTGAACCGTGTTCTGCAGGTTAAGAAGCACAGACATACAGAAACCAATACAGAGAGCCCACCACGCAGGATATTCTGAAGCAACTACCACCATCAAAGCCATCGCAGGCAGCAAGTATCGGGCTCCGCTACCGACGGCAAACTGGAAAAAGACGATCCAACTGGCTGCCATGGCAACAAAAACGGACTGGAAACCACTGTTGATGAAGATGCGCACAGCAACTAAAGCCAAACCGATTATTAACAGGGCCATACCGGCTGCCTGGAAGGTGATACCTGGAATAAGTGTATGCCTGTATGACCCATCAATGTCTAGCCGTTTCAAAAGCGCAATCCCTGCCCACAAGTTGTATCCCCCCATCGTGAGGTGACTCTCCTGCAAGACAGGATCCTGGCGAATGGGCAGTGTAATAGTCGCAACAAAGCGATCCCATTGGCCACCCACAATAACCGGCGTACAGAACAGGCCAACCACTGACAGAAAAACGCCTGCACTCAGCACCAATCGTTTCCAGCCAAACCAACGCCAGGTCCCTGCTACAAACACGGGCAGCAAAATAATCGCCTGAAACTTGATCAAAATAGACAGAGCCAAAAAGGTCCAGGCTCTGACTGGTTTTGCCCTTCTCATGCCAATCCCAGCCAACAGCATGAAAAAGAGAAACCAGGCATCGTTTTGCCCCCACCATCCGGAAACCAATACCATTGTTGGAAATAAAGCGTAAACCGCAGCAGCAACAAGCCCCATCCAACTCCAGCGAGTTTTCTGTCCCAAATGGAACAAGACAGCCACATTCAGCATGTCAAAACCGGTGCAGAGCAGACGTAGAACAAGGAGTTCGCCAACAGCCGGGGCGCTCGTGATACCACATTGGGGACACATTAGGCCAACAGGCCACAGCAAAATCGTACCCAAAGGAGGGTAGGCAGAAGGAGTTTGTTCATATACTGCTCCCAACCCATATCGGGCCATCAAGCGTGCCCACTGCACAAACATGCGCAAGTCAATCGAAAAACCTCGGGTGCCAACAAACGACAGGCGAAACAAGAATCCTAGCAAGAAGATCAGGACTACACCCAATACTTGTACTTTCCTGTTCGCGACAACGCTGGACAATTTATGGATCACCCTTACTCGCCCTCCTGATACCGCAGTCCGCTATGAAGGACTTGCCAGTAGGCGGCGACCCGCTCCGCCCGCAAGGGCCGCCTGTAGCCCACCAGCCACTTGGCCCCCTCCAACCCCAACTGCCAGGCATAGTTGCCCAGGAGGAACAGGCGCAGCACCTCCGCAGCGGTGCGCCCGTGATACTGGCGGAAGTAACGCACCTTGCTGGTCTGGAAGTGAATGTGGCGGGCTGGCAGGACTTGCTCGCTGCTTTTGCCCTCGTAGTGGATCACCTGCGCGGTGGGCACATAGACGACCCTCCAGTCGGCCTGCCGGAATCTCCGGCACCACTCCAACTCTTCCGAGTACATAAAGAAGCCCTCATCCATCGGCCCCACCCGCTCGATCGCCTCCCGTCGAGCCATCAGCGCTGCCCCCTTCACCCAATCCACGTCCTGAGCCACACCGTCGGGTTGGTCCAAGACGTAGTATCGCTCCAGCAGGCGGCGAGGCGCGTAGGGTTGGAACCAGGTGGATTCGAAGAAGGCGGTCGCCAGCGTTGGGAAACGACGCCGGGAGGACTGGACGGAGCCGTCGGGGTTGAGCAACTGGGGCCCTACCACGCCTACGTCCGGGTGCTCGTCAGCGAACGTGACCATCTTCGCCAGCGCATCTCCCACGACCTCCGTGTCGGGGTTCAAGATGAGGACGTGACGGCCCCGTGCCACACTAATCCCCTGGTTGTTGGCGGCCGCAAAACCTGGGTTCTTTGCATTCGCGATGAGGCGGACGGCAGGAAACTCGGCCCGTACCATCTCGACACTGCCGTCGGTGGAACCATTGTCCACCACGATAGTCTCCATCGAGTATCCAGCGTCGAGTATTGAGCGCAGGCAGCGTCGCAGAAGCTCGCAGACGTTCCAACTGACAATCACGATAGAGAGATCCACCATCACCATAGAGGCCCGGATCAGAAGCGACGGCGCACAGCGAAATCGGTCAAGTCTAACAACGCCGTCTTATAGGGAGAGTCTAGGAACCTGTTTAATGCGTCCCCGGCCCGGTTTGCGTGCTGGCACGCCACTTCCAATGCCTGCTCGATAGAGGGTGACCCGGCCACAATCCGTGCTGCTTCCTGTACCACTTCTTTAGGAGGATTCTCCTGGAGCGCCCGGCAGATGGATGGGTGGTCAGGCTCCATCTCGAGGAAAAGTAGCAGCGGCAACGTAATTACCCCCTGTCGCAGGTCGCTCCCCAGGGGCTTGCCCAATGCCCCCTCCTCCGCCACCAAGTCCAGCACGTCGTCCACGATCTGGAAAGCCAAACCCAACTGCTCTCCGTAAGATCGCAGTGCCTCCGTTGTCCCCTCGTCGGCACCGGCCAGGATTGCCCCGGCTTCAGCAGACATGCCGATCAGCGACGCGGTTTTGGCATAGATGTGCCGCTCGTACTCCTCACGGCTGACCCGGCTACGCCGTCCATTGCACGTCTCTTGGACCTCACCGTTGCAGATGAGTATCAAGGTCTCGGCAAAGCGCTGCATCAGCCGGCTATCTGCGGTCCGGGAGGCCAGATAAGCAGCGTGAGCGAACATATAGTCACCGGTAAGCACAGTCACAGAAGGCGACCACCGGGCATTCAGCGTCTCCACCCCCCGGCGCATCAGCGACCCGTCAATCAGGTCGTCGTGCACCAGCGTGGCCGTGTGGAGCATCTCCACGGCCGCAGCCGCAAAGACCGCCCGCTCCAATTCTGCCCCACACAGGTGAGCAGAGAGAAGCACCAACGTTGGCCGAAGCCGCTTTCCTCCCCCACTGACCAGGCGGTCTACCGCCATACCGATGACATCGTACTGTTCGGGGGGGTGCTCGCGCAGGAGCGCCTCTACCCGCTCCAGGTCATTAAGAACCAGGTTAATAAAGGGCCACTTCTTCAAACGCACCCTCAGTCACGGAATACCAAAAAGACGGCGGGCATTGTCCGCCGTCGCCCGTGCCGCTGCCCCCACGGGCATCCCGCGAGCGTGGGCCACAGCTTCGACGACGTACCGCACGTAGGCCGGCTCGTTGCGCCGGCCCCGGTACGGCGCCGGCGTCAGGTACGGACAATCGGTCTCCACCAGCAGCCGCTCCAGTGGCGCCGTTGCCGCCAACGCCCGCAGGCGGTGCGCCCGCCGGAACGTCACCGGCCCGGAGATGCCGATGGAGAACCCCAACGCCAGCACCTCCTCCAGCCGCTCAGAACCGGCCGAGTAGGAGTGGATGACACCGGTGCCTTTCCATCCCCGCAACGTCGCCAGCACGTCGTCGTAGGCCTCCCGGCTGTGAATCACGACCGGCAGCGCCAACTCCGCCGCCAACGCCAGTTGGTCGGCGAAAGCCTGCCGCTGCACCGGGCGCGGCGAAAGGTCCCGATAATAGTCCAGCCCGATCTCGCCGACGGCGACCACCTTCGAGTGACCGGCCAGCGCGCGTAGTTCATCCAGCACCACCGGAGTGACCGTCTTGGCGTCGTGGGGATGGACGCCCACTGCGGCGTAGATGAAATCATACTGCTCCGCCAACGCCGCCGCCGCCCGGCTGGAGGCCAGGTCCGCCCCTACGTTCAGGATAGTCACCAGCCCGGCCTCCCGCGCCCGGGCAATGACCGCCTCACGATCCCCGTCGAACTGCGGGAAGTCCAGGTGAGCATGCGAGTCAATCAGAGGGATCGGCAAATATCCCATCCTGATCCGGCAAGATAATGCCCACGCGGGTTTCCATCTCAACAATCAGCGCACGCACCTGCTCAATTGAGAGCAGGCCCTTCACCCACAAGGCCCGCAAGATATCCCGTTGGCGTACAACATGCACGCCTAAGGCAGACGCCCGCCGGGCAGCACGCTCGTCGTTTGTCACAAATGTGCCCGCGTGGGCTATGCACCATGCCAATGAATCCGCTTCCCCCTTATCAGGAGGAAAAGGAACTCGGGCCAAAAGCCCTTGCTCTGCAGCCTCAATTGATATCGCCTGTAATTGACCAGTCTCCAGCAGTGCAAGTGCTGGCCTGAGGTTCTCATATCCGAGCGCCAATCCGCTCTGAAGTTCACGCTGAACATTGGGGGAAATCACAAGTGGTGCACCCAATACTTGAAACAACAACTCAAGCCGACCAAGTTTGGCAAAGACGGACAGGATATTAGTGTCGAGCAACGTTGTCACAAGCCACCCCTGTTCAGGCAAACTCTGGTTCCACCCCGTGAGCGTGCAGCAGATCGGGAACTTCAAGAGCCAGTACTCCGGCGATAGCAGCCACCCAACCGAAAGTGACGTTCTTATTGGCACGATAGCACTCCGCAGCAACAGCGTGACGCAACGGTGTAGGCACGCTCTTTACCACCTCCTCCCGTTCCTTCTGGCTCAGCGTTGGATCATTGATCGCTGCATTCACCTTCTGTGCCCATTCGGCCACCTGCATGGAAGGCATATGGGGCAGCTCCAGGCGAGTCAGTTCTTCCCGAACGGCCGACATTTCTGCCATCAGCCGGTCCAGACGCTCAAGCACATTGGCTATCGGTGCTTCCATTGTCCTTACTTCTGAAAACATGTGCTCACCTCCCAACCAACAATCACCAGTCACTCATGATACGCACCTGCAATCTACTCAGCCAACCCAGCCAGTTTTAACCCCTCATCCAACAACGGCTTGACCTTGCCCTCGTCCGTCGTCTCGCAGTAGACGCGGATGATCGGCTCGGTGCCGGAGAAGCGAATCAGCAGCCACCCCCCATCCTCCAGCACGTACTTGTAGCCGTCCAGCGTCACGATGTCGGTCACTCGCAAGCCCGCCAGCTTCTCCGGCCGGGCCGCATCCAGCCGCGCCTTTACCTCCGGCCGGTGCTCCGACGGAAAGCGGGTGTCCACCCGATCGTAGTAGTAGGAAGCCCCCAGTTTCTCGAACAGGTGGGCCAGCAGTTGGGAAGGGCTCTTGCCCGTCCGCACCATCAAGTCCAGGAAGTAGAGGTTGCCCAGGATACCATCTCGCTCCGGGACACTGCCACGGAAGGCGTAGCCGCCGCTCTCCTCCCCGCCGATCAACGCGTTCGTCTCCAACACCTTGGGACCGACGTACTTGAAGCCGACGCCCGTCTGGTAAACCGGCACACCGTACATCTGGCCCAGTTTCTCCAGCATCGAGGTCGTCGAGAGTGTCTTGACGATGGGCCCGCGCTCACCGCGCACTTCCAGCAGATAGTACGCCAGGAGCGCATAAACCTGCAACTGGTTGATGAACGTCCCGTGTTCGTCGCCAATGCCCATCCGGTCGGCGTCGCCGTCCATGATCAGGCATACGTCGGCCCCCAGTTCAACCGTCTTGCGCAACCCGACGTCCACGTTGGGGGGAATCGGCTCAGGGCGCGTCATCTCCGGAAAGAGCGGATTGCGCACGTTGTGGATCTCAGCCACTCTGGTCTTGCCACCGCCGAGGATACGCGGGAACCAGCCCATGCCATTGCCCCACATCGGTTCGACTAGAATGGTGAGCCCGGCCTGCTTGAGCAGCTCGATCTGCACCAGTTTTCCGACGTGTGCCAGGTAGACCGGAGCCGGGTCCCACACCACTATCTGCCCTTTTGCCTGGGCCTCTTCCAATGGCACCCGCCTGACCTCGCCAATGGACGGGATGAGCGCTTCGATCTCCGTCAGGCCTTCCGGCGCGACGGCCGCGCCGCGCTCATCGCGCACTTTGAAGCCGCAGTCCGTGGGCGGATTGTGGCTGGCGGTGATGTTGATCGCACCTGCCGCCCCACGTTCCACGATCGAATAGGCGATCAACGGTGTGGGGGTCGCGGTGTCTGTTAGCCAGACACGGAAGCCGTTGCCGGCCATCACCTCGGCGGCGGCCGCGCCGAAGTACTCGGCGGCAAAGCGCTTGTCGTAGCCGACCACCACGTCGGCGCTCCCCTTGTCATGGGCAATCAGGTAACTGGCAAAGCCCTGCGCACATCTTCGCACGTTATCAAAAGTGTAATCCTCGGCGATACGTGCCCGCCAGCCATCGGTACCAAAACGGATCGTCGCCTCCAAGTCCCTTCCTCCTGAGCTCCGCCATCGTCATTCTGAGCTCCGCCATCGTCATTCTGAGCAAAGCGAAGAATCTCCCCGCGCAGTTCAGAGACCCCTCACTCCGTTCAGGGCGACACGTAGCCCTACAACCCGTACTCTTCCTTCAACAATTTCAGGTCGCTGTCTACCATCATCTGCACTAGTTCGCCGAAGGAGACGTTCGGCTTCCACCCCAGCACCTCGCGGGCCTTGCTGGGATCGGCCACCAGCAGGTCCACCTCGGCCGGCCGTATGAAGCGGGGATCCTGCACAACGTAATCCTGCCAGTCCAGCCATACGCAACTGAAGGCGCGCTCACACAATTCCCGCACCGCGTGCGTCTCACCGGTGCCCACGACGTAGTCGTCGGGCCTGTCCTGCTGGAGCATCAGCCACATGGCCCGCACGTAATCGCCGGCGTAGCCCCAATCCCGCCGGGAGTCCAGGTTCCCCAGGCGGAGTTCGCTGGCCAATCCCAGTTTGATCTTCGCCACGCCAGAGGTGACCTTGCGGGTGACGAACTCCAGCCCTCGGCGGGGACTCTCGTGGTTGAACAGAATGCCCGAGACCGCAAAGAGGTCGTAGGATTCCCGGTAGTTGACAGTGATCCAGTGGCCGTACACCTTCGCCACCCCGTAAGGCGAACGGGGGTAGAAAGGGGTGCTCTCATGTTGAGGCACCTCCCGCACCTTGCCAAACATCTCGCTGCTGGAGGCCTGATAGAAGCGAATCTTCGGATTGACCGTGCGGATCGCTTCCAGCATGCGGGTCACTCCCAGCGCGGTTACCTCTCCAGTGAAGACCGGCTGCTCCCACGAGGTAGGGACGAAGGATTGAGCCGCCAGGTTATAGACCTCATCCGGCCGGCATTCCCGGAGCACACTGATCAACGACCCCTGGTCCAGCAAGTCGCCGGAGACGAGCGTGATGCGGTCCTGGATGTGATGGATGCGGGCAAAACTCACCGTGCTGGTGCGCCGCACCATGCCGACGACCTCGTACCCCTGCCCCAGTAAAAACTCGGCCAGGTAAGAGCCGTCCTGGCCTGTGATACCTGTGATCAAAGCGGCTCGTTTACTCATACTCGTCCTTTTGAGCTGTTCACCCTCTCGCGCCAATAGTCCAACAGGTCGCACATCGTCTGCTCGAAAGGAATCTGCGGCTCCCAACCGGTCTGCGCGCGGAATTTACTATCGTCGGCCCACAGGATG
>Ga0172363_10002380_pt1 | contig 15171 bp, 14 predicted proteins | sample LakKivs2_kivu2a2_FD_114541 | JGI IMG/M metagenome (GOLD analysis project Ga0172363, IMG submission 114541) | Sediment microbial communities from Lake Kivu, Rwanda - Sediment s2_kivu2a2 | ecosystem: Environmental > Aquatic > Freshwater > Lake > Sediment | place: Rwanda: Western Province, Lake... | reverse complement strand
GAAGCTGAGTTACGAGAAGTTGTTTCATGAGAAGATAGCTCAGATTAACGAGAAGGCGATACAGTAGGTGCGTATGAATGCGGATTGAAGTTAGGTTTGCAGGTTTCGGCGGTCAAGGAATAATTAAGTCTGGAATAATCACAGCTACGGCAGCGTGTATATACGGCGGGAAAAGCGCTGTTCAGACGCAGTCTTACGGTCCTGAATCAAGAGGTGGCGCATGCAAGTCTGAGGTTGTGATTGCTGAAGAAGAGATAGACTTTCCAAAGGTGGTTGAGCCTGACGTGCTGGTTGTGATGTCGCAGCATGCTTACAATGAGTACGCTGAAAACGTTAAGGCAGGCGGCACGGTGATTTTGGATCCTGACATGATTCCTCGTGAAAAGGATTTGAAGGATGTGAAGGTTTTTCGGGTTCCCGCTACTGGGATTGCTGAGAAGTTGGGAAAGCGCATAGTTGCGAACATCGTTATGTTAGGTGCTTTTGTGTCTATTACGGGATTGTTGGATGAAAATGCTGTTAGGGAGTCGATTAAGGTGAACATTCCTAGGGGGACTGAAGAGCTTAATTTGGCTGCTTTCGCAAAAGGTTACGAGTTTGGGAAAGGCTGTAAGGGCTAAAAGTGTTTAGGCTTCTATCTTTGGCGCCGCCAACTGTGTCACGAGTTTCGATTTTCTGACGCCCACGTGTCGCAGTGGAGCTATTTTCTTGGCGATGTTGTATATGTCTGAGGCTATTTTTCCCAGAACCATTTCTTGTGCGTACTGGTCTAATGTCAGTGCCGCGGCTTTTTCTTTGATTATTTTTGCCGTTATGGCTCTGACGCGTTTTTCCTGTGAGGTTCTGATTCTTGAAAGTGTGAATGCTGAAACTGCTATTTGCAGCTTGTAGCCGTCTTTTGTGGTTATTGTGAATAGTGAGTCTACTTTTGTTGTTCTTCTCCTCACGAGGCTTCGAAGGTAGTCGCGTGAATATTCGTGTCCCTTGAACACTGTGCGGGCTGTTTTGCCGTCTATTTCGGTTATCTGAAAGTTCATTTTGAGGTATTGGTGGGCAAAGTCGTTGGTGATGTCGTAAAGTGTTGCATCAATTACTCTTCCGATGAGTTTCTGCGGGTCGTCGGCTGGGATTCCTCCTAGTTCGACGTTTCCGAAGTAGGGTGGCGCCATCACTGTGTACCATGTTTTGCTTCGCCATTTGTCTCTTACGCGTTTCGTTTTTGAAGACACTTTTATCCTCCAGATGCAGCTTGAAAATTCACGTCATACTATTAAAAGTTTTACTGTTTCAACTCTATTTTCTCGGCTTCGCCCATGTATTTCCTCAGTACTTTAGGAATGGTGACTGAGCCGTCTTCATGCTGATAGTTTTCAAGTATGGCAACGATGGTTCTGCCGGTGGCTATGGCGGTTGAGTTCAGAGTGTGCACGAACCCTTTCGGCGGTTCGCCTTCTTTTTCTCGGTACTTAATGTTCAGTCTTCTGGCTTGGTAGTCCGTGCAGTTGCTGCATGAGATTATCTCTCGGTATCCATTTTGGGCGGGCATCCAAGCCTCAACGTCATATTTTTTGGCTGCAACTGTTCCGATGTCGCCCGTGCAGACGTTTACGACACGGTACGGTAAGCCGAGTTTTTGTGTGAGGTCTTCGGCGTTTTTCAGTAGTTCTTCGTGTATTTGCCATGAGTCTTCTGGTTTGCAGAACACGAATTGTTCAATCTTGTTGAATTGGTGTGTTCGGAAGATTCCGCGGGTGTCTTTGCCGTGTGCTCCTGCTTCTTTTCGAAAGTTTGTGCTCAGTCCTGCCAGTTTGAGCGGTAGGTTTTCTGCTTTCAACACTTCGTCCATGAACATTGCCGCCATGGGATGTTCTGAAGTTGCAATCAGGTAAAGGTCTTCGTTTTCAACCTTGTAAAGGACATCTTCGAAATCGCTCAGGGCGACTACGCCTTCGTATGGTTTGCGTCTCATCAGAAAAGGCGGCTCTATGGGAGTGTAGCCTTTTTTGAACATTTCTTCTAGGGCGAAGTTTCTCAGCGCCATGTCCAAGAGTACGCCTTCTTTTTTGAGGTAGAAGAATCTGGCGCCAGCGATTTTTCCCGCTCTCTCAATGTCCATTATGTCAAGGTTCAAGCCCAGCTCAGTGTGTCCTTTCGGAAGAAAGCTGAATTTTGCTGGTTTTCCCCACGTTCTGACTTGCACGTTGTCGTTTTCGTCTTTGCCTGCTGGAACCGATTCGTGCAGCAGGTTTGGAAGTCGCATGACGTAATGTTGCACTTTCTGTTCGTATTCATTCACTTGTTTATCCAGCGTTGTTATTTCTGCGTCGATGGCTTTTCCCTCAGTGATTCTTTTGTCAGCGTCTTTTCCGCTTTTTTTCAGAGTGGCAATTTCTGTTGTTATTTTTCTTCTCTCATGTCGGAGTTCATTGAGTTTTGTCAGACCTTGCCGCCATGTCCTGTCAGACTCAACCAGCTCTTCCAGCATTTTGAGGTTTTCAGGAGCGCCTCTTCTAAGAAGGTTGGTTCTGACCAGTTCGGGGTTTTCACGGATCAGTTTGATGTCCAGCATTTTCTCTCACATACAGGCAAACTGTGAATTTGCACTTTTTACGTTTTCTCTTTACTGTTTTGCCTTTGCTATAAACTTTTGTTTTGCATAAGCTATGTGTTGGATTTTCAGTTGTGTTGCTGCTGAGGTCTTGTTTCGACAGCCTTAAATAGCTGTTTAAATCTTGGGTGATTGAGGTTGTGGAACTTGAAGTTGGAGTCGTCCCGCGCAAGTGACGGGCTTGTTCTGATGCTGGTTCTGGCGGTTCTTGCAGGCTTCTTGTGTGTGGCTTTTAAGATTCAGTTGGTTGAAGGTCTTGAGGATATTCACATTAAGGCTGACGGGAGCGTTGTTCCTTCATGGGTGCCTATTTCAAGCGTGGATAATGTTACTTACACTTTCAATGACGCCATTGCTGACGATTTTATCATTGTGGAGAGAGACAACATCATTATTGATGGTGCAGGCTTCACTCTTCAGATGACAGGGCAGTCGAGAGGTCTGTACAAGGGGATACGTATCGCGGGAAGAGAAAACGTGACAGTGACTAATCTGAAAATCAAAGCGTTCATGTCTGGCATCGAAATAGCAGAATCTTCAAATGTCACGATTTGTGGAAACAACATTACGGCAAACGTATATGGCATCGCTCTGGGTAACTCTTCCAGAAGCAACACTGTATTTGGAAATTACGTAGCAGACAACAGTTATGGCATATATCTCGAGGATTCTTCCAATCAGATTTTATACGAAAACGTGATAGACAATAATGCATTCTCCTTTCATGTCATAGGCTCTGAACCATGCCATTTTGTGCATTCGATTGACGCTTCAAATCTTGTCAACGGGAAGCCTGTCTACTATATTGTAAATCAAACCAACCTTGTTTTGACCAACGTTACGCATCCGCAGGTTGGGTATCTGGCGCTTGCAAACTGCACGAACATAACGGTTGACGGATTGAGCTTGGCAAACACTGCGCCAGTGCTACTGCTTGCGTACACAAGCAACTCAACAATAATGAACAGCCTTATGACAAACAGCAATGCAGCAAACGGCTGGTACGGCGTCTTGCTTGAATCGTCGTACAACAACACCTTCGCTAGAAATAACATAACTGAGAACAACACTGGCATGTTGCTGAAGAATTCTTCTCACAACACCTTCACATCAAATAACATAAAAAACAATGGTCTGGGTGCGCGACTCATGTTGTCCTCTGACAACAATGTCTTCATCAGCAACAACATAGCAAACAGCAACGAAGGCGTCTCACTTGAAAGGTCATGCAACAACACGTTTGCTGGAAACAACGTCACTGGGAACAGGTTCGGCATCGAACTATTTTGTTCCTTCAGCAACATTTTCTACCACAACAACTTCACAGATAACGCTGAACACGTCAGACTCCTGCCTAGTTCTTGGCCAAACTTTTGGGATGACGGCTACCCTTCTGGGGGAAACTTTTGGAGCGGCTATTCAGACGTTGACCAGTACAGCGGTCCATATCAGAATGAGACTGGGAGCGACGGAATCTGGGACCACCCGTACGTGATGAGCACGGAAAACCAAGACAACTACCCCACTGTTCCGGAGTTCCCGACGCATATCATGCTCTTGGCTCTAATGATGTTCACATTCGTCATAATCGCTATTCACAAAAGAGAAGGATGATATGATGAACAGAAGCTCTTCCTTTACATTACAGTATCTAAACTCTGTTTTCCTGCTTCAGATATACTGCTGCTAAAAAGGTAGTCGCTGTCCTACTTTCAGCATCAATCTTGATGACATGCATGATGTATGTTACTCCCGCAATGTGTGAAAAGCAAGACAGCGTTGTTAATCTTTGGGTCCTGCTCATCGGAGGATGTATAGAACAAATATCTTACACTCCTCCCAATCTGGAGGCGGGTTATCAGTTTCTCCGTGACACTTACTACATGTATTGGGTTGCAAACAGTTGCCTCAGCATACCGACAGATCATATATATTGCATATATCCTGAAGATTTTTGGACAATTCAAGACGAGAATCACCGTATATGTATACCTGATTTCAGCCCCAATGCTACACCAACGCTGCAGAATGTGAATTACGCGATAACTGGATGGTTGAAAGACAACTCGGACGCTGACGACATCGTATTACTCTATTTTGCTTCTCACGGAGTAGGCTTCAATGGCGAGTTTGATGACACAGGTGAGCCCAAGCTTGGCTGTTTGGCGGCAATTGATGGCAGTCGAGGAGATACTCGTGACGAAGGAGATGAATACATGTGTCCAAACGGAACGTGGTTTGGCGTTGATGAAGCTATATGCCTCATTCCCGGTGGTGGCGGTGACAGCTACGATCTTTATGATGATGAGCTCGGTCCAATGCTTGATACAATAAGTTGTGGGACGCTAATCCTTGTCCTTGAAAGTTGTTACAACGGTGGATTTATCGATGATCTGAGTGGTCCTAAAAGACTTATTATCACCGATGCCGATGAAACGTCTGGAGCATATATTAATCTGGATGATTACGATGATGTTCGGGATGGTTTTTCAGAATTTTATGAAGGCTTTATGGATGCGTTGTCGGGCAGTGACACGAAATGGAATGTGAGTGATTCAGTCCGTCGCATTGCAATTGTTGATTCCATTAATGCAAGTGAACGCGACCCTGACGGCAATGGGCATGTCTCCATTTACGAGGCGTTTCAGTACGCCTTCCAACATGATGATGCGCGCATAGCCGTGCGAACCAAGAACCACACGGAAGAAGACCGATGGTCATGGATGGAGGATGACCCAGATTTTGGGAAAATTCCAGATGAAAGCCCATGGTTCGATGATGACAGTGACGGTCTTCCAACTTTCTGCAACAGCACAGACAATTTTGATTCCAGCCAAGGCGATCTCGCCAAAAGAACCTACATGGATTGGCTGCTCGGAGACATAAATGAAGACGGTCAGGTTGAACCCCAAGATTTCTATGGCATAGGCTACGCTTTCGGGTCCTGCTGGAATCAGACCCGCTGGAATCCTAAGTGCGACTTGAACTCAGACGGCTATGTTGAGCTCATGGATTTCTACTACATGAGCGAAAACTATGGCAAGAACTGGTCTTCCTCGTCTGGTTATGGGTCATCCTCATCAGAATATGGCACTTTTCTGCTAGATTCTGGAACGACACTTTCAATAGTTCAAGATCAAATCACAGTGATTAAGGACGATGTTTTCTCTGTCAACATAACGCTCAGCGACGTCACAGACCTGTACGGCTGGGAATACAAGCTGTTTTGGGACAACGCCATTTTAAACTGCACCAGCTCAGTAGTCTACGCGCCAGACATCTGGTCTAACAACACCTTCTGGGCTGGTCCAGGAGTGGAAAACGACTATAACTCTACGCATGGCAGGTTCTGCAAGCTCTTGATCGCCATTTACCCCACGCCTTCATTCAACGGCACAACGGTCACGGCTACTCTCACGTTCAAAGCCATCGCATCAGGAACCACGGTTCTCGACTTTCGAGATACGAAGCTCATCGACAGCCAAGGAGCAATGATAGTTCACACCGCGCAAGATGGGTCAGTGACTGCTCTTCTCATGCGCATAACCAAACGACCCAACGCAGCAGGAATATACACTCAATTCCCATATCAATACCCCACTTCAGGAAGCCACTGGGACAAGGTAGACGAGGAAACATCCGACGAAGGCTCCACAGTCATATTTGCAAGTGACTCTACATCGTGGTACAAGGACAGCTTTAACTTTGAAAACATCACGATCCCAGAAAACGCCACCATCAAAAGCGTCACGGTGTACAACTGCGTTTCAAGCTTGGGAAGCGGAGTTCGCGCAGGCTACCAACGGACTCTGGTCCGCACCTACAACACGGACTACTTTGGCGCGACAAACAGGCCGCCAACATCTTACACAACTTACTCAACAACCTACACGGTCAACCCCTACACGGGACAAGCTTGGACGGCTGAAGAGGTCAACGCACTTCAAATCGGCATCTACGCAAGAGCAACGTATCACAACGGAGAATACTGGGACGTCGACTGCACACAAGTCTACATACTAGTCGAAGTAATTTGAACATCACGAATGGTCTGTACTTAACATGAACTCTGAGATGGCTCTCCAATAATCTGCTACTAATCATAAATGTGCTTGCTCACTTTACCATCGCGTTCTTTCTGACAAAAATCTTCATGAATAGCTCGCCTATAAATAAGGGGGGTATAGTCCTTCCGAAGCAAGCCTCTACGATATCGTTTTCCTGACTTTCGCCCATTGCAACATCATGCTTGCTACAACCATTATCACAGCGATTAGACATGCCCAGAACGCTAGATCAGCCACCAACTCAAGATACAAGTACGTCTCGCCAGTGTTTAGGTTACTTATTCGCCAGACAAGCGGAAACCCGAAGTACTTGTTCTCCGAAATGCTGATCCTAAACTGCTCAATGATTCCCGTGCCCAAACCAACACAGACGCCAACAACCACTCCTAAAACCAAAACACGCCAACCCACTTTCAAAAAAAATCGCCATCGGTACCCAGACAACTTTCCCAAACTTAAATCATTTGTTGAGGACTGAGGAAGAATGATTTCATACCAAAGTCTGAAGATTTCTCAGCAAACCGAAAAGGAAAGAGAGGATACCTCAACGATTCCAATACACGCGATTTAGTTAAAGGCTTAAGTCAGTATTTCCAGAGGAAAGTGAGGATTCCACGAATCCGAATGGGAGATGAGCAAGAGATTGAAACTCTGATTAGTGAAGAGGCTCTCTTGTTTGCTCAATATTTGCGGAATGAAAGGCACTTGTGGATTCCAAGGATCAAATGCTTGATGTAGTGTATGTAAGTGTTAGGACAAACCACATTACCACTACTATGACTACGCTAAGGAAGACCTCTTGTTTTCTGCTCTTGTGAGGAACAGGAAAGATGCAAGGGACTTCCTTTCTGTATTGTATGTACTGTTCATTTGCCTTTGTCAACTGTGATTCTTCAAAAAGCGCCAACAGCACGTATCCAACCACCATAGCAAGCCAAGGAAAGACCAACAACCACCAGCCGAGCACAGGAATATGCATAAACCAACCCCACAAATTCGAATTTGATAGCATCCCCCCAATACCCCAACCAGTCTCTTTGGCCATCACAGAAATGCCGTATGCCATGATGATCAAGCTTAGGTACTGTGGATGTCTAACGACAGAATAGAATCCTGATTTTCTGAGTTGACCTCGATGCTTGATAAATTGAAGAAGAGCTATCAGGAATAGGACAAAGCCTATTACAGTTATTATTCGACCAAGCATTAGACGTGGTTCGAAAAATATTATGTTAACTTGCCTAGGTGAAACGTCACCATTCATCCATAACATAGAAGCTAAGTAAGCTCCTAGAGGAAATAGCATAGGCAAAGTTTCTGTGAACACTACAGGTATCTGTTGAAAAGAAAACAGGAAGACTGCGATCAAAGAGATAACCAGATGTCTAAGCTTTCCGATCGATTGTCTAATTTTTCCTCCTAACATAGAAGTTCCTGCGCCCCGAGAAATGATAATCAATCCTGCTCTTAGTTCTACTTTTTAGAACATATAAAGAAGTCATGATAGATTAATCCATTCGTTTGTGCGTGTGCGCGCGCTGAGTGAGAGTGAGAGGGAACCAGAGCGTAAATGTTTGGGTTTGGGAGAAAACTTTTATCCATACTGTTCACTTCAGAGAAACCAGTCACATCCTGTTGTTTGCTCAGCTTGTGCAATCATGGAAAAATACACGTTGATCGTCACTGAAAAGCCAGATGCCGCTCGAAGAATAGCCTCAGCGCTAGACAAGGAAGGAAAAACTGGCGGAAAGAGAGAAAACGGCGTGCCGTACTACGTTGCAAAACGCGAACGAGAAATAGTCGTCGTGCCCGCTCTTGGACACTTGTACACGGTAGCTGAAGAAAAACGCGGAGGAACCCGTTATCCCACTTTCAACTTTAGCTGGGTGCCGAGAAACATTGCGGAAAGGAAAGCAAAACACGTCCAGACGTGGATAGAAACCATCGCGAAACTGGCAAGAGACGCAGACACGTTTGTCGACGCCTGCGACTACGACATTGAAGGCAGCCTCATCGGCTACTGCATACTAAAATACGCATGCAACAACAAGGAAACAGAATCAAAACGCATGAAATACTCAACCCTAACCAAACAAGAACTAGAACAGTCATACACTCACCTTCTTCCACACTTGGATTTTGCACTCATAGAAGCTGGACAAACCCGACACGAAGTCGACTGGCTGTACGGCATAAACCTGTCACGCGCACTCACAAGCGCAGCAAAAAACGTCAGCGGCAAATACACTACACTAAGCACGGGAAGAGTGCAAGGACCAGCCTTGAAGTTCGTCACTGCAAGAGAAAAAACCATCAGAAGCTTCGTGCCAACACCCTACTGGCAGATAAAAGCCAAAATCAGAATAGACAACGACGCGTTTGAAGCACAATACGAAAAAGCAATAATCGAAACCAAACGAGAAACAAACACCATCTTGGACAAGTGCAAGGAAAAGAATGGACACATTGAAAAAGTCGAAGCCAGACAATTTCAGCAACCCCCGCCCTTACCGTTCGATTTAGGCTCATTGCAGGGCGAAGCATACCGTTTGTTCAGATACACGCCAAAACGCACAGCAAGCATAGCTCAACATTTGTACTTGGACGCTCTAATTTCCTACCCAAGAACCAGCAGCCAAAAACTCCCCCCAGCCATAAACTATGAAGCAATACTGAAAAACCTGAACAGAGCAGTTGAATACAGAAGACCCACCGCAGAACTTCTCGCCAAACCAGAACTAAAGCCAAGAGAAGGACAGAGAGAAGACCAAGCACACCCGGCCATCTACCCGACTGGAAACCTGCCTGAAAAAGCCTTGAACAGTGTTGAAAGAAACGTGTGGAACCTAATAGTCAGAAGATTCATGGCAGTTTTCGGCGAATCAGCAACGATACAACACACGAAAGTCACCATAAACGTTGACGGACACCGCTTCCACCTCAAAGCAAAACAAGTCCTAAAGGAAGGCTGGCTCCACCTCTACGAACCATACGTGAAACCTGAACAATCATTTTTGCCAGCAATGAATGAAGGACAAACTGTCAACGTTGCAAGAGTAGTTTCAGAGGACAAGTTCACCAAGCCACCGCCAAAGTACAACTCAAACACACTCCGCAGAAAAATGGAAAGAACGGCAATTGGCACAAAAGCAACTAGAGCAGACATAATTCAAACACTCTACAACAGAAAATATGTTCAAGGCGAAACAATAGCCGCCACAAATCTGGGTTTTGAAGTGACTGAAGTTTTGGAAAAATACTGTCCAACACTTGTCTCCGTGAAATTCACTAGAGAACTTGAAGACAAAATGGACAACATCCAGACAAACAGCGAAAAAAAAGAGAAAATCCTATCCGACACAATTCAAATCCTGAAACCCGTACTTGAACAACTCAAAACAAATGAAACAGCAATCGGCAAACAACTAAGCGAAGCAATAAAAAAGATGCAACCAAACCAACCAGTCATCGGAGCCTGCCCAACATGCAAAACAGGAAAACTAGTCACGCTACATTCAAGACGAACAGGCAAACGCTTCATCGGCTGCACAAACTACTTTAAAGGCCTATGCAAAACTTCATTCCCACTACCGCAAAAAGGCCTCGTGAAACCACTCGGAAAAAACTGCTCCAGATGCGGCTGGCCAGTGATCCAAATCCTAACTAGGGGAAAACGCCCTTGGCAACTATGCTTAAACCCTCAATGCCCATCAAAACATGAAAGAGAGAAGAAAAATGAAGTGCAAAACATGTGACAGAGAAGCTGTCAAAAACGGCTATTGTCGGTCACACGCAAAAGCCTACGAAAACATCATTGAAAAATATGACGTTTGGAAAAAAGCGTTGGGAATCTCTTGGAAAGAGTATTTAAGTGAGATTGCCAAGAATTCCTTAACAGGCGAGTGGGCCACACAAGTGGCTCAGCAACTGATTGAAAACGGAGAAAACTCAAATGTCGAGAACAGCTAAGAAAAAGATCTCTTCACTATCATATTCACTCAACAAGTTCTACGGTAAGATATCAACGACGAAACCCTCAACACTCATCCTATCAGCACTCGCAATCAGCATAACCATATTCCTCTTCGGAGGCGGTCTCTACAACATAATAATGAAACCGCTCCCCGCAGTGTACTATGGCGGACGATTCATTTTCCTCTACCCCCAACTCTCAGAACAGTTCATATCTGACAGCATAGTAGTGACAATCCTCTATTCACTAGGCGTAATTGGACTAATACTCATGTACCAAAGCACAAAATACGCCTACAAACCAAGACAAGCCTACATGACAATCATGGTAGGCGCAGCTCTCCTGTTCATAGCCTACATCTTCCTTGAAGCCTCAATACAAATCAAAATTGGCTGATAAGACTCACCTTAGCCCAAAGGTTAACCTGACTCTCTGCCACCGCTTCCAGCATATGGAAATTAAGGCTACTACTCAACATAAACAGAAACGCACATCGCACACGCATCAGGACAAGCTTTTATTTTGATAATCACAAAGATCAAGACAATGAACAAGATAAAACTTGGAAAGACTGATCTGGAAGTATCCCGAATAGGTTTAGGAACACTTGCCTTTGGCCACAAAACGAAAGGCATTCAAGACAAAGGTGAAATTCATGGCTGCATCAATTTTGCACTTGACAATGGCATCAACCTGATCGATACTGCAGAAGAATATTCTGGAGGCTTAACAGAAAGGCTTATTGGAGAAGTGATCAAAAAACGCGGAGACCGCGAAGATTTAGTTCTACTTACCAAAGTTTCGCACAACCACTTGAGTTATAAAGAAGTCATAAAGGCAGCCAATAACAGTCTAGAAAGACTGCAAACAGATTATTTAGACGTATATTTAGTTCATTGGCCTTGGTGTTACTCTCCAATTTCTGAAACGATGAAAGCAATGGATAAATTGCTAGCCGAAGGGAAAATACGATATGTGGGTGTATCAAATTATCACAATGCATTGGTGCAGGAAGCAGTAAGCAACTTGCAGAATGGCGAGATAATCGCAAATGAACTGGAATACAATCTGATAAACCGAAGTATTGAGAAGGAAATCCTTCCCTTCTTAAGACAGCAAAGAATCGCTGTCCTAGCATACTATCCATTGCTGAGCGGTTTCTTAACGACAAAATATGATGAAAATACGATATTGCCGGAAAATGATTTCCGAAACCATTGGGAGCTTTTCAAACACAAGGAGAATTTCACTAGATCCCAGACGCTCTTCGAAACAATGAGACATATTGCTGAAGAACATGACGTTAGTCCCGCTGAAGTAGCTATCAATTGGTTGTTAAGAGAAGAAGATATAATACCAATACCTGGAGCAAAAAAAGAGAGCCAGATAGAAAGCAATATTCATGCTACACAATGGTGTCTAGAAAAGGATGAGATATCTCGATTAACAGCAATTACTAATAATCTTGAACTAAATTGGAATTGATTATCAGAGAAATCAGAATAGGATAGAGACCTTCGTTCCTGATTTGTCGCGGATATGCTTGTTTTGGCGCACTATAGACTATTGCATCAGCAATGACAGGCTTCACCATCATAGAGCGCGCGAGAAGCACTGAGCAGAGGAGCGAAACGTGAAGTGGGTGTCAAAACAACATGTCTTTTTCACCATTGCATGAAGTTGAAGGGACACATTCCCCGAAACCCGAGATTCCATGCTGGATTTTTGTTCGGTTCGGCTATAACCTTTCCACAACGTCGTTAAAGTTGGCTGGTCGGATAAAGCTCTACCAAGGATTATTTTTCAAACCCATCTTGTAAGCTACAAAGTTAGTCAGCAGATGAAGAGGCGGAGTTATAACCAACACTGCTATGACGAGAGGCAACGATAGAAACTGCAAGAAAAAGGGAATTGAAAAAACAAGAGCCCCCACGACAAAATCCACCTGATCAAAAACAGGCATCAAGCTGCCAGGCGCAACACCGAGTCTCCTTTTCACGAAGGCTCCTGCTAAATCTCCAAGCAACGCTCCAAGAGACAATACTGTGCCAAAGAAAAGAGGATAGTTGAAAACCAAGCTTTCCAAAAGACCCACCGCTGTGCCGACAACTAACCCTGAAAGGAAGCCTCGGAAAGTCTTGTGACTGCCAAAGATTGGTTTTCCGTCAAAAAATGTTTTTCCAAAATCCATCGGAAGCCCTCCGCCTGCAATCACTGGTATGGCGTTCGCACAGTAGGCTGGAAAAATAAATTTCAACGCTTCAAAAACTAGCTCTGCTATCTCCATCTCTTCAACCTGCCGTCAAATCAGACATTCCGTATTCCTGCTTCCTCTATTTTCAGAAGCCATGTCAATGATTGAACAGTTCTCAGATTTTTCTCCAACACTGCACGAATCACCTGCGGCTTTTCAGTGGGCTTCAGGGCTATTATCGTGTCAGCCCAGAACTTCAAAACTCTTGTGCCAACAGGCTCAACGGAGACGCTTGCATCGTTGAAAGTAGCCCGAACTTGGCTTGTTATCAAGACGGCGATCTTCTTGGTTTTAGCTACCTGCGCCAAAAGCGCCATTTGCCTGTTGAGTTCGCGATTTAACTCAAAGGTTTTGGCAGGCGACTCTGCAACTCTAACGCGGTAGAGAGAAGTAATCGTGTCAATGACTATAAGCCCAGAGTCTTTGGCAACGTATTCCATCAGCAAATCCACTGCCGCTGTCTGTTCGCGAAAATCATTTGGCTTCATCAACACTATCCGCTCCATGACCTCCTTTAAGCATTCAGCAGAAAGCTGAGAAAGCCTCTTAGAGGAAAAGGTGCCGTCACAATCCATAAACAACGCTTTATGGCCGAGTCTTGCACAGTTTACGGCGCATTGCATGGCAAGAGTAGTCTTACCAGTCTCCGGCTCACCATAGATCAAGCTCACGCTTCCAGCAGGTATGCCTCCGCACAGAGTCTTGTCAACCGCTTCGCAGCCTGTCGGAATGTTCTGCAGCACGTACGTTCACATCAACAGATATAAACTGCGAAACTAATAATCTGTTTTGCGCTCTAACATCGACAAGAATAGGAAACACGTATGAAAGCGGAGATCGCAGTGGCCACAGTTTCAGGAAAACCGTACTACCTCATCGTTAACGAGTTAAAAAGAAGAAGTTTACCGTTCTTAAGCATAACCCCAGATGATCCTGTGCCAGTAGAAGTCAAAGTGGTCATAACTACGGAAAAAGAGCAGCCTCTGATAAAACATGAAAAAGTTCTGGTTTTCCACGATGACACTGACCCAGAACAACTGGTGAACGAAGCGTTGCAGACGGTTCAGGGAAAGGAGCATTTTAGAAAGATCATCATAGGCGTGGATCCCGGCGAAATTTTTGGGTTGGCAGTTCTTGCTGACGGAAAAGTCATAGAAACCGCAAACTGTTTCAGCATTGAAGAGACGTTGGGCAAGATAGAGAATATCCTGAAGAGCCTTGGCAACACACGGGCTGAGTCGGTTTCCGTGAAAGTCGGCGATGGCGTCCCAGCATGTAAGGAAAGCCTTTTAGGAGCTTTAGACAAAGCATTACCCTCAAACATAACGTTGGAAAGCGTGAGCGAAGCTGGAACAAACCGCGATCTAAGCGGAACAAAACATAGAAGAGGATTGCGAGACATTGTTTCGGCCATTAAAATAGCGGGAAGAAACGGACACACGTTTCCACGGAGAGATACAGATGAATCGAACTGTTGAAAAAAACAAAACACTACTCGTTGACGGACCAGCCTCTGTGACTGTGGTTTCAGGCAAAGTGGAAGTATTTGGTTCCACCCTAGCTGGCACAAACAAGGTCGTGATACGCGAAGGAAAACGGTTGCCCTTCGCAGTGGAAGAAAATACGACATTTGATGTTTCGCTAGGAGAAAACGCGGTTGTGGAGGAAGTTGATGGAACAACCATTCCCTCTTCATGGATCAAGTCTTATGAAGAACTTGAGAACCTTCAGGTCAAACCCATCATAGCCGTAGTGCTGGGGGCAGTGGACTCTGGAAAAACCAGTTTCTGTACTTACTTAGTGAACAGACTACTTCGCGCCAAAAGAAAGGTTGCCGTTCTTGATGAAGACTTGGGCCAGTCTGATATTGGACCACCCTGCACTGTTGCTTACGCCTTTCCAAGCAAGCCCATAACCGACCTGTTCAACTTGAAAGAGAAGAACGCAATCTTTGTTGGCGGCACCTCGCCTGACGGCGTAGCCGACAAAGTAGTTGAAGACATGATTCTTATGGAGAAAGAAGTTCTGAGCCAAGACGCAGAAGTTATCATCATAAACACTGACGGCTGGGTTGAAGGCGAAGAAGCCGTCAAATATAAAATTCAGCTTATTGAAAAACTCGACCCAACCATAATCCTCTGCATCCAGCAAGAAGACAAGTTGGCACCGATAATTAATGCCCTTGAGAAACAAAGGAGAGTAATGGTTGAAACACCTCAAACGGTAAAACAGAGAAGCAAAGAAGAACGCAGGACTCTGCGAGAGCTTG
>Ga0172363_10002378_pt1 | contig 15179 bp, 15 predicted proteins | sample LakKivs2_kivu2a2_FD_114541 | JGI IMG/M metagenome (GOLD analysis project Ga0172363, IMG submission 114541) | Sediment microbial communities from Lake Kivu, Rwanda - Sediment s2_kivu2a2 | ecosystem: Environmental > Aquatic > Freshwater > Lake > Sediment | place: Rwanda: Western Province, Lake... | reverse complement strand
GTTGTACTCACAAATTCAGGTTTGGGTATTGCTCATGGAGTATCCCCATTCCTGGGAGCATTACACGGAATTCCTCATGGCGTGGCAAACGGCATACTTCTTGCGCGGGCAATAGAATTTAATTTATCTTCAAGCATTCAGAAATTCAAATCTGTTGCCTCTGCTCTGGGAGAAAAAATAGAAGGTTTAACAGAAGAAGAGGCTGCATATAAGGCTCTTGTTGCAGTAGAGAGGATAGTTGAGGAACTGAGAATTCCTCTGAGTCTGGGAGAATTTGGTGTAAAGTCAGAAGACTTGCCCGAGCTTGCCAAAAAATCCCTCACTTCTAACTCCACCAGAGGAAATCCGCGCGCAGTGAGTTATGAAGACCTCCTGTCGTTGTTAAAAAAGATAATGGAGTAGCAGACTTTAGTCTGCGTATATAACGCAACCTGAAGGTTGCAACTACCAGATGATTCTCAAGTTGGTAAAGAGGAAAAAATATGGAAAGAGTTAATGAAAGCGAGAAAGAGTTCCGCTTTGGGGATGCAGGTCCCAAGTATCTTTTCCGAGGACCTAGAATAGAATGGGGAATTTTGGTCCTGAAACCCGGAGGGTCCTTGGGAGCTCACTACCATAAAGAAGTGGAAGAGACATTCTATTTCTTGGAAGGAGAAGCAAGATTATTGATCAATGGCACTGAATATGTAGGAAGAGAAGGAGAGGCTTTCCGGCTGGAACCAGGAGAAAAACACGATATCCTGAACGATTCCCGATCTCCCATTCGTGCCGTGTTCATCAAGTCTCCTTATAAACCCGAGGACAAAATCCAGCTTTGAAATAGAAAAGAGTGTGGAGATAAAAGATGGCTGAGCGGGTAGCACTGGCAAGATGTGGAAGTTACCAGCTTCCGGTTTTGGAAAATTCTTTAAAGAAATTATTAGGTTTACTTGGTGGAATTGGCAAGTTTATCAAGAATGGAGACAGAGTTCTAATCAAGATAAACCTTCTATCAGGTAAGCCTCCGGAAAAAGCAGTAACCACCCATCCCAGTCTAGTCGAAGCCGTGGTTAATTTGGTAAAGGAAGCCGGAGGAATTCCCGCAATTGGAGACAGTCCCGGGGAGAGGGCAACTATTACGGGATTAACCAGAGCATATCGAATTGCAGGATTTGAGGAAGTTAGCCGTAAGACGAGCGTTCCTCTTGTATCTTTTGAGGATGGTGTTATGGAAGTAGAGAATAGCCAGGGACGTCTTTATAAGAAGTTTACGGTGACTAAACGAATAAAGGACTTTGATGTAATTATTTCTCTTCCTAAATTGAAAACCCACCCTTTAACTTGCATTACCGCAGGGGTGAAGAACAACTTCGGTTTCATTCCCGGACTGAGAAAGACCGAGTTCCATTTGAAATTGCCTGACAGTGAGTTGTTTTCCCAGATGCTTGTTGACCTTTTAAATACCGTAAAGATTGATCTGGTAATTCTGGATGCGATTGTGGCCATGGAGGGAAATGGTCCGGCTGGTGGCGCCCCGCGCAAGGTGGGTGCAATTCTTGCCAGCAAAAATCCTGTAGCTTTAGATTTTGTTGTCTGCAAACTCATCGGTTATAAAAATCCATTCGATATTCCAACTAACAGGATAGCTGTGGAAAGAAAAATGTTTTTGCCGGGAAATATGGAAATCTTGGGAGAAAAAATTGAAGATTTGGAAGTGAAAGATTTCAAACGGATTCCCCGGGATGTTTCCCAGAAAATTCCCCAATTTTTGATGAAAGGGCTAAAAAGCTTACTATCACCAAAACCCAAAATAATTGACGAGCTCTGTAACCGTTGCTTCTATTGCCTGGAAATCTGCCCTGTTAAATGTGTGGGGAGGACCAAAAATGGTAACCCTTCGATTCGTTATTCAACTTGTATTAGGTGCTTCTGTTGTCAGGAACTCTGTTCTCAGGGAGCCATAATAACAGAGAGGCCCTGGTGGGTGAAGTTATTTAAAGTCTAAGAATATTAGTTTTGACTTTTTGGCTAAAATAGGTTAAATTAAACTGGATTCTTTTCGCAAGGAGGTTGATAAAAGAGACCTTGCTTTCGCAAGGACTCCAGAGTCCTTTGGAGTCCTCCCGAAAGGGAGGATGTACTGAAGGAAAGGGAGCTTATTTAAATGGATTTGATTGTGACTCATATTGGGGCAGATTTTGATGCTTTGGCTTCTCTTGTAGCCGCAAGAAAAATATATCCTAAAGCTTTGGTTGTCTTACCCGGGTCACCTGATAAGGATGTGAGAGAATATCTATATAAGAAACCACATCTCATAGACATAGGGAGAGAGAAAGAGGTTGATTTTAAAAAGGTCAAAAGACTCATAGTTGTAGATACGCGACTTGCCAAAAGGATCGGAGAGGCAAAGCAAGCTCTTAAGAATCGTGGATTAATTCTCCACTTCTACGACCACCATCCCCGCACTAAGAGCGATCTCGTTGGAACAGTGGACATAGGGGGACGTTATGGAGCTACTACCACCATTCTGGTAGAGCTCCTAAAGAAGAGGAAGATCAGGATTTCTCCCGAAGAGGCAACCCTTCTTGCTCTGGGAATTTACGAGGATACGGGATCTTTTACATTTCCTTCCACTACCCCGGCAGATCTAAAAGCAGCCTCTTTTCTAGTAACTAAAGGAGCAAATTTGAACATGGTTTCTGACTTTATGCGTAGGGAATTGACCAAAACTCAGGTTAAATTATTAAATAGACTTCTTCGATTGGAAAAGAGAATTAAGATTAATGGAATAGAAATTGCCATTATTAAATTTAAGTCTTCAAACTATATCACTGATCTGGCGGCAACTGTTCATAGATTACGCGATATCGAAAATCTGGAGACTATTTTCGTGTTGTTAGGAACAAAAGAGAGAATTCGCATAGTTGCCCGTAGCAGAATTAAGGCTGTAAATGTAGGTAAAATTACTCAGGCTTTTGGAGGAGGTGGCCATGCCACTGCAGCCTCGGCCACAATAAGAGGAATGGAGCTTCGAGATGTAGAGAAAAAATTGATAGAAGTCCTGAAGAGCAAAGTTACCCCCGAGACCGCACCTGAGGAGAGCCTTCTGTTTGAAAAGAATGTAGGGCCACTTTTAAACAGAAATCTTCCTTCCAAAGTAGCGAGTTTACTGGTGCAAGTGGGTAAAATAGCTGAGGAGAAGAATTTCAGAGTCTATCTGGTTGGTGGTTTCGTGCGAGACCTCCTACTTGGTGTAGAAAACTTCGATGTAGATTTAGTCGTCAAGGATGACGGCATATCGTTTGCTCACTATCTGGTCAGCAGGCTGGGAGGCAAGATTACTGCCCACAAAAGGTTTGGCACTGCCGTAGCTATTTTGCCGGGAGGAATTAAGATAGATATTGCCACTGCCAGAAAGGAATTTTACGCATCTCCCGCTGCCCTGCCTACTGTAGAAAAGGGCTCTCTGAGAGAAGATCTCTATCGTCGAGACTTTACCATTAATGCTATGGCTGTCAGATTAAATTCTAAGCGTTATGGAGAATTGGTCGATTTCTTCGGTGGTTGGAGAGATTTGAAAGAGAGAAAGGTTAAGGTTTTGCATAACAGGAGCTTTATCGAAGATCCCACGCGCATCTTTCGGGCAATTCGTTTCCAGGAGAGATATGCATTCTCTATGGACAAGGACACTGAGCGACTGGTGAGGGATGCGCTAAGATTGAAAATTCTTGGGCACTTAAGTAAACAGAGAATAAGAGAAGAAATTATTGCCATCCTGAGCGAGCCCCAATCAAAGAATGCAATTTTGCGGTTGGATAAACTCGGGATTCTCAAGTCATTACATCCCAAAATCAGATTGAGCCGAGAGATAAAAAAAGATTTGCAAATGGTTAAAGCTATCTTTTCCCGGTTCGCACCTCTTCTTAAGGAAGAGGATGGGAAAAGCTGGATAATCCATTTTCTAATCCTGGTGCAGAAGTTAAGTATCTTAGAGGTGAAAAATCTCTGCAAGAATTTTGGATTCTCCAGGGAACAGAGTAGGAAAATAGTCAAGGGAAGAGAAAGTTTAATAGAAGTCATAAGAAGGCTCAAAAAATCAGAATTGAAGCCGAGCTTCCTCTATCGAACGTTGCAAGGACTACCTATAGAAGTGTTTTTATTTATTGTTTTAAAAGCCAGGAGTAGATTGGTTGAAAGGAGAGTCTACCAATATCTGACCAGAATGCGCAAGGTGAGGATTCGTACTACTGGCGATAGACTTAAAAAGATGGGATATAAACAGGGTCCCTTATTTAAGAAGATATTGCAGGAATTGCTCTGGGCCAAACTTGATGGAATTGTGAAAAGCCTATCTTCTGAGACGAAGTTTGTAATTGACAATTTTCCTAAAGATTGATAAAATTAATGATTTAAAAGACAAACATGGTAGCCGCCGTGATAAGGGAGGGTCGCTGTTCCGACGAATAAGGAGCGACAAGTCTGGCGACGTCCCGAGAGTAACTCGGGGCGGGTCACCGACTGAAGCAAAGCGAAAGGAGGTGAGACAACCCGAGTGAGTGCAGTTTAACTCACCGATTGGTGCATGATTACGCTTCAACAGATAGTGAGGAATCCTTCTCTTGTCTTGCGAACGATTCCTCTTCCTGTAGCTCTGGTTATTTTCTTTTTTGCAATTGTTATTCATGAATGTGCTCATGCATGGATGGCTTCTCGCTGCGGAGACGATACCGCAAGAAATGCCGGAAGAATAACGTTGAATCCACTACCGCATATCGACCCTATCGGGACGATAATCTTTCCTCTCCTTCTAATTCTTTCTCGTTCCTCATTCGTTATCGGTTGGGCCAAGCCTGTTCCTATCAATCCGCTCAATTTCAACAATCTGCGAGCGGATCTGGTGAGAGTGGGAGCATCCGGTCCTCTTTCCAATATAGGACTGGCAATTGTCTCTTCCTTTATGGTGTGGACGTTCAGTTACTTACCTATGGGGGAGATAAAGAATTCCATAATGGTAATTCTCCTGTTCAGCGTTCTGATTAATCTTTTACTTGCAGTTTTCAATCTCCTTCCCATTCCCCCACTGGATGGTTCACAAATTCTCTCGGGATTATTGCCAACCCAGATAGCTATGAAATATGAGGCGATTCGTTCTTTCGGTTTTATTATTATCTTTTTCTTACTTTTGACAGGATTACTCTGGGCGATAATTATACCCATCGTCCAGTTCCTTTATAGTCTACTCTTTTTGTGGGTAGGAAGGGGATTTTAGAAATGGCGAAGAAAAGAATTTTGAGCGGAATGCGTCCCAGCGGAAAGTTACACGTGGGACATCTTGTGGGAGCGCTTGCCAATTGGGCAGCACTGCAGGATGGATATGAATGTTTCTACATGGTAGCAGACTGGCATGCTCTAACGACAGAATACGAAGACCCTTCAGAGATTAGAACCAATATCAAAGAGATGGTTATTGATTGGATATCTGTAGGTCTTGACCCTAAAAAATGTACAATGTTTGTGCAGTCCCGCGTTCTGGAACACGCGGAACTACATCTTTTACTCTCTATGTTTATTCCTTTAAGTTGGCTGGAAAGGTGTCCTACTTATAAGCAGCAACAACAGGAATTGAAGGATAAAAACCTTTCTACTTACGGGTTTTTGGGTTACCCTGTTCTGCAGGCAGCAGACATTTTGGTCTACAAAGCGGACGCTGTGCCTGTGGGTGAGGACCAACTGCCCCATCTGGAACTATGTCGGGAGATTGCTCGGCGTTTCAATTTCTTATATAAGAACATCTTTCCCGAGCCACAGGCTCTTCTTACTAAGGTGCCAAAACTTTTAGGAACCGATGGTCGGAAGATGAGTAAAAGTTATGACAATTGCATTTTCCTGTCGGATCCTCCCGAGGTCATTCGGGAAAAAGTAGGAACTATGATTACTGACCCTAGCCGGATTAGAACCAACGACCCCGGACATCCCGACGTATGCACAGTATATGGCTTACAGAAGATTTTTAGTTCCCCAAAGATGGATTCAATAACTGCTGATTGCAGAAGTGGGAAAATAGGCTGCGTGGCCTGTAAGAAGATTTTGAGCGAAGCTCTAATAGAGAGGTTGAAATCGATACAGGCAAAGAGGAAAGATTTGGAAGCGAATCCAGAGGAGGTTACCAGGATCCTCGAACAGGGTCGTCTCAGTGCTCAGAAGATTACTCAAGAGACTCTTAAGGAAGTGAGAGAAGCAATTGGATTATAAAAATGATAGCGGGACGGATTACAAGGTGAGATTGGAAGTATTTGAAGGCCCGCTTGATTTATTGTTACACCTGGTTAGGAAAAACGACCTGGATATCTTCAATATTCCCATAGCAGAGATTACAGCCGATTATTTAAACTACATAAAACTTTTCAGAAAACTTAACCTCGATTTTGCAGGAGAGTTTCTGGTAATGGCTTCTACCTTAATCCACATAAAATCGAGAATGTTGCTTCCCTCCATAGAAACAGTTGAGGAGGAAGAGGCCGAGGATCCCCGGGCGGCATTGGCAGCCAGGCTTATGGAGTATGAGAAATTTAAGGAGGCAGCCAGTATATTGAAAGAGAGAGAGGTAATTCAAAAGGGTATATACGGGCGTCTTCCTTTGCTTCCCCAGGACGAAGATTATACCATTGAAGCTACACTTTTTGATCTCCTGGATGCCTTCCAGCGAGTGGCATTTCGGGTGGAAAAAGAAGTACGGGAAATAATTCAAGAAGATATCAAGGTGGAAGACCGAATTCAAGAAATCCTGAGTCTTCTGGAAAATAAAAGATTTATCAATTTTGAGGCGATATTTTCTGGACAGACGACGAAGAGACTTTTAATAGTGACTTTCTTAGCCCTTTTAGAATTAATCCGATCGAAAATGGTTTTTGCTCGCCAGGCAAGGCTATTTGGAGATATAAGGATATACAAGGCAAAAAGGGAACTGGTGGCATAGGCACAATGGAAAAAGAAGAACTAAAAAACATAATAGAGTGCCTTCTATTTTTCTCTGATAAACCATTGAGTATAGAAAAACTGGCAGAAATTATGGAAAGCGGAAGCTTCGACGAGACAAAAGAGGCTATTGAAGATTTGCAAAAAGAATACGAGCTAAGAAATAGCGGGCTGCAAGTTCTGAACATTGCCCAGGGATACCAGATTTGTACCCGGGGCGAATTCTCCCACTGGGTGAGGAAACTTTATAAAGCCGAGACTACTTTTCAACTCTCACTGCCTGCTCTGGAGACGCTCTCGATTGTCGCTTACAAACAGCCCGTTACGCGGGGAGAAATAGAAAATATAAGGGGCGTTGACGCTTCCTATGTGCTGAGGACGCTTTTAGAAAAAAGATTGATTAGAATTTCCGGAAGGAAAAAGTTGCCGGGTCGCCCAATTCTATATGCAACGTCTCAGGAGTTCCTGCGCTATTTTGGGTTAAAAGATTTATCCGAAATCCCCAGTCTGGAGGAGATAAAACCACCGGCAAGCGGATAAAGATGGGAGGAATGGCTTATGGATTTAAAAAATTTAAGGGAGAAAATTGATGAAGTAGATAACCAGATTTTGGAATTGTTAAACCAGAGAACAAGAGCAGTGCGGGAAATTGCAAAATTGAAGGCAAAGGCAAAGCAGGAATTCTATGCTCCCCATCGGGAAAAGAAGATCGTAGAAAGACTCCTCAAGAAGAACAAAGGGCCTCTCCCCAGCGAAGCATTGAGAGGAATCTTCCAGGAAATATTGAATGTTTCCCGGTCTATCCAGAAGAAATTGAGAGTAGCTTATCTGGGACCCCCGGCTACTTTCACCCACTTAGCAGCAGTTAAGAATTTTGGTAAATATGCCGACTTCACTCCTGCCAAGAGTATAGCCGATGTTTTCTCCGAGGTGGAAAAGGGTCGCTCCGATTACGGAGTCGTGCCCATTGAGAACTCGACTGAAGGGGTAATCAATCATACTTTGGACATGTTCGTCGGTTCGGAATTGAAGATTTGTTCTGAATTACTTCTGGAAATATCTCATAATCTTCTTTCCCGGGCACGTGAGCTTGGGGAAATAAAGAGAATCTATTCTCACCCCCAGGCAATTGCTCAGTCCAGAAATTGGATTGAAGACAACCTACCTAATGCCGAATTAGTGGAGACGTCTTCCACTGCCAGGGCAGCGGAGATGGCAGAGAAAGATTCTGAGGGTGGAGCAATAGCTTCCCGGCTTGCATCCTCCCTGTACGATTTGAAAATAATTGCCGAAGGTATTGAGGATAATGTGCAAAATTATACCCGTTTTCTAGTCATCGGTAAAAGTTTCCCGGGAAAAAGTGGACAGGACAAGACCTCGGTTCTTTTCTCCATAAAGGACAGGGTGGGGGCGCTTCACGATATGCTAATTCCTTTTCGGAAAAATAGTATTAACCTGACGAAAATAGAATCCAGACCGACCAAGCTCCGAGCCTGGGAGTATATATTCTTTGTCGACTTCGTAGGACACGTTGAAGAGGAAAATGTGAAACGGGCTTTGCAGCAACTGGAAAAAGAATGTCTACTTCTTAAAATATTGGGTTCTTATCCACGCAGCGAGTGATTTTGGAGGAAACTTTAAATGATTGAAAAACTTGTGAGAAAAAACGTATTAGATTTCCAACCTTATCTTCCTGGCAAGCCGATCGAGGAAGTGAAAAGAGAATTAGGTCTTACCAGAGTGGATAAACTGGCTTCCAATGAGAATCCTCTAGGGCCTTCCCCTCGGGCAGTCAGTGCCATGAAGAGGTCTCTTAATCGAGTGAACCTTTATCCCGATGGGAGTGGTTTCTATTTGAAGAAGGTCTTAGCCCAAAGGCTAAAGGTGAAGGCAGAAAATATTATCCTTGGTAGCGGAACGGATGAAATAATCGAAATCATCGGGAAAACTTTTTTGGACCCCGTTGACGAAATTGTGGTCTCTAAGCATGCCTTCATTCGCTACGAGATGGCGGGAGAACTGATGGGCTGTCAGATCAAAAGAGTCCCCATGAAAAATTTTACCCATGACCTGGAAGCAATGAAGAAGGCAATAACGGAAAAGACGAAAATAGTGTTTGTAGCCAACCCTAACAATCCTACAGGAACTTATGTTACAGAAGAGGAAGTAGAAAAATTTATGGATGGTCTGCCGGAAGAGATAATAGTGGTATTTGATGAGGCCTACCGGGAATATGTAACCAGAAAAGATTATCCTAAGATTCTTCCTTATATTAAGCGCGGGAAGATGGTAATTGTGTTGCGCACTTTTTCTAAGATTTACGGTCTGGCAGGTTTGCGGATTGGCTATGGAATAGGAAAATCTGAATTGATTGGCTTTATGGAGAGGATTAGACCTCCCTTCAATACCAATTCGCTGGCTCAGATAGCAGCTCAAGAAAGCCTTTCCGATGAGACTCACATTAGGCGGAGTCGTGAATTAGTTGGCAAGGAAAGAAAATACATGGAAGACAATCTGGGGAAGATGGGTATTGAATTCGTTCCCTCGGTGGCTAACCATATTCTACTCAAGGTAGGTAATGGACAGAATGTGTTTAAAAAATTATTGAAGAAGGGAATAATTGTGAGGGCTATGGTGGAATACGATTTACCAGAATTTATCAGGGTAACCATAGGTCTGCCCCAGCAAAACAGGCGATTCATTAATGGACTAAGGGAGGTTATGGACAAATGTTCCTAACACTGAAACCAGGGACCACAAAGCAAGGGGTTGAAGAGTTGGTCAAAAAGATAGAAGAGTTGGGATTTCGAGCCCATATTTCCAGGGGTGCTGAGAGAACGGTAATTGGAGTGATTGGTGAGAACGCTATAGCTGCCAGAGAGGTGTTTGAAGGGTTATTTACTGTGGAGTCGATCACTCCCATTTCTAAACCTTACAAGCTGGTGAGCAGGGAATTTAAGAAAGAAGATACGATAGTTAAGATTGGTGATGTCTCCATAGGTGGAAAAGATATAGTGGTTATGGCAGGACCCTGCTCGGTGGAGAAAGAAGACCTCCTTATCTCTATTGCCAGTAGCGTGAAGAAGGCGGGAGCAAAGATTCTACGTGGAGGGGCTTTCAAACCGAGAACTTCTCCCTATTCCTTTCAGGGATTGGGGGAGAGGGGACTGAAGTATTTAGCCAAGGCCAAAAAGGCAACGGGCCTCTTGGTGGTTACCGAGGCTATGAATATAGAACAGGTAGAGCTGGTTTCCCGCTATGCAGACATCATCCAGATTGGAGCCCGCAATGTCCAGAATTTCGAGCTTTTGAAAGAAGCGGGCAAAAGTAAAAAGCCAATACTACTTAAGCGAGGCATAGCTACGACAATCGAAGAATGGTTGATGTCCGCTGAATACATTGTTACCAACGGAAATTCAAACGTGATTCTCTGTGAGCGTGGAATCAGGACTTTCGAGAGCGCCACCAGGTTTACGTTGGATCTAAATGCAATTCCGGCTATAAAAGCATGGAGCCATCTGCCGGTAATTGTCGACCCTTCGCACGGGACTGGCGTGCGCAATTTTGTGGGTTCAATGTCCAAAGCAGCAATTGCTTGCGGAGCCGATGGTCTGATTATCGAAGTACATTCCGACCCGGAACACGCCCTATCCGACGGAAGACAGTCTCTCCTGCCAGAAAATTTTGCCAGCTTAATGCAAGAACTAAAAAAGCTTGCCCGTACAATAGGCAGAAACCTATAAAGAAAAAATAGAAAAAAGTACCTGTCACTTTTTTGGGAACAGTGAAATGAAAAAGTGTCTGTCACTTTTTAAGGTGAGTATAATTGGCGTGGGTTTGATTGGAGGGTCTTTCGGCTTGGCGCTAAGAAAAAAGAGACTCGCCCGGCAAGTAATAGGAATCGGTCGCCATATTCATAAGTTAAAAGAGGCAAAAAGACTGGGCGCTATTGATAGCTACACTACGGATTTTGCAACAGGGGTTAAAGATTCAGACATAGTTATGGTTGCTACGCCTGTGGGTAAAATTTCTCTCATCGTTAAGAGGATATTACCCCATTTAAAAGACGGCTGCATTGTGACTGATGTAGGAAGTACAAAAGAAAATGTAGTTAAGGAAGTCGAGGAGATTCTCGCAAAATATTCCGGTAAGGGGAAAAGGCCGAAGGTTTCTTTCATCGGTGGTCACCCGATGGCGGGTTCAGAGAAGCAAGGTGTCAGAAATGCCAGGCATGATATCTTCTCAGGCACCATCTGCATTTTGACTCCGGCAGATAAGAGTGGCGGAAGAGCAGTTAAGGTAGTCAAGGACCTCTGGAAAAGGATGGGAGCGAAAATTCTTTTGCTTGCACCCGAGGAACACGATTATCTCATAGCTTATACGAGCCACTTACCCCACGTGCTGGCGTTCACATTGGCCGGCCTTATGGGCAAAGTTCATAAAGAAGACCCTCGAGCGAGTAGAGTCATCGCGGGAAGTATCTCAGATATGACCAGAATTGCAGCCAGTAGTCCCGAAATGTGGATAGATATCTGTCTGTCTAATAGTAAAGCGATTTCAGGAAGCATCAACTTAATGGTAAGATATCTGGAAAAATTCAAGAAATCAATTGAGAAGAAAAGGACGAGAGAGCTTCAAGACCTGTTTGACAAGGGTAGACTGGCGAGGAGAAAATTAGTCGGGTCGTAAATATGAAAAAGATAAAGGTAAGAAAAAAGAAGACAGTCAAAGGAGAAATTTCCTTACCCGGAGACAAATCTATTTCTCACCGCGCTATTATGCTGGGTAGCATCGCCCGGGGAGAAACCAGAGTTAAGGGACTTTCGGATTGCCTTGACTGTCGAAACACATTGGACGCTTTTCTCAAGATGGGGATAGAAATAGAAGAACGCTCAGAGGGAGAATTGACCATACAGGGGCGAGGATTGAAGGGATTGTCATCGGCCAAAGAGGTTATAGATGTCGGCAATTCGGGAACTACTATAAGACTTCTTAGCGGAATTCTTGCCGGGCAGGATTTCTCTTCCACGATGACCGGTGATGAGACTCTCCAGAAGAGACCCATGAGAAGAATCATCCTCCCCTTGAGGGAGATGGGAGCAAAGATAAGTAGCCCTGACGACAACCATCCACCCATAACCATTGTGGGGCAGAAATTACATCCCATCGATTACCATTCTCCTGTTGCCAGTGCCCAGGTGAAATCCTGTGTTCTTCTGGCAGGACTATATGCTGAGGGGAAGACGAGGCTAACCGAACCTTCCCTGTCGAGGGACCATACAGAACGGATGTTAGAATACTTAGGTGCTCTTGTTGAAACCAAAGGAAGAACTGTATCTATTGAAGGAGTCTCGGAATTAGAGGCAAAACCGATTACCATTCCCGGAGATATCTCTTCCGCAGCCTTCTTTATTGTTGCCTGTCTTCTTTTACAGAATTCCCAAATCAGGATAAAGGGAGTGGGAATCAATCCCACGCGCACGGGCATCATAGATATCCTTAAGAAGATGGGAGCCGACATTGTAATTGAGAATATCAGTGAGCTTTGCGGAGAGATGGTAGCTAACCTTACTGTAAAGAGTAGCAGCCTGATAGGTAGTGAAATAGGAGGCGAGTTGATCCCCCGAATCCTGGACGAAATACCCGTGTTGGCTGTGGCGGCAACTCAAGCTGAGGGCGTAACTGAAATCAGCGATGCTCAGGAACTGAGAGTAAAAGAGAGTGATCGCATTGGCAACGTAGTTTCCCAACTCTCGCAAATGGGAGCTTCGATAAGGGAAAAAAAGGATGGAATGGTGATTTCCGGAGGGAAGAGATTGGTGGGTAGTTCGGTTAATAGTTTTGGTGACCACCGTATGGCCATGGCACTAACGATTGCCGGTCTGATTGCTGACGGTGAGACTACCATAAACGATGTTGACTGTATTGATACCTCATTCCCTCAATTTATGGATATTCTGAATAGAATGGTAGAATAGGCATGGTGGGAATCTGGTGAAGAGAAAAGCCGTTATTACTATCGATGGACCAGCAGGGGCAGGAAAGACAACAATTGCCAAAATTGTCAGTAGAAAGTTGGGTTATAATTATATTGATACGGGCGCTATGTATAGAGCAATAAGCTGGAAAGCATTCAGAAAAAAGATAGATTTGAAAGCTAAAGAAAAATTGATTAACCTGGTAAAACATACCAAAATAGAGCTGAAGAATAGAGCTGGAACGGTAAGAATCCATTTGGATGGAAAAGATGTCACCAATAAAATAAGGAGCAAGAGGGTAACTGAAGATGCCAGCATCCTAGCTACAATCCCTGAGGTGAGGAAGGAGCTGGTGAAAATTCAGAGGAGACTGGGTTCTTCGGGTGGAATTGTAATGGAAGGCAGGGATATAGGCACTGTAGTCTTTCCCAAAGCAGATTACAAATTCTACCTGGATGCATCTATTAAAGAGAGGGTTTTAAGGAGATATGAAGAACTGAAAACGAGAGGGGAGAAAGGGGACCTGGCGGAACTGGAAAAAGCAATTCGTTCTCGAGACAGGCGGGACCGCACGCGAGGAGTAGCTCCCTTGAAGATAGCTTCCGACGCTATAGTCATAGACTCTACAGATATGAGTAAGAAAGAAGTAGTAGAATTTATTCTGAAAAGGATTCAATAAATATAGTACCTGTCACTTTTTTCTTTTTTTGAGGTGAGGTATCTTATGTTGTATGTTTTGGGTTATTGGCTAACTTGGTTGACAGCTAAATTCCTATTCCATTTTCGAATTGAAGGAAGGATAAATATTCCGCAAGGAGGGGCTATTATTGCTCCCAATCATGCCAGTTATTGGGATCCTCCTCTGGTGGGTGCAGCAATTGATAGTTACAAAGTCCACTTTATGGCAAAAAGACAACTCTTTAGGTTCCCGATTTTCGGAACGGTCCTCAAGATGATACATACTTTTCCTGTAGAGAGAGGAAAGATAGACATAGCTGCTTTCAGAAAGGCACTTAGAGTTTTGCATGAGGGGAAGACCCTGGTGGTCTTTCCTGAAGGTGGTCGGGGAAAGGGAGGGCACCTGAAACCTCCTCAACCCGGGATTGCCTGGATAGCGCACAAGACCAAACTCCCTGTGGTTCCTACCTTGGTGGTGAATACTCACAGGATAAAAGTTTTTCCCAGAGTAACTGTTCGCTTTGGGGAGCCGATATATTTCGAAATAAACCAGGAAGGGGAAGATGAAAAATCTCGTTACCGCGATTTCGCCCACAAAATAATGGAAGGAATAATGAAATTAGACCGAGAAGGACAATACCAATATGAAATATGAAATTTGAAATTGGTAATTGGCAATTTGGAATTTAAGAGATGCGACTTATTTTTGCTAAGAAGTTGGGGTTTTGTTCGGGAGTGAGGAGGGCTATCTCTTTGGCGCAGAGTATACCTGCGAGAGATAATAGGAAGGGAAACGTCACCAGCCCAGTGTATACCTTAGGGCCACTAATTCATAATCCTCAGGAAGTTGAACGCCTGGAAAGGCGGGGAATAAAGGTCATCACGAGGTTAAATCAGATTGAGACGGGAACTCTAATTGTTCCTTCTCATGGGTTACCTCAATCTACATTAAAGAAAATAAAGAAAATGGGATTTAAATTAATAGATACTACCTGTCCGTTTGTTAAACGGGCTCAATTATTGGCAAAGAGATTACGTGATATGGGTTACCACGTGGTAATCATTGGACAGAAGTCTCATCCTGAAGTAATTTCCTTGCGGTCTTTTGCCAATGGCGAAGCTTCTGTAGTGGAGACCCCAGGAGATGTGGAAAAGATTAAAACAAACAATAAAGTAGGGGTAATCAGCCAGACTACGCAAGCGGTGGAAAGCTTCGAGAAGATTGTGGAAAGATTAAGAGGAAAGATTAAGAAACCCAAAATACATAACACTATTTGCAAAGAGACTTCCCAGCGGCAGAGGGAGGCGAAGGGGTTGGCGGAAAAGGCAGATCTCGTGATTGTAATTGGTGGGAAAAATAGTGCCAATACTACCAGACTTTACAACATCTGCAAGAAGATTACGCCTGCTTACCATATAGAATCGCCCGAGGAATTGAGAGCCGATTGGTTCAATAAAAGGGAAATAGTAGGAGTAACTTCGGGCACTTCTACTCCCGATTGGATAATTAAGAGTGTAGTGAAAAAATTAAGAAAGAGTTCCCCCTCACCTTAACCCTCTCTCCAAAGG
>Ga0172363_10002375_pt1 | contig 15184 bp, 23 predicted proteins | sample LakKivs2_kivu2a2_FD_114541 | JGI IMG/M metagenome (GOLD analysis project Ga0172363, IMG submission 114541) | Sediment microbial communities from Lake Kivu, Rwanda - Sediment s2_kivu2a2 | ecosystem: Environmental > Aquatic > Freshwater > Lake > Sediment | place: Rwanda: Western Province, Lake... | reverse complement strand
GCAGGGTCTTGACAAGGATAACGATAATGTCCATCGCATCCTGCTATTAGTAATAACGGTAATATTATTGTTATTATTCTCATATATTCTCCGTTAGTTGGTCAATTTTTTTCCCAACCCCATCTTATACCATGGTGCTACTTCGCTTGGATTTGGCTCAGCCATAAAAATACTCTCATAAACATCAATCTATGAGAGTATTTATCGTTTTGGGCTGTATTACTTGATGTCTAGAGGACGGTCTTTGTTTGCTATAATAACGTAATAGTTTTCTTTCATTATTAAAGATTCTTGATTTTCTCTAGGAAGAGCTACTTCAAAAGTTAGTAGCTGGAAGTGTTCGACATTGAAACCAGTGCGATTCAGTAGTGCTGCTAACTGATTTTGACCTAATATGCTATAATGATTGGGGTTAAATTCGTGCCTACGATCACAATCAGGAGCAGGAACTTCAATATAAATCTTGCTACCCTGCTTTAATACACGATTATATTCCATCAAACTAAAGATAGGATAGGGGCTGTGTTCTAGTGCTTGACGCAAGAAAATAAAATCTACGCTCTCGTCATAATATCCATCTTTCTGTGGGAAGAAACTGATGTCATATTTCTTGATTTTATGTCCTTTTCCTTCACAAATTTTGATATCGCCCGGGCTTAATGTTATTCCTGTTAAGTTAGTATATCCACGATTTTTCATCTCATCTAAAAAATATCCCGGACCGCACCCTACATCTAGTATAACTGCATCTTTTGGGATATTAAGTGGATCAATGAACTTTTCAACACATTGTTTAGTTAAACCTTGATGAAGATTACTATTACCCTCATCATAAATGTGTGCGGTATAAAGCCATTCGTTGTAAAGCTTAAGCTTTACGAGATCAAGAGTTTGATTGATATCAATTAAGTCTTTCATATGAATTCCTGTATTGTGTTAGCAATACTTATTCACAAAATAGACTATTATTATTTTTTATATCCCTTAAAGGGTTTGATAGGGCTTTGTTTATTTACTAAATCCATTTCTTTACTTTTTAGATCACCCTTATTTAAATCTTGAAAGGGTATTCCCGCAGCGGCGTATGCTATTTCTAACATATTTTGTTCCGCTTCAGTATAAGGATGTGCAGTATTATTTTTCCCGACCCAACTCTCCTTGTCTAAGTCTGGTTTTATTTTGCCGTCGGTAGCCGCTACAGCCATCATAACTCGGTTGAGATCGTATGTTCTATCATAATTAGAACTAGCAAACAGATTCAACCCTATAGTAGATTGTTGATGGCGCTTCATTACTTTAGTTCTAGTTTTAGAACTATCTTCCTTTATAAATTCTTTAGCTCTCATTTTGGATAACCTTTTAGCCTTCAGTAGTAATAGCAACATTTCCTATTTCTGTCACTAAACCATTACCATTCTCGGCAGTCAAGGATAATCCTACACCTAGATCTCCTGTCCATGTTACCTGATATGCTATAAAATGTGTAATCGGCTCATTTTGTAACGGATTTACTAACACGCGAACATTACCGTCAACTACGTCCATATCATACTGTGTAAGCCAATCACCTATCTTTGTTATATTAGAAATAGTAAAGGATATATCAGACTGATCATTTGCTATCTGCGCAGTAATAAGAGCATTTTGAGTATCATTATTATCTGAACGAAAACTTTTAATTTGAATAATAGCCTGGCTAAATTCATTAGCAGGATATTCAAATATAACTTGATTAGGGACATCATCTAAAGTAACCGCGCTAGTAATGTTTGCGCTAGTTTGCTGCATGTAAATGAAATTATTATTGATTTTCTGAAACGCCGTACGTAATGGATCGCCCTCACCATCGTTAGGCAAACCACCTACATTTACAAGTTGAATAGCCATAATCTGAACTCCTACTAGTATTTAGCATAAATAATGTCATATGTGGATAATAAACTGGTTACCAGAATTTGTAGTCCATCTGATATTTCTTGCAGGGGTTGTAGGAACTATTGCCGGATTCGTTCTAGGGTTTCTTCCATTCGTAGGTAAATATAAACTACCCATACAAATCATAAGTCTGCTACTATTATCATTAGGCGTATATCTCGAGGGGGGTTTAGCTGAGAAGGCTAAATGGGAACTACGTGTCAAAGAGATGGAAGCAAAGGTTTCTCAGGCACAGGCTGAATCACAAAAAACTAACGTTCAAATCGTAGAAAAAGTAGTTACTGAAAAAGAGTATATAAGATTGAAAGGTCAAAAAGTTGTAGAATATATAGATAGAGAAGTAAAAGTGTTTGATAGTAATTGCACTATTCCGGAGGTCGCAATCAAAGCACACGATATGTCTGCTGCAAATGAGGCGCCCCCTGAGAACATAGTTACAGTGGTAAAGCCAGAAGGGGAGGATAAGTGAAAAAACTACTACTATTTTGCGTAGCAAGTACATTTTTAGCGGGATGTAGTACCACTGTTCCTGTCACTGCTAAGTTCCCAGAAGCACCAGAGATATTACTAGTTGAATGTGACAAACTAGATAAGATCGGTAAAGACAAAGTTTATTTTAGCGAGTTCCTTACTACTGTTGTAGGAAATTACAACAAGTACCATATGTGTGCTGCTCAAAATGCTGCTTGGAAAGAATGGTATCACAAACAGAAAGAAATATTTGATAAAGTTAGCGAATAATGATAATCAATTTGTGGTCGACCCCGAGAACCGGTAGTAACTGGTATGCAGAATATTTAAGTTCTCAACAAAAAAAACTACACAATAGAGTATCAATACTGCATCAATACCTCAATTATTTTCACTTTATTAACTATATTAAACCAGGATATGGAGACTGGGTATATGAATATAAAAAGGGATACTCATATCCCGGATATAGATATAACTTTTTAACAAAAGCGATAGAGCCTAAAATTAATAATTCTGAGAGAGATAGAAATCCAAAAGAAGAAGAGCAATATAGAATAGATTTGTTAGAAAGACATGATCATTTAAAGACGCACCTCATATTACACAATCATATTTTACCAATGTCGGATAAATCTTATAACTATCTTTTTAATAAAGCAGATAAAAATATTTTTTTATATAGAGAAAATCATATTGATCAACTGTCAAGTTATGCCCTTGCATATGGTACCAATACTTATAAAAAGAGTGAAAATTATGCTTTACATAAAGATGTTTATGTTGATAAACAAGTATTAGAAAATTTATCAGAGCGTATAATATATTGGCACAATATAGATAAAAAGAAATGTGATGTCGTCAAATATGAAGATTTAGATTTTTGTTATGAAACTGATAGAATGCCCAAAAAACAAAACATAATAAGTAGTTACTCTCAACTAGATGAAAGGACTAAAAACGTTATAATGTTGCTAAATGAAAAAATTAAGCAATCTATTAATCGCCCTTAAAGAAATTTTTAACTTTAGTGCATACATATTCTACTTCTGCGTCAGATAACTCAGGATATATGGGCAAACTCAATAATCCCTTTGTTAGCATTGCACTAGTAGATAACATATCAGGTTTAACTTTAATGTTTTTTGCTATAGATAATTCACTTAATGCTTTTGCATAGTGCACCTTAGTTTCAATACCCATTGCTTCTAGATATACTAGTAACTCATCACGTTTATCGGTATAAACAACAAACTTTTGATCAGCATGAACCATATGATCACGACTTAAGCAACGTAAATCAATATTTTTAAATTCGTCGAGATAGTAATGACGTATCTCTTTACGACGCCATTGCCACTTATCAATATATTTTGCTCTGACTAATAGTTGAGCGCATTCTTGTTCGCTCATTCTGCTATTAGTGCCACTCATATCATGTTCGTGTTTACCGTTACTGCGATAACTATAAGCGTATTCATATAAGCCGCGATCATTTGTGACTATGGCACCACCGTTACCGCTTGAGGGTAAGTTCTTTGTAGGATCGAAACTAATAGCCATACCCTGACCTATATCATCAGCAACTAGCCAATGCTGCGCACCATCTACTATATCGTTCATCAATCCTGTTGTCGTGTTGATATGCGGATTAGCACCATATAACCCTACAGAACATCTATGTTTTACGAAATCATCTAAGATATTTTTAGCAGGAAACATCAATCCATTCTTGTCTGTATCTATCAACTCAACTTCATATCCGGCATTGATGAAAGCATTAAGTGTCGCTACATAAGTGATATTGGGAATTTTAATTATAGGTTTAATATTATAATTAGGATCTTCAACAGAGTTGATATAGTTATCATGTTCTTGTCTAGCCCATTTTGCTATGATTTCTAAGGCTTGAGTTCCGCTATGTACAGTAACAGCAAACATTGTCTTAGTGCGCATAGCTAACCAAGTTTCAAATTTGGCAGTATATTCACTGTTCATTAGATTGCCACTTGATAAGACTTTATCCGTGGCTTCTAACAGTTCGTCTTTGAGATTTTTATACTGTTTTGTCAAACCAAAAAAAGGTATCATGTTAGGTAATAAACTTGTTTATGTTTTCACGTAGTATTATTTTATTAAAATTCTTTTTGTAATTAGCCCAAACATTTCTTTCATTTTTGTAATCTGCTAACAGTTCTAAGAAGTCTGGTCTATTATATCCTATAATATTCTTTTGTATGATAGCATTTAGTGCATTTTTAGTAATATCATTTAGGGTCAATTGATTGATAATTTCAGTTATCCTTAGGTCATTGAATGGACTGAAGTGATAATTATTATCGATATGCCACATCTGATGATCATAAAAGACACTCTCGTTACACCAGTCTAATACATCCTGCTCATTCGTAAATACAGGTTCATTGTTTATCTTTGTGCTAGGTCTTTGTAAGAAATAATATAGGTAGTCTTTACTTTTTGGAATTTGATGTAATTTTTTACCTAAATAATTGGCAATTGTATGCCCTTGGGTAACTTCGCGCAATTGCATTCTTTCTGAATAAAAACCTGTTATATACCAGTTTTCTTTTATGTAACAACTAGTCATTTTATAACCCCAGAATTTATTTCTACATAAGTTTATGAGGTCAGATTGGTATTCTTGCTTCACGCCAAAGGCGTCATTTATTTTGGGCGTATGTATGTGTAAATTATAATCATATCCTAAACTATCTACAATAGACCAAACAGTAAGAGTGTCTATACCTGCACTAAACAATACGTTGAGTTTATCTATTTTGTTATATCTAAAAAAGTTTATAACGTTTTCTTTTAGGACTTCGTTGATTTGTAGTGAAGCCTCTTCTAGTGATATAGTAGATGTTCTTTTTATTTTTTTTGTATCGTAATGATCATCTGATAAATTAGGCAAAGGGATATTAGTTTTTATTTTTTCTTTATCTGTATAAACAGGGAAACCTCGTAGTAACGGATGATATATGTTTCCACTTTCACCGATTACAGCATACTTACCGTTGGGTTTATATCCATCAATGATCTCGCTAATATGCTGAGATAAAACACAATCAGTACTATATCCTTTATACCAATAAGTTACATCATTGATATTCTGACAGTCCCAACCTTTGTCCAAAAACAAATTGTCTGTTACTTTATCAACAGACTTGACGGGACATTCTTGACCAATATAAAAAAACATTAGAGCTTAGATTGCCAAAACTCACTTTTACTTAGCCAATCATAGTATTTTTGAAAGCCGTCTTCTACATCCACTTTAGGATCATAACCAAAATCTCTACGGGCAGCATCTATGTTTAATGCTCCGCGACTTGGGAAGTCTGCGTCCTTACCACGTACTTCAATGTTACCTTTGCCTACAATTTTCACAGCGAGTTCGGCAGCATCAAGTAATGTACGACTATGACTCTTTGTAATATTATATGTTTTGTTATCTGTGTTACTTGACAATGCTGCTCTGACAATACCTTCAGCGGCATCATCAACATATGTGAAGTCAAGTGTTTCACCTGCGCCATTAACCTTGAGCGTACCACCGCGCATAGCAGTTAGCATGAACTTGGCAATAACACGATCTTCAACATCCAATGGACCATACACAGCACTTGGACGTATAATAGTATGTGCCATGCCTGTGCTGCGTGTGTAATCTCTTGTTAGCCACTCACCTGCTAACTTCATGATACCATATTGTCCTTGTGGCTTACAAATAGCATCTTCAGTTACATCGTCAGTAAAGTCACCATAGACCATGCTACTGCTGATATAGACAAACTTTTTGACTTTTTGTAGTTTGCTTTCTTCAAGTAGATTCAATAAGCCCTCACACATAACTTTAGCGCCATGTGGTGGATTAGCATTAACAACTTTCTGTCTTGGGAAACTTGCCATATGTATGACAATATCAGGATTAAATCTATTGAAGGCGTGGCTCATCAAAAATCTACTACTGATATCATATGCGTAATGTTCTACCGCACCAGTGGCTTTTTTACGTTGTGTCATGAGATAATCAATCTCATCTTGAGGTATGATACCATAGTTAGTTTGTGTATCAACTACACAAACTCTATGTCTTAGATCACGTAATTTTCTTACTACGTTATGACCTATCAGACCATAACCACCTGTCACTAATATATCACTCATACTTTAGTTTCCAATATGTCAAATCCGGTCCATCAAGATAGGCTACAATATCATAGCGATATCCCCAATTTGAGGGATCCATATGCCTGCGCCACATTGGTTGCTGAACACTTTTTTCCATGATCCATTTACCTTCATCTGTTTGCTGCCATTTCCAGATAGGTTCAGCAACGAAAAGATCAGGATCTTCAACGTCCCCCATCATGATACTATGTACAATTACTTCTTGCATTATACTGCCATCTTAGCCTTTATACTATCATGGCTTTGATAATCAATCAACTTGATATCATCCATAGTAAATTTGTCGATGTCTTTTATCTCAGGGTTTAACCACAATGTGGGTTGTTTATACATCTCCCGACGTAATTGTTCATTCACTTGTTCAACATGATCTTTATAGATATGGGTATCGCCCGTTGATATTATTAGTTCGCCAACCTTAAGATCACAGACTTGAGCAAGCATATGTGTGAGTAATGCATAACTTGCTATGTTGAATGGCAGTCCTAAAAAGACATCTACACTGCGCTGATACATATGGCAACTAAGTTCATTATTCTTATTCACATAGTATTGACTCATGACATGACACGGCGGCAATGCCATAAGTTCTAATTCACCTACGTTCCATGCTGATAAGATATGTCTGCGACTATATGGATCGTTCTTCAATCCATCAATCAATACTTGTACTTGATCAATAACTTTACCGTTAGGATCGAACCAAAATTGACCATAGTCATCATCAATGTCAGGTGGACTATCTGGTACTGGACTGTGCCAGTGGCGCCACTGCACACCATATACACGACCAAGATCGCCTTCAAAGTCTGCCTTAGGTTTCCAATAGGGTGCCATTGCGTTAGGAGTCCAGATGGTGACAACTCCTTCTCTAGTACCATGTGTGATTTCTGCTAATCGTCGTTCATCGCTACTACCTTCTAAGAACCATAATAGTTCGCCTACGCAGGCTTTCCATGCTAGTTTCTTTGTAGTGATAGCCGGGAAACTTTCACGTAGATCAAAACGCAACTGTCTAGCAAATACGCTAATCGTACCTACACCAGTACGATCATCGCGCACTTCGCCATTAGCTAGTATATCTTGTAATAAGTCGTGATACTGTTTCATATTATAAATTTATGGTTGTTTTTTGTCACTTGATGTACTTCATGATCAAACGCTTTTAATAATAATTCTCTACTAGGGCATTTAGAGATTTTTTCCATGCAGTTTGATACGTACCTCTCTGATTTTTCTGTTAAGGGGAACTCATGATCTTTCAAAAAATTATAATAGATTAAAGGAGTAGGATGAGTATCTGTTCTTTGTTCTCCATTTTCTAATATATATGATATACCTTCATGTACTATATATTTTGATAAACAAACAGGGATAGATTTAATAATATCTTCATAATTTTTATTAATTATATCTATCATTTTTGAATGATTATCATTTTTAAAAAATAATCCTGATTTAAACTCTAAAAAATTTATGTCATAAGACATCATAAAGCGATAGTCTATTCCCAAACTATCTAGATATCCTTTTGTGAGTGATATCAACGCTAAATCTCTAATGATATATCCAATTGGATCCACATATTTCCTACAAAAATCTTCATCGTAGTAATCATTATTATATACATTACCTTGCGTTTTCCACAGACCGTTAATCCATCTATCTTCTCTACTAAAAGATGACCACATTACCATAACTAAATCATCTTTTGTAAATTTTAAAGAATTGTTTGCTTCTGATATTTTAGCTGATATATAAAGATTACCTGCTCCTGATCGTCCAAAATTATAAAATTCTGCGTCGGGCATTTCATTAGCTAATATATTAGCCCAGGTAGGATATATATGATGAGTAAAACTACATCCAAAAGTAAAAAATCTTTTATACTTTTTAAAATCTAATTCTGTCACTTGTCAAGTCCCAAATTTCTAGATACTTTTCAGACAATTTGAAAGCGTGTTCTCTATTGTACAATAACTTATCTTTTATAGTAATATATATTTGTTTTAACTCTTTAGGATTTTTACTTTCGAATTTTTTGATTTCTCTAGATATAAGATCATATCTTTTTTCTATATCTCTGGTACCATCAAAATAGTAATCGAATAATTCATCGTAAAGCTGAAATCCTAAATCTTGTAAAAATGTATGGAATCTATGACAGCCGACAACTAAAAATGGCTTACAAAAAAATAAAGGGACACAAGTTTTTTCGGTTATAGCAAAAAATTTATCTGTGCTTTCGGGAACTATCTGCATGAAAGATTGAGAATATTGGATGGGTAATTGCTCTTGGTTGAACAGTTTTTGATCAGAGGTTTGATCTAAAAATAAAGGTGTATTTTTTCGATACTTAAATCTATATGTTGAGCTACCTACTAACTCCCCTTTACATCTAGGGATACTACGCCACGCTATGGCTCCTTTATCTATAAGATTATTTTTAGCTAGCATATCTATCATGATGCAACGATGTGTCTTTTGTATCTTATTCAAGCTTATAAAAAGATATTTAAAATCTGTATGTGACAATATACTATTTGTATCATTGAAATTTAAGCCCAATGATTTATTGAATTTATAAGAATCACCAGAGGTCATTCTTTTTCTAGTTTCTAAGAACCAATATTCAGGCCAATAATGAATCTTTACGTATGGATCGTTGAATGATATTCCTATATTAGGGTGTGCCATAGTGATAATGTCCATTGGAACATTATTTGTTTTAGCAATCTCAACAATGTTAGGTAGATATTGTTTATATGCAGTCTCACCTATATCAAGATCGTGCTGACCCATAACAATGATATGTGTTATGTTAGATATATTATTTTTTAAATAATTTATACGATCAGGGATATTAGTAGCCCAGATTGGAAACTCATAAACCATATTAAAGTTTATTTAATAGTCTATCAGTTTCCGGCTGTACTGTTTCTGCTATGCTTTCGATGTTTAGAACGAACTCGACACTAACTATTAAGTCATCAAGTTCTGCTAACTTTCTACTTACTGCTTCTTCTATTTGATCGGGAGACAATCCTTGATCTAAAAACCTTTTAATGTTTAAAGTATGTTGTTTCTTTCCCTGCAGTTTTATAACCAGTTTTTTTATGAATTCAACTGGAATCTTCTGCTTATCAACATCATCAATGATGTGTTCCCATTGTTTAATAAAATCAGGAGACATTTGTTATTATTTAAGCCGTTACTTTAGTTTTTGCCTTCTTTGCTTTAGGAGCTGTTTCTTTGACTGCCTTTACCGGGTCAAGAGTCGCTGCTTCTTTCAATAGGCGTTGTGCTTCGGCCATCAAACCCTTTGCTTCACGGTCCATTTTCTCAGCCTGCTGACGTAGATTGTTTGCTAATGCTTGATCACCTAATGCATCACCGGTGGTTTGCAATCCTTTCGCCGGTGCGGGATTATTTTTTACTGTCTTATCACCGCGCATACGTTTAGCGACATCTACCGGATCTTGCAATCCCATGCTAGCATCCATCTCTGCTAGTTTGCGTACTGCTTCTTCGCCCTGTTTCATTTCATCAAGGATCTTATTCAGTTCGCTTAATTTTAATTGCACTCCGGGTTGCGGAGTCATAACAATGACATCAGTATTGACTTTCTTCAACATGCCTTCAGCATGTAATTTTTGAAGAATGATTTGTCCGTCTTTAGTATAGGACCTGTTTAATGCATCAGCAAGATTTTCGCTGTTTTGTCCTATATCACTTTCAATACACTTTACTAAAGGATCATGAATATTTTGATTCAATGTTTCTGTATATACTATCAAACACATATGAGTTTCGCCGGGTATCTCTCTGAATACCACTGCTACTTTACGATCACCGTGCTTACCAATATGTCTTAAAAAGGCCATAAAATTGTCTCCTGTCTATAAACTTATTTAATTAGAAAATATCTTAATTAAAATAAGTTGTGATATGATCTATAACTAAATCACCTAGTGTTTTTTGCATTCCGGGACTCGTATGATAGGCTGTAGTACTATCAATTATAATTTGATCGTTTTGAGTATGAAAGATAGCCCGCATATCAAATTTTTTGGGTACCCAATTCCAGATAGTTTTGCCCCCATAAGTATTACAAAAATCATAAGTCAATACAAAAGGTATATTGTTAAAAAATAATTGTGATATAACTGCACACAACATTAGATGATCTTGGTGCGTTTTTAACCTAGTGTTATACATCTTTGTAAGATAACTTTGAAATGATTGATATTTTAATTCATCGATTCTGGGTAAAAATTCTTCCATGATACCAATATTACCCGATATAACTGTCTTATTTAAGATTTGATTATAAGATTCAGTTTTTCCAGGAACATATAATTCGGAAATGTCAATATTAGGCATCGTCTCATCAGTATATGTAAGCCCGAAATCAAATCTATCTGTGCAGGTATTTCCTATGATCATTAAATCAGGATTTAGGCTTATAGCTTTTTCTATTTGAACACATATACCAAAATTGCTTATACCGGGACAGGCTAACGATATTTTTTTGTAATTAAGTTTATCTGCAACTATATCTGTAAAATGTGTCCCTACATACCTCGAACAATCACTCATCCAGCTATCGCCGCAAACTACAAGATTCTTCATTTGTATATTTATTAAGACCAGGTCAGTTCATATAGAACTGCTTCTTGCATATCTTCAAAATATGGATACATGTCGTCAAATAAAGATAAGAGTGATTCTTCATTATTGGAACGTGTTTTGCTTCCTATATGATATCTTCCTTTAAGATTTTCTAATATCCATAGATGTTTCTCATCATCTATAGGTGTATTGACCGACACGAAATGTTTCGGGCAATAGTCTAGTTCTCTTTCGCTATACCAAGTATGTAAATTTATATTCACGTTGCTAAATTCCTGAATGCTATTGATCTGTAAAATATAAATCATTTATTAGATCCAAACCTCCACCTGCAACAATACTGACTAAAACTAATAACAACATCCATTGATATTTTTTATATTTGCTCATTTTAGTAACCTATAATATACTTCTACTTTCTCAATCAAGTCAGCAAGACCCTGATTAGTTTTGCTTGCTTCAAGTATGTCGCGCCATTCTATCCAACGTAGTTGTAAAAGTTTTTCTTCTTTTGCTTTAGGATCTTCAAACACTAATGTTCTATCCATCTCACCGCTCTTACGACTATAAACGGTTTTGCCCCCGTCGGGGCTTTCAAATATTGTGATTTCTTCTATGTTCTTTATAATCACACGATGACAACATCCTTAGTATTTACACTATCACTATAAATCTTAGAACCGTTTTCACGAATCCAATCTACAATCAACTGTGGTTCAGTTTCAAAAATTTCACGCACATACTTTTCACTCTCATCACTTGTGAACCCATAAATCTCATAGTGACGTTGCGGATTAGCCCTTGCACGTATGATCATCAATTGTAATGGGATATTAGGTGGTTTTACATTATGTAACTCACCTTTAAGGACACTCCATACCTTATGTTTTTCATGGTCCTCAATTTCCTTTTCATGTTTGGAAACATCTATGATACATTCCAAACCCGTATTGTCCCACATAGCAATAAACTTTGTAGGTTGTTTTTTCTTTGCCATGACCTTACTTCTTGTGATCGTTGTAAATTGCGAACGTGCCAAACGGGGGTTTAGGATCCGGGTCACCGTGAATGATCCAGATCGTATCACAATAGTTCTCATCACCCCAACTACCGAACGGGTAGCCGTCAGTGAATACGATCAGTCGAGTGGGTACGCGACCCTCTTCTTTGAGATGTTTGAAGATACAATCAAAGTCAGTGCCACCACCGCCCATCAATTGATAATCTTCAACAGTATCAAGATTATCGCTAGTGAATGTTTGCGGGTTGTAGACCTCAGTATCAAAGCAAGCAACATTGACACGATAGCCATCAAACGATGCCATCATGCCAGCAACTTCACTAATGAATGCCTTACCTTGCTCAGTACTAATACTACCCGACAAGTCAATGAAAACATCAACGTCAATTTCTTCGCCGGGAGTCATAGCGGGCATAATCGCATCCATGTGCCAGCCTCGACGACTGGGGCGAATGAAACTAAAGTCATTCTTAATCGCGCTAGTAAGATTAGTTTGAATCAGTTCGCGCCAGGGCATGACTGGGCTAGTCATATCTTTGATAAGACGCTCAACCCCTACAGGCAGACTACCCGCCTCAGCACTTTGAGCAGCATTGATGATAGCCTGCTTAAGTTCCTGCTTGAGTTGCTCACGCTCTTCAGCACTCATCTTGGGACGCTTGCCCTTGCCCTTAGGGCCCTCACCTTCGCCCTCGCTATCACTTTCGCCGTCATCATCACCATCCATGTGATCATCAAGCAATTGTTCAAGTAATTGATCCATATCAATCTTTTGAACATTCTTCATAAGATCGTCATAGATTTCTTCACTTGATTTGCCATCATACTTTTGTTCGTACAATGCAGGTACGCTGGTGATGAATTGACCCACTTTGTGACGTTTCAAATCAGCATTGACCGCATAGTCATTTGCGATATTGAAGATTTGCGGGTCACGCTCACCACGACGGCCCATGTGATCATAGACAACATGAAGGACCTCATGCGCTACAAGAAACTCAACCTCTTTAGGCTTGAGCAGTGTAATGAATCGTGAGTTATAATAAAACTTTTTGCCGTCAGTAGCAGCGGTGCCGCACCAGTCATCAGCATTGATCAACTGAAGTCGGGTAGCAAGATTGCCAAAGAAAGAGTGACGCAGCAATAGACCGATACGCGCAGTCACAAGACGCTCACGCGCGGCATGATCAATCTTGGGGTCAGTGGGACCGATAAGATTGTCAAACTTCTTGTTATGCTTTGACTTCTTTTTGCCTTTAGTGCCGGGAATTACATCTGACATTTTGATCACCTGAGAGTTAGTAGTCATTATGTATATATTGTAACTGAATATGATATGAGAGTCAAGAAAAATTTTAGATGATCCGTAGTGTCCAAACCGTAGACTCTCATTTCGGGTTCAGACACCACGGACCTTTTTGGACCTTAGTTACCAGCCTCGACGATGTACTTGCCGTACTTCTTGTGGAACTCGTCAAAGTTCTTCAACTGACTGGGTTCGATGGGCAACTTGAAAGTCTTGAGTGCGACTTTAGCACCCATGACAACAAGTTCAGTCTCAAAGTTACTCATCATGTAGCTAAAGAAATTGTCACACATAGTATGAAATTTCTTCATATCAACCTTATTCTCAACAGCATCACGCAGTTCATAACACATTGAGGTGGTCAGAGAGTACATTGCCGAGATTTCTTTTACATTGAGTTCTTTCACCTTGCCCGAAAGAATGTCACTTGGGTTAGGCATCTTGCTACTCACTTTACGGTGAGCCATAAACTTCACTGCAAGACCCTCGCCAACACTACCTGCGACAAGATTGAACAGTGTATCGTTATCGGTGTCTGCTTCATCTTCAAGCAACTCTGATACGAAAGTCCAACTACGCGGGGTTGCGAAAGCGCGACTGGCACTCTTGCTATCAAAGTCGTACAAGTCATTTTTAGCAAACGACAAGTAACCAACAACATCAGTATGAATGCCGTTGTTCACAGCCCAGTTTTGCCAACTCGCAAAATCGGCTCGCATTTCAATATGTAAGAAACGATTAGCGAGGGGCATGGGCATACGATACGTCACACCCTTGTCACTTTCACGATTGCCTGCAGCGACGATAACAACGTTATCCGGCAGTTTGTATTTGCCTACAGCACGATTGAGAATCAACTGATAGCCTGCAGCCTGAACAGCAGGTGCAGCACTATTCATCTCATCAAGAAACAATACGATAATGGGATATTGCGATGCCAATTCAGCATCAGGAAGATCGATGGGCGGAGCCCAGTCCATCTTGCCGTTATCTTTGTTGAAGTATGGGATACCACGCAAGTCAGTGGGTTCCATCTGCGCCATACGCAAGTCAATCATATGACCGCCAAGTTCCTGAGTAATGTCAAACACTACCTCAGACTTGCCGATGCCGGGAGGGCCCCAGAGAAACACCGGGCGTTTAGCCTTAAATGCCTTCAGTATCGCCTTGCGCGCCTGAACGCTAGTAACAGTCAAATTATCAGAAATAGCCATGAGAGTCTCCTATCAATTAATGTATAGTAAGCCTATACTTATTCACACCTGTTGTCAAGCCCGATATCGCTCATACGAACGAATTGGGCTATAACGATTGGTGTGCTTCTCCTTGAGTTTGACACCAATAACGCGGTTACCAAGCGCCGTCAAGAGAGTACCGAGGTCCATATCTTCCTCGAGGTACACCGTCTGACCCTTCTGATAACTGTAGTTGGTAATCTTATCTGCGATACCCAAATCAGTCAGCATCTTTCGCTTGACTGCGACCCAACCATGACCAGGGTCGCCATAAAACTTAAGAGTAATCAACTTTTCTTTCTGGAACATAAATGTCTCCGTGAATCAACTATAGATATATGGTAACACCAATCAGACCCAAAGTCAAGCCTT
>Ga0172363_10002373_pt1 | contig 15189 bp, 11 predicted proteins | sample LakKivs2_kivu2a2_FD_114541 | JGI IMG/M metagenome (GOLD analysis project Ga0172363, IMG submission 114541) | Sediment microbial communities from Lake Kivu, Rwanda - Sediment s2_kivu2a2 | ecosystem: Environmental > Aquatic > Freshwater > Lake > Sediment | place: Rwanda: Western Province, Lake... | reverse complement strand
GCGCGTGCTGGAATACATTAATTGTATGGTCTGACCGTTATCTTGGGAGAAAAAAATCGCAAAATAATCTACTTCTGACCAATACCAATTATCAGTAATATAAATTTCACCGGGTTCAGCCCCACGGGTGATTTGAGTAAAAGCAGGGATGCTGAAGAGAACTAAAATAATTGCCGATACGAATGAAAGGAAAATATTTTTCATCATCAATATTCTAATTTATATCGTTAATTATCTATCTTCAATTTATAAGCTGCAAAACAGATCATTATGATAATCTCACGATTATTTTTTGATTCAGACAATGTATTATTATCAAAAATCTTTATTAAGTAATTCAGGATTTAAAGATACAAAATATTCCAATATCAACTATTGATAAAAATAAAACAGATAGTCATTTGGAATGATTAACGACTCGATCAGACCAGTTTATTCTTAAAAATCGTTATTCTGATTTTTCAGCATTAAGGATGTTTATTCTGGAAACATCCCTGTCAATATTCGACGATGATCCCCACTGTCGGTATCACCGTGCCGCTGAAAACATGCACCTGCTTAAGGATATACCGTGACGGGTCGTCGGGATCGATCATGGGATTGCCGTTGGCGTCGAGGTTGGTGTATTCGGGCGGTGTGTCGACTTTAAAATTGTACACATTCTGCACGTCGACGTAAAGCATGAGTGACCATTTCCTGAAAAAAAATGCCTTATCCACTCTGACGTCGAGCTGATGGAATGATTTAAGACGGTTCCGGTTATAACGTGTGTAGTCAGGATAAGCCTGGTTACGGACATCCCATGCCGTGCGCAGGCTTGATTTATTCAGATCGGCGGGGGTATAAGGTGCACCGCCCACATAGCGCCACTTCAGGCCGGCTTCCCAGTGGCCATTGAATTTCTTCAAAACGGTGATGTTGAAAAGATTGATGTTATCCCACGCCGACGGGATGTAGGCAGCCGTGGCGTTGGTAAACTCGCTCCTGACGAGGGTATAGGATAACAGCAGGTTAAAGCCCATCAAATCGGTATTCCTGTACAGAAGCTCCAGCCCGTAGGCCCGGCCCTCGGAGGTGGAGACAACGGGCTCGGCACCGTAAACGCCGTAGTCGGCGCTCTTGCTGGCCATGGAGACCGAGTCGGCCAGCGAAAAAGGATAATGCCTGTAATATTTATAAAATCCTTCGAGGGATAATTTGGAATGTTCATCAGGCAGCAGCTCAAGGCCGCCGACCACATGATCGACGGAGATATACGTCAGCCCGTTGATTTTGTTGATAAGCCGGGCCTGATCGTCACGGTATCCCATCATGGTATAGGGAGGCAACTGGTAATAGCGTCCTGTATTGAAATTAAAAAAGAGCTTTGGCGTAAGCGCATAAGAGGCCGAGAAACGCGGTGACACCTGCCTGAACAGATACGACATCTCGTCTGAATAACTGCCGGCATCCATTCTGACGCCCAACGAAAGGGCCAGCCTCTCTTTTATCAGGTTTCTGCTGACCTGCCCGAAGAGGCTCCATCTGTACATGTCGATGTACGAGTTATAATCCAGCACCTCAAGTTGATTCCAGATGTAGAGTTTTTGATAGGTGTCGTTGGTATATTTATCATACTCCGCCCCTGCCCCAATGTTGACATTGTAATTGCCCCACCGGGTGTTGTTCTCGTACCTGAACTTGTTCTCCATTTCCTGTGACCGAAGGTTCAGTATCAGCTTGCTTGGGTCATCCTCCACATTGTCCTCGTATTTATAAATTCTGTTGTTAAGCATGTTACGGCTGAGCACCCAGGTGTCGTAACCTTTTTGGCGGAAATGGCGGTACACGGCGCCGATGGCATAGCTCCACTGTTTATTGACAGGGAGGTAACCGAGGATATAGCGCTGCGATTCATCGGGATTTTTTATGCCCGTATTAAGCTTGGAATTATCTAAGGCACCGATGCTGATGATGCTCAACTGGTCTTTCAGGTTAAAATCATGTTTCACCTTGAACTGGTAATCGTTATATGTGGGCAGAAAAGGCAGTCCCAGGGCATTGAACAGGAACTGCAGGTAGGAGCGGCGGAGGGAGAAAATGCAGGTGGTCTTCTCTCCCAGGGGTCCGTCGAGTGTCAGGCCCAGGTCGGAGGCGCCGACGATAGCCCTGATATGCGCATGATCCCTGTTGCCGTCTTTCTGCTCAAATTCGATCACCGAGCTCAGGGCGTTGCCGCGGTCGGCAGGGAAAGCGCCGGAATAGAAATTGACCTCACGGATGAAATCAACGTTGATGATGCCTACAGGTCCGCCGGAGGCGCCCTGTGTGGAGAAGTGATTGAGATAAGGTATTTCCACGCCGTCGAGGAAGAACCTGTTCTCGCTGGCGCCGCCGCCTCTGACGATCAGGTCGTTGCGGTAAGCGGGCGTGGATCCCACACCGGGGAGGATCTGTACGACCTTCGAAATGTCGCGGTTGCTGCCGGGGTTCTTCTCGATCTCGGCAATGCCCAAGGTTTGCATCGATAAGGGGCTCTCTTCATTCCGGACAAAGGGCGAGGCCTTGACGACCACGGCGTTGAGATCATAGGTCTTCTCCACCATCGGAATGTCAACGTATTCAATTTTGGCATTGGTCACCATCACCTCTTCGGTGAATTTATCCTCAAAGCCGACAGCGGTGGCTTTCAACCTGACGAAGCCGGGCTGCAGCCCCCGGATCGTATAATTACCGTCAAGGTCACTCGTGGCACCCGTTTCAGGCTGTTCCCACACGATGATATTGGTAAACGGCATCGGCTCATTGGTGGCGGCATTATATACCCTTCCCCTGATGGAGCCTGTCTGTCCGAAGGCAAAAAATTCTGTAGCCGATATCAATAAAAAGGTCAGTAATTGTCTCATCTTCATATTAATTCATTTATTCTCCGATTGAATGACGTTCTATGTTTGTTTAACTTTTTACAACAAAAAGTTAAACAATTTTGTTCATCCTTTCAAGAATAAATGCCATTTTTTTTTCATCTTCGAGTGTCCCGTCAATCCAGTTGATGCGGTGCCCATGACGCTCCATCCGGCGGAACCATGTCATCTGGCGTTTCGCATATTGATGGATGGCCGTATTAAGACGTTCGAACATATCGTCGAACGACAGTTCCCCGAGGATATAGCGTGTGATGTATTTATATTCCAGACCATAATATATAAGCTTCTGAGGCTTCAAGCCGCTGTCGAGGAGGTGCCGCACCTCGTCGGTCATACCGGCATCAAGTCTATTCTTCAGTCTTTCGGTGATCCTTGCCCGGATGACAGGACGTGGGAAGGAGATGCCGAAAATGACCGAATCGATGGCAGGTAGCGGCGGTGGTGTTTCGGGATGTGACCTGTAAAATTCCTGTATCTCGAGGGCACGTATGAGCCTTTGCCTGTCGGAGGTGTCGCTGACGTTATGAGGCGTAGTATAGGATGCCAGCAGGGCGACCAGTTCATCACCGGACAGTGTTTTGAAGTAAGCCCTCCGCCGAGTGTCCACGGGCACCTGCAACAGGCGGTAGCGGTCCAGAACTGCCTCGAGGTAAAGGCCTGTCCCGCCGCACAGCACAGGCATCCGGCCACGGGAGAGCACGGTACGGTATACCTTCAGAAAATCCCTCTGGTAGTCATAGACACTGTATTCCACGCCGGGATCCACGATATCGACCAGATGAAAGGGTACCTGCTTACCGTCGACGGTATAATCACCATAGTCTTTGCCTGTGCCCAGGTTCATGCCGCGGTAAACCTGGCGTGAGTCGGCTGAGATGACCTCGCCGTTGAGGCGTGAGGCTGCCAGGGCGGCCAAAGCCGTTTTGCCCGAGGCAGTGGGGCCGAGGATAGTTATCATGTAGTAAAGATAATAAATTGGGCGATTGTCGATTTTCGATTTTCGCTTCTCGCTATTCGCTATTCGCTTCTCGCTATTCGCTATTCGCTTCTCGCTATTCGCTATTCGCTTCTCGCTATTCGCTATTCGCTTCTCGCTATTCGCTATTCGCTTCTCGCTTTTCAATGTGAATAGGAGCTTAGGTTACCGTGAAGTGTCCGGATTGGCGGCAGTGGTCCTCGTGGGAAGAGAGGAAATCGCGCAGATGATTCAGGCCGGCGGGATCCATTTTTCCGAAATCGATGGCGTCGGGATCAATATTCCATGACTGTAAGTGTTCAGGAGGGTAAAACTTTCTGATGAATGCCTTCAGGTTTTCCTCATCGCTGTGAAGCACTTTCTTTTGTTCCGTTTTGAGATACTGCAGTATCCTCAGTCCGTCCACCCTGGCGGTGCAGGCTCTGATGAACGGCTCACGGCTCCGGTAATTATGGCGGAGGCGGCGCCAGGTGTCATCCTTCCCGAACAGGGCGTAAAGAAAATCATCCATGGGTGTGGCGACATCTTTTTCAAAAAGAACATCAAAACGGTCATAGGTCTCCCTGACCTTATCGAAAAGGCTGTAATGATAAATGGGATAGCCGGACCAGTCGCCTGAGCGGCCTCTGATCATAGCGGGGCCGGTGCCGAAGAACACGCGGTCGGAGAAACGGGCCGCAGGATACACACGTTCTTCATTCCAATGAATGATACGGCCCTGTTTGCAGAGCTTCTGCATAAAATAAAAATCCTCCCCGCTTCTGTGTGGCGTGATCCCTCCCACTTTTCTGTAGGCCCACACAGGCAGGGCCATGGCCGAGCCGAGGGCGGTGAAGGCATAGGGGTTGGTGATGCGCCACATGTTAAGGAAATAATAACGCATGTATATCTCATAGCGCAGCATGCACCTGTCGGTGTCGCCATCTCCGGTCAAGTGGTGGTAATAAGGTAAAGATAGTGCCATGGCCTCGGGATGACTCTTCAGGGTCCAGCAAACCGACTGTAAATAGTTCTCATGGAAGGTGGTGTCGGCATCGATGCTGATGATGATGTCCTCATTATTGGCTTTGCTGACGATGGCGTCCATGGCTGTCTTACGTGCCCAGCCCACGCCCAGGTTCTTGCCCTGCCAGCCCCGGCCCGGTGTGGAACGGTCGAGGAGGGTGAGGCGGATGCCTTCGAGACCCTCAAGGTATTCAAGGGTCCGGCTGTTCCTTAGACAGATTTCCCTTTTCTCCTGGTCATACCACCAGCGGTCGGGCTGATTGACGCAGACAACCAGCTCATATGACGTCAGTGATTGTTTCCGCAAGACGGCGATGAGCCGGGGCAGAAGCTCCGTTTCATCCATCACGGGCAAGGCCAGGTAAACGAAAGGTGTCGATACGGTTGACGACATGTCACTCGATGCCGGCGAAGTGCTTCATGAACTGCACCCGTTCATAAGGTGCCGGGTTTTCGGCCTTTTTAAAGCTCATCAGACCGATGAAATCGCTGAGGTGCTCAAAACGGTGTTTCTGCATCCAGGCTTCGATATCATTAAGCATCTCCCCTATGCGTCCGAGGCCGTTCTTGTAAAAGGTGGTGACACACTGCACAGCTTTGGCACCGGCGAGGAGTTGTTTGATGACGGCTTTTCCGTCGTGGATACCCGTTGAGGCGGCGATATCGCAGTGCACCCTGTCGGAGAGGATAGCCACCCAGCGCAGCGAGATGGCTATCTCGTCAGGGGTGCTGAAAATATTGGAAGGCACCACTTTAAACCGGTCGACATCAATGTCGGGAGAGTAAAAGCGGTTGAAGAGGACCATGCCGGCGATGCCTGTCCAGGAGATGCGGAGGGCAAACTTGGCCAGGCCGGAGAAATAATAGCTTATTTTGATTGACAGCGGGATGGATATTTGCCTGATGACATTCTGCACGATCTCAAAGTAGAGGTTTTGATTTTCCTCACCGCTGCGCTGAGGGTCAGACGGCAGGATGAAAATGTTCAGTTCGAGGGCATCGGCGCCGGCATCTTCTATCCGTCGTGCAAAGGTGGTCCACTCATGGGTGCTGACACAGTTGATGCTCGCGATCACCGGTATCTTGACCGCCAGTTTGCAGTCCCTGATAAAATCAAGGTATTCATTCAATGAATGATCCCTGGAATAGGTCGCAATGTAGTCGTTGGCCTCGGCATAGGCATAGGGCGTATCATGGCCGCTGCCGTTGAAGGCGTGGCTGATCTCATAGCGTATCTGTTCTTCGAAAAGTGACTTTAAAACAACAGCTGCAGCGCCCTTCTTTTCAATCTCGGTGATGCTGTCGACGGCCATCGTCAGCCCCGAGCTGCCCACGATGATGGGATTCTTCAGCTGAAGCCCCATGTACCTCGTTGAAAGATCGATCATAAGACCATCAGGTTAAAAGATTCAAAACCGTATAAATTCAATGTGCCAGGCAAATTTAACGATTCATATCCAAAAACGGATAAAAATGTCGAATATTAACGGCAGATCTTCCGGTCTTCTTCGGTGAAGCCATTGGTTTTGATCTTGACGATCTCCCTGATGTCATTGATTATCTTGGATGCGAGGGTTTCTGCCTTGACGATCGAATCGCTTTCGGAGAATATCCTGATGACCGGTTCGGTGTTGGATTTGCGTAAATGGACCCATTCATCGTTGAACTCGATGCGGATGCCGTCGGTATTGTCAACCGGCTGTTTGCTGTACCTTTCCCTCATTTTCTGCATGATATCATCCACATCCATCTCAGGGTCGAGGGTCAGTTTATTTTTAGAGATAAAATAATTGGGGTAGGCATTACGAAGCACCGAGCAGCTCTTTCCCGAAGTGGCGAGATATGACAGGAACAGGGCTATGCCGGCGAGGGCGTCGCGGCCGTAATGCAGGTCGGGGTATATGACGCCGCCGTTGCCTTCGCCGCCGATGACGGCTTTCCTGGCTTTCATCATCTTCACCACATGGGGCTCACCCACAGCCGAAGCGAAGTATTCACCGCCGGCTTTGAGGGTGATGTCGCGCAAGGCCATCGTGGAAGACAGATTGGAGACGGTATTGCCTTTTTTATGCTGAAGGATATAATCGGCGACGGCGACGAGCGTGTATTCCTCGCCGAACATTTCGCCGTCTTCCATCACAATGGCCAACCTGTCGACGTCGGGGTCGACGGCAAAGCCGACATGGGCATTGCTCTTAATGACCATTTCCGACAGCTCGCCGAGGTTCTCCGCCAGGGGCTCGGGGTTATGAGGAAACTCACCCGTGGGCTCGCAATAGAGACATTCGATGTCTTCCACACCCAGCCGCCGGAGCAACGCCGGTACGGCCATACCGCCGCCGGAGCTGATGCCGTCAACGGCCACCCTGAAACGTGCCGCCCTGATGGCTTCCACATTGACGAGAGGAAGGGCCAAGATCTTATCCAGATGCCGTTCCAGAGCGGCGGCATCATTATGATACCTGCCAAGGGAAGAAGGGGATGCATATTCAAAATCGTCCAGGCGTGAGAGCTCATGCACTACCGAAGCTTCCTTCGCCGACAGGAACTCGCCCCGGTGATTGAGCAGCTTCAGGGCATTCCATTGTTTGGGATTATGACTGGCGGTAATGGCTATACCACCTTCGCCCTGTAAATCGACGACGGCTATTTCAAGTGTCGGTGTTGTGGTCAGACCCACGTTGACCACATCAATGCCACAGGCCGTCAGGGTAGCCGCCACGATGTTGCTGACCATCACTCCCGAAGGACGGGCATCACGCCCTATGATGACCCTGGCTTTGCCGTCACCCCTCCTGTTCTGCAGAATAAAGCGTGCAAATGCTGTCGTGAACTTCACTGTATCTACTGGCGTTAACCCCTCACCGGACCGGGCACCTATCGTACCCCTGATCCCTGAAACCGAATTGATCAATACCATCGTGACGGATGTAAAAACGATTCACTGTTAAAACAACTCACTGCTGAAAAGGTTAATTCGTAGATTTGTGCATAAAAATAACTTTTTATTCAGGCTTTTGGGTGGTGTTGTTAATAAGTGCTAACATTTTTTAACATCCCGTCACGTAAAAACATGATGGAATTGATAATTTTCACAAATAAAACCGGGATCTTTGAAAATATTTTTATGTTTCACTTTTCTATACCTTTGCATCGTGTATTAAATAACGCTTTTTCGGGCATCAGATTGTATGGAAGAGAATTTTGAGTTTTATAATAATGAGGAAGACATCATGACGGTCATTCACCGTTTTGAAAAGATGGTGGGGACAGACAGTAATATTTTCTTCGACGTGGAGGATTTTGAGGCCATCATTGATTATTACCTCGGCAGGAATGACATGGAAAAAGCGGCATTAGCCATCGACCGTGCGCTGTCGCAGCATCCCGGCGCGGTCGTTTTCCTGCTGAAGAAAGTGCAATATTTTATCTCTTCCAACAATACCAAAAAAGCGCTACAGATGCTCGGTGAATTAGAAGACCTTGAACCTGACAATACGGAGATCCATATGACCAAAGGCTCTGTTTACAGCCAGCTTAAAAAGTACGACAAAGCCATTGAAGAATATCATAAAGCCCTCGAAGACAGCGATGAACCGGAAGACATCTACACCAACATTGCCTTTGAGTACGAAAATCTCGGCAATTATCAGAAAGCCGTTGAATACCTGAGAAAAGTCGTCGAGAGTGATCCTGAAAATGAAACGGCCCTTTATGAGATCTCCTTTTGTTTTGAGATCACCAACCGTCCCGAGGAAAGCATTGATTTCTTCCGGCGGCATATTGACAAATTCCCCTATTCCAAGACGGCCTGGTTCAACCTGGGCATTGCTTACAACAACCTTGAGAAGTACGACAAAGCCATCCAGGCCTATGACTATGCCCTGGCCATCGATGAAACGTTCTCCTCGGCTTATTTCAACAAAGCCAACTCATATGCCAACCTTAAAGATTACAAACAGGCCATTAGCACATATGAAGAGACGTTCCGGTACGAACAGCCCGAGGCCATGACCTATTATTATATCGGCGAGTGTTATGAGAAGATGGAAGACTACCGCCGGGCCTTACGCAGTTACAACGAAGCACTGCGTCTCGACGATGAGCTGGCCGACGCGTGGCTGGGCAAGGGGCTGGCCTACGACGTCATGAAACTGCCTGATAAAGCCATCGATTGTGTCCAGAAAGCCGTCGACCTCAACCCCCTTAACACGGAATACTGGTATTTCCTCGGTGACATGCAGTATAAGTGCGGTCTCCTGAAAATGGCCCTTTTCTCATACCGTCAGGTGACGCAGCTCAACCCCGATGATCCCGACATATGGCTGGATTACTCCAACGTTTATTTCGAGATGGGCGACATCCGAAGCGCCATCAAAGTGCTCGAAGAAGGCATTGAGCTGCAACCCGACCATGCCGACATGCTGTACCGGCTGACCGTATACAAACATGTCTCAGGCAAGAGCAAATCGGCTTACGAGCTGCTCGGCAAAGCCCTCAGGCTGAACTTCCAGAACCATAAACAACTGTTCAAATACTATCCGAAACTCAGGAATGATCCCCATATCATCGAGATCATCGACCTGTACAAAGAAAGCGAAGAATGACATGAAAAAGACAGCTCTTGTTTACTGGCCGCGCAGAGGCAGCGTGGAAAAGAATGCCAGAAGGATCGCTGACCGTCTCGGACACGATCATGTCCATCTGATCCCGCTGAAAGATCTTGATCCTGATATGTTAAGAGATTATCCTGTCATCCTGTTCGGTTGTTCCACTGTGGGTGCCGACTCGTGGCGCAATGCCTGGACCGGCAACCAGTGGTTCAAGTTTTTCGTGAAGATGCATGATAAAAATACCGACCTGACAGGCAAAACGGCGGCCATCTTCGGTTTGGGCGACCAGATACTCTACCCTGCCGATTTTGTCAATGAGATCGCTGAGATCAGGAAAGAGCTCAAGTCGCGCGGAGCCACTGTCATAGGCAATTGGCCTGCAGAAGGGTATGAGAATACCGACAGCCAAGCCCTTGAGGGTGGCCATTTCATGGGTCTGGCCCTCGACGAGCACAACCAATCCGAACTCAGCGAAGAGAGAATAAGCCGGTGGCTGGAGATGCTGAAGCAGGGATAGAAAGTTGCAGGTTACAGGTTGCGGGTTGCAAGTTGCGAGTTGCAAGCTACGCAGCCCCCTACCCATCCCTTCCCCCAACATTGGGGAAGGGGTCAGGGGATAGGGGCTGAACATTGAATGTTCGTCAATGAGTGAAAAAGGGACTCCATCCACCTGCATGGTAAAATCTTTTTTCCGCTATCTGTTTGAGTGGATGGAGTCCCATTCGAACTGATTCATAAAATTATATGTGAAATGAGTTGGATACCAATTGCTTGAATCATATAAACCGGACACGTCAAAATCCCTTAACCTGTTAATTTCATAAGTGTAGTTATAACTTACACATGCGGCAGGGCCACAACTTGAATAAAGTTGCCGAAAAATCGGGTGCATGTATTTTTCCTCTGAATTGTCAATGACAAAAGGTAATGGGGTTTGAGAAGACACTGATGTAAGTTCCAGTTCGGAATTTCATCCAGTTTGGCAATGTATTCAGGGGTGTAATCGGGGATTTTCCCAGCGATCCAGGGGTCACCATTCGGATCAGGATTTAAGTTCCTGACCTGAGCATGCGCCATCTTGAACATCGTCAAGGTTAAGAATGCTAAAAGAAAGTAAATGTTTTTCATAATGCAGTTTATTTAATGATCATTTTACCTGAACATTTATTATTGTCATTAAATATTTCATAAAGATATACTCCCGGAACCAATCCTGTTGAATTGAACGGTATTCTGTTATTTGATAAAGAATTTCGTATTATTTTAGAACTTCTGACGATATCCCCTTTAAGATCAAATATATTTAAATATATTTGCCCGGAAGAATTCGTTTGCATAGAATAATAGATATATGTTTTACAGGAAAATGGATTGGGATAATTATAGGTAGCAGGTTGTTGAATGCTGATTTCCGGATCCGTTCCCACTGTTGGATTGATACTTCTATGAATTGTATTTGTACTATATCCGCTTATTGTATAAATATATTCACCCGGAGTTAAGATTAATTCTTTCATATTATCTGTACCTAAGCCCGAGTCAAGAAGCTGCCAGTTATTTCCATCATCATATGATACCAGAACACCTCCCTGACCACCAAAGTCATTTGAACGGCCGATATAGATTTCATCTTCCGAATTGATGACCATTGTCGTTACAATGAGGCTGTCCTTTATCTGTACCCATTCTTGCTGATCTTTATTATATTTATAAATACCTGCTCCGGTCAGATTTAACAATTGATGTCCCTGTGCTCCGGCGAATAGTTCGTTGTTTGAATTAACCGCGAGTGATGAAACATATACATTGTGCAATCCGAAATACTCCCACGAGTCCCCGTGATCTAACGACCGGAAGGCTCCCTCACCACCCATAAAATTGGTTGCTCCTGCGTATAGAATACTGTCAGAGTCTTCAACGATTGAGAGAATAACAGCAGTTGTTGTTATAATTAAAGTTTGAGTCCAGGTTTCACCATTGTTAGCTGACTTATAAATACCTCCCCAAGTTCCAGCATAAATGTTTCCATTTGAATCTTCATATAATATGGAGACTCCCATAGGCAAATAAAAAAGAAGGCTCCAATTGTTATTTTGATACTTATATATATATCTAACAGCCGAAAGAAATATTGTATCAGTCAATGTAATTAGAATATTACCTACTATAGTATCTGTTAAACCAATATTTTCCCACGAACCACAATTATCATAGGACACATAAATTCCGCTATTTGTTCCCAAATAAAAAATATTCTCTTCTATACTGGTAATAAAAGCCGGTGTCAAACCTTCCGGCCCATTCACAGGTTCCCAGAAATCCTGGGAAAAGGAAGGCTTGTTAATCAATACTGCAAATAATAAAAGAAAACAGGTAATGAATTTCATTGTGTATGCTATTATTTGATAGACTTAAAGATACAAATTATAAAAAACAAGGTTATAAAAATAAAAACTCCTTATAATCAGATTGTTATTTAATGATCATTTTACCTGAACATTTATAATTGTCACTGATTATTTCATAAAGATATACTCCCGGAGTCAATCCCGTTGAATTAAACAGTATCCGGTTATTCGACAAAGAATTTTGAATGATCTTTTTACTCCTGACGATATCCCCGTTAAGATCAAATACATTTAAATATATTTGCCCGGAAGAATTCATTTGCATAGGATAATAGATATATGTTTTACCGGAAAACGGATTGGGATAATTATAGGTAACAGGTTGTTGAACTTTGATTTCCGGACTGATTCCTACTGTAGAATTAACACTTCTATGGATCGTATTCGAACTGAATCCGCTTATGGTATAAATATGTTCATCAGGCGTCAGGGTTAATTGTTTCATGTTGTCCGTTCCTAAACCCGAGTCAAGAAGCTGCCAGTTATAGCCGTCATCATAGGATACAAGTACGCATCCCTGCCCGCCAAAATCATTTGAACGACCAATATATATCTCATCTTCGGAATTGATGACCATTGTCGACACGATGAGGCTATCCTTTATCTGTATCCATTCCTGCTGATCTTTATCATATTTATACACACCGGCTCCGGTCAGGTTTAACAGTTGATGTCCCTGTGCCCCGGCAAACAGTTCGTTGATTGAATTAACCGCAAGGGATGACACATATACGTTATGCAATCCGAAGTACTCCCACGTATCACCGTGATCCAAGGACCGGAAGGCGCCTTCACCTCCCATGTAATTGGTCGCTCCGGCATAAAGAATTCCGTCATGGTCTTCAACGATTGAAAAAACTGCAGCAGTTGTGGTTATTGTTAGAGTTTGAATCCAATTTTCGCCAAAATCTAATGATTTGAAGATCCCTCCCCAAGTTCCGGCAAATAAATTATTATCAGTATCAGAAAATAAAATTAAAATATTATCTGAAGTAAGAACCTTTGTCCAAAATCCATTATTGTATTTATAAATTCCACTTCCAATACTCATCACACCAGCAAAAATTATATTTTGAAAAGGTAAAACTGAGATAACAGCCATATCGCTAAGCCCAAGATTTTGCCATGAAGTACAACTATCATAAGAAATGTAAACTCCATTATTTGACCCTAAATTAAATACGTTATCTGCTGAAATATTAATATATGCTGGGGAAGCATCTGATGGACTATTAACTATTTCCCAGAAATCCTGGGAAAAGGAAGGATTAGTAATCAATGCAAGTAATGACAACAAAATGTAACAGGCTATATTTTTCATTATATAGATATTTATTTGGTTGGTTGGGCTAAAAGTACAAATTTCTATGGTCAGATGCAAGAAATGTTTATAACTGGATAATGAAAAAGGGACTCCATCCACCTGGGTAATAGAATCCTTTTTCAGTTATTCGTATTTGAGTGGATGGAGTCCCAACCGGAATGTTCGTCAATGAGTGTTGAAAATTGGAAAGAGAGAGGTTTTGTTTAACCACGGAGTTATACCGTTAATTTTTATTCCCCATTGCCAAATGGCATAAACGTAGGAGAAGGGACTTCCATTGAAAACCTGCAGATCCATTGACCCGAATACCTGTAGACCTGAAGACCTGTAGACCTTAAACTGATGGTTGCCGACTCACTTAATGCTCCCGCTGATGAGGAACGTCGTCGCAAATGACACAATGGCATAGAGCTCGGGATAGACGGCCAGCACCATGGTCTTGCCGAAGACGTCATAGCCGGCGCCTATGCCTGCTATGCCGTTGGCGCACACTTCGCCCTGCTTGATAGCCGATACGAGGCACACGAGGCCCTGAAGGAATCCCGCCGCCAGGATGGCGACGCCCTGCAGGACGGTCATCGAACCGGTGATGATGCCGGAGCTGTTGATGATGAAGAACCCGGCAAAGCCGTACAGGCCCTGTGTGCCGGGCAGCGCCGACAGCAACATGTAGCTGCCGAAGGCTGTGTCGTTTTTTTTCAGTGCCCCGATGGTGGCGTTGCCTCCTATGACCACTCCGATGGCGCTGCCCACACCTGACAGGCCCACCATCAGTCCCAGGCCTATATAAGCTAGTATTACCGCTGTTGACATAGATGTATCTCCTTTTCTTTTATTGTGTTTTTGAAAACGGTTTATATGGTTTACCTCCACCGGAGAAACCGGCGTTTTTATAAAACTCGACGAAAGTCAGACGCATGGGGTGCACGAAAGCCCCCAGGCAGGATATGGCGATGTTCAGTGAGTGCCCCAGCAGCAGGAAGATCACAAACAGAATGGGTCCTATCACCGGCGAGGCCCCTTTTATCTGCATGGCGATGTCGTTGATGACGAGTCCGAGGATGGAGCTGGAGACACCCAGGGCAAAAAGACGGACATAAGACAGGACATCGCCGAAGATGCCGGTGATACCATAAAGATCCCACAGTCCCCGTCCGATGCGGCCAAGGATGCTGGCTTTAGGGTTACTGAAGAAAACGATGAGAAAAATGCCTGTGAACAGCACGATGTAGCCTGCCACACCGGCCACCCTGAACTTAAAAGCGTCCAGACCCCCAATGACAAGCAAAATCCATCCGATGGAGGAAAGACTATAGACGAAACCATAACGTTTGATCTGGTTGGCGGCGCGAAGGCCTGTCCCGAAGAGTATCTGCACCAGCCCGATGATGATGGCCAGCCAGAAGACCTGGCCGTTGTTCAGAAATAAACTGCGGATGTTTTCCAGGCTGGGTACCCGGGCCAGGGCAATGCCGAAGAAGGTACCCGTCAGGATGCCGAAAAAAAGGGTCGCCAGCCCGAAGAACTGCACCAGGGTGAGGACAGGTCGCAGCTTCCGGTTCACTTTCCGTTTAAGCAGTGTGCCTGCGGTCAGCAGTATCAGGCCATAGCCGGCGTCACCCAGACAGAAGCCGAAGAACATCATGAAGAAAGGGGCAAAGAACGGTGTCAGGTCCAGCTCCATATAATCCGGCAGAGAAAAAAGACGGCCTATGGGCTCAAAGAGACGGGTGAACCTGCCGTTGTTCAGCAACACCGGCACTTTCTCATCGGGCGATGGCGGCGAGGTCAGATAGAGTATCCCTTCCGTGTCTAAGAAAGAGATCAGTTTCTCTTCCTTGGTGACAGGCACCCAGCCCTGCAGCACCATCAGCTTGTCAGCGGCTTCCTTACGTGTGTGGAGGACGGCCTTTCTGAATTCGGTCTTTTCCTGGGCCTCCGACAAAGCCCTTTCCAG
>Ga0172363_10002367_pt1 | contig 15206 bp, 8 predicted proteins | sample LakKivs2_kivu2a2_FD_114541 | JGI IMG/M metagenome (GOLD analysis project Ga0172363, IMG submission 114541) | Sediment microbial communities from Lake Kivu, Rwanda - Sediment s2_kivu2a2 | ecosystem: Environmental > Aquatic > Freshwater > Lake > Sediment | place: Rwanda: Western Province, Lake... | reverse complement strand
TATACGGCTGAAGCACCTTCATATCAAAGTTCCTGATGTTAAAGCCGACAACCAGCCGCGCTGATTTCAATTCCTTTATGAGTTCCTGGACCCGGTCTTCTGTGTAAGACCTGAAATTTTCATCTCTGGTATTGTAAGTGACTCCGAGCGAAAGCCGCATCTGCGGGATATTGCCCCAGCCGCCGATTTCATACGACAGGAACTGCGTCTCCAGGTCGACGAAAACAATGTTATCCGTAGCCGGCTCCGGTTTCTTTTCGCAGATTCCGGGTGCGGTATTCACCGTGACAGCCGGAGCCGCTGTTTCCGCTGTCCTGCTGATTTCATGGCAGAGTAATTTCTGGATAATCTTCAACGCAGCTTTTTTGTCGAGCGGTTTATTCCCGTTTCCGCAGTTTGAATCCTGGATGCACGAGGGACATCCCTCCTCGCACTTGCAAGACCTGATAAGTTCCCATGTCTTGTCCAGCAAAGGACCTATCATCTGATACGCCCTGCTGGATAACCCTACCCCTCCGGGATGGCTGTCGTGAATAAAAATCACCGGCCGCCTGACCTGGGGATGAAAATTCGTCGACAACCCTGCCAGGTCATTCCTGTCGCACATTGCAAACAAAGGCATTATGGCAATTGCTGCATGTTCAATCGCATGTATGCCGCCGTTGAAATCCAGCAGCGGAAATGTTTTTGAAACCCTGAATTCCCCGCAGACATATTCGGGAATCTCAATCCACACGGAAATTGTCTCGTAAACATGCGGAGGCAGGGAAAGTTCGTATTCGCCCATGATAATCTGCGTGCGTTCCTGCTTTTTGACAAACCCGGTCACCAGTTCCGTCACCTTTACCCTGCCTAATCTGACAGTTGTATCGTTCGCAAGCTTTTTCTGGGTAAGGACCTGCAGAATCTCTATTTCGCTCGTGCTCCTGGGCTGGGTAAAATAATCAGCCATAACCTGCCGGACCATGACTTTTTTCCTGTCCAGGTCCAGGTTAACCGCCTCATACTGCTCGCCTGCGTGCAGGTAAATTGCGCCCGGATGGCATTCCCTGAAAACCCGCGGAACTTCTGATTCGCCGATCAGGTGTCCGTCGGAAATGTCGCTGATTTCAAATGTGTCGCCTATCGACCTGATACTCAGGTGCCGTTCGGGATGGAGATCCCTGCAGAACCACCGTTTGCCTTCGCTGTCGCGCAGTAATTTTCCCTCTGCCGTGAGTTTTTCCAGCATTCCCTCAAAATTTTCGCCGTAAAATTCCCTGTCGGCAATGCTCAGCGGCATTTCAAAAGCCGCACAGGAGATCTGTCCTGCCGACACAATCGGATTGTATTCGTCAATCACAGCGGTCTCATACGATGCGTCAAAAAAATCCCTGGGATGGTCGATGAAATACTGGTCAAGAGCGTCTTCAAGCCCTATCAGCACAATCACAGCTTCCCTGTCGGTCCTTCCCACCCTTCCGCTTCTCTGCCAGGTGCTCATTATTGTGCCCGGATACCCCACGAGAATGCAGACATCCAGCTCGCCGACGTCGATTCCGGTTTCAAGGGCGCTCGTTGAAATCACTGCCATCAGTTCTCCGCTGAAAAGTTTCTTTTCAATCTCCCTGCGTTCCTCCGGCCGGTACCCTGCCCTGTAGGCGCTTATTTTCCCGTCGAGCAGCGGATTTTCCTCCACAAGCCACCTGTGAATCAGATCGGTTATTTTCCTGGATTTTGTGAAAACAATTGTCTTGAGTTTCCTGATAAGACAGCTCCTTATCAGGGCAGTTGCCTCCGTATAAGGACTGTCCTGCGCTTTCCACAGGATAAAATGTTTTGCCCTGCCCGGAGCGCCGCTTTCGGCAACGACGCCGAAATCGATGCCGGCAAGACAGTTGATGAATTCCTGCGGATTAGCCATCGTCGCTGAAAGTGCTACAAACTGCGGGTCGGAGCCATAAAATCTGCAGATTCTCCGCAGCCGCCTTATAATCTGCGCCACATGCGAACCGAAGATGCCCCGGTAGGTATGAACCTCGTCGATTACCACGAATTTCAGGCTGCGGAAAAATTCCTGCCATCCCGAATGATACGGCAGGAGCCCCAGGTGAAGCATGTCAGGGTTTGTTATGAGTATCTGCGGTGGGTTTTTCCTGATTTTTGTGCGCTTTGCCGGCGCAGTATCTCCGTCGTAAATTTCCGCACTGATTCCGGGTGCATGTTTTCCGGAAATTTCCCCCAGCAGTTCGTTCAGGTTTTTCAGCTGGTCCTGCGCCAGCGCCTTGACGGGATAAAGGTAAAGAGCTTTTGAGTCCTTGTGCGACAGCAGATGCTCTATTACGGGTATGTTGTAGATAAGCGTCTTCCCTGAGGCTGTCGGCGTTACCACCGCAACATGTTTGCCTTTTCTGATGAGGTCGACTGCCTCGACCTGGTGCGAGTAAAACTTTTTTATGCCTTTTTTTGATAACGCCGCTGCGAGCGGTTTCGACAGGGGAACTGAAAATTTGCCGTACTTTGCGGTTTTGCCGGGAATACGCTCTACATGGACAATCCTTTCCCTGGATTCAAAGCCGGAAATAAGCTCATTTACGAAGTTCTGCATATTCGATTTCTACAGAGCCGAGAAGTCCGTACGGAACAAACTGGTATTGGTCTGTCCATCTTGCCGGGTCAACAAACTCGTACGGTCCGACCCAGCCAGGATTATCCCCGTTGGTATTATGCAACGGGCCAAAGGCATTCCTGAGGGTGCCGACGACTTCTATCTCGATGAGATTTTTTCCGGTTCTGGCTTCATCAGTCAGGTCAAGTGTCCACCCGTCCTTCTCCTGCCAGGCAATGGGTTTCCGCAAATGTCCGTTTAACCCTGCGCAGAATAAGGTGCCCCTGGGCTGATTCAGCCGGACTACGACTCTTTTATCTGCGGACATTGCAGGCAATTCTATTTCTGCGGAATAAAGCATATTGCCGGCATAGAACGGATATCCCTGCTCCACCCAGTTTCCCGGTTTCAGGAACGCAGGTTCGTTCGTGAGCGCAAAACCTGCGCGTGTTCTGCAGACGCCGAAATCGCCGACGATGTAAACGTCCTCGATTTCCATGTCAGGATTATACCTTCCTGAAAGTTCAATGATATTTTTCCCCTTCACTACATATCCTGAAATATCCAGTTTACTGAACCGCATATCCCACTGCCATTGCGGCGTCGCTGTCTCCACACTGTGATTATTAACTTTGATATTGTATTGTCCGGCTTTTTCGACCACCACGAAAATGTTTTTCATCTTTTCAAGTTCTGAATTGAACTCAAAACGCATGTCAATCTTTAAATCGATCCCCGGCTTGACGCCTTTCTTTTCCAGAACCCATGGCTGGATTCCTGCGTATTTTTCCAGCCCTGCATGGTTGAATGCCTCTGTTCTGACCTTGTGAACCGGAACCGGTCCCTGCCATGGTTCGCTGTTGAAAGAATACCGGACAAAATCCAGGGTAAGGGCATTCGGGTGAAGCTGGCGGTGTTTCCAAGGGCCTGTCAGCCGGGCCACTTTTTTCGTCTTTGTGGTTTTCGTGACTTTTGCAGTATGCGGCTTTGCAGAAGGAGCAACGACTATTGCTGCGCTGCCTGTGCATGGAATATCAAGCGTTATTTCTGTCCCGGCTTTGGAAACCAGTGCAGGCAAAGTTTCCACTGTCCCTTTTGCCATATCCCATTTTTCCACAGAACCTGCCACAGGCACCCGGATGAATGTCTTGAACCCCTTTTTCCGGTTCCTGTTCGAAAGGAAGTAAATATAGCGCGCTGGTCTTCCGACGCTCCTCTCGTGCACGTAAATATCGCTGATTTCCCTGCCTGTGCCATCTGTTATGCTGACTCTTCTTCTGTGAATCAATTTCAGGGTTTTTTCTATGGCGGATTTGCTGTTCCGGCACCTTTTCACGCCGGGATGCGAGAGAATTTCCCGCCATGTCTTTTCATCAGGTTCTCCGTCGACCATTGAAGGAACAGTGCCGACAAACAGGATGCGTCCGCCTGAAGAAAGAAAGCGACGAAGCAAGTCGATTGTGCTTCTGGACCATGTCTTCGAAGGCGGAACTATCACCAGGGAATAGCGTCCTGCTGTACCAACGCGAATTTCTCCGCAGGAATCCAGCCGGGTGTTCTTCGACATTACCATTTCATCGCCGAAATCAAAACCGCGGTGAAGTTCGAGCAGATTATGCATCAGGGAAACAAGTTCATCGTTCCATTTCTTTGAATGTCCGGTATTTTTTGCCGAAGGCAGGTGATAGTCAAAATCAGCCCATGCAGAACCGATATTGTGCAGCAGCAGTATGTCGCCGGCAAAATCTCCCTGCTGCAAAATATATCCCGCCCTGCCGAAATAGTCGTTTATCACCCGGTAGTATTTCCAGTACGGCTGGTGGTAACTGATTGTCGGCGGATAATCGCGCTTGCGGTCGCCTGTCATATTGTATAAAACCAGGTGCTGGCACAAAAAGGTTATTCCAAGGACAAAATGGAAATCAGCAATCCATTTCTGGTCTTCAAAAGTCATCAGATGCCCTGAACACCCGAAAATTTCACACAGCACCCTTTTCCTTCCGAATTGGTGCGCCACGGAAGAACACTGCTTCAGGGTCAGGGGATTATAGATGTTGCGCCCGAGATGGTCTATTCCGGGAACATGCATGTATTCATAATGAGGCATTGCCGCGCCTATGCACCGGATCTGGCTTTCCAGAGTATCCTCCTCCAGAAAATGGCCTGTCCATTTCAACCCGTATTTCTCACATCTCCTGAAGCAGGGAATTGTCCAGGATTCCAGGAAACGTTTTGTCAATGTCCGGTGAAAATCAAACCGGATTTTTTCCGCGCCTTTGCCTCCCCATACCAGCATCGGCAGGTTTTCCACCAGGTCATAACCATTTGTCTTCGAAAAATACGCGGGTAATTCATCGGTCCAGGGCAGAATAACACCCTGTGTAGTCGCCAGCAGCCCCGGATTTCCCTGAATGTAATTCGGTTCGTCCGTGAAAATACCGGGCATAAATGCACCGAAGTCGTTTTTGAAATGTCCGGCATAGGCATCATAGGTGATTTTCAGGAATGCCTCTGTTGCGAGCGGATTCATAAGGTCGACATATGTCTCTCCGTTGTACCAGTTGCTTTTTCCTGCTATTATCCTCCGGAATACCCAGACATTGTCTTTTTCCTGTATGGGCTGGTTTTTGCTCAACCGCCGGAACGAAAAACTGCCATCCTGTCCTTTTCCGATTGAAAAAACCGCCACAGTGCCGGAATCAGACCATATATCCCGGAGCTTGCATTGTGCCAGGGAACAGCATAACAAAAACCTGGAACGATAAGAATCGTCCTCGGCAGGAACAATCCCTCCGGCAAAACCAGACGGCCATTTGTCCTCGTCATACATCCAGCTTTCAAGTTTGTGTTTTCTTCCCTCTTCAAGACAGGCGCGGATCATTTTGAACCATTCTTCCGACAGGTATTCTGTCCTCAGGCCCACCCTGGAATGCATGAAATATCCGCCGAATCCCTTGTCGCAGAATTCCCTGACCTGCCTGCGCAATTCCTGTGGCTCAAGCCGGTCGTTCCACGACCAGAACGGGCTGGTCCTGTACTGTGACGGAGGATTTTTAAATGTTTTTAAGGACAAATTGTTCATTTCCACGCATCCATAATTCATATTACCATAATTCGCAGAGTTATTGCATAGAAAAATAGGGACAGTTACCATTTTTTAGCAATGGGAAAAACCATCCAAAAATGGTAACTGTCCCTGTTTTTCAGAATTTTCAGAATTAAGTATTGTGTCACCTTATTTTATGTGCTATACTTTAGGCAACGGAGGAGGATATCCGGTGAAGATTATTAATAAGCAAGCCAAAAAGCCAAGCATACAGCTGTCTATCCTTGTAAACAACCACTCTCCTGAAGCTGTCCTGGAAGAGGTCAAGTACAATTTCATCCAGTTTTATCCTGTAACGAATTTCATTTCTGTCAGAAATGTTTTCCGCGATTTTAACGATCTCTTCGACGGCAGATATCCGGGCTACAGGGCCTGCAATACACTTTACCACGACAAACTTCACTCAACCGACACCCTTCTCGCAATGTCAAGGCTGATCGACGGTTATAACATCAGGAAAATCACGAAACTGCCTGTTCACCAGGTCACCATTGCCCTGATTGCAACCCTGCTGCACGATACAGGATTCATACAAACAGAGGACGACCTTGAAGGGACCGGCGCAAAATACACGGCAGAACACATCAAGCGGAGCATACAGTTCATGCGGAATTATTTCATCAAAATAGGGCGCAAAAAAGCCGATTTTGATTCAGCCTCAAACATGGTTCACTGCACAGGACTCAACGTAAACCTTACGGACATTGATTTCTCCTGTGAAGCCGAACGCACGCTCGGGTTCATGCTCGGCTCAGCCGACCTGCTCGGGCAGATGTCGAGCAGGAATTACCTGGAAAAACTCCTTCTTCTGTATTATGAATTCAAAGAGGGAAACATCCCGGGATACGATTCAGAGTTTAACCTTCTTGAAAAAAGCATGGATTTCTGGGCAGCCACCAGTAAAAGGCTTGAAAAGGATTTAAACGGTTTCTACCATTATGCACAAACGCATTTTTCCAAGAGGTACAATATTGATGCAAATCTTTACGCCGAGGCGATACAGCGGCAGATCGACTACCTTCAGAGTATTCTCAGGAAAGAACCCGAGAAATACCGGTCATACCTGAGACGAAAGTAAATATCTTTGAGCAGGAATATCCCAGACAACGAAATCCGAAAGACAGCACAGTCGATCCGCAGACGTGTCCTTGAGCATACGCTGAAGCACAACGGCGGATATTTAAGCCAGGCATGCTCTTCCGCGGAAATAATCTCCACTCTTTACCACCGGGTAATGAAATTGGGCCCTGTTTCCATCCCCATTGTTCCTCCGCCTTTTAAGGAAACCCCGGGACCAGGCAGATCCGGATTCAGCGGTTCTGTTTTTCACGGCGCCAGGGAGGCTGAATACGACAGGTTTATCCTCTCGCCTTCGCAGTATGCCCTTGTTGTCTATGCCGCCCTGATTGGATTGAAAAGAATGTCGGAAAAAAGCCTTGAAATGTTCAACCAGGACGGAAGCACTGTCGAAATGATTGGTGCAGAGCATTCTCCGGGAATGGAAGTAATGACAGGCTCCCTGGGGCAGGGCATAAGCCAGGCAGCGGGAATCGCATTCGGAAGGCGGCTTAAAAAGGAAACAGGCAGGGTCTGGGTATTCATGTCGGACGGAGAGTTCCAGATAGGTCAGACATGGGAAGCAATTCAGACAATGTCGTTTTACCGCCTGGACAGCGTCGGGATATATGTGGATGTGAACGGACAGCAGTGCGACGGAAAGACTGCAACGGTGATGAATGTTGAGCCTCTCGACAAACGTCTTGAGGCGTTCGGCGCCAGAGTGTTCCGGGTAAACGGTCATGATTCTTCCGCACTTGCCAGGCCTGCAGGGCTGAAGCCGGACGGACGCCCTCTCGTGGTCCTGGCTGATACTGACCCGTGCAGGGACATCGACCTTCTCAAAAAAAAGGCGCCGAAACTGCACTACATCAGGTTTGCGGACGATACAGAAAAGCGGTCGTACCAGAACTGCCTGAAACAGATGGAAACACAGGACAGATAGAATGGAAATTCTTTCAAAAGTCCACGCAAAAAACCTGGTGAAATGGGCTGCAGATAAGCCCCGGGCGTATGTGCTGTCGGCCGACCTGACCGGTTCAACTGAAATCGACCTTTTTAAGAGCAAGTATCCCGACAGGTTTCTCTCTATGGGAATTGCCGAACAGAACATGCTGAGTTTTGCAGGCGGGCTGGCACGCGAGGGATTTCTTCCGCTGGTTCATACCTTTGCTGTTTTCATATACCGCAGGGCATACGACCAGATTTCAATGTCGGTATGCTACCCCAACCTTCCTGTGATTATGTTCGGATTTCTGCCGGGCATAACCACTCCGGGCGGAGCAACACACCAGGCAATAGAAGACATTGCGGTTCTGCGCGGACTGCCCAACCTGACGATTCTGGAATGCGGGGATGCGACCGACGTTGAATCCGCACCTGACGCTGCTCTTTCCGCCAAAGGGCCTGTTTATGTCCGGATGCTACGGGGCGATATTCCGCGGCTCTTCAGCCAAAACGAGCCGATGAAGGTGAACCGATCGAGAATTTTAAGCTGGGGAAACGATCTGGCTTTACTTACAAGCGGAATCTGTACAGAAGAAGCAATGAAAGCGGTGAAAGTCCTGAAATCAGGGGGAATTGGAATCGAACACCTGCATGTTTCCACGCATAAACCATTTACTGACCTGCAGGTTCTGGAGGCGATAAAGCGGACAAAAACCGTGATAACAATGGAAAACCATACGGTCATGGGCGGACTAGGCACCGCTGTCGCTGAAATGATTGCAGAGGCAGGACTTGCCAGAAAACTCGTGAAAATAGGGCTGAACGACACTTTTGCGCACGGCGCCGGCAAAAATTATCTTATGAAAAAATACGGCATAGATGGAATGTCGCTGATAAAAACCATCGAAAAAATGACCGGAAGAAAATTCAACTTGACGGAAAACGACCTGAATATTGATTTGAAGCCGGTCAGCGGTAAATCAAATGCGGAGGATTTATGATACCTGAAATAACCAGCCAGCCTGACTTATCCGGCATCAGGTTCAGGGTTGCTTACCGCCTCACAGGCGACGAGACGCTTCCCAGGGCAAAGGCAGATGACATCTGCCTGGAGCAGACAGTTGAATTTCCGGCAGACGTTCTGCCTGAAGGACAGATCCGCAGGAATATCGTCGGAAGAATAGAATCGTTCCGCAGCGACGGAGAAAATCATTTCCAGGTCGTAATAAGCTACCCGGTGGAAGCCGCGGGAAAAGAGCTGACCCAGTTGCTGAACGTGATTTTTGGTAACATCAGCATAAAGCCCGGAATCAGGGTCGAATGGCTTGACCTGCCTGATGAAATAGTGAAAATTTACAGGGGGCCGCGGTTCGGCAGGAACGGGCTGCGCAGACAAACAGGAGTTTCAGGCAGGCCATTGCTCTGCTCTGCGCTCAAGCCGATGGGGCTGTCCGCCAGAGACCTTGCTGAAATGGCGTATAAGTTTGCCCTTAACGGGCTGGATATTGTAAAGGACGATCACGGACTTGCCGACCAACACTTTGCGCCGTTTAAGGAACGGGTGAAAAGGTGCGCGGAAAAAATCCTGCTGGCAAATAAAAAAACAGGGCGGAACTGTCTTTATCTTCCCAACATCTCTGCTCCTGCAGACCTGATTCTGAAAAGAGCAAAATTAGCCAGGGATGCTGGTGCAGGCGGACTCATGGTCGCCCCCGGAATAACCGGTTTCGACACAATGAGGGAAATAGCCGACTGTGATTCTCTTGTCCTGCCTGTATTCAGTCATCCTGCCTTGCTGGGAACCTTTGTAACGTCTCCTGACCAGGGAATTTCGCACCCGGCGCTCTTCGGCCAGATAATGCGTCTGGCTGGAGCCGACGCTGTTATCTACCCGAATTTCGGCGGAAGGTTTTCGTTCAGCAGGACAGAATGCGAGAGCATCGTAAAAGCAACGGCTTCTGAAATGGGGCCACTGAAACCCATATTTCCTGCTCCAGGCGGCGGAATGAAATTAGACCGCATTGAGGAATGGAAAGAAGTTTACGGCATTGATGTGATTTACCTGGTCGGCGGCGGACTTTTCAAACACGGCCCTGACCTCTCTGAAAACTGCCGTTATTTCAGGGAAAAATGGGGATATAAAAAATAGGGACAGTTACCATTTTTCTCAAGCAGGGACAGGCACAAAGATAAGGTGACACAATACTTAATTCTGAAAAACAGGGATACCCCTGCATCATTCGCGTTGTTCAGGTACAGGAGGCCTGCCTCGTTTTTGGTTAATTTTTTGCATCGTTAAAAACGGGCCTCTATCTGTTTTTCGTCTCAGAATTAAGTATTATGTCCCCTTATCTGCTTTTTACATCTTTTTCAAATTGCGGTAACTTATTGCAATACTTTCAAACGGGTCAATCAGGCATTCGTCCTGCTCCACCACGGCATATTCAACGCGTGATTCCCGGCACGCCTTGATGATTTCCTTCCAGTTCAGATTTCCCTCTCCGACCTCGGTCATCACTGGTTTTCCCTTGACGACAGCCATATCCTTGAAATGCACGACAGGAACCCTGCCTTTCATCCGCCTGATCCAGGCTGCTGGATCGCCGCCGCCGTACTGGATCCAGTAAGTGTCTATTTCGGCAAAAAGGTATTTCGGGTCGCTCTGGCTGAAAAGAATTTCCAGTCCTGTTTTTCCGTTCTGCCTCTCCAGCTCCCAGTGATGGTTATGATAACTGAACGTAAGGCCTGCTGCTGCAAGTTTTTTTCCTATTTCAGAACATTCTCCGGCAAATCTGACAAATCCCTCGGGATTAGCGTATTCCCCGGGCATACTGCCGACCGCTACATGCGGACAATTCCAGAGATGATGCTCCCTTATAACAGCATCCAGGTCGTTTTTCAGCCGGTCATACGGAGTATGGGTAATACAGACCTGGAGCCCTTCGTTATCCAGCATTTTCTTCAGCTCCTCAGGAGCAACAGGTCCAAGACCTGACAGCTGAACATATCTGTATCCGATTTTTCTGACTTTTTTCAAAGTCATGGCAATATCGGCAGGTGTCTTCGTAAAATCCCGGCAGTTATAAAGCGTAACGCCTATTTTCGGGTCAGTCATAATGTTTACCTCCTTCGACAGGTAATTTATCATTATTTGCAGTAAAAAACAAGGGGACACAATACTTAATTCTGAAAAACAGGGACATAAATTCCGGAAAGCAGGGACAGGCACCATTTTTTTTAAAAGCATGGAACAAAGTAACCAAAAGTGGATGCCAGTCCCTGTTTTCCGTATCCCTGCTTTTCGTCTTAGAATTAAGTATTGTGTCACCCTATCTATTGACTTAACCCATGGCATATGGTATTGTGAAATTATGAAGCCGGCAAGCAAATTGCTCATCGCTGTTATCATTATCCTCTCCACAACAACTGCCTGCGGACAGCAGGACGTCAGACCGCCGGCTGTTGCCGGACAGTTCTATCCTGCTTCTGCAAAAGAAATTATTGGAATGGTCGATGGTTTTCTCGCAAAGACAGACCAGCCCAGGATAAAGCAAAAACCGATAGCGATAATATGTCCTCATGCCGGCTACGTCTTTTGCGGAGCAGTGGCTGCATTCTCGTATCAGCAAATCAAGGGCAGGCAGTATGACACTGTAATCATTGTGGGAAACAGCCACCATTACCCTTTAACAAAAGCCGCTGTGTATTCCAGGGGATGGTTTGAAACTCCCCTTGGCAAAGTCAGGATAAACGAGAAATTAGCCGATGAACTGATTTCCCAGGGACAGGGCATAGAAGCCAGCATACAGCCGCATATGCCCGAACACTGCATTGAAGTCCAGATACCGTTTCTTCAGCGGGTCCTTGCAAATTTCCAGATTGTGCCTGTCCTGGCTTCTTCAGATGAAGATTCCTACATGCCGCTGGGACGCGCCCTCGCAAATGCCTGCAAAGGTAAAAACGTCCTGCTGGTCGCCAGCACCGACATGACTCATTACCCGTCGGCAGAGGATGCCGACAAGATCGACACTGCAACGCTGAAAGTGATTGAAACACTCGACCCTAAAAAGCTGGCGGCACATATTGCAAAATGTATGGGACGCGGAATCAGCAACCTCCGGTGCGTGCTGTGCGCAGAACCGGCTGTTGAAGCAGTCATTGCGGCTTCACGGCTGCTTGGCGCCGACAAGGCTGAAATTCTGCATTATTCCAATTCCGGCGAGGTTCCCGAAGGAAGTAAAGAACAGGTCGTAGGCTACGGAGCCGTGGCAATATATCCCTCAGGACAAAAATCTGCAGGGCAGGGCGACGAAAAAATAACGCTGAATCCCGGTGAGCAGAAAAAAATGCTTAAACTTGCCCGGGAAACTCTTGAAAAATATCTTTCAACCGGCAAAAAACCCGACCTGAATTTCCCGGAGCAAAAGCTGACCAGGATCTCCGGGGCATTCGTGACACTGAAAAAGCACGGGATGCTCAGGGGATGCATCGGACACATTGAAGCGCGCGAACCCCTTGCGCAGGCTGTCCGCGATTTGGCGATTGCATCTGCGACAGAAGACTCGAGGTTCCAGCCGGTTACAAAGGAAGAACTCAAGGATATCGACATAGAAATAAGCGTTCTTTCTCCGGCGACAAAGGTCGATAGTGCAGATGATATCGTTCTCGGCAAGCACGGAGTAATTGTCAGGAAGGGCTATAACACCGGAGTTTTCCTGCCGCAGGTGGCAACAGAGACAGGATGGACAAAAGAAGAATTCTTAAATGAACTGTGTTCTCAGAAGGCAGGTCTTCCTCCGGATGCGTGGAGAGACAAAGATACAGAGTTGTTTGTGTTTACTGCCCAGGTTTTTGGGGAGAAGGAGTAGTTGTTTCTGCTTCAGCCGGCTTTTCAGCCAGAAGCTTTTCAACGTCGGTATCAATCTTTTTCAGGTCCGGCTCGCCCTTTGAATTTACAGGCAAACCTACGTACATCTTGTAGACATCATGATCGCGGTCCAGTATGTACGAAACAGGAATTACGCTTCCGAGTTGATACGCGCGGATTACTCCAGGATGACCGAATGCAATCGGATAGGTGATTTTCTTTTCCTCGATTAATGCCTTGACCTTGGCCTTCCCGTCCTCACCGCGGTCAAGCGAAATCCCGATAATAACCAGCCCCTTATCTTTATACTTCGTGTATAACTCAGAAAAATGGGGCATCTCTGTTTTGCACGGAACACAGTGCGTTGCCCAGAAATTGACTATGACCACCTTGCCTTTGTACTGGTCAAGCATAACCCTTTTTCCGTCGAGTCCGAGCAAATTGAAATTCGGGGCTTTGGTGAAAGGCGGAGTAAACTCTGCCTGTTTTGATTCCTTCGACTCGAAGGACTGCTGCTGTTGTTCCTCTGCTGCAATCATCCCTGCAAAAGCAAGGACCAGTATTGTCATAATCATTTTTTTCATTGTTTTCACTCCTCTGTTTTCTGTTTTAGTTATACCATAAAAACAAGCAATAGTCATCAAGAAAAATAGGGACAGTTACCATTTTTCTCAAGATACAATACTTAAAAGCAGGTACTGGCCCGTTTTTAACGATGCAAAAAATTAACCAAAAACGAGGCAGGCACCCTGTACCTGAGCAACGCGAATGATGCAGGGCTGTCCCTGTTTTTCAAGCAAAAATGGTAACTGTCCCTGTTTTTCTTATCTTCCAATCCGAACCATATACGGCACTTTTGCTGCCGGGCCATCCACCTTTCTCACAACTCCGTACCACCTGGTATTCCACGGATGCCCGTCTTCCGACCACAACAGCGACATCGCATTTGCGCCGGGCTTGGAATGCCGCCACCAGATAGATAGTCCGAGGTCGCCCTGCACCGGCCAGGAAGCAGAATCCATAAGGTCATACGGAATAAATAATTCTATATCGGTTATATTCCCTATGGATTTATACGCGCCTTTCATACCTGTTGCCTGCGCGGATGTTTCCCCTTTGTCGAGCTGCACCGTCCCATTGCCCTGCAATTTCCCGCTGACCCAGTAATAGGGTCCTGCCGTGCCAAGCAATGCCGGCTCCCTTGTATCAAAAAACACAAAAAAACCGTCGTCCTTTATCACCCCTGTTGCCTTCACGGCAATGAACATGCCTCTTTGCCCTGCTTTAAACGCCCAGTGAAGATAACATTCATCCAAATCCGACCTGTTATCCTCAATTCCGTGCACCCAGCGCGCCTGGACATGCTCCCCTACCGGAATCCAGGAATTTCTGTCCCATTCATCCAGGGTACCGTCGACATTTGCCTCGCCTGCCAGTGCCTTTCCGTAGCGCACATAGGCAAGTTCTGCAACAGCCCATCCGGTTTTTCCGTCCTTTTCCACCTTTTCCTTCAGCGGAATTCTTCCGACCTCTGAATTCCCGGGAATTTTTACGGTTTTTTCCTGGAGCATACCGCCCCGGTTCAATCTAACTTTGATTTCATTGCCAGCGATGACATGTCGCTCGTTTACAAAACCTGCCTCAACCTCAAACGGAGCAAAAACACCGTAAACACGGCTGGAATCCCCTGAAAAATCGACCACAGGAATGACAGGGTTGCCGGAACCGAGAAACTCATTCCACGGATATTTAAGCAGGTCATCAGCGGTTTTTACCTGGGGCCACGACACCTCCACCCGGAAGTCATGTCCTGGTTCCAGTTCATATTCTCCCGGCTGGTTCATTTTGAGGTCGCCGCCGATCAGGGGATAAACAACAAGTTTGCCTTTCCGCGGCTCGGCAGACGCGTTTGTTGCGGTGATCCTTGTCAGAACACCTTCCGCTGTCCACGAAGTTTCCGCCCTGAACTTCAGGGGAGGCGTCGCTGAATCCTGTCCGGTCATAGCCCTGTAAACTGCTTTCGCAATCAACAGGTGTCCCAGGGCGTTGGGATGGACTGTATCTCCTGAACCGTTGTTTTCAATCATGGATGTCATCTGACGGTCATAATTCAGGGGATATATCTGCCACATGTTTTTTGCCGTGTCTTCAAGCGAGGTTCCGCCTTTGCCCCAGAGTGCGGAGAAAGTATCTGCAAGGGGAATCGACAGTTTTTCTGCAAGGGGTTTCAGAGATTCTCCAAAGGCAATTGTCCTGAAAATATAATACGCCGGCGAAGAATTATCCTTCCGGGCACTATCAGTCACAGGTATTGATATGTCAGGCGTCGGCCTCAGAAAAACCGTGTCGGCATTGCATTCCTTTTCCATGTGTTCTTCAACGTACCGGTACTGTTCAAGATAACCGGCAAGAGCGCACCCCCCGCCCTGGTCGTTCAGCCCGTACATAAGAAGCCCGATATCAGGATGAACCGGAACTGCGTCTGTTTTGAAAAACCTCACGGCAGCATCGACGGACCTGCCCGGATATGATTTGTTATACAAGGAAATATTCTGATTTCCCAGCACCCGCTTGAGCATCATCACAAGCATTGTCCCGTAATCTCCGGTAAAAGCCACGGAATCTCCCATTGCAAGGATAGC
>Ga0172363_10002363_pt1 | contig 15210 bp, 8 predicted proteins | sample LakKivs2_kivu2a2_FD_114541 | JGI IMG/M metagenome (GOLD analysis project Ga0172363, IMG submission 114541) | Sediment microbial communities from Lake Kivu, Rwanda - Sediment s2_kivu2a2 | ecosystem: Environmental > Aquatic > Freshwater > Lake > Sediment | place: Rwanda: Western Province, Lake... | reverse complement strand
GGTGACGTGCTTGCGGCGGGCGAGCGAATCCTCGCGCCGCTTCTGGGTGCGCTCTTCGGCCAGCTCGCGTGCGCGCTGCGGATCGGATACCGCCTGGAGCGTCTCGCCGGCCTCGGGCATGATGTCGAGCCCCGAGATCTCCACGGGGGTGGCCGGCCCGGCCTCATCGAGGTCGCGGCCCTGGTCGTCGTAGATGGCGCGCACCTTGCCGAAGGCGCCGCCGCAGATCAGGTGGTCGCCGCGCCGCAGCGTCCCCTCGCGCACCAGCACGGTGGCCACCACGCCCTTGCCCTCGCTGAGGTGGGCTTCGAGCACGGTGCCGTGGGCGGGCTTGTTCGGGTTGCTCTTGAGCTCGAGCAGCTCGGCTTCGATCGTGAGGACCTCGAGGAGGTCGTCGATGCCCTGCCCGGTGAGGGCGGAGACTTCGACGATCTCGGTCTTGCCGCCCCAGTCGTGCGGGGTGAGGCCCTGGCCCACGAGCTGCTGCCGCACCTTCATGGGATTGGCGTCGGACTTGTCGATCTTGTTGAGCGCGACGACGATGGGCACGGCGGCGGCGCGGGCGTGGTTGATGGCCTCGACGGTCTGCGGCATGACGCCGTCGTCGGCCGCGACGACCAGCACAACGATGTCGGTGACGTTGGCGCCGCGCGCCCGCATGGCCGTGAACGCTTCGTGGCCGGGAGTATCGAGGAAGACCACGCGCTTCTCGCTGACGTCGACCGAGTAGGCCCCGATGTGCTGCGTGATGCCGCCGTACTCCTCCGCGGTGACGTTCGACTGCCTGATGCGGTCAAGCAGCGACGTCTTGCCATGGTCGACGTGGCCCAGCAGCGTGACGACGGGAGCCCGGGGCACGAGGTCCTCGGGCCGGTCGGGGCTGGTGAGCAGCTCGAGAGCTTCCTCCTCGAGCGACTTCGCCTTTTTGACGGAGATCTCGACGGAGAAGGCCTTGCCGATCTGCGGGAGAAGCTCTTCGGAGACGTAGTCGTTGATGGAGACGATCACGCCCTTGAGCATGAAGTCGCGGATGATCTCCTCGGCGCGGATGCCGGTGGCGCTGGACAGCTCGCGCAGCGTGATGGGCACCTCGACCTCGACGGAGGTCGGCCGCGCGGGGCGCACGGGGGCCACGGCGGCCTCACCGCGGCGGCGGCGCGACCTGAAGCGGCCGAAGTGGTCGTCGCGGGCGTCCTTCTTGGGCGGCCGCCAGACGCGTTCCTCGACTTCGAAGCCCGGCTGGATCTTGATCTTCTCGTTCTCGCGGCCCTTTTTGGCGCGCCGTTCCTTGGTGGCGTCGGTGGCGGGTGCGGCTTCGCCTGCGGGCTTGCGCTCGGGCGGGCGGCGCACGCCGCCTGGCCGGCCGCGCTCTTCGGGGGGCGGAACGACGGGGGGCGGCGGCGGGGGCGGCGCGGGCCTGAAGCCGGGCCGGCGGAAATCGCGCGGGCCGCGCTGCGGCGCGCGCTCGCGCGGGCCGCGCTGCGGTGCGCGCTCGCGCTCACGCAGCGGCCTCACCGGCGGGCGCACTTCCTTCACGGGGGCCTCGCCGCGGGCTGCGAGCTGGGCCGCCTGCTCGGCGGCCGCCTTCTCGCGCTCCCTGCGCCACATCATCTCCTTGCGCAGCACGTCTGCGATGGGCTCGGGCACCGAGCTGAGGTGGCTCTTCACCTTGATGCCGCGGTCGCGGCAGCGGTCCACGAGCTCCTTGCTCGACGTGCCCAGTTCTCTGGCCAGTATGTGCAATCTGATGCCCAAAACGTTTCCTCCGGAGTTGCTACTCCCGACTCGATGTGCTTTGTGTCACCGGCTCTCGCGGACGTTCGTCTTCGCGATCCCCCCTGGAGCGCGGCTGACATTCGACAGGACGGCGCGTCCTGAAAGCTTCATTCCCGGTGCCTGGCTTTCTCTTCCTCGGTCTCCTCGCCCACGGGCGCCTGCGGCTCTTCAGCGGCCGCATCCTCCCCGGCCTCGCCGGCGGCGGCTTCGGACGCGGCATGCTCTTCCTCCGCCAATTCCTCAGTCGGAGCCTCTCCAGCCGGGGCTTCCTCCGCCGCGGAAGTTTCTTCCGCGGAGGTTTCTTCCGCGGAGGCTTCTTCTGCGGGGGCCTCCTCTGCGGCGACTTCGCCGGGGGCGGTTTCGCCGGGGGCTGCTTCGCCGGTTTCGGGGGCGGCCTCGACGGTTTCGGGGGCTGGGGCTTCGACGGGTGCCGGGGGGGCGGACCTGGCGGCCACCTGCTCGGCCAGCCTCGCCTTCACGATGGCTATGGCGGCATCGATGATGGCCTTGGCTTCCTCCTCGGAGATGCCCTCGAGCGAGGTGAGGTCGGCCACGTCGAGCTGCGCGAGGTCTTTCAGCGAGTAGCCCAGGCGCACGAGCCGTGCGATCGTGTCTTCCGAGGTGCCCTGGGTGCCGGCGAGGGCCAATTTGGTCTCGGCGGCGAGGCGGTCGGACTCGGCCTTCGACATCACGTCGATATCCCAGTGCGTGAGCTTCGCGGCGAGGCGCACGTTCTGGCCCTTCTTGCCGATGGCCAGCGAGAGCTGGTCTTCGGGCACGACGACTTTGGCGCGGTTGAGGGCCCAGTTGAGCGTGATGCTGTAGACCTCGGCCGGGCTGAGGGCCTTGGCAATGAGCATCTCGGGCTGGTCGTTCCAGGGGACGATGTCGATCTTCTCGCCGCCGAGCTCGGCCACGATGTTTTTTATCCTGCTGCCGCGCACGCCCACGCAGGCACCGACGCAGTCGACGCGGGAGTCAGAAGAGAGCACCGCGATCTTGGTGCGGTTGCCGGGCTCGCGTGCGAGGCCCTTGATCTCGATGATGCGGTCGGCCACCTCGGGCACCTCGATCTCGAAGAGCCGCTTGACGATATCGGGATGGGTGCGCGAGAGGAGGATTTTGACCTTCTGGCCTTCGCGGCGGACGTCGAGGACGTAGCATTTGAGGCGCTCGCCGGGCCGGTAGGTGTCTTCCTTCACCTGTTCGCGGCGGGGGAGGATGCCCTCGACCTTGCCGAGGTTGACGATGACGGTGGAGCCTTCGACGCGCTGGACGGTGCCGTTGACGATGTCGTGGAGCTTTGCCTCGAACTCCTGGTAGATGACTTCGGTTTCGGCTTCCTTGATCTTCTGGATGATCACCTGCTTGGCGGTCTGCGCGGCGATGCGGCCCAGCTCGGTGGGCGAGATGCGATTGTCGCCGTCGAACGCGAGGACTTCGCCGGTTTCGCGGTCGATGGTGACCATCAGGCTGTCGCGCTGGCCGAAGTGCTTGCGTGCGGCCGAGAGGAGGGCTTCCTCAAGGCCGCGGAAGATGATCTCTTTGTCGATATCCCTGTCGCGGTGGATGCTGTCGACCAGCCTCAGTAACTCTCCGTTCATTCGACTATGGCTCCCTTTCAGTTCGTTCCGATGTACGTCGTTGTGCGGCGCCGAGCCGGTTTTCTTCCCTCCGGATGCGGCGGGCGCTGCCTGCGGCAGCGCGTGTGCCGCCCGATGCCGCAAAGAAAAGAGTGGGACGATCCCACTCTCGAAGGCCGATCCTGACCGGGCTGGATCGCGGGGGATGGGCCGTGCGGCTCGTCCCGCTCAGGGCGAGGACGTCGACCCGTCGAGCGAGATGTTCTTGCCGCTGTCCGAGTCGAAGATGTGAATCCTGTCGAGATCCACCATGAATTCCAGCTCCTGTCCGACCTGGATCCGGTGGTGGGAATCCACCTTGCAGATCAGGTCCGTCCTGCCCTCGGCGATGTGGACGATCATTTCGTCGCCCAGTGGCTCGACCACGTTGACCTTCGCGCGGAAGGTGCTGTTGCGGGGGACGTCGCCCGGGGGCCGGTCCTGGAGGCTCTCGGGCCTGACGCCCAGCACGACGGGCACGCCGAGGTAGTCGCGCATGCCCTTCTGCATTCGATCGGGGAGGGCGAGCTCGACGCCGCCGTCCTCGCTGAAGAGCACGCGGCCGTCCTTGACGGCCAGCTTGCCGTCGATGAAGTTCATCGGGGGCGTGCCGATGAACCCGCCCACAAACTTGTTGGCGGGGCAATCGTAGACCTTCAGGGGTGCGTCGACCTGCTGGACGATGCCGTCCGCCATCACGACGATGCGATCGCCGAGGGTCATGGCCTCGATCTGGTCGTGAGTCACATAGATCATCGTCGTTTCGAGCCGCCGGTGCAGCTTTTGCAGCTCGGCGCGCATCTCGGTGCGCAGCTTGGCATCGAGGTTGCTGAGCGGCTCGTCGAGCAGGAACGCCTTGGGCTTGCGCACGATGGCGCGGCCGACGGCCACGCGCTGGCGCTGCCCGCCCGAGAGGGCCTTGGGCTTGCGGTCGAGCAACTGCTCGATCCCCAGGATCCTCGCCGCGTCGCTCACGCGCTGCTTGATGTCGTCCTTCGAGTAGCCGCGAAGCATCAGCCCGAAGGCCATGTTCTTGTAGACCGTCATGTGCGGGTAGAGGGCGTAGTTTTGAAAGACCATCGCGATATCGCGGTCGCGCGGCGGCACGTCGTTGACGGCCCTGTCGCCTATGTAGATCGTGCCCTCGGTCACGTCCTCAAGGCCTGCCACCATGCGCAGCGTGGTAGACTTGCCGCAGCCGGACGGCCCCACGAGCACGATCAGCTCGCGGTCATTCACGCGGAGGTTGAAGTTCTTGACGGCGGCAACGTCACCGGGGTAGACCTTCGTGACGCCTTCGAGAACAACCTCGGCCATGCACTGCTCCCCTGGAAAACCCCGCGCGATTCGGTAGAATCAACAACTGAAGGCGGGCCCGAGCAGCCGCAGGCTTGTCCCGGAATGGATGAACGTGCTTTCAGGCGCCTGCCCGTACGGCCGCCGATCAACAGGCGCACGGGGCTGCCTACTTTTTCAGCGTACGTTCATTATACTGCAGATACCTGCATCGATCAAGATAATTTTCCGGTGCACCAGCCACGAATGATCCGGCCGCGACTCGGTCCGGCAGGTCGATCATCGGCGGTTGGCTGTACTTCGGCACGGAAGTCGAGGTCGACACGGCTGCGCTCCTTTTTCGCCAGGCGCTCCACGGGGGACAAAAAAACCCGCCCCGGGTCATCCGCGACGGGTCTGATGCGGATTCAGGCTTTTCGCGCGACCTCTAGCCGGACGATCCCTTTGCTCTGCCCCTGCTAAGGCTCTTGTTCGCAGATACGATCACATAACCAATTGGCTCGCCTGGGCAGGCCGCCCGGGCGTACGGCAGGGGCGGGCCACTGTCCCCGCCCCGGAAGAGGGCAAGGGCGGTGCCTTGCCCCTACAGCCAAATGTGATCTTATTTGCGAACAAGACCACCAAGGGCGAGGAGGGCGAGTCGCAGGCTGTCGGGAATCACGCGGCACATCGGTTCATCCAGTCTGGTTCGGCCGCGGGGCCGTACCGATATTTACCATGATGATCGGCCCGCAGGGGCGTGTCAAGCAGTTTTTTCCGCCAGCATCGAATTTCCGGCCGGCAAGGGCGAAAGCCACGATACTCCGGGGGGATCCTCCGTCTGTACATGGTGGAGGGCGACGGCTGTGCGAGGCCGGGAAGGAGAACCGCGCGGGCGGTCCGGCGGGCGATGATCCTTGATGGCGCCAGCCGTGGACAGTATAATTTGACAGCGGCCCGGACGAACCGCCTGCTGCCGGCAGTGAAGCGGAGGGGCGCATGCCGCGAGCGCCCGGAAGCTGCATGCCCCAGCACATCGGCAGACTGCTGGTCATGGCCGGCCCCGTGCCGGCCGCCGGCGTGCTGGTGCTGCTGGTCGGCAGGATCCCGCTGATCGGCAGGCTGCCGGGCGACATCTACATCAAGAAGCGGAACGTGGCCGTCTACGTGCCGATCGCGACGAGCATCCTGATCAGCATCATCCTGGCGCTGATCGCCGGGCTGCTCGGGCGGCGGGGCTGAAGGCGGCAAGGAGCGGACAGTGAGCGGCAAGATCGAGGAGCTGGCGCGGAACATCGAGAGCGTTTTCGTGGGCAAGCCGGAGGCCGTGCGGCACACGCTTGTCGGCCTCTTCGCCAACGGGCACATCCTCATCGAGGACGTGCCGGGCGTGGGCAAGACCACGCTGGCACGGGCGCTGGCGCGGTCGATCGACTGCTCGTTCCGGCGCATCCAGTTCACGCCCGACCTGCTGCCGTCGGACATCATCGGCGTGTCGATCTACAACGCGTCCACCTGCGAGTTCGTCTTCAAGCCGGGGCCGATCTTCGCGAACGTGGTTCTGGCGGACGAGATCAACCGGACGACGCCGCGCACGCAGAGCAGCCTGCTGGAGGCGATGAGCGATTCACAGGCGTCGGTGGACGGCTCCACGCACCGCCTGCCCAGGCCGTTCCTCGTGCTGGCCACGCAGAACCCCTACGAATACGAAGGGACCTACCCGCTGCCGGAGTCGCAGCTCGACAGGTTCTTCCTGAAGATCAGGGTCGGCTATCCGCCGGCGGACGACGAGAAGCGCCTCCTGGATTCGAGGACGGCCCTCGACCCGCTGGAGTCGCTGAAGCCCGTGATCACGGCGGACGAGGTGATCACGATGCAGGCGGCGGTGCGGCAGGTGAAGGTGGAGGAGTCGCTGGTCGACTACGCGATGGAGATGGTGCAGCGGACGCGCAGCCACGAGGAGCTTGCCGTGGGCGCCAGCCCCCGGGGTTTCCTCACGCTGGTGCGGGGCGCCCAGGCACTCGCGTTCATCTCGGGCCGCGACTACTGCCTGCCCGACGACGTCAAGTCGCTCGCGGTGCCGATCCTGGCGCACCGCGTGATCGGCAAGCGGCGTTACGAGGCCGCCAACCACGCGCAGATCATCGAAGACATCGTGAACGCCGTGCCGGTGCCGGTCTGACGAGGAGGCGCCCGTGCTCCCACTGCCCGCGATCGCCCCGTTTTCGTCGGGCGTCTCGCTGATAGACGTCCTCTCGATAGCCCTGCTGCTGACGGGTGTGGGGCTGCTGGTGGTGCTGTCGCAGGCGCGCCGGATCAAGGCGCTGGGGAGGGTTTTCGGTTCAACCCGGACGCGCCTCACGCTCGAGGGCAAGGTGTTTTTGGCGCTCACGGGCGTGATGTGCGCGGGGGCCGTCAACACCGGCATCAACCTGATGTACCTCGTGGCGGGGCTGATGCTGTCGGTGATCATCCTCTCGATGGTGTTTGCCCGCGGGGTGCAGAAGATCGATCTGACGCGGGCGGCCCCGCTGCGTGCGTCGGCGGGCGAGCCGGCGCTGGTGCGGCTGACGCTGCGGAACCGGCGCCGGCGGCTGACGGTCTTCACGGTGGTGGCGCAGGACCACGTGTCCGGGCCGGAGCAGGCGGCGGTGCCGCCGCTCGCAGCGTTGCAGTTGCGGGCCGGCGCCGCGCACACGCTGGCCTGCCGCTGCAAGTTCCCCCGCCGCGGCGTCTACCGCTTCACGCACGTCACCCTCAAGAGCCGCTTCCCGTTCGGGCTGTTCGAGATGCAGTGCGACCGGCGGATCGAGCACGAGATCCTCGTGCACCCGGCGATCGGGCGGATCCGCGAGCTGCCCGGGGGGCACTCGAACCACGTGGGGCAGCTAGCCCTGCGGGTGACGGCCGACGGGCAGGACGAGTTCTCGCACCTGCGGGAGTACCGCCCGGACGACAACCCGCGGCGCATCCACTGGCGCACGTCGGCGCGGCATCGTGAATTGCACGTGATGGAGTTCCGCGGGCTGCCGTCGATGACGGCCGAGATCCGGTTCGACCCCGCCCTCGGCGGCACGTCGGCGGAAGAGCTGGCCGCTTTCGAGAAGGCGGCGCGCTTCGCCGCGACCGTCGCCGACCACCTCGCCTCCCGCGACTACAGCATCCGGTTCAGCTTCGACGGCACGCGGCCGCTGGCCGGCCCCGGCAAGCGGATCCTGCCCGACATCCTCGACAGCCTTGCCCGCCTCGAGCCTGACGTGGGCGGCAGCCATTCGCCGGAACCCGGCGAAGGCGTCGCCGAGCTGAAGGTGCGGATCAGTGCCGGCGGGGCGTGCTTCGTCCGCGACAGGCTGTTCGTGGCGTCCGCGTCCGATCCCGAACTCGACAGGTGGTTCGCCGACTGGAGCCCTCAGCCATGAGGTTCGAGAAGCTGTTCCGCTACGCGGTCTACCTGACGATGGTGTCGGGTGCGGCGGTCATGGCCTCGGCCGAGGGCACGCTGCTCTACGCGGGGCTGCTGGCCGCGGCGTGCGCCATGCACGCGGTGGTGGCGGAGCGCCGGCCGAGCTTCGCAATCTCGCGGCGGACGGCCGCGCTGATCGCCTGCGTGGCCGCCCTCTACACGCTCTCAGGCTTCGGCGGCTACCAGCCCATGCTCTTCTCGGCGGCCCACCTCCTCATGGTCCTCCAAGCGATCAAGCTGTTCCAGCAGAAGGGCGAGCGCGACTTCCCGGAGCAGTTCCTGATGAGCTTCGTGCTGGCGGGTGCGGGGGCGGTGATGGCGGAGGACGCGTCCTTCGGCCCGGCGTTCGTGCTCTACATCTTCATCGCGGTGCCGTCGCTGCTGCTGCTCGCCGTGAGGCGCGACGCCCACGCGGGCGGGGCCGAGCCGCAGATCAGCGGATCGCTCATCGCGCTGGGCCTGTCGCTGGGTGCGGCGTGCCTGGCGGGTGCGGTGGGGGTGTTTCTGCTCTTCCCGCGCTTCGGCCCGGCGATGGCCAATTACGAATCGGCCGCCGGGCGCAGCACCGCAGGCTTCGGCGAAACCGTCCGCCTCCGCGACTCCGGCAGCATCGAGCCCAACCAGCAGATCGTGTTTCGGGCGGCCCTCTCGGGGCCGGCTGCGGAGGCTCTGGCCCCCGGCGACATGCTCTGGCGGGGCGTGGCGCTCGATTACTTCAACGGCCACCTCTGGGCCATCCGCAGCCCCGGATCGCCGCTGAACACCGGGCCGCAGCCCGTGCCGTTCATGAAGGCGTCGGCCCCCGAGCGGACGCTCATCCAGAGCATCGACCTCGCACCGACGCCCTCGCGCGTCCTCTTCGGCATCGGGCGCGTGCGGGGGCTGTCGCTCGAGAACAGCGACGAGCGGGCCGTGATCCACGCCCGGCCGCACGATTCGTTCCTGATGCGCGTGCCGATCGCTTCGACGCTCCGCTACGAGGTCCGCAGCGAGCTGCCGCCGCCGGGCGAAGCCCTGGAAGCCCCCGACTACCCGCTGACGCAGGCGGCGCGCGTCTACCTGCAACTGCCCACGCTGTCGCCACGGGTGGCCGAACTCGCCCGGAAGATCGCCCCGGACGACCTCTGCCCGCGCTCGGTTGACAAAGCCGAGGCGGTGCAGCGTTACCTCCAGCAAAACTACGACTATTCGGTCGAACTCCCCGGGCAGGTCCAGAGCCCGGTCGAGAGCTTCCTCTTCGAGCGCCGCAAGGGCCATTGCGAGGTGTTCGCCAGCGCCATGGTGGTGCTCCTCCGCACGCTGGGCGTGCCCTCGCGGCTCGTCAACGGCTACTGCGGCGGCCAGTGGAACGAGTTCCTCGCCAGGCACATCGTCCGCCAGAACAACGCCCACTCCTGGGTCGAGGTCTACTTCCCCGGGCTGACGCTCCGCGAGGGGGGCGAGAGTGGCCTCTGGGTGCCCTTCGACCCTACCCCGCCCGACACCGGGCGGCTGGACGAGCCGGGCGGCCTCATGGCCTACATGATGCGCATGCGCGACTACGTCAACGTCAGGTGGACCGACAACGTCATCCTCTACGGCCAGAGCCACCAGGCAAACATCGTGCGGCGATTCAACGAGCTGGTCATCCGCAGCGTGAGCGTTCTCCGGGCCACGCGCGCGCCCAACGCGTCGGGGCTGATCCGCGTGCTGGGCTGGACGCTCAGCATCGCCCTCCCCGCGGCTGCCGCGGCCGCGGCCCTGCTGCTGGCGAGGAAGTTCCTGAAGATCCGCATCGGTTTTCCTGGAACGAAATCGATCCGGGGCGGAACGAAACTCTACAGGGACCTCCAGAGGGTGCTCCGCCGCCGCGGGCACCGGCGGCTCCCGGGCCAGACGCCCCTCGAGTTCGCGCACCATGTGGTCGCCTGCGAAGGGCCGGGGTGGGGCGACGTCGAAGCCGTCACCCGGATTTTCTGCGCGATCCGATACAGCGGCCAAGCCGACCGCGCCGCCGAGGCAGAAGCCGAGCGCCGGCTGCGGGCCATCCGCACGCTCGCGCGCGGAGGAGGGCTGGCCGCGAGACCCCAGGCGCTGCAATCATCATGATGATCACCGGCCTGCTGATCCTGCTCGGTTCGTTTGCGCTCAGCCTCTGCGGCACGATGCTGATGCGGCTGCTCGCACCCCGGCTGGGGCTGGTGGATCACCCGGCCGCGCGCAAGCTCCACGACCGGCCGATGCCGCTGGGCGGGGGCATCGCCATCTGGTTCGCCGTCACGGCGGTGGTCGTCGCCGGCGGGATCGTCGTGCCCGCGCTCGACGGCCGCATCGCGTGGCTGCCGCAGGTGGTGAGGCAGAACCTCGACCTGATGGCCCGCAAGCTGCCCACGCTGCTGGTGGTGCTGGGGGGCGGGCTGATCGTGACGGCGGTGGGGCTGATCGACGACATCCGCGGGCTGGCGCCCCGGCTGCGACTGGCGATCGAGGCGGCGCTCGCGGCGGGGCTGTTCGCGCTCTCGCCCGAGCTGCGCGTCACGGCCTTCACGCCGGGGCAGGTGGCGCCCTTCGTCTATACCGTGATCTGGATCGCGGCGATCACGAACGCGTTCAACCTCCTCGACAACATGGACGGGCTGACGGCCGGGGTGGCGGCGGTGGCGGGCCTGATCTTCCTGATCGTCGCCGTGCAGACGGGCCAGCTCTTCGTGGCGGCGCTGCTGCTGGCCCTCATCGGTGCTGCGCTCGGTTTCCTCGTGTTCAACTTCCCGCCGGCCTCGATCTTCATGGGCGACGCGGGCGCCCTCTTCATCGGCTACATGATCTCCGTCCTCACGGTCGTCTTCAGCTTCTACGGCCCGCGCTACGAGACCAGCCCGCTGCTGGCGATGCTGCTGCCTATGGTGATTCTCGCGGTGCCGCTGTTCGACACGCTGTCGGTGATCGTGATCCGGATACGGAACCGCCAGCCAGTCTTCAAGGCCGACAACAACCACTTTTCGCACCGGCTGGTGGCGTTGGGGATGAGCCGCCGCCAGGCGGTGCTGACGATCTACCTCGTCACGTTCTGCACCGGCATCGGGGCCACGTTCTGGCACCGCGTGTCGTTTGCCGGCAGCCTGGTGATCTTCGCGCAGGCGGCCGCCATCATCGCCCTCATCGCCATCCTGGAGGCCGCCGCCGCCAGGATCGCCCGCAGGAACGGCACACCATAGAGAGGAACCGATTCGTGCCAGCAGACAGCCGCCTGCCGCAGTCCCCGTCGACGCTGGCGCGCGCCGTCTGGCTGACGTCGTTCCTTTTCACGGTGGCCGGCATCTGCCTGCGGCTCATCGGCCACGCCGACGTGATCAGCGTCGGCACGAACCTCCTCACCGAGGCGTTCGTCATGATCGCCGCGATGTTCTGGGCGCTCCACCTGGTGCTCACCCGCAGCGCGGCGTGGATCCGCTCGCCGCTCAACGTCCTCATCGGGGTGTTCTGGGTGCTGCTGGCCGTCTCGGCAATCCGCGCTCCGCACCTGCAGAAGAGCCTGCCGGCGTTCTTCGACTGGGCGAGCTACCTGCTGCTGTTCCTCCTCGTGCTGCAGTTCAGCCTGCGGCAGGGGAGCGCCGCGGTGTTCATTCGCGTCCTCGTCGCGTGCGCGGCCGTGCTCTCGCTCTACGGGCTGTTCCAGTACTATCACCGGCTCGACGAAATCGCCCGCCAGCTTGAGACAGACACCGACGCGACGCTTCAGCGGATGAACCAGTCGGCCGACGCCCTGCCGGACATCATTGCGCGTGTGAAGGACAAGCGGATCTACTCGACCTTCGTCAACCCGAACTCGTTTGCGGGCTTCCTGCTGATGACGGTCCCCCTCACGCTGGGGCTGTTGATCGACACCTTCCGAAGCCGGAAACACGCTCTGGCGGCTGCGGGCGCGCTGTTTCTCGCGCTGTCGCTCCAGGTGTATGCGCTCTGGCTGACGTTCTCGAAGTCGAGCCTGGCGATCATCGCGCTGATGCTGGTGATTTTCGCGGTGATGGCGGCCGCGATGTTCCTGGGCCGCCGCAGGGCGGCGCTGATTGCCCTCGCCGCGGCGGGGCTGGTCGCGCTGGGCGCGGCCGGGCTGTGGGCGGCCGGGCCGGCGCAGCCTGCGGGCGGCTCGTTCCTCTCGTCGAAGATCGCGGGCGCCCGCAAGTCGCTGGGCTTCCGGCTGGAGTACTGGGCAGCCGCGGCCGACATGATCCGCGACAACGCGCTGCTGGGCGTGGGGCTGAACAACTTCGGCGACCGTTACGCCCAGTACAAGACGCCCACCGGCGGGGAGGTGCAGAAGGCCCACAATGATTACCTGCAAGTCGCGGCGGAGGTGGGCGTGCCCGCGGCGTTCGTGCTGTGGACGGTTTGGGCGTGGATCGCGGTTGCGAGCGTGCCGCGGCGCCGGCTGCCGGAGCCGAAGGAAGACGGTGCGGCGGAGCGCTTCGCAGTGGCGGCCGGCATCGCAGCCTTTGCGGTCGCAGCCCTGCTGCTGCGCTCCCTGGACACGTCCGATCGCCCGCAGCTTTTCGCCCTGACGCAGGTTGTGTTCGCGGGCCTCTGGCTCTTCCTGTTCCGGCACTCCGGGAGGCGCGAAGAGCCCGGCAAGGACGTAGCGGCGGGCGATGGGGGTCCGGGCGACCTCTCCTGCACGCGCATCGGCATCGCCGTGGGGCTGTTCGGCTTCCTGCTGCACGGCGCGGGCGACTTCGATCTCTATGTGCCGGGGTGCGCGCAGACGGCGTGGCTGCTGGCGGCCCTCGCCCTGGCGCTGCGGGAGGCGCGGCCCGCCGAGCGGCTGGTGAGGGTGAAGCCCGCCGTGGTGGCGGCGACGGCGCTGGGGGTGGCGGCGCTGACTTTCGCGGTGCTGCTGCCAAAGGCGGGGCTGCTGGGGCGGTGCTTCACGGCCGAGACCGACATCGCTCTCGCCAGGCAGAAGCAGGCCGAGACGCCGCCGTCGCCGGGGAGTTTCCGCGAAGCCCTCGGGCTGCTCGAGAAAGCCGCCGAGGCGAACCCGCTCGACGACGAGGCCCGCTACCTCCTCGCACAGGCGTGGGAATCGGCGTGGTACGGCAGCGGGAACCAGGACGACACCGCGTTCCACGCCGCCATGCGGGGCTTCAGGGCCGCTGCGCGGCTCAACCCCTGCCATTCCGCCGCCCTCTACCGCATCGCGATGCTCTACCGGCAGGCGGCTCGCTTCGACCGCTACGTGCTGCTGCAGAGCTTTCCCGGCGAGCCCGCCGGCAGCGCCGTCGAGAGGGCCGTCCGCGAGCTGAAAGGCGATCCGGCGTTCGGGCCGGAGGCGATCGGGGGGGCGGACAAATTCTACCTGCCCTACGTGTGGGCAGCGGCGGAGGTGATCACGAGCTACCCGCTGCAGTCGCGCTACCACGCCGCGCTCGGCGAGGCTCTCCACCTCGCCGGGCTGGATGAGCTGTCGGCGAGGGCCTACGCCCGGGCCCTCGAGATCGACCGTGTGGTGCCGGCCGACCACCGCCGCCTCAAGCTCACCGACGACGAGCGCCGCCAAGCCGAGGAGCGCACGGCGAGGTTCTGAGAGCGTGTTTGAGAAGTGATCGACGAGACGCCACGAGCGAAAACAGGGACTGGCTCGGACTCCCGTCGTCAAGGAGAGTCTCGCCAGCAGATCGTAGTCGGGAGTCCGTGCCTGTCCCGTTTTCGCGTGATGCGCTCGATTCCCGCGAAAAACGGGACAGGCACGCGTTCCGGACATCGGTCTTTGGCGAATCGAACGTTGTAGGCCGGAACGCGAGCCAGTCCCTGTTTTTCGCTCGCAAGCTTCTTGGGCCGACACGCCCCCTTTTCAAACACCGTCCGAGAGCGCTGGCAGCGGCGCCGGGTGCCTCGCGTTCCCTCAGGATCCGCTCTCCCCGGTTTTCTCGCCTTCCCCCGTCCGGCCGAGAATGCGGTCAACCACGATGTGGAGTGCGTAGAGGGCGAGGAGGCAGCCTTCGAAGGTGAGTTTGTGGAATTCGGGATCCTTCTCCGGGGAGAGCACGGCCATGTACCAGAGCTGCATGCCGAGGCGCTCGTCTTGCGCGATCACGAGAAATATCTTTTCGAAGAGGTCGAGGGCCGAGGCGTCGACGTCGGTGGGGAAGAGGCCGGCGGCCGTCATCGAGTGGAAGTATACCTCGGTGAGAACGCCGCTGATCGCGGCGATCCTGGCCGCGCAGCCTGTCCATGAGGAGCGCAGGTAGTCGGCTTCCGCCGCGTCGAGCAGCCGCAGGAGTTGTTCGCGGCGGGCGGGGGGCAGGCCGTTTTTTCGGGCGGCGAGCTTGCGGCAGCGGGCGAGCATCTTGCCGGCGCTCTGGCCGAAGACCTTGCTTTCCTCGTCGAGGTGGCCGTAGAAGGCCCGCGGGCTGCCGAGGAGGTCGCCGATCGCGACGGCGAGCTGCCGGCGATAGGCGATCGAATCGGTGCTGCGCATCACGGGGAGGATGTGCCAGATGGCCGAGATTTCGCCGAGTGCGGAGAGTGCGGTGGCATAGGAGCCGAAGGCGGCCTTGTCCTGCTCGCCCTGGAGGAGGTTGAAGAGCGGCTCGCTGGCGCGGCGGTCGCCCAGTTGGGCGAGGAAGTGCGCGGCGGTGGCGCGGAAGCGGGGGTCGGGGTGGCGCAGGGATTCGAGCAGCGGCTCGACGCGCCCGCCGTCGGCGAGCTCGCCGAGGGCGCGGGCGGCGCCCGGGTCGAGGCCGACCCTGCCCAGTGCGTCGAGCAGCGGCTGCAGCTCGGGGCCGGGCGGGGCTTCGCCGAGGGCACGCGCGAGGCAGACGTCCAGCCCCAGCTCCCGGCGGTCGAGGGCCTTGACGAGGGCGGCTATGGCCTCGGGGTCCCTGGTCTTGACCAGCCCGGCCACGGCCTCTTCGCGGACGCGGGGGCTGGGGTCCTCCAGGTGCGAGATGAGGTCGCTGGCGGCCAGCCCCGTGCCGGTATCGCCCAAGCGGCTGACGGCGAGGATTTTCTCCTCCTCGGTGGCCGGCGCGGCCAGAGAGTACATGACGGGGAAGACGCGCAGCGGGTTGGCCTGCGTGAGCAGCCGCACAAGCTGGC
>Ga0172363_10002361_pt1 | contig 15217 bp, 22 predicted proteins | sample LakKivs2_kivu2a2_FD_114541 | JGI IMG/M metagenome (GOLD analysis project Ga0172363, IMG submission 114541) | Sediment microbial communities from Lake Kivu, Rwanda - Sediment s2_kivu2a2 | ecosystem: Environmental > Aquatic > Freshwater > Lake > Sediment | place: Rwanda: Western Province, Lake... | reverse complement strand
TTACTTCGTGTTCAAGGAAGAGGTCGACAGGATGCTCTCCAAGGGCATCGTAGAGACCGTAGAGAAACCAGAAGGCATGCTCGCCGGATTGCCAGTGGGATAACACATACAAAGGAAGGTATCAAGATGGCAAAGGTCCATGTCACGAAAAAGGTCAAAGTCTCGGCTGTCAGCAAAAGGCTGTCGTCTCTCGAGAGCATGGTGGTGGCGTTGAACGGGAGGGTCAATGAGGTTTTAGACAAGTTGTTGGATCAATCCCGTGTGACGATGGCAGCCTTCGTGGGAGACAGGATTTTGTTGACTTTGCTGCAGTTGTCATGTATGGAAGACTTCCCGCCGCTCACCAAGGAGAAGCGCGTCGATATCATCCTCCGTGCCGTCGAGAAAGCAGTGGAAGACTTCAGCAAGGAGGAACGCGAAGCCGAATGGGACCTTGGCGAACCCATCAGAGAGGTAATGCTCAAACGGGATGACCCCGTGATTTTTCCGCCACAGGACGCTACCGCGGCGACCCAAGACGCAAGTACAAACACAGGGAACGCGCTCTTGGATCGCACTCTTTCCAAAATCTCGGACAAATTGTGTGCCGTCCAAGAACCGCAGAAGCCTTCTCGACCACGTGCGAAGCCGAGAAAGAAACGGTCAAAATGACACATTGACATACAAAATCCCAGATAACCATTGCATATGGCCCGTCTTTTATCAGGCGGGCCTTTTTGTATCTGCCACCGCGTGCCAGAGGAATACTCATGCGCGCGAACTACATTCTGAAAGAGCAGATGCAGGAGATGGAGCGGTGGAAATGGATTCGCTCCCAGGAGGCAGGTTATGACCTTGGAGAGACCGCCTTCTACGGATGGGTGGAGAAATACGCGGTTTCATTCAGGAAATGGGCTGAGAGCGTACCCTCTGATTGTATAGGGTGCGGGGTCTGCGGGACGGGTGAGACCGGTATGGAGTGTCAGAAGCCCTTCAACGTGCAGCGCAAGGAACGTCTCAAGTCCATGGTGCCGTAATAGTTCATTGATAGAAATGTTCATAATATAGCATGGGAGACCTGTAATGGGAAAGTTGACCGAACGTCTCGATAGGATAGCCGAAAAGCTTGAGTCCTCGGGCCATGCCGAAGAAGCTTTGGCCGTGGACAAGCTGAGCGACGAACTTGATACCACGATGGAAACGGACCCTGTCATTCGCAGGGGCGTCATCCAACCAATACCGACAGAACAGGCGGTCACGATCAAGATCGAGGCTATGAAGGGCCTTTCAAACCTTTTGTTCGCGATGGGTGTGGATCCTGCTACTTGGGCGAGGGTGCCAAATGTAGCGAAGGCAGAGATATCGGATATACTCATACCGGAGGACAAAACTTCCGGTGCGGTGACGAACTATCTTGCATCTCTCAAAGGCCTCAGGGAAAAGCCGAATGTGATAACCAGGCAGAGCATGACCGAGGCAGCCGAAAGGATGGCCAAGGCATTGTCCGGATATCCAGCACTTGGTAAGGAGATACGCAAAAAGGCCGCGGAGTTCGTAGCAAATCCGGAAAGCATATCTAAGGCGTTGTTGAGCGCCCTAAGATTCGATAAAGAGTTACAGTCAGAGTTGAGAGACCCTACAAAAGATCCTGAAAAAGCAGACATAGCCAGACGTCGACTTCATCAGGGTATAGGAGCGCATCGGGCAGTAAAACTTCATCCACCGGGGGTCAAGGTTATGCAGGAGAAGCTGGCAGCGGAGGAACTTATCGCCTCCGACGTGGTCCTCATAGAGACTGCGTTGCAGGAGGTAGAGGCGGCCGACCGCGAGATTGAAGCCGCATGGGCGACGATCGAAGCGGCGCGGAAGAGGAAGAGGAAATGGATCAAGGGGATCAAACTGCGCAAGGGACGTCTCACGTCGTACAAGAAACCTGGTGAATCCATGTCCGACGCAGCAAATCGCGCTTTGAGGAGTGATGATCCTTCAGTAAGATCAATGGGCTCGTTTTATATGGCGACTAGAAAGTTCAAGAAGCGGAAGCGCGGAAGTCCGAAGTAGCGGCATCATACGCATCCGGGGAGACAAATGTCCCCCGCTTTTCTTTGGAGATGGCATGAAACCATTCTGCAGCCGCTGTGGCACCACGGACCCCTCTCCGATGCGGGATGACGATGGTGACCGTGTATATTGGTTCGTGATGGAGGAAGATGTCCTCGGTGAGGACCATATACAATCTGAGACCGAGGAAGACGAAGAAGGTAGCTGTTCCGTTTGCTTCACAGGCGTCACCCAGAAAGACTTCGACTACGACGGCGATGATCGCCTCTTGTGTCCCCAATGCGCCTCTGAGGAGTGTGAATACGTCCAAGGTCCGATCGAGGACAACGGTATCGATGACGAGGGATGGATTGACGATAGCAAAAACGAAGAGAAGACCCCCGACGAAGATGATACCGACGACGAGGACGGTGATGACTCCGACAAGGAGATCGCCTAGGAGAATCACCTTTCAAAATCCTTCCATATGACGGACGGAAATCAAGCGCCTCGATTGTAAAGTCGAGGCGCTTGACATTTGTACGTAATTCTCTTCTCATCGAAGTTGACATAGTGATGGACCCACAAGATGACATTTCCTTTTTGTCTACTTTAATTTTCCCCACGGAAAACGTATATTGGTAATGCACGGGCTCCTGCCCGTTTATCCGAAAGGATCTTGAAATGGCCAAGGACTTTGCGAAGAAGCTTCGCCTCGTACGTTCCGGTACGTCAAGCGGCACGACACCTGGTGGGCAGGAAGACTCCTACGACTTGTCTTTGCAGGAAGGCGTCACGAGACTCGAGGATGAGAACAGGAGACTCCGCTCCGAACTCAAGGGCGCTCAGCGCCAGTCTACTGTGTTCAAGATGCTCGCCTCGATCATCGAGCAGCAGCCCCCTTTCTCCACCTTCAGCCCCTACAATTCAATCACCGACAGGAAGGCCAAAATCACCGAGTCGGCGATGCTCGTGTTGTCGGACTGCCACTCCGACCAGGAAGTCCTTCCAAATCGTGTAAGAAATCTTGAGGAGTTCAACTTCGACGTGGCTTGTCAAAGAGCCGAGAGAATCGTTGACACGACGATATCACACCTCGTCGACAACATGAAAAACTACCGATTCGAAAAGCTTTACATCGCAGGGCTCGGGGATTACGTTTCCGGCGAGATACATGGCGCCACAGAGCACAGCCATTGGCAAAACGCTCTCAAGAACTCTATGGGTACGGGTGAACTCATCGCCATGATGGTGACCGACCTTTCTCGGTACTTCCCGAAGATCGTTTTCTGCAGTGTATCCGGCAATCACGGCCGGAGATCCGTAAAGAAGGATTACCGCGGCGCTCATGACAACTGGGACTACCTTGTTATGTCCCACGCGGCGACCCGCCTCAAGAATCTTGTAGACGATGGACGGTTGGAGATCGTTTGCCCTGACGCCTGGTCGATGGTGGTTTCGATCTACGGTTGGAACTTCGTGCTCAATCACGGAGATGACATCCGGTGCTTCGTTCCCGGATCGAGGGTGACGATGAAGGATGGGACATTCAAAGCGATAGAATCAGTCGAAAAAGGAGATATCGTATTGTGCTCCGATGGGATGTTCCGTTCAGTGCGCGAAACGATGTCGTACGACCACGATGGCGAGATCGTGCACATATCCGCAGAGTGTCTCCCGAACAACACGTGGTCCGCCACTCCTAATCATGAGGTCTTAGTAGTTCCGGGTCAGATGGTGTCACAAGATTATTCGAATCCCAAACCAGAGTGGATGCCTATCGGGCACGTTAGCGTCGGGGATTATTTGGTCGTACCGACTCCCAAGATAGAAGAAGGGGAGATAACGCACGAGGTTAAAACAAGGGATTTCCTTACAGACCTTCCTGAGACACTTCATCCGAATGAGAAAACGATACCCGACGTATTGCCCGCTTCATGGGATTTGGGTTACGTACTTGGACAGTATGTGGCGGATGGGTCTGTTTTCGGAAAAAATGACAAGGTCAAAGGAAGCAATTATGACCACATACTTGAGATTGCCTACAATGAAGAAGAATCTGAATTTTGGTCTGACTTCATAAAATCCTGGGAGCGTTTGTTCTCGGACACTCCCAAATTGATAAATCGATCCGATCTCTCGGTGAGATGCCAGAGACTTCATGCATACGGTCAGCGTGCTGCTAATTTTATTGCAGCCTTGGGTGGTAGAGGTTCGCACACGAAAATTCTCCATCCGTCCGTTATGACGTGGCCCATTGAATCTCTCAAGGGATTCCTCATAGGTTATTTGCGTGGGGATGGACACACTCACAGGTATCAATTCCACGAACACTTCCAGATGCACAAAGTGAGCGCTGCGACATGCAGCGCTCAACTCGGGATGCAAATATTTTGGATGGCTAGAAGATGCGGGTACAACCCATCCATTAAGTTCAGAACCAGGAGCGGGAACCTCGAGGCTCATCTTGGCTTCTATGCGAATGACGCACGGGAACTCGGGCCCTTAACGCAAAGGTTTTACTCTGCGTCTGACAACGAAACACAAGGAATTCGTAGGTCTTCATTCCCTATGGAAGGATACTTTTTGACCCAAGTGACGAAGGCTTATAGATCGATTTACACAGGAAAGAAGTACGATTTGGAGGTTGAGGGACTTCATGACTACACTGTGAATTGTGCTGTGGTGCACAACTCATGGAATAGTCTCCCGTGGTACGGCATCGAGAGAAAGGTTCGTAGATGGAGCGCCATAGGGAGCATCGCGGACGAGATACCGAACTACTTCCTTTTCGGACACTTCCATAACATGGCTATGCAGCAGCACGTAGGTGGCGAAGTGATCATCAATGGGAGTTGGTCTGCCACCGATGAATTCGCGCTTGAGAGTCTTGGAGCATACTCGGAACCGTACCAGTGGCTCATGGGCGTACACCCTACGTACGGTCTCACCTGGCGCATGCCGATCAAGCTTCGGACGAAGGATTGGCGCGACAACATCGGCAAGCAGAGCCGGTATACGATCACCCAGCTTGACGGTCGATCCACACCTGGGGCTTGACACGGACAGGTTTCTGGTATATATTAGGGACCGAAGTAAGGTTCTTTGACATCAGTTCCCGCCCTCCATGCTTGGGCGTACATGCCGGTGGCCGAAAGGCTGCCACTTACCTACATGAAGGTGATCAAAAGCAAACAACGCACGGGCGACTCGGGCGAGGACTGATGACGAAGAACCAAACGCTCTTTCACATTCTGGCCGGCACTCCATGTTGGGGCGTACATAACGATTAGCTCAGTTGGTAGAGCACATCCCTTCAAGGATGAGGTCGCCGATTCAAACTCGGCTTCGTTTTCAAAAACACGCACCAGCGACTTGTGCCGGACAGAATGAGGAAGAGCGAAACGCTCTTTGACACTGACCCTCGCCCTCCATGCTTGGGCGTACAATACAGGGAGCCGAAAGGCTTCCACCAGCAAGGTGAGTAAAGCATGCACAGGCGACTCGGACGAAGGTCAGTGACGAAGAGCGACGAAGCCGGGGAACTTCAAGTTCTCCGGTTTTCTTTTTGTAGGCGCATTTGAAATCTGTATATTAAGCGTTCAGAAGATTTTTCGTTACACGGACCGATCTATTTAGTATATTCCTGCCAACACAAAAGGAGGGCGCTATGGTGCACGTGAAGTACGAGGGAAGGTCGGACGACATCGAGTTCGGGGATTTGTTCCCGCAGGACAGGCTCGCATCCATGGGGTTTGCGGAGGGTGCAGCGCCGACGCCGCAGACGGTGACGCAGCAGCAGATCAGAATCGCTCTCGCCCAGCACTACGACAGGGGCGTGAACGAGTTCGATCCGTTCTATGTCGAGGTGAACCCGAACGGCAACATCACCGTCAGGCCGGAGGCGACGTTCGGAGTCTAAGCGCATACAACAAGGAGATCTACATGAACAGGGCACCTGCAGCGGGAGCGGAGTCGCAAGACGTCAGGGTCAAGCTTCTGAATTCTTTCATGTCCTGTCCGCACAGAGACACGGATCGAGTCAAAGCCGTGCATGAAGAGGTCCGGACCCAGGATCCCGTCTTCTACGGGCATCTTGCCTGCTGGTATGACCGGACAGGAGACTTGAGGGACCACAAGGAAGTAGCGACCGCGATGTGCGTTTCTAGTCCGTTCCTTGATAATCGTGAAGTCGGTCTCGCCCTTTTCAGAGACATGCCACTTTTCTTGAAGCGGCGTGTCGTGGGCTTCATCAAGGGCAAGAAGGTCAAGATCCGGACGAAGACCGGCGAGAAGATGAAGGTCAAGGGAAAGACCATCGACAAGGTACGGGTGGAGGAGAAAAAGGTCGGGCTCGACGCGAACGTCCCGAGTTGTCTCAAGACGGAGGTCAAGAATTATCTCCGTTGGCTTGAGTCCGATGACGGGCGCTTCGACGAGGCTGCACTGCGCTCCTTCCATGATCTGAAGTACCTCTACAGAGCCGGCGGGCTGCAGATCAAACCCTGCCCGAGGGCGCAGCAGATCCTCTTCGAGGACAAGGTGCCCGAAGGCTCCAAGCTGAACGTCTTGGAGGCGGTGAAGAAGGCTAAGACGCCCGAGGAGACTGCCAAGATCATCGTCGAGAACAAGCTGCCCTACACGGTCGCGGTGGGCCTTGTCGAGAAGGTCACTCCGACGATCCTTGTCGCGCTCATCGACAGGATGTCGCCGCAGGAACTCCTCAACAACATCGCTGCGCTTGAGGAGAAGGGCGTCATGGAGATGCCCGAGGTCAAGGCCATCATTGACAAGAAGCTGCAGAAGGCCAAGACCGCCAAGAACGTCTCCGCCCTCAAGACGAAGACGGCGAAGGCGACCGGCCGTATCAAGAGTGAAGCCACGGCCAAGGCGCTCGATGATATCGCTGACGTTCAGGTCAAGAGCAAGGGCTCCATCAAGCTTTCGACCGCCATACTTGTGGACCGGTCCGGCAGCATGTCTGCAGCCATCGAGTTGGGCAAGAAGCTCGCGACGGTCGTCTCCGGGGCGACTACGGCCGACCTGCATGTCGTGGCGTTTGACACGTCCGCGGCAGAGATCACGGCCAATGGCAAGGCACTGAGCGACTGGGAGAGGGCTTTCGCCGGCATCCATGCGGGTGGGTATACGTCCATCGGGTCGGCGCTTTATCTCTTGAAGCGCAAGAAGGTGGTCGTGGAGCAGATCGTAATCGTCACGGACGAAGGCGAGAACGCAGCCCCGTGGTTCACGGACACGTACCAGGAGTACTGCGAAGAACTGAAAGTCCACCCGAACATCGTTATCGTCCGTGTGGGAACATTAGGAAGCGACCTTTCGGAGAACCTCAAGAAGGCCAAAATAGCCTTCGACGTGTACGAGCCGGAGGGCAGCGACTACTACGGCATGCCCGGCATTGTGCAGCTTCTCTCTCGGAAGTCCAAGCTGGACCTGGTCTACGAGATCATGGAAGAACCGTTGAGGAAGAGGACCGCCTTCCGGAGATAGTGCCCGCATGGACGCGAACACTCTCGGCATGCTCGAATGCGATATGCGGGAACTACTCTCTCGTAGTCTCAAGCATAAGGGAGAACTCGCTGACCGCGTGAGGCACGTAGCCGCGTTTTGGATAGAGGAAGTCGCGCATCAACGCTCCATTTCCAACGGGAGTTTTGACGGAGAATTCCCGGTGCCGACGGATGCCAAAAACAAGCCCCTTGACGTGAAGGGCGTTTCTCGCGGTTCCAAGACCGGCAAGATAGACTCGAGGTCGTAGGGATGTCCGAAGAGGCGCTGGCTGCCATATCCAAATTGGCTTCGGCGGAAGCCGATCTCATGGAGAGTACCTTCGTCGCTCCCGTGGTTGGCAATGACGCCGTAGCGGCCTTCGTGAAGGGCATCGCCTACAAGTTCTCGATTCATACTCCCGAGAAGCCTGGTTGGTATCGGTTCAAGCCCCGGAATCAGAAGACAGCTAAGCTGGAAGGTGCAGCGAGCCTTCCAGAAACCGAGTCTTATCTCGCGCGACTGCCGAAAGTGCGTATCGCCCTTGTGCAGAAGGTAAACGGTACCTATCATGGTATACCCGAGAAGTCGAACTCTGTCGGGCTTCCTGTCGGACAAGCCGTCCCCGTACAGATCGTAGACGACTTCGCGGACGACTTCGACCGTGTGATCTGCCGATACGATGGCACCAATCTCTGGTATGAGCGTGTCGACCCCTCGAACGATCCTTCCAAGGCCGCCTATCTTCGGGAGAGGTTTAAGAAGCTGACTGCACCGAAAACATTGAAGTACAAGGGTCTCACGTTCGAGGAAAAGGCTGCCTACGCCGCGCGGTACGCCATGGACAATAAGGTCCGCGAGGAACTCAAGATCCGATCGGTGAGGGGAGATGTCGAGCACGCTGGCGGTATCTTCATGGGGCTCAGAGAGAAGAGTGACCACTACGAGGTGGCATACTCCGTGGACGGTCAGCAGTATACCAGCTATGTAGCGAAGGATGCTGGACACACCGTTATCAGCGCCGGCATTTGTCTCTCCGGAGGGGACCGGGCCTTCGACTTGAAGAGCCTCGTGACCGTCATGCGCGAGGGTCAACGGGAAGGTAGAATCGTCCACGGACATGGGGACTTCGGGCACGGCGATCATGACGACGATTACGACCCGGAGTTCGATGATGACTAAAAAACCAATCGATCATCCAGTCCACGTATCCTTCACTCTCCGGAACCAGAAGGAAAAGTGCCAACTCCTTACGCGCTGGGGCGGATGTTGCTGCCAATGTATGTACCACGGTGAGGTTTTCAAGCAGTGCATGTACTCAGAGAAGCACGAGCAGGGATGCATCTGCAACAAGTCACTCGGATTTTACGTGTGCACAGTTGGTCACGCAATCCAAACTTTGGATACTGAGCGCAGGATACATGTGATAGGAGAGCACGGTTTTTGTGAGATGTACACGCACAAGACGCAACCGCAGGTGAGTATAGACTTCACCTCCTGGTGGTACAAGAACTGCGTGAAGCAGCGACGGAACAAAGCGAAGATCTGCGGGCAGTGCCCCTATCGAAGCGATATCGAATCACAGGAAGCGATAAGGAAAGACGAACCCTCAAAGAAGGAGCAGTAGATGGAGACTTGGATTGGGATCGTTGCTTTCATGATCGTCATCTGGTCGATTTTGTCGAAGTGGAGTGGCCTTTCAGTCAAGTGGTCCGATAAAATGGTGAACACCATCGTCGTAGTCATCGCGGTGCTTTCGCACCTCGTCGTATGCTTCTATCTCGCACGCTGGATATTCCACATCATCAGATAGTTTGATTTTCCAAGTTTTTCCGAGTTTTTTGTAGCTGCTTCATACCTCCTTGAAAAGGTCCTCGAGAAGGCGCCAGCCATCACCGTTAAGAAGTCCGACTAGGCGACGTCGGTGCGAATCAGTTAATGATTGTTTTGGTATACATTAAGTAGTCCGGAGATGCTTAATGATAACCAAAGCAGTCTTTAGGTAGGTATGTCCAGACGACACCTATCGAAGTCCGAGATTTTCGAATTCGTACGAAGACATGCACAGGGCATGCCGGTGGACGTCGAGTTTTACAAGGGCAAACCTCCGAATGCGTATGTCTCGAAGGCTTGGGCTGCCAACGCATACTACAGGATGCGGCATGGTAAGCTAACGGACTGCACAATACAGCTGCAGTTGTCATTCATGAACAACAATCGTCGCGAGCAAAAGGCCATCCTCCTGCACGAACTTGGCCATTATATCGAGGGATCGAAATACGAAGGAAGCAGTGTACTCATGGAATGCCACAGTCACCTATGGGCCCTTAAGACGGCAAAGTTGGAAGGTATGAAAACAGTCCGACGGGATCTTCTTCACACCCTTAGTTGGTGGTTGGAGGGCGAATGGAATGCTAAAGGAATAGACCGTAGGTACATCCTGGCGGCACGGATGATCTTGAAGAGGTTGCCACGATCCGACTTGAAGGAAGTGATATTTCCGTAGCCATGAATAAGATTCTCATGCGGATTTCTCTTCATGCGACGCCACATACGTTTTGCTTATGACCCTATCGCCATCCTACTTGGCACGGCTAGGGACCTCTTTCCCAAAGCTGCGGCCGAAATTTTTTACGGAGGCATGCCGGTATATGCTCCGAAGGACGCTGCCGGCGTTACCTATTTCCATCATGATGGGTCCACTCCGACCATAGTCATCGACCCCGAACTCCCTTACTGCGAAGTCATCGCCATACTCCTCCACGAGGTCGCCCACGTGGCCACGGAGGACCCTTCGCACGGAGAAGTGCGCGGAGGTGGTCATACCGCCGAGTGGAAGAAAAACTTCGAGACACTGAACAGGGCGTTCATAGAAAAGATGATACCCTTCTCGAAGAAGAACCCCTACCTCAAGGACTTTAAGTGTCATCGCGGGAAGTGTCCCCGTAGGTCCTCTTCTCGATAACATTCGGGCTCCCATTTGGTATATTACCGTTGCGCCAAAGCTGCGGGCGGTTAAAAATACGAAACCGGGCGGGACTGTGTGCACCTCATTAAGATTCCAAGACGGCAGGCGTGCTCCCGGTGCTGTTCGCCTGAACCTGCCCGTAGCTTTCTTTGGAGGTCTCATGAAAAGGTTCGTAGAACAATGCTGGGTGCTGCACGGTATGCGCTTGGTCCAAGATACTTGGATCTGGCGCGAGACTCACATCTCCGACGGGTCCCCAGGTCACGTGGATTTCGATTGGGAGAAGGCTTGGGACGACAAGATGCTTGTGGGTTGGAGGCATACCCATCCTGGTATCGACTTCACGTATCCGAGTACGATCGACGATAACACGATGGAGTCCTGGGTCAAGGCTGCCGGAAGACCGATGCTGTGTGGCATCACCTGCGGACCGCTTACGATGTACCACTTGTACAGCCTGCAGGACGGACAACTATCGAGAGACGTACTCAAGTGGAAGTCGCTTGGCTTGGCAGGAGCCAAGATAGGATGGAAGGGAAAATCGAAGGCGCCGGCAGTGCAGGAGTCGATCGAATGACCGTCAAGGAAGAGCAGGACGCCCGGTGTCCCGTGGAGGACTGCGCGTACAAAGAGGATTGTGAGATCATCCGTATCACCGGTAAGAAGCCGGAGCAGGGCAAGAAATGCTCTTACTACGCGAACGAGAAGTCATCCGGGCCCGAAGGGCCTCAAGGAAATCGGAGAAAGAAGAGGAGTCAGGCACATGAGGAAACTCGCCACTGTCGCCGAGATAGAAGACGTCCAACCGATACCGGAAGCGGACAAGATAGTCAAGGTCCGTGTCCGCGGATGGTGGTGCGTCGCGCTCAAGGATGAGTTCAAGAAGGGCGACCTTGCAGTCTTCTTCGAGGTCGACTCGTTCCTGCCGGACGTGCCACAGTTCGAGTTCTTGAAGAAAGGCCACCATCTCAATAAGATGATCGTCGACGGCCAAGAGAGGGAAGGACATCAGTTGAAGACCGTCATCCTCCGTAAGCAGTTGTCGCAAGGCCTTGCACTGCCCGTGTCGCAGTTCCCGGAGGCGACGGGACATGTAGCAGGAGATGACTTGACCGAGACGCTCGGCGTGAGATTGTACGAGCCGCCTTTGGACGCGTCCTTGTCCGGTGTGGCGCTTGGTCCCCGTCCAGGAACGGTACCCCGTACCGACGAAGAACGTATTCAAAATGGTCTTACTTGGCTGGACGAGTACCGCGGAAGGAAGTTCGTGGTGACTTCCAAAATCGACGGTACCTCTATGTCCGTGTACTCTTGGCAGAAGCATTTTGGTGTCTGCGGTCGAGAACTTGAATGGACGGATACCCCCACGAACACCTACTGGAACGTCGCCAGGGGTCACGATCTGCAGTCCAAGATGCCCGAGGGATACGCCGTCCAGGGAGAACTCGCCGGCGAGGGGATACAAGGTAACCGGATGACGGTCAAAGGGCAGGAGATGTACGTGTTTCGAGTCTGGGACATATCCCGTGGGGAGTTCCTCGACTGGAGCGACACCGAGAAGTTCTCGAAGGACCTGGACCTGCCTACGGTGCCCGTCGTCTTCCGGGACCTGGTCCTGGACCATACGCTTGAGCAGCTTCTGGCCTTGGCGGACGGCCCGTGTCCCATCAACCCGAGGACGCCTCGAGAGGGCCTGGTATTTGCGTTGGATGCACCCGGTAACAGGGTCAGCTTCAAGGTCATCTCCAACGCCTACCTTGCCCGCTACGGCCTCTAGGAGCCTTATGAACGACCGTCTGGTGCATGAGAGGATGTACAGGGGTCCCAAGGTCTTGAAGGCCATGGAAAGCCTCCGCGTGGCTATCTGCGGGGCTGGGGCCGTAGGCTCGAACCTTGTGGACAACATGGCACGGCAAGGCTTCAAGAAGATGGTCGTCATAGACATGGACCGTATCGAGGCACACAATATCCCCACCCAGACCTGGACGCGTAGGGAGATTGGGCAGTACAAGGCCACCATGCTCCAGCGGGCGGTGTTCGAGTCTTCGGAGACGATGGTAGATGCCGTCTTGAAGAAGCTTGAAACCGGTAACGTGAAGAAGATGTTGTCGGACGCGACACTTGTCGTAGACGGATTCGACAACTCCGAGAGCCGGCGGATCGTGGCTGACCACTGCAGGCAGGCCAAGAAAGACTGCCTGCACGTGGGTTTGGCCAAGGACTATGCGGAGGTCATCTGGAACGAGCGGTACCGTGTGCCGCGGGACGTGGTCGGATTGGATGTGTGCGAATATCCCATGGCCCGGAATACGATCATCTTGGCGGTGGGCGTGGCGACGGAGACGATCGTGAGATACGTCGCCACCGGAAGGAAGCACAACTACGTCATTACGCTTGGAGATTTCAAGATCGAGGAGATCGCGTGAATAATGCTTTAATCGCGCGGTCCTCGATGGTATATTAGGGTATGAGGTTGCTCTTTGACAATATGGGCCTGAAATGGTTTCGACGTTATGACGGACGTGATGGATGCGTGTCGAGGAAGTCTGGTTGGCCTCGTAAAATCCACCGGACACCTTTAACTGCCACGGAAGAGTATTCCTACGCAGAAGCTGCCTAAACAAAGGTAGCGAAGTCCGCAGTGACGCCTCTAGTTGCGGACTTAGCAGAGGCTGGGCCAAAGAGCGCGATTCGGCTCAAGGCCGAGACGAACAGGTCAAGGGACCGGCGAATGTCTTTCTGTCAGCATGCCAGTTCCTAGTTACAGAAGACAGGATACACACGTAGATGCCATCATCGAAGGCGTAGCGGACGCGAGTTCGATTCTCGCCAGGTCCACCACCCTTAGAGGTGCTGCTCTGGGAAAACCAGAGTCAAGCGAACGTAGCCGAGTCGAAGTTGTGCAGGGTAACCTGAACTGGTCACAGTACCAGCAGAGAGGCCCGAAACCCCAGGACGATGACTTCTGGGGTTGACTAAAAGTCACAGACGGCAAACGAACCAAGCACCTCCACGATATGAGGACCGTGTAGGAACGGTCCTCGGCAGGGACAAGGCGGCATACCAGAAAAATGCCGCCTTGCCCTCAGTGAGATGTTCTTTGACAATCTGCGCCGCCTGTCCGGTTCATCGTCCATGACAAGCTCTGGGGGTCGGACGGAAGTCCGAAGGAGATCCTTATGGCAAACGAAGAACTCGACAAGGTGCTCAAGGAGAAGGAACTCAAGGTCCGGGAACTTGACGTTACTACGCAAGAACTCCATGCCCAGATGGGCATGACGAAACTCGACCAAGTGACTGCCAAACAGGAAATGTATCGGAGGGCCGTCGAGGTCACATCAGTAGCGCTTCAGAGATTCGATGGGAGCCTGGATAAGCCTCCTGATATGATAAACTCGCTGAAGGACCTTATGGCGTTGAGTGTCAAAAAGCTCAAAGAGTCAATACAGAACCTCCAGTAAGTCGGAAGACGAGTCGTTCTGATGGGCGGCGCAGGTAACATTCTATAACAAATGAGATACAAACCCTCGTTCGCATCAGCGTTGTTCATGGACGGCACGAAAGTTACAAGTGCCATCCACAAGGGTGTCCTCATAGACTTCATAGCCGACAGGTCCATCGTCCATATAGTCACCATCGAATCGAATCATCCTGGCCGCGGAGAGGCGCAAGAGGCCTTGCACCTTCTCAAGAAGAAATACCGCGGCAGAAGGTTTACCGCTACGATTCCTCTCAATCCTGTCGCCAAGCACATACTCGACAAGTTCCGTATTTCTTATCCACGCGAAAGGACAAGATAACCATGGGCATGCCGAAGGCATCGGAACCTCTCGGTAAAGACCTCGTCGCAAGAAAGATAGTTCGTTTGTTCGAGAGGTTGGGATGCCCTCCGGTCGTCGTTCTCAAGACACCGAACGCTGGAAACACGGTTGATAATGGATGCGGGGCTGATGTGGACCTCGCACCCTATGCTGTCATTCACGACGAGAACCTCGTGAAGATGAGGGCCCAGAACAGGATTCTTGGATGGCAGGTGAGGCACAAAACCGAGATCATGAAGTTCGATGTGCATGGTTGTGAGCAAGGTATCGACGCTCTCGTCAACGAACTCAAGGGCGATGGTTACGAGGTGGTTTGGAGAAAAGAAGGACGCTGAAAGGAGATCCAAGATGAAGTACAAAGTCGTCACAAGAGATTGGAGGGGCGGCTACGATTCGTTTCCCAAGGGATGGAAGGTTCTTGCAGGCGAGGACAAGGTAGATACGGGACAGGATTGTTTTGCGACCATCTTTTACAAGGGCAGCGGAAAGCCCAAGTTGACCGGTCAAGAAGTCTACAATATACACGATAACTTGTTGTGTGGTGAAGAAGTGGATGGATATGACCTCGACGAAGACGACAATTTGGTAGAAAGGTCATAGCATGTTCAAGAAAGGCACCATGAAGCAGGAGGGGATCGACATCACGATCCGCAATAACCCAGATCATGTCCTGGCGCCGGACGATTGGTCCAAGGTCATGGGGGTGCGGTTCGGGAGGGTATCCCCGGACGAGTATACCGAGTACTATAAGGGCCTGTTGAAGAAGCGCTGGGATGCGCGCCGGCAGGAGTTCTTGGACCTGGCCAAGCAGGGCGTCGGAAAAGACATGCGACTGAAGTGTTATTGCCCGCAGTCAGCCAGGTACTGCCACGCCCATACAGCCGCCCGTTTCATGAATGGCCTG